>Ga0134126_10001837_pt1 | contig 26953 bp, 25 predicted proteins | sample KB31752_FD_96881 | JGI IMG/M metagenome (GOLD analysis project Ga0134126, IMG submission 96881) | Terrestrial soil microbial communities with excess Nitrogen fertilizer from Kellogg Biological Station, Michigan, USA - KB3-175-2 | ecosystem: Environmental > Terrestrial > Soil > Unclassified ... | reverse complement strand
TGTTGGGCCACGTACATGCCGTTGGTCTTACAGCTCGCCGCGACCCCCTCCAGCAAGCTGTCTACCGGACTCGTCGCGCCAACCGTGTCGGTTTGCCCGTTGATCACCGACACCGTGCCATCGCCCCTGTTGGCCACGTAGATGCGGTTGGTCTTCCAGTCCACCGCGATCCCGGCCGGGGCGCTGCCCACGGGGATCGTGGCCGCGACTCGGCAAGCTGCGATCAGGCGGGTCGTGTTGCCAGCGGGCTGTGCTGATGCGGCCACGGCTGCCGTGGTGGTCGCGGGCACAAGCCCGGCCAGGGCTGCAACGGACAGGATCAACGCGCACCGAGCACATTTCATCAATCCCCGCCTCCTTGGCTACCAGGCAGTGGCAAGGCAGTCCACTTCCACCTCCATGCCACACACGCCGGTTGTGACGCCTCGTCTGGCGGGCATATCCTGCCAGTTGGCAGCCACGTCTGCCTGATCCGAGCTACGCCGGCCCGGCGCTGGTAGTAGTGCCTGAGGACAAGAGCGGCACAGCCCTCGCGTGGATTCTTCCCCTCCATCGTGATGTCCTCTTTGCGGTGGCCAGGCGCCGGGACAAGGCCACCGGAGCAGAGGCACGATGTCGCACGACAAGATCAAGGCAGCAGCCCGCAAGCGCATGGCGGAAACAGGCGAGCCGTACGCCACCGCCCGGCGTGAGGTCATCAAGAATTACCAGCAGGCCGGAGCCGGAGCCTCGTCCTCCAGCGCGAGCTGGTTCGCTCTCGACTACAGCGATATGGGCCGGGTTTCCCTGTGGGATGCCACCCGGCGGGGTGGGGGCCCGGGACGCGGGGGCATAGAGGTCGACTCCGCCGTGCTGCGGGTTCGGGTGCCCGACTTCCATCTGGACATCCCTCGCGGCTCGGTGCGGTCGGCCGCCCGATCTCAGCACCAGACTCGGGGAACGATCGGGGTACACGGTCGCCGAGGGAGCTGGCTCGTGAACGGCTCGCATGACGGCTTGGTCGAACTTGTCATCGATCCGCCCTGCTATCTGCCCCGGCAACTCAGCACGGTATTTCGCAAGATGGAGGTCAGCTCACTGATCATCAGCCTCGTCGACCCCGACGGCTTCATCGACGCCGTCGAAGGTCATGGGCCACGCGCGGACTGAGGCGGCGGCTTCCTGCTGCTGACGCGTCGTCATCGCAGCCGCCGAACCCCAAGTGAGTGCGAGGAAGATGGCCCGTGCAGGCGGCGGCCGCCTGACGACTTAGCCACCCAACACCCCAGAGGGTGTTACGGAGAAGGGGACAATTCCGCTCCCTCTGACCAGGGCAGACGCTTAGTCATCGAGTGGACCGCAGCCCTGTGACGCCTGCCCAGCGGAGCATGTTACGGGCAGGGTAGCCCTCCCGCAGGTACAACGCCACAGCCGGGCCGGGCGACGGCCGGCACAGGGGCCACCGGCTATGGCCGGGGACGGCGAAGTCATGCGACACGGCGCCATGTGTCGCCGAAGTCCGCGATGACTTTCAGCTCCCCGCCGAGCGCCTTGATGTAGTCCGCGAGTGTCGCGAGTTCGGCGACCGCGCCGGCTTCGATCGCCGACACGCGCTGCTGAGTCACCCCCATGGCCTCGGCGACCTCAGCCTGGGTCAGGCCGGCCTGCCTGCGCATCTCGGCGAGATACTCAGAGCGGACCTTGAGTATCCGCCGCTGATGGGCTTCCTCCACGGCATCGCGGTCGTCGGGATGCACGAACTCATCGAGAAACTCTTCGCGTGTGTAGGAGCGGAACTCCTCCGGCTCGCTCATCGGAACTCCTTCAGGTAACCCTCGTAGGCCGCCTCAGCCGCCGGGACCGCCTCGCGGTACCACTCACGCCACCGGCCGGACTTGTCACCGGCGACTAACAGCACCACGCTGCGCGCCGGGTCGAAGATGAATAAGATCCGGACCTCACTGCCGCCGCTGGAGCCCGGGCGCAACTCCTTGAGGTTTATGCAGCCGGGAGCCCGCGATCCGGTCAACCAACGGCCGCCCCAGCCTCGGGCCCTCGTCCAGGAGCTGGTCAATCGCCTGCGCCACCAGGCGGCGGGTCACCGGATCACCAACGCGGAGCGCGTGCAGCCACTCGCGGACCTGCCTGGTCATACAAGCCTGTGTGGCATCCAGCCTCCCATTTGGCCCGTTTCCCCGGATCTCTCGCCGAACCCGCCGTGCGCCTCTCAGCGCAACGGGCTCTCCACGGTTGTTGCGAGTAATTGTCAAGACCTGTGGATCAAGATCTTTTAGGTGGGGCGATGATCGGCTCCTGGCCGGTGGCGCGCTCCAGGTTCTCGGCCATCCGCTGTAGAACCTGCACGGTTCTGGAGTAGTCCTCTTCAGTCAGGCCGGTGAGGAACGTGGAGCGGATGCCCTGCACCTTGTTTCCGACTGCGGCATGTCCGGCTTGGCCGGCTGGCGTGAGCGCATAGAAGCCCGCCTCGTCCCGGGTGAGCCAGCGGCGGCGGGCCAGTTCGCTGGTGACCTCGTCCAGGGTGATCGCGCCGGGGCCCCAGAAGGGACGTATCGCCTTGGTGAGCCCGGCTGCGTCTTGCGGGGACTCGCGTAGCACGTTCATGATCTGCCAGTGCCGCCGGGTGAGCTTCTCTTCGGCGAAGGTTCGCTCGGCTGCCGCCTCGATGAGACGGTCGAGGTGCTTGAGCCAGTAGCCGATGGGCCGTTCCATCTTCATGCACTTTCATATCTAGATGTTTATTAACAACTAGCTTCCATGGAGCATATACTTGGGCGTCGTGGAGCGCAACAGCGATGAGCACATCGAGACGGTGGAACGCGCCATGGTGGCCATCCGCCGCAGCCAGAGCCGGCGCACCCTCGCGCGCCTGGCCGCAGTACGCCAGGGCGCCAGACCCGGCGGGCACGGGACAGCAGCCGGCGGTGCAAGCGGGGCGAGCGCCGATGTGCTGGACATCATCGAGGAAGCCGAGGAGGCGGGCAGGCCGGCGACCGTCACCAGCGTGGCGGCCGCCCTCAACATCGACCAGCCGCGCGCCAGCAAGCTGGCCGCCGCAGCTGTGGCCGCGGGACTGGTGCGGCGCGAGGCTGATCAGGCAGACGGCCGCCGCGCCCTGCTGGTGCGCACGCCAGCCGGGCAGCACCTGTCAGCGCAGGCACATGCCTTCCGGCGGCAGGTCTTCGGCGAGGCCATGGCCGACTGGCCAGCCGCCGACCGCAGCGAGTTCGCCCGGCTCCTTAGCCGGTTCGTGGAATCCCTGGCCACGGTGAGCCGCTGAAGAACTTTCAGGCGGCTTCGGCCTCCCCGTCCCCACCGGGCCGCTCGATCAGCTTCCCGTTGACGAAGATGGCTCCGGCACGCACCAAGGCGACCAGGTGAGGCGCGTTCACGCAGCGCCAGCGATCCTTGGCTGACTCGATGAGCTTGGCTCCGAGCACCCGGACACCAGGGTGGCCCGAAATAATCTTGCCTACTGGACCGAGAAGGCGGAGTCCGAGGAGAACTAGCTACCGTTAGTTCTCCTATGTCCGGCACGCCGCAACGTGCCGCTGACCTGCGCGTGTAGCCCGGCGGCCGACGCCCACGGGGCTGCGCAAGAGATCGTTGCCTCTTCCGCTGATCGGGTAGCCGTCACGGCGGCAGGATACAAGTGGACAGCGTCCACATCAACCGTTAACGTGGACAGTGTCCACTAAATGGAGGGCTGGGAGCCCTGAACCGAACGGAACCGTCATGACCAGGATGACCCCCCCTGCTGGAGCGTAACGAGGCGTTCGCCCGTAACTACACCCCCGTTCCGCTCGGTCCGCCCACCGCCCAGGTGCTCGTCGTCACCTGCCTCGATCACCGGGTCGATCCCGCGATCATTCTCGGCCTCGAACTCGCCGAAGCTCCCGTCATCCGCAACGCGGGAGGACGCGTCACCGAGCCCGTCATCGATGACATTGCCTACCTCGCCTTCCTCGCTGAGCAGTTGTTCCGCGCCCAGGTCGCGGCGGACAGGCTGTTCGAAGTCGCGGTCATCCACCACACGCAGTGCGGGATGGGATTCCTCGGCGACCCCGGACGCGTCACGACCACCGTTGACGCCCGGTTCCCCTAGCCGACGCGGTTGCCGCGAGCATCCTGGGGAAGCCTTGACTCAACATGAAGCTCGGATATTGCGGCACCGCGGGCGGCAGCCACGGGGCGGGCCAGCGCCAGTTGGAGCGAGCGCCGCCAGTCCGGCGCTTCCCATCGTGCACGGTCCGCTGCCGGGGCGGCCACTGGTGGGGCGCCCGCGGTGCGAGGGGCCGGCGTACCCCTGCCATTCACTCCCGGTTGGCCGCTAATTCGCAGTCTCAGCGCGGGCTCCTTGGATCGCCGAACGCGCCGGGGGTATTACGATGAGCAATCAAATTGGAACGCGGCTATGATTTGCCGGCGTAGATGGCGCGCTGCTGCGGCTCAGGAGCGCGCAGGTAGCGGCCCTGATGCGTGGATTCAGCCTGGCCAGGGCGGTGCCGACGGCGATTCCCGGCTCCCCAGCGATACCCTGTAGGCGTATTATGGCTACCCCGAAGGCGTATTTCATCCCGGCGGTGCATTGCGGAACCAGGGCACGGAATGTCATAGGTGTGCCCCGGCAATGCGTAATGCAAAATAATAAGGTGCGGCGACGGTCATCCTCACAGCGACGTGAGCGCGACCTTGAGCGAGGTGCGTGATGGCAGACCGGCGGGTGTTGGGAATCGTCCTGGCGGGCGGCGCGGGACGGCGGCTGATGCCGCTGACCGAGGACCGGGCCAAGCCGGCAGTGCCGTTCGGCGGCCTCTACCGGCTGGTGGACTTCGCGCTGTCCAATCTGGTCAACGCCGGGTGCCTGCGGGTCGCCGTGCTCACCCAGTACAAGAGCCACAGCCTGGACCGGCACATCACGACCACCTGGCGGATGAGCTCGCTACTCGGCAACTACGTCACCCCGGTGCCCGCGCAGCAGCGCCTGGGCCCCCAGTGGTACACCGGGTCGGCGGACGCGATCTACCAGTCGCTGAACCTGATCTTCGACGAGCGGCCCGACCTGGTGGTGGTGTTCGGCGCGGACCACGTGTACCGGATGGACCCCGGGCAGATGATCGGCCAGCACGTCGAGAGCGGCGCGGGGTGCACCGTGGCGGCGATCCGGGTGCCCCGCATGGACGCGACCGAGTTCGGCGTGATCAGGGCCGCCAGCCAGGGCCACGCGATCGAGGCGTTCCTGGAGAAGCCCGCGGATCCACCGGGCCTGCCGGACAGCCCGGACGAGGCCTACGCGTCCATGGGCAACTACGTGTTCGACGCCGACGTGCTGGTGGATGCGCTGCGCGAAGACGCGGCCAACGCGGCAAGCAAGCACGACATGGGCGGGGACATCATCCCGATGATGGTCGCCAACGGCACGGCGCAGGTGTACGACTTCGCGACCAACAAGGTGCCGGGGGCGACCGAGCGGGACAAGGCCTACTGGCGCGACGTGGGGACGCTCGACTCCTACTTCGACGCGCACATGGATCTGTGCCACGTGCACCCGATATTCAACCTGTACAACGAGCGCTGGCCGATCCTGACCCTCGTGCCCTCCCAGCCGCCGGCCAAGTTCGTGTTCGACTCCGGCGACCGGATCGGGCGGGCGCTGGACAGCCTGGTCAGCAACGGGGTCATCGTGTCCGGCGGCACCGTGCGCGAGTCGGTGCTGTCTCCTGGCGTGCGGGTGAACAGCTGGTCCGCGGTGGAGCGCTCGGTGATCCTGCACAACACGGTGATCGGGCGGCACGCGGTGGTACGGGACGCGATCATCGACAAGAACGTCGAGGTCCCCGAGGGAGCCGAGGTGGGCGTGGATAAGGAGCACGACCGCGAGCGCGGTTTCCATGTGTCCGCCGGGGGCATCACCGTCGTCGGTAAGGGCCAGAAGGTCCGCGCGTGACCGCCGCACCCCCCGGCTCGCGGCTGCGCGTAGCCCTGCTGACGCGTGAATACCCGCCCGAGGTCTACGGCGGTGCCGGGGTGCACGTGACCTACCTGGCCCGCGAGCTGGCCAGCCTGGTCGACGTGACCGTGCACTGCATGGGCGCCGACCGGCCGGACGCCGTGGCGCACCGGCCGTGGGACCATCTCGCCGGGGCGAACCCGGCGCTTGGCGTGATGTCGGCCGACCTGTCCATGACGGCGGCCGTCGGCGACGCCGACGTGGTGCACTCGCACACCTGGTACGCGAACCTGGCCGGCCACCTGGCCTCGCTGCTTTACGGCGTGCCGCACCTGGTCACCGTGCATTCGCTGGAACCGTTGCGGCCGTGGAAGGCCGAGCAGCTCGGCGGCGGTTACGCGCTGTCCTCGTGGTGCGAGCGGGTGGCCGTGGAGGCCGCCGCGGCCGTGGTGGCCGTGTCCGCGGGTATGCGCGACGACGTTCTTGCTGCCTACCCGGCGGTGTCCCCGGACCGGGTGCGGGTGATACGGAACGGGATCGACACCGCCGAGTACGCGCCGGACCCGGCGACCGACGTGCTTGACGCCTACGGGGTGGACCCGGCCCGGCCGACAGTGATCTTCGTCGGGCGGATCACCAGGCAGAAGGGCGTGCCGGTGCTGCTGCGGGCCGCGGCAGCGCTGGAACCGGCCGCCCAGCTCGTGCTGTGCGCCGGGCAGCCCGACACCCCGGAGCTTGAGGCCGAGGTCGAGGGCCTGGTGGCGGACCTGCGCGCGACGCGGTCCGGGGTGATCTGGATACCGGAGATGCTGCCCAAGCGCGCGGTGATCCAACTGCTCTCGCATGCGACGGTGTTCGCCTGCCCCTCGCTCTACGAGCCGCTCGGCATCGTCAATCTGGAGGCGATGGCGTGCGGCACGGCGGTGGTGGCGTCGGCGGTCGGCGGCATCCCCGAGGTGGTGAGCGACGGCGAGACCGGGCTGCTGGTCCCGCCCGACGACCCCGGCGCGCTGGCCGGTGCCCTCAGCGCGCTGATCGCGGACCCGGCCCGCGCCGCCGCACTCGGCCGGGCCGGGCGCGAGCGTGCCGTCGGCGAGTTCGGCTGGCAGGCGGTGGCCGCGCAGACCGCCGCGCTGTACGCAGAACTGGCTCGCTGACCGTCAGGCTGCGACGGGCGGCCAGAAACTCCTCATAAAAGTTGTTGGCCGATGCTCCTGGCCGGCCCACCGGGTTCCCGGGCGGGGCCTTCGCGGTGCAGACCGACATCGGTGACTGCTCGCAGGTGGCGAACACCAGCAATAACGACTACGCCATCGCCTACGACACGGTGTCCGGACGCTGGTCAAACCAGGTCCCGTGGACTCCGGCTGTGCCTCCCTCTGATCCCGGGGGCGGCCGCGCGGGCTCGCTGGGCCCGCGCGGCCTTGGCGCGCCTGACGGCGGAAGAGGCTCTTATCACACATCGGGAGGGCTTCATGCGGATAACGGATGTGCGACCAGGTGGCAGCAAGTGCCCCGGACGAACTACCGTGAGACCGTGCAAGACGGGGAGATCGTCGCAGCGATTGTCGCAGGAGACCCTGCCGGACTCGCTGCTGCTTATGACAACTATGCGCCCGGGCTCTACGCGTACTGCCGGACGCTGCTCAGTGAGCCTGCGGATGCCGCCGATGCGGTGCAGGACACCTACGTCGTCGCCGCGGCCAAGCTGGACGGGCTGCGCGATCCGGACCGGCTCCGCCCGTGGCTGTATGCGGTGGCCCGCAACGAGTGCTACCGCCGCCTGCGGGCGCGGGGGCTCTCCGCGCCGCTCGACGCGGCGGTGGAGGTGACCTCCAGCGAGCCGGGTGTGGAACTGGGCCCGGAACGGGAGGAGCTGCGCGACCTGGTGGTCGACGCGCTCTCCGGGCTGAACCCTTCGGACCGCGAAGTCATCGAGCTGAACCTGCGCCACGTGCTCGACGGCGAGGACCTGGCCGATGCTCTCGGCGTGTCCCGCAACCACGCGCACGCGCTCGCGTCCCGGGCACGCGCCCAGTTCGAGGGGTCGCTGGGCGCGCTGCTTGTCGCCCGCACCGGCCGGGAGCAGTGCCAGGAACTGGACGACATACTCGCGAGCTGGGACGGCGAGCTGACCATCCTGCTCCGCAAGCGGGTGAACCGGCACATCGAGCGGTGCGAGGTGTGCGGCCAGCGCAAGCGCCGTGAGCTCAGCCCGGCGATGCTGCTCAGCATGCTGCCGATGGTGGCGCTGCCGGCCGGCCTGCGCGAACAGGTGCTCCGGCTGGTGGACGACGTCTCGCCGGTCGCGGCCGGGCACCGCGAGCTGGTGGCCCGCCGCGCGGAGCCGTTCGACCACTCCGGCTTCCCCAAGCCGGTTGCCGCGCCGCGCCGGGTCTACGGGGTGCAGGCCCTGACCGTGGCCGCGTGCGTGGCCGCCGCGGCGGCCATCCTGCTCGGCGCGGGCACCGTGCTGGTCCTGGACACGCTGCATCACAAGGGCGCGCCGAGCGCGTCCGCGGCGACCGTTGGGCCGGCCGCCGTCAGCCAGGCGCCGCTGAACACCGGGTCGACCCCGGTGCCGCCGTCGTCCCCGTCCCACAAGGGCAGCGGCAGCGGCGGCAAGCACATCGGCCTGACCATCACGGTGTCCGGCTCGCCGTCAGCCTCGGCCTCGGGCCCATCGGGTTCTTCGCCGCGTGGCGGGTCGACACCGGCACCGGGCCGGTCCACGCAGCCGGCGAGCCCGAGCCCGTCGCCCCCGCCGTCGTCACCGGGCACGCTGCTGGTCTCGACCGGGTCGGTAACGCTGACCTTGAACGGTGATGGGAGCCTCAGCGGCTCGTTCACGCTCACCGCTCAGGGCGGCGACGTCTCCGGGTACAGCATCACGAATCCGTCGTCGGGCCTGTCGGTATCGCCCACCTCGGGCTCGCTGTCCTCGGGGCAGTCGGTCACGATCAGCCTGTCGGCCGCTTCGGCCGCCAGCCTGGCCTCTGAGACGGACCTGACGGTGAGCCCGGGCGGGCTGACGGTCGCGGTACTTGTGCCCAGCTGACGGCCGGGCCGTCTGAAGGTCGTGCCCGCTGACGGCCGGGCCGCCTGAGGGTCAGGCGGCGCTGAGGGTCAGGCGGCACCGAACTCGGCGCGCAACTGCGCCGCGGCCCGGGTCATCGCGGACAGCTTGCCGAACGCGACGTCGCGCGGCAGGTACTTCATCCCGCAGTCGGGGGCCAGCACGAGGCGCTCGGCGTCGACGTAGGGCAGCGCCCGGCGCACTCGGGCGGCCACCTCGTCGGCGGTCTCCACGGTGTGGTCACCGAGGTTGAGCACGCCAAGGATGACGGTCTTGCCGGTGAGCGCGGCAAGCACCGAGCAGTCAAGCCCGGACTGGGCGGTCTCGATCGACACCTGGTCGCATTCGGCGGACGCCAGTTCGGGCAGGAACGAGTAGCCGGACGGGCGGTCGTGGATGATCGCCGCGTAGCCGAAACACAGGTGCACGGCCGTGGTGCCGCTGATCCCCGCGAGCGCCCGGTTGAGCGCGGCCACGCCGTACTTGCGGGCCTCCTCCGGGCGGGCCTGCAGGTAGGGCTCGTCCAGCTGGACGATGTCGGCCCCGGCGGCGAACAGGTCCCCGACCTCTTCGTTGACGGCCTCGGCGTAACCAAGCGCAAGGTCCTCTGTGCTCGCGTAGTAGTCGTTCTGCGCCTGCTGGGCCATGGTGAACGGACCCGGCACGGTGATCTTGATGGTCCTGTCGGTGCTCGCCCGGAGGAGTGCTACGTCCTCCGTCTCGACCGCGTGCTTGCGGCGGATCGGGCCGGTGACTCGCGGCACCGGGTTCGGGTGCCCGCTGCGGTCCAGCGCGGTGCCGGGATTGTCGATGTCCACCCCATCCAGGGCGGTGGCGAACCTGTTGGAGTAGCTCTCCCGGCACATCTCGCCGTCGGTGACGATGTCGAGGCCGGCGTCCTCCTGGGCCTGGATGGCCAGCAGGGTCGCGTCCCGCTGTGCCTCGGCAAGGAAGGCCGGGTCCACCCGCCACAGTTCCCGGGCGCGGACCCGGGGCGGGAAGCGGTCACCCAGCCGCTTGCGGTCGATCAGCCAGTCCGGCTGGGGGTAGCTGCCCACGAGCGACGTAGGGAAGAGCATGCCGGACCTCCGCCAGTGCGTGTTCCGCTTGAAATCTCAGGGCTCCGGGGTGTCCGAACGGCCCTGCTGCTCGGCCAGGAAACGCTCGAACTGCGCGCCGAGTTCGTCCGCCGTGGGCATCTCCGCGCCCGGCTCGGCGAGCAGCCCTTCCGCGGATGCCGCGTCCACGAACGCGTCGTACTGCCGTTCGAGTGCCTGCACCAGTTCGCTGATCTCGTCGGACGATTCCACCTGACGGGCGATCTCCTCGTCGGTACGCCGCGCCGCGTCCCGCAGCGCCTCGTCCGGCAGCGCCAGGCCGCTGGCCCTGGTCACGTATTCAAGCAGCGCCACCGCGGCGGCCGGGTACGCCGCCTGGGCCAGGTAGTGCGGCACGTGTACGGCGAAGCCGCCCGCTGCCCGGTTCTCCTCGCCCAGGCGCAGCTCAAGCAGCGAGGCGGCGCTGCCCGGGACCTGCAGCCGGTCCACGATCGGCCGGGATCCGGCGGCAAGCTCCGGCCGGGTGCCGTGCGCGGTGACGCCAAGCGGGCGGGTGTGCGGTACGCCCATCGGGATGCCGTGGAACCCGAGCACAAGCTCGGCTCCCAAACGGCTGCTCACGCTCGCCACGGCGCGTGTGAACCGCTCCCATTCGTGGTCGGGTTCCGGGCCGGTCAGCATCAGGAACGTCTTCCCCGTGCTGTCCCTGACCTGGTGTATCGCGAGTTCTGGTGCCTCGTACGACTCCCAGTGGTCCTTGTCGTAGGTCATCGGCGGACGGCGGGACCTGTAGTCGATCAACCGGTCGACGTCGAACGTCACGACCGCCTCATGGTCCAGGCTGCCCATCAGGTGCGCGGTCAGCAGCCGGCCGGCCGCGCCGGCATCGATGAACCCGTCCAAGTAGTGCAGCAGGATTGCCCCGTCAAGCTTCGCCGCCCCTGGGTCGACCTGGTAGAGGTCCCCCCCATCCGGCACCATGCTCACAGCCTCCTACCAGCGTTGGCCTCGTTGTGGAGTACAACCGGCGGGAGCCGGTCTTCAATCCCGCAGGCCTGTGCCCAAAGGTACCCGTTGGTAACGCAATGCCGCGACCCGGTAGCGCTGCCGGTGCGGGCCGGTATCCCGCCACGCCCACCGGCTCGCCCCACGGGCCCGTCGAAGACGTGGTCAGGGCGCGATCGCGGCGACCGCCCGGGCGGTGCGCACCGCCTGCGACAGCGAGCCGATGTCGTAGGCACCATGGTGCCGCTGGCCGTTGACGAAGAAGGTGGGCGTGCCGGACACACCGCCGAGGTCGGCGGTGTCCACGTCCTCGGCGACCCGGGACACAAAGGCGTGCTTGCGCAGGTCGCGGCTGAAGCGCTCGACGTTCAGGCCCAGCGCGGCCGCGTAGCCGACGAGGTCGGCGGGGCGGAGCGCGTCCTGGTGCCGCAGCAGCATGTCGTGCATCTCCCAGAACGCGCCCTGGGCGGCGGCGGCCTCCGCCGCCTCGGCGGCGAGCTGGGCGTGCGGGTGCACGTCGGTGAGCGGCAGGTGCCGCCAGACGTAGCGCACGTCGCCGAAGCCGGCCAGCAGTTCCCGTACGGCCGGCTCGGCCAGGCCGCAGTAGGGGCATTCGAAATCGCCGTACTCGACCAGGGTGACCGGAGCCGCCTTCGGGCCGCGGATGTGGTCCCTGCGCTGGTCCACCGGCGCCGCGAGGTCGATGATCGCCGTGGCCGTGCCGAGCAGCGCGCGGATCCGTATCCGCTTCGGCAGCAGGCTGGTCACCTGGAACACCGCCCAGGTGAGCACCGCCGCGACGACCGCCGCGGCCAGCACGCCCGCCTTGGCCTGGGCCAGTTGCTCGCCGTGGAAGGCGAGGGAGGCGATGAGCAGGGACACGGTGACCCCGACACCGGCGATCGTGCCCGCACCGGCGACCGCCGCCCAGCCGGCCGGCGGCCTGAGCCTGCCGCGGCTCGCCGCGGTCACCAGCCAGGCGGCACCCGCCGTCCCGACCGGCTTGCCTATGACGTACCCGGCGAGGATGCCGAGCGTCACCGGCGAGGTGAACGCGCGTGCCAGGAACGCCCCGCTGATCACCAGCCCGGCGTTGGCCAGCGCGAACAACGGCACGATCAGGTAGCTGGCCCACGGGTGGAAGGTGCCCTGCAGCCGCCCGTTCGGTGAGATGGACTCCGACAGGCCGATGCTGGCCGCCCTGGCCAACTCCGGCGTGGGCTGCTCACGGAACCGGCGCACCCGGGCGGTGGCCTGCTCAAGGTCGCTGCGCGCGGCCGGGTAGGCCGGGGTGAGCAGGCCGATCACCAGGCCGGTGACCGCCGGGTCCACCCCGGATTTGAAGAACGCCCCCCACGCCGCCAGGCCGAGCCCGGCGTACACCACACCCTGCCGCAGGCCGGCCGTCCGGGCCAGGAACACGGCACCGAGGGCGGCGAACCCGGCCAGCAACGCGGGCACGTCGATGTGGTGGCTGTAGACAAGCGCGATGACCACGATCGCGGTCAGGTCGTCCACCACGGCGAACGTCAGCAGGTAGGACCGCAGCCGGTCGGCGTTCTTCGGGCCGACCAGCGCGAGCATCCCAAGCGCGAATGCGGTGTCGGTGGACATCGCGGTGCCCCAGCCGCCCGCCGTCGGCTGCCCGGCGTTGACCACCAGGAAGATCACGACGGGCACGACCATCCCGCCGAGGCCGGCCGCCAGCGGCACCGCCATCCTGCGGCGCTCGCGCAGTTCCCCCATGTCGAACTCGCGGCGCGCTTCCAGCCCGATCACCAGGAAGAAGAACGTCATCAGGCCGTTGTTCAGCCAGTCGTGCAGATCCTGGGACACGCCGAAACCGCCCACGTGCAGCGATACCTCGGTCCGCCACAGCGACTCATACGAGCCGGTGTCCACGTTCGCCCAGATGAGCGCCGTGATCGTAGCGGCCAGCAGGACCGCCGCGCTGCCGGTCTCGGTGCGCAGGAACTGCCGCAGCGGGGTCTGCAGTTGCCGCGCCCACGCTGTCCGGCCCGTCGCGCCGGCGTCCGGCCCGGGCCGGGTCAGCGCAGCCCGGGCAGTATCCCCCTCGCCGCGGACCGGTTCCCCCGAACCCGGTACCGGCAGCGAGTCAGGGGCCATTCCCGCAGTCAATCACGCAGGTGGCATGGACACTGCCGCGGCCGAAGTGTGCGCAGAGAGGGCTGGGGGGCGGGAGATCCGGGAGTGGTGCAGGTCACAGCCTGAAGTCGGAAATGCGCGCTAGTTAGTTGTATGTTCGCAATTACTACCCGTCGGCAGACGAACAGTGAGGAACTTGTGCCGGAACTGAGCCGCAGGCGCCGGCTGCTCGTGCTCACCGTCTGCTGCTCCAGCCTGTTCATCGTCGGCCTCGACGCCACCATCGTGAACATCGCGCTGCCGTCGATCCAGCGCGACCTGCACGCGTCAGTATCCGGACTGCAGTGGACGGTGGATGCCTACACGCTGGTCGTCGCGAGCTTCCTGATCCTGGCGGGCTCCACCGGCGACCGGGTTGGCCGGCGGCGTACGTTCCAGGTCGGGCTGGCCACGTTCACGCTCGGCTCGCTGTTGTGCAGCCTGGCGCCGAGCCTGGGCTGGCTTGTCGCCTTCCGCGGCATGCAGGCCATCGGCGGGTCCATGCTCAACCCGGTGGCGCTGTCCATCATCGCCAACACGTTCACCGACGATCGCGAGCGCGCCCGGGCGCTCGGCGTCTGGGGTGCCGTGTTCGGCCTGAGCATGGCGATGGGCCCGGTGGTCGGCGGCGTGCTCGTCGCCACCGTGGGCTGGCGGGGCATCTTCTGGGTCAACATCCCGGTGGGGATCGCGGCCATCGTGGCAACCGCGCTCGCCGTGCCGGAGTCCCGCGCCGCGCACGGCAGACGGGTGGACCCGGTCGGCCAGGTGCTGATCATCGTGATGCTCGCCTCGCTCACCTACGCGATCATCGAGGGACCACGGCACGGCTGGAGCTCGGCCACCATCCTCGGCCTGTTCGCGCTCTCGGCGGCCGCCGCGACCGCGCTGGCCATCTACGAGCCGCGCCGCGAGGAGCCCCTGCTGGACCTGCGGTTCTTCCGCAGCGCGCCGTTCACCGGGGCCGTGGTGATCGCCATCACCGCGTTCTCGGCCCTGGCCGGCTTCCTGTTCCTCAACACGCTGTACCTGCAGGACGCCCGCCACCTCTCCGCGCTGCACGCGGGCCTGTACACGCTGCCGATGGCGGCGATGACGGTGCTGCTCGCGCCGTTGTCCGGGCGGATCACCGGCCAGCGCGGGGCCCGGATCCCGCTACTGGTGGCGGGCGTGATGACGACGGCCGGCGCGCTGTTGATGTCCGGATTCACGGCCACCACGCCGGTGGCCTGGCTGATGCTGGCCTATCTCGTGCTCGGGATCGGGAACGGCATGGTCAACCCGCCGATCAGCAACACCGCCGTATCGGGCATGCCTCGCTCCCAGGCCGGGGTGGCCGCCGCCGTGGCCTCGACCAGCCGTCAGGTGGGCGGTTCGCTGGGGGTCGCGCTGACCGGGTCGGCGGTGGCCTCTTCCCTGCACGGCTCGCTGCGCACCGGTTTCGTGCCGGCCAGCCACGCTGGCTGGCTGATCGTGGCCGGCTGCGGCGTCCTCGTGCTCGTGGCGGGCCTGGCCACCAGTGGCCGCTGGGCACGTGGCACCGCCGAGCGCACGGCCGAGCGGCTGATGTCCGAGGAGCCGCGCGTCCCGATCACAACCCCCTGACCGGGGCCTAACCGGGCGAGCCGGTCTCGGCAGGGGCGCTGATCAGCGAGAAGACCGCGCCGTGGTCGTCGGCCACGACGGCGATCCGGCCGTAGGGGCTGTCCCAGGCGGGGCGCACCGTGGCGCCGCCAAGCCCGCTCACCGTGGCGACGGCCGCGTCGGTGTCCCCGACGGCGAAATAGACCGACCACTGCGCCCGCACGTCCGCCGGGAGGCTGCTGTCCAGTTCGCCGATCCCGCCGACCTCATTGCCGCCGGCCTTCAGCGTGGCGTAACGGAAGTCGCCGATGTCGCCGTACTCGTAGCCGAACACCGCATGATAGAAGGCCTTGTTGCCATCGAGGTCGCGGCTGAGGTTCTCGTTCCAGGTCAGCGAGCCGGGCTCGTTCGCGAGCTGGACCCCGGTGTGCTGCCTGGCCTGCCAGAGGCCGAACACCGCGCCGCCCGGGTCGGCCGCCATCGCCATCCGCCCCTGGTCCATCACGTCCATGGGCTCCACGAGCACCTGGCCGCCGGCCGCCTTGATCTTCCCGGCAGTCTCGTCCGCGTTGCTGGCGGCCAGGTACGTGACCCACGTGGAGGGTTCCTCGGCCGGGCCCATCTTCGGCCCGATCCCCGCCACCAGCCTGCCATCCTTCAGGCACAGCGCGTACCCGCCGACCTCCGGCGGCCCCTGGTGTACCTCCCAGCCGAACAACGCCCCGTAGAACGCCCCCGCCTTCGCGATATCCGCCACGCCCAGGTCCACCCAGCAGGGCGTGCCATCGCCCCAGGCGGTGTCCCTCGTCACCATGGTTTCGTCCCCTAGGCCCAGGTCAGCGCTCCGGCCGCACTGATACTCAAGGGGACAGCATACGCATGCCAGTACCCACGGTTACCGGGTCTGGCGAGTACGGGCGCGGGTCAGGAGGAGTAGCAGTAGGAGTCGCTCGACGCGTCGCCGCCCTCCAGCCGGACCTGGTGCGCGCGGCGTCCGCGGAACACGTCGCCCTCAAGGAAGAAGCGCTCGTCGAAGCTGATGCCGCCACTCTCGGCGACGTCAAGCTTGGTCATCCAGGCGCCGACGCCGTCCGGGTAGAACTGCTCGTCCCAGGCACCGTAGAGCGAGTTGGTGAAGTAGACCCGCTTCCCGTCGCGGGAGACCTCGACCATCTGCGGGCCGCCGGCCAGCGGCTGGTCCGGCCGGGCCGGGTGCGGCACACGCCCGACAATGCCGCCGAGCCGGACCGAGCCGACCTCGCGCGGGTGGTACGGGTCACTCACGTCGTACTGTTTCATCTCCCCGGTGCCCCAGCACGACACGTAGAGGAACTGGTCGTCCACCGACAGCGCCAGGTCGGTGACCAGCGGCGGAACGGCACCGAAACCCTGCAGCAGCGGCGGCAACTGCTCGGCCGGAGCCGGCTCGGCGGGGATGGAGATCACCTTGGTCGCCGCCCACCGGCCGTCCTGCTCGTGCCAGAGCCAGATCGACGCGGACAGGTCCTCGACGCTGACCACCACGCCGACGAAGCCGTACTTGCGGGCCGGGTCGTGCGCCGGGCGCAGTTCCAGGGCCATCTGGTGCTCGTCGCCGAGGTCCACGGTCTGCACGTGGCGGCGCGTGCTCATGTCCCAGAAGTGCAGCCGGTGCCCGTACTTGCGGCCGAGCAGCAACTCCGGCACGATCCCGTCCTCGATCATGGACGGGGTGGCCCACTCGGACGTGACGAGCACGTCGTCGTTGATGTGCCACCAGACGTCGTAGGCCAGGTACTGGTCGCCGCGGTCCTCCTCGAACTGGCCGAGCACGTCGAACGAGGCGTGGTCGAGCAGCGCGACGCCGCCGGGGCCCTCGTTGCCGTTGCCGCCGCCGAGGCAGGACACGTACAGGTAGCCGGGGCCGCAGTGCACCGTGTGCGGCCGCGAGTAGTTGGCCCGCTTGCCCAGTTCCTCCGGGCCGAGCACCTTGACGACCTTGGGGGCGGCCGGGTTCTCCAGCGTGTCCAGGATGTAGATGCGTGACGATCGGATCCCGGGGACGACCAGGTAGCGCCGGTCGCCGTGGGTGTGCGAACCGGTCGGGCAGAGCGCGCTCGAGCAGGCGTTCCAGCCGAAGTGGTGCAGTTCGTCGCCCAGGTTCGGCAGTTCAGTGAAGCCGACCACGGTGCCGTACGCGGCGGACCCAGGGTCGGTGTCCACCACCGCGATCCCGTCGGGCTTGTCCGCCGGGCGGGAGAACGTCGCCACGTAGGCGAGCTTCTCCGGCGGGCCGGCCGCCGCGTCGGCGGGGGAGCGGTAGAACGTGGGGTCGTGGTGGTGCTCATCGGCCATGGGGAGCAACCTTTCACCGGTGGTTCTTCGCGGAAGCTTTGCGCTCGCCGGTCAACCCTGTCAACCATTCCCCGTCAGGCTAACTTATATTTCCACTCGGATAACCAGGAAATATGCGCTACGACGGCCGTGCCCGGCCCTCTCCTTCGGCGCGCGCGATCCAGGGAACCCTCGCGAAGGTGACCCGGCGAGCAGGATAGCCCTGTCAGCCCACCAGCAGCCAGCCACCCAGCGCCAGCGCGCCGACGGCGACCAGGAAGAAAACGCCGGTCCAGAGCCCGCCGGGCAGGCCGGTGAGCCGGGCAAGCTGGTCGGCGTCGTTGGACGGGCCGCGGCGGCGGCGCCGGTCACGCTGCAGCTCGACGACGGGCCGCACCCCGCCGAACAGCAGCAGCCACGTCATCGCATACCCCAGCGCGGCCGCTGCCACGGCGGACCGCTGCCAGAGCACCGCCACGATCAGCGTCCCGGCGACCACGACGGCCAGCAGGCCGTAGGCGTTCCGGATGGCGAACGCGAGACCGGCCAGGCCCGCGAGGCTGAGCAGCAGCACGGCCAGCAGGTGCCCGGTGGCAAGCAGCGCGGCGCCGCCCAGGCCGAGCAACGGCGCGGCCAGGTAGCCGGCCAGCGCGGTGAGGATGATGCCGGGGCCGGACGGGTTGCCCGCGGTCACCGTCACCCCGGCGGAGGTGTGCAGCACCCGCACCCCGTGCAGCCGCCTGCCGGTCGCCACCGCGGCCAGCGCGTGGCCGCCCTCGTGCGCGATGGTCACCACGGTGCGCGCCACCGGCCAGGCCCGGCGCGAGGCCACCATGGCCGCCGCGAGCATCCCGGTGCCCAGGATCAGCAGGTGCGACGGCGGCTGCCCCTGCCGGTCGGCCCAGGCCGCGAGGTGATGCCACAGATGGCCCAGCGACACCGCGGTCATGCTCACATAGTGCCAGTCATATCGGACTGAACCGGCCCGGCCGCCAAGCCGTGGCATGGATGAAACAGCGGCATCCAACGACGGCCGGCCGGGCCGCCGCAGACAGGAGGCGCCGCCGATGGTGGCCATCGCGATCCTCGCAGCCGCTGGCTGGCTCGCCTTGTATCTGGGGTTCGCCGCGGTCACCAGCGACCGCCGCCTCCGCCGCGGAGTACGGCGGCTCCGGCTGGACGGGGGGCCGCCCGACCTCGGGGATCCGGCGCTGGTCAACCTGGTGACAACCGGCTGTCAACTCGACGGCGCCGCGTTCGCGGCCACGATCTTGCACCTCGGCTCGCGCAGGGTCCTGACGCTGAGCGAGAAGGAGCCGGGGCGGCTGTGGTGCGCCCCGACCCGGGAGGGCGCCGGCGACCTGGACCTGGTGCTCTACGAGCAGCGGGTACTCGACGATGTGACCCGGCAGTTCGCGGAGGCCGGGGAGGCGCCGTTCGAGGCGCTCGCCGACATGTGCTTCGCCGATGTGAAGGGCGTCTGGGATCCGTTCGAGAAGGCCGTGCGCGCCGCGGGCCGGCAACGCGGGCTCAGCCGCGCCCGGTTGCGGGAGCCCGCCCTCGCCGTGCTCTACTTCGGCAGCACGGTCGTTGCGGCGTTCGCCGCGGCGGCCGTGGGCGAAAACCACCCGACGCGGTGGGTCGGCGCGAACCTCCTCGCGCTGGCCGTGCTGGTCGCGCTCGGGTGGCTCACCATGATGAAGGGGCGCAACGACAGGCTGACCGTGGCCGGCGCCGCGCTGGCCGCGTGGGCGGAGCGCGTCACGGCGCAGCAGGCCCCCCCGGGGATCACCGAGCCGGACAGACTCGCGCTCGCGGTCGCCACCGACGGCGGGCCGCCGGTTCCCGGGCTGGAGCACATCCGGCGCGACGTGCGGGAAGGCGGCCACCGCGGCTCCATGACCACGGCCGCCACCCCGGAACGGCTGGCCCGGGCACCCAAGCAGGCCTGGTCCTCGCTGGATGGTCAGTGGCGCCTGGCACCGGTCGGGCCGCGGCGTGAGTCGCCGGGCATGGTCTCCGGCGGGCTGCTGGCCGGTTCGCTGGTCGCGTTCCTGGCGGCCGCGGGCAGCTACGACGGCTACCGGGCGCTGCACATGTCGCCCGGCTGGATACTGCTGCCTGCCGGGCTGCTGGCGGGCAGCGTGGCCCTGGGTGTGGCCGGTGTGCGGGCGGTGGGGCGCTGGCTGGCCCTGCCCGCCGAGGTGACCTTCGTCGGGCAGGTGATCGCCCGCTGGATCGAGGAGGAGTCCGACAGCGGCGAGAACAGCAACACAGTGACGTACTGGTGCCTGGCCCTGGACGACGGCCAGCGCGCCTGGACCTTCGACGTGGGCCAGGCGGCGTTCGGGCAGTTCCCGCTCGGGGCCAGGATCCGGGCCCGGATCGCACCACGCTCGATGCGGCTGCTCGACCTGGCGATGGCCGGGCCGGAGGGAGAATTCCTGGCCGGGCGGCGCGCCGACCCCGTTCGCGACCGCATATCAGGGCAATGGGGTGACCATCAGTTTCATCACCACCAGCGGGCGTGTCGGTGAGATGAACGCCCGGGCCGCGCGGCGCTCCGGGCGGCCGCTGCCCGGCGTCGGTGAGACGGCATGGCTGATCAACCGGGGCCGGACGGCCGTGGTGCAGGCGGAAGGCAAGACCGTCAAGCTGACGGTCCGTGGCGGATCGGACCAGGTCCCACCGGGTGCGGTCACCCGGCTGGCGGCGATCGTGGCCGACCGCCTGGCCGAGCGCAGCGAGATCCCCTGACGGCACGGCGAATGCGGGCCCGGACGGTGCCAGCGCCGGGTCAGCGGCGGGAGAGCGTATCGATCCTGGCGACCTGGTCCGGCTCCAGGGTGAAGTTCATCAGGTCGAAGTTGGCGGCGATCCGCTCCGGGTTCACCGACTTCGGGATCACGGTGATGCCGTGCTCGATGTGCCAGCGCAGCACCACCTGCGCGGGCGTGACGCCGTGCACCTTGGCGATGTCCACCAGTATCGGGTCCGCCAGGTTGGTGCCCTTGAGCGGGCTGTAGCCCTCCACCGCGACGCCCCGCTGATCGTGCGCGGCAAGCAGGGCCGGATCGTGCCGGGCCGGGCTCCACGGGATCTGGTTGACCGCGGGCGCCTCGCCGCACACCTCGGTCAGCCGGTCGATCTGGGCCAGCGAGTAGTTGCTCACCCCCACCGCGCGGACCCGGCCCTCGTCCCGCAGCGTGAGGAACTCCTGCCAGACATGGCACAGCTTGCGCCCCGGCGGCGGCCAGTGCACCAGCCACAGCTCCACGTGGGTGGTGCCAAGTTCACGCAGGCTCGCCATGAGCGTGGCCCGCTCCCGGTCGGCGCGGCTGGACGGCAGCTTGGTGGTGAGGAACACCGCGTCGCGGTGCACTCCGCTCTCCGACAGCGCGTGGCCCACCTCGGACTCGTTGCCGTACATCGTCGCGGTGTCGATGTGCCGGTAGCCGGTTTTCAGGGCGGCCAGCACTGCCTGGCGTCCGGCCCGGCCGCGAAGCTGCCATGTGCCAAAGCCGATCATGGGCATCTCAACGCCGCCGGGCAACGAGCGTGCCGGTACTGCCACCGCCTCGGTCATGAGACTCAGTGTGCCCTGCGGCCGTGGCGTCACACCATAGCCGTCCCGGTCCGTGCGACCAGGTCTGCGAACAGTTCCATCAGCCGCCCCGTTACCGGCCCTGGCTTGCTGTCGCCGATCGCGCGGCCGTCGATCACGATGACCGGCACCAGGCCGCCCATCGTGCCGGTGACGAACACCTCGTCGGCGTTGTAAAAGTCGGTCAGGCTGAAGTCGCGGACGTCGCAGGCCAGGCCGGCCTCTGCGGCGAGTTCGAGCACCGTCTCTCGGGTGATGCCCTCCGGGCAGGCGAGCGCCGCTGGCGTGCCTAGCCGCCCGCCGGTGACCAGGAACAGGTGGGTGGCGTTGGTCTCGGCGACGAATCCGCGGTGGTCGAGCATCACCGCGTCGTCGGCGCCCGCGGCGTTCGCCTCGAGCTTGGCCAGGATCGAGGGCAGCAGGTTGTTGTGGTGGATCTTCGGATCCAGGCAGTCCGGCGGTGGCCGGCGTACGCTGGAAGTGATCAGGGTGACCCCGGCCAGGTCGTATACGGGCGGCTTGTGCTCGGCGAGCACGATCAGGGTCGGGCCGGACCGGTTCAGCCGCGGGTCCATCCCGCTGGTGACCTTCTCGCCCCGGGTGAGCGTGAGCCTGATGTGGACGTTGTCGGTCATCTGGTTGGCCTGCAGGGTCCGCCGGATCTGCTCGGTGATCTCCTCATCCGAGGGCACCGTGTCGAACGCGAGCGCCTTCGCCGAGCGCCGCAACCGGGCCAGGTGCTCGGTCAGCCGGAAAATGCGCCCCTGATAAAGGCGCAGGCCCTCCCAGACCGCGTCCCCGCCCTGCACGGCGGAGTCGAACGGGCTGACCGCCGCCTCGTTGCGGTGGGTGAGGCGGCCGCCCACGTTCACGATGACGTCGAGATTGCGTTCGTCGAGGGCCTGGAGCACGGTTCCTCCTTCGCTAAGCGGGCGGGGCGGCCACCAGGCGGTGGGCGTGCAGGCGCTCGTAATACGGCCGGCACTGCCCGGCCAGGTCCGCGAGCCCGGCGGGCAGCGCCTGCTGGGGCGCGCGGTAGGGCCCGAACCCGGTGGACCGCCATACGCTCTCATACCAGTACGGGCCCCACACCCCGTCGGTGTCGCGCGGCCCGGCCGGCCACGACAGCATCGCCGGGGTGAAGCCGATGCCCAGCGCCGCGCACAGCGCGCGCAGTATCCCTTCGGGGTTCTCCAGCAGGTCCCGCGAGTCGATCACGGGGCCGGGGTAGGCCTCGAAGATCTCCGCCTGCTGCACGATCCCCAGGTCGGCCAGGGTCGGCGCCGACCTGACCCTGGCGTACGAGGCGAGCAGTTCGGCCGGGTCCCTGAGCAGGTAGGCATGCCGCAGCGGTGCCAGCGCCGCCCGGTCCACGTCGGGCAGCAGGTGGTGGGTCATGTGCTTGCCGTAGTACACGCTCTTGCCCGCCGGGAGCGGTGCCGCGGCGAGGTCGTCGAGCACCTCGCGCCAGCCGTGCGGCATGCTGGCCAGGATCTCGTCACGGCCGGGATGGCTGATACCGGTCCTGGCCAGGTAGAACGCGTACAGCGGCTCGTCCGCCACGATGGTGTCCGGCCGGTTGCCGAACGACCGCATGAGCGCGGTCGACACGGTGCGCGGGCCGGACCACATCGCGATCCGGGCCACTGGCTGGGTCAGAGCTTCACCACCGAGCGGAGCACGTCACCGCGCTCCATCTTGGCGAAGGCGTCCTCGATGCCGTCCAGCGTGATCGTCTCCGAGACGAACTTCTCCAGCGGCAACCGGCCCTGCAGGTACAGCCCGGTGAGCATGGGGAAGTCACGTTCCGGCAGGCAGTCGCCGTACCAGGAGGACTTCAGTGCGCCGCCGCGGCCGAACAGGTCGAGCAGCGGCAGTTCGATGCGCATGTCCGGGGTCGGCACGCCGACCTGGACCAGCACCCCGGCCAGGTCCCTGGCGTAGAACGCCTGCCGGTAGGTGTCCGGGCGGCCGACCGCCTCGATCACCACATCGGCACCGTTGCCGCCGGTGAGCGCCTGGATCTCGGCAACCGGGTCGGCCTCCCGCGCGTTGATCACGTGAGTGGCACCGAACTGGCGCGCCCACTCCAGCTTCCGCGGGTCGACGTCGACCGCGATGATCGTGTGCGCGCCGGCCAGGCGTGCCCCCAGGATCGCCGCGTCGCCCACGCCGCCGCAGCCGATCACGGCCACCGAGTCGCCGCGGCTCACGCCGCCGGTGTTGAGCGCCGCACCGAGGCCCGCCATCACGCCGCAGCCCAGCAGGCCGGCCACCTCCGGTGGGACCGCCGGGTCGACCTTGGTGCACTGGCCCGCGGCGACCAGGGTCTGCTCGACGAAGGCGCCGATGCCCAGGGCGGGCGACAGCGGGGTGCCGTCCTCCAGGGTCATCTTCTGCGCGGCGTTGTGCGTGGCAAAGCAGTACCACGGGCGGCCCCGCATGCAGGCGCGGCACTCGCCGCACACCGCGCGCCAGTTCAGGATGACGAAGTCGCCGGGGGCGACGGCGGTCACCCCGGGACCCACCGCATCGACCACCCCGGCCGCCTCATGGCCAAGCAGGTAGGGGAAGTCGTCCCCGATGCCGCCCTCCCGGTAGTGCAGGTCGGTGTGGCAGACGCCGCACGCCTGTACCCGCACCCGCGCCTCGCCCGGCCCGGGATCGGGCACCAGCACCGTGGTGACCTCGACCGGTTCTCCCTTTGCTCGGGCGATGACGCCCCGCACGCTAGTTGTCATCCCGCTATCGTCTTGCATCCCCCCACCGCTAGCCAAGACCGGGGTCCTCGCAGGTCGCTTCGGTCGCCGGCCCGCCGAATGCCCGCCAGGCCCGCCCCGGGTACCACTCTCGTCTCGGGGACCACCGTGGCCACGAGGAGTTAACCCCGCCTCCACAACGCTGCACAGCGGGCGTATTTTGGATACAACAACCTAAATGCTTGGGGACTAGGCGGTGGGGGTGGCACATGACCATGCGGGATGGCTCCGCGAAGGAAGACCGATGATCCGCCCGGTGGAGCGGCCGGTACCGCTGCGCCAGTCGGTCTACGAAGCCCTGGTCGAGCTGGTGATCGCGGGACGGCTCAGCCCCGGGCAGCACCTGGTGGAGACCGAGCTGGCGCGCCAGCTCGGGGTGAGCCGGCAGCCCGTGCGCGAGGCACTGCACCGGCTGGAGGCCGAGGGCTGGGTCGACCTGCGGCCCAACCAGGGCGCGTTCGTCCACGTGCCCACCGACCAGGAGGTGGACCAGCTCCTGGATGTACGGGAACTGCTGGAGGTGGAGACCGCCCGGCTCGCGGCGCGCACGGTGACACCGGACCAGCTGGCACGGCTGCGGGCCATCTGCCGCGACGGTGAGGCAGCGGTGGCCGGGGGTGACACCGAGCGCTTCGTGTCGCTGAACAACAGCTTCCACGCCGCGCTGGCCGAGGTCGGGGGCAACGCCGTGCTGGCCGAGCTGAGCGCGATCGTCGGCCGCCGGGCGCGCTGGTACTACCGGCTGGTGGCGCCGATGCGCGAGCACGAGTCGTGCGTGGAGCACCTGGCGATGGTCGAGGCGATCGAGGCCGGCGACGGCGAGCAGGCGGCCAAGGTCGCCCGTGGCCACGTCGAGCGCACCCGCAACGCCTACCACCGCCCCGCCTGAGGAATCTCAATACGCCCTGCCTCAGGACGTCCAATTCCTCCCGCCTCAACGCCTACCGGCACCCGCCGAAGGCGGACGTTTGTAGTGATGGGCACTCCACCCACATTCTTTTGTGGTTGCTGTGCCCACCACCACAATTGCGGGGCGCGGGGAGTGGGTGCCCGCGCTCAGGGGAGGCGGACGACGCTGACCGGGTCGGGGGAGTAGGGGTCCTGGGCGTTGTCGATCAGCTCGATCTCGCCCCGGTCCGACATGACGTGGAACGTGCCGTCGGACCGGTACTCACGGATCACGGTGGTGGTCCCGTCGGCGTAGGTGTAGCGCTCCTCGGAGTAGGCGTCCGTGGCGTGCTTGCTCGCGTCCACCGCGGCCTCGTCCCGCCACTCGAACCGGTACGGGGCCAGCGGCAGCCGCAGCTCGTGGGGGAAGCGCTCGGTCATCGCCGCTCCGTTGCCGTGGTCCGTGGCTCAGCCGCCCGTGCTCGCGGGTACTCCCATGATCGCGGACGTCCCCCGGGCGACGGGCGCCGGGGAACCGTCCGCGATCATGGCCGTCATGGCGCCGGTCAGGCGATGGCCGGCTTGGCTCGTGCCTCCTCCTTCTGTTCCCCCTTGCGCACCGCGGCGATCATCTGTTGCTCGGTCGGCCGCCTGCACAGGAAGGTGACGGTCAGCGCGGCCAATGCGCCGAGCGTCGCGCCGAAGTAGAAGCCCCGTACCCAGTGGAACTCTGGATTCCCGTACAGGGTGCCGGTCATGATCAGCGCCGCGACGCCGCCGGCGAAGCTGCCGCCGAGCGCCTTGAAAGCGTAGATCGAGCCGTAGTTGATCGCGTTGTTGGTCTCGCCGTAGTAGTCCGCCACCAGAGCCGCGGTCATCGGGAAGTTGGCGCCGGACAGGCCGCCGGAGATGACCGCGCAGATGACGAACAGCGGTTTGTTGTGGGCCGAGCCCGCGTAGAACGCGAGCAACTGGAAGACCACGTTGCCCGAGTACGCGTAGATCATCGTTCTTCTTCGGCCGATGAACTCGGAGATGTACCCGTAGACCGGCCGGAATAGCCCGTCCGCCAGCGAGAAGCCGGCGAAGCCGACCACCGCGGCGGCCGTCCCGAGCCCTTCCGCCTGGGCGAAGCCGTAGTAGTACGCGACGCCGAACAGGGAGCAGCCGATGTACAGGGCGTACTGGATGCCGATCCATTTGGCCTGCGGGGTGCGCCACATCTGGCCCAGGTTGTAGTGCCGCAGCGCGGGCGGGTTGTTCCGCAGGTCACGAGTGCTGTGCTTCTGCCAGTTGAGCGGGTCGATCTCCTTCGGCCACCAGTTCTTCGGCGGGTCCTTCATGAAGAACCCGGCCCCGCAGATGCCGACGGTCATGATGATCGCCTGGATCCAGATGTAGTGCTTGAGGGTGCTCGGGCTCATCGTGATGGCGCCGCCGCCGCTGCTGGCCGCGCCGATCGCGAAGATGAACGGCACCGCGCCGTAGGCCCAGCCGCCGTTGACGAACCCGGTCCGCCAGCCCTTCTTCTCCGGATACCACTTGGCCACGATGTTGATGCAGCTTGAGTACACCATCCCGGAGCCGATGCCGCCGAGTACGGCGTATCCCAGGTAGGCCTCCCAGATCGACGTGGACTGCGCCAGGATCCCGTACCCGACGACGCCGCAGACGATGCCGCCGATGATCGTGGCCCACCGGACGTTGACGATCCCGCGGTTGCGCAGGATCCCGGTGAAGATCTGCACGAACGACTCGAAGATGACGAAGAACGAGAACGCCCAGAACACTGGTCCCGGGCCCCAGCCGTGCACCTTGGCCAGGGAGCCGTTCAGCGCGCCCCAGGTGTACTCGAGCAGGCCGGCCAGGCACATGGCCAGCCACGCCGCCATGATCGGGACCCAGCGGCCCCAGCCGAGGACGTCTCTTGGGGTTTCACCGACGCGGAACACCCGGCCGGTTGAGTTGGTTACTTCTTGGAAAGCTACGCTTCCGCTAACTGCGGCCATCGGTCGCCACCGATTCCTCTCGTATGCGACGCGAGTGGGCTAAGAACCCGGCCCTTGAATCCGGGCCGGGCGTGCGGGGAACCGTCCCGATGGACCGCGGGACGGATCGGAGGGTTCGCGTAGGACTCGGCTGACTGGTCGCGGGTCGTAACCCGGGGCCCAGCCGGGAGGGCAGGGGCGTCGCGCTGGTCGCTGGCAGGTGTCCGCGTGGCGCCCCTGATCCGCCTTGTGTGGTGGCCCCCGGGATCCCCGGCCAAGGCCGTGCGGTATCCGGTGGCTGCGGTTTCCTTGCCTATCCGCCATGTCTGCCTCCAGATTCGGCCCCGGCCGCTACGGGCCGGGCCTCACTCCTCCAGTCCGAGCAGCCGGAACAGATCGTGCTGGGCCGGCCCGTCGTGAGCCGCCTCGAAGAGTTCGTCGAGCCCCCAGCCCGCTTCGGCCAGCAGGCCGGCGGCCTGGTCGAACAGCGGTGAGCGCTCGCCGGGGGGCACCGCCTTGAGCACCAGGTGGCCGATCACCTCGACGACCGCCTCGCGCATGAGCATCCGCCGCTCGCCGCGCGGCC
>Ga0134126_10001833_pt1 | contig 26980 bp, 25 predicted proteins | sample KB31752_FD_96881 | JGI IMG/M metagenome (GOLD analysis project Ga0134126, IMG submission 96881) | Terrestrial soil microbial communities with excess Nitrogen fertilizer from Kellogg Biological Station, Michigan, USA - KB3-175-2 | ecosystem: Environmental > Terrestrial > Soil > Unclassified ... | reverse complement strand
CTTCTCTTTGGTAATCTGCGAGCATTATACAGGCGGCCTTGCGCAATTCCGCATCGTCGGTAGGAAGGGTGAGCCGAAGAAACTGGTTCACCTTGCGGGCAACATCACCATGCGCAGCCGAAACTTCGGCAAGACTAATGTTGCCGTCCAGGTCATAACGAGACCTCCAGCACTATTGATACACTTCTGGTATCGTAATCCTCTGTGGCCCTATGTCAAAAACCTGTGGTATTATTATCGATACCATGAGCCTCACGAACACCGAACAACTGCGGGCAGCGAGATCGATGGCCGGCATAACCCAGGCCGAACTGTGCCGCACAGTCTGGCGTCTCGATTCCCATCGTCAAACGTCTCGAAATCGGCAGCGGGCCGCTGACGATCCGGCTAGATACTCTGCGTAAGTTGCAGCGCGCCCTTGAGGCGGCGGCGGTTGAGTTCATTCCGGAGAATGGGATCGGCTCCGGGGTAAGACTTGCGAAGCGAAGGGCCAAACGATGATCCTTGCCGCCATGCTCGGGCATTTCGGCGACAGCCTGCAATATCAGTGGACGCGGCTCCGCATAATATGGCTAAGCTGCCAGATTTCCATACTGCGAGCGCTCAAACGAAGGCGGGATGGCTAAGAGCCACGGCAGCCTACTTAATCCCTCTCGCATCGAAGCCGCGCGCACGCGCCTCCCGGCGCAGCCAGTCGAGCGCTTGTTCGGCGGAGTCCATTTTGGGCGAGAAGGCTTCGGCCTCGTTGGTTTTGCCGGCTGGTAGGACGCGGTAATAGCCGGCAGACTTTCCATCGAGCCTGAGAATCAACCATTCAAGCCGATCGGCCTGATCGTTGATCAACAAGCCTGAGATCATCGGCGATATCCTTTAGAGGAACGGCCCGCCCGTTGCGGGGCGGGGGGCGTCTGCCTCTTCCGCCGGCGCGAAGAGTGTCACGGCGAGCGTTTCGAGAAGTTACCGGCAGTCCGGTTAAGGGCTGATTGAAAGACGTCGAACCGGGCCGCCCTACGTCTTGGGCAGAGCAAGCCGGGGCCTGCTGCAGCATTGCGCCCGCTATTTTGGGAGATCTGCGTTCCGAAGACGTTAGCCAACTTAAAGTTACGCGCGGCTTGCGCCCGCGCTTTAGTTGCTTATCTGTCGGTGCAATTTAACTAAAAGTTTACACATTCGGTGCGTGAATGAATGCGCAAGTCACCCTTTATAGAGGTGAGCCGCATGGGAACGCGTTCGATTGCAAGACGGGCATTACAACTAAGAACGCCAGAAAGATGGTCCACCCGCGCCAGCTTCGTGGTGATCATCGCGCTTGCGGTCGCGATGTGGGCCGGCGTAATTGCGCTGGCGATCTGGCTGTTCTAATCGCCGAAGACGCTTCCCTTTACATTCGGCGGCTGTGCTACCGCCTGCGTCTGGCGGGTACTACATGAGATCGCAATTTTGCGCCCGTAGGTGCGCCGCGCTACGCTCGGCCGCATGGACACGGACGAAAATATTTTAGACTACGCGCGTCACCTCTACCGGCGTCGTGGTGACGCCGCATTCGAAATGGCGCGCGAGATGATCGTGCACCTTCAGAGCATCAGGGATTTCGAGCGTGCCAGCAATTGGCGCCGCATCATTGTAGAGATGGAAAAACTTCGGGACGGAACCCAGATCGGCCGGCGCAGGGCAACAGACCAAGTGCCCGAAGCTTAACGCGCAACCAAGATCACCGCCGTGGGCCCGCGATTAAAGCCGCGGCGATCCCGGTCCCTTGGCGGACTCAACAAGGACTGGGGTCACATATCGGGCAGGCCGCCGATAACGATGTATTCGGCTCCATCTGCCTCCGTGTCGGCGCGGATACGAGAGCGAAAAGCTTCTGTGCTCTCACCCGGCTCCACGTGAAGCATGCGTTTGACGCCACTGGTTATCAGCGCTCATCGGCTTAGCCACCAGGCTCCGTCTTGGAGATTCGAACCAGTCGACCTTAGTCGCACCCAAACAAGGTGGCAGCGGCTGTGTCGAATGCAGCGACGGCCCGTGCTATGGTAGGGCGTCGCGGCGGTGCGATTGTCGCATGGCCCCGCATGCGTGACCACGGGGCCACCCGCCGCGACTTCTCCACTGCTGGAGATAAGGAGTAGCCCCGCCAAAAGGCGGGGCTGGCGCATCGGGCGAGCCGGCTTATGGCCGGCGGCTCGGACCGTCCGTTTGGCGTCCGTTTAGCTCGAGCAAGCTTAAACGAACACGGTGCCGCAAGTTGCAGGGCATCAACCGTGATTGGTAAAGGCTGGAAGGTAGGGCGCCCTCTCGGCTTCGCTAGCCGTGCCGCGTCGGAGGTCGGCCCAGACTCGCAGTGTCGAACGAATTTACGACCGCCGCGCTCGATCACAACGCGTTCGGCTAGCCCCTTGATTTAGTGCGACTCTCCAAAATGGTACCACACGGCACGAATATTGCTGTTGATTGCAGGCAGCGGTGGCGGACATTGGGAAAATTAATTGGCAGTCGCTGTAAATGAAGGCGTTGATGTCCATCACAATGGGCTGGGCTCCGATTGAGGTGTTTTTTCTCGTCGCGATTGGCATCGTGATCGCTCTCCTTGTGGCGAGCGAGCTATTATCCGACTGGCATCGGAGAGCGGCTGCACCACGAGGTTCACGTTCACCAGTGGCAGATGAAGTCGCGCCAGCAGCAGTCAGAAGAGGGACTCAGCGGCGGAGGCGGCCGTTTTAACACGTGGGCACTAGGTCCTGTACCCACAAATTGCCGGATGCGATTCACGGTTCTCGAATGAGAACGAGCGAACCGTCGTCCTGGGTCGAGACCAAGTGCGCGAGATCGTGCGGCCGCACCTGCTCAACGTGCTGGGCATTTCGGCCGCGCGCCGGAGGACGATGGCGGCTCCTCCTTGGAGCGGCTTGACCTGGTCGACGAGCTGCACCGTTTAAAGTCCGTGCATCGAAGAGCGATTTCTCCCTCAGTTGAAGTCTGGTACCGTCAGGTCGCGCCGCTCCAGCAGGGAGTAAGCTTAAGAGCCTATCGCCTCTGATTCGTCTTCACGGCGCCGGAAGCCGAAAGGCTCGATTTGCGGCGCTCTTTAGGCGGGAGGCGAGATAGAACACCGCGCGCAGTTCTCGTCCAGGAGGCCGCCGCCTCTACTAAGGCGGAGGCGCTGAGCATCGTACTGTTAGGGCGGGCCCGAGATATCGACCTGGAGCGCAGCTGATTGGCCGCTCATGACATCCGTCGCGCAGATAGTCCACTTTCCCGGTGGATCATTGAGTGCAATCGGAAGAAGCTTCGAAGCTGCCTCTCTGAGCAGAATATTTCCAGAATAATAGGATATAACCGAACCGTCCGGTCCAACGACATCGAGATGAATGATGTCTTGTGCCGCTGAAGGTTTGCTGGAAAACCCTAAGAGGAAATGTCCGAGTTGGCCGACCTTTAGATGCGTCGGCCCAGATATAACAGGAGCAGGGAGAGCCGTCGGAGAAAGCGCAAATATCGCGGGGTCATATCCGTTCAGCGCTAGATCGATCCGGTTCAACTTACCCAAAGCTTCTTCCCGTCGCAAATCGTAGATGAAACTGTGATGTGGCAGTCCTAACGTGACGTGTTCTTTGCCAAGATCCGACAGCCTCCCTCCCAAGTCTCTCTGCAAAGCGAGGATCTCAACATTGCCGTTATCGTACAAATAAGTACGTACATCGCCAATCATAGCATCCGCGGCGCCCCGGAAGGGGAACGGGGCCTCGACCCCGGCAGCCTTTAGTGAGTTAGCTAAGCGTTGCGTTGCGTCGACACCATGGACAACCGCACCGTCACTCGAGCGGGAGGAGATATCCAAATAGAACGCTCCTCCCTGTCGAGGAGTTTTGTTCACCGTCGCTGCTGACGGTTGGCCCCTGAACAGATCTTCCAGTAGCGGTTTCGGCAGACGGCGGCCATGCTGATCGAAAAGCCCAGGCTGATCATCAGCAATGATAACGCCGCCTCGTCGAGCAAATTTCTGTATCTCCCTAGTTTCTTGAGGCGAAAGCGCAATTGCATACGGTAGAATCATCACCCGGCTCCCAGCGTCTCGGAGTGCACCTTGCTCGACGAGCTCGGGGGAAACGATGCGAGGCGCTAAGCCCATATGTGCAAGAGTTTCGGTAAACCAGCCTACGGATGACGTAATCGGGTCTCCCTTTGAGCCGCGGCTCATCGAGACGTTTTCGCCGGCAGCAATTCTGGCTCTTTGATCCAGCATCCATTCAATGCGCATGCTCGCCGGCGAATAAAGGATATCGATGCCATCAGTGCGACGAGTGCTATTAATGAGGAGAGACCCAAGTCCATCGCGCAGCTCATTAAAATATTTTGCCGCAGCGCGACCTCGAGAACCCACCTTGCCATTCTCTTTGACAAAGGCCTTCTTCGTATCATCCCATAAAATGAGTCCGCGGGTTCCTTCGAAAAGCTCCTGCCAAACACGGTGCCGTTCCGTCAGACCGCTTTGAAACGATGTCGTCAGGATAACCGTGCGCGGATTGAGCGAATGGACGATGTCCACATTATGACGAATGTCGTAAAGCTCCATCAGGTCTACAGAGTGCGCCAATCGTGTATAATCGTATCCGCCGGTACCGGGTCCTTGACCGCCCTCGATGGCGGCATAGGCCTTCCCATCGGCCGAATGGACTGCCTCGGTTCCCATCCTTATCGCCCGTGCAAAAGCGACGTCCATCCATTCCTTGAAATCCGACCAAGCGGAAAAATTCTGATCCGGACGGCGAAAAGTGGCTTCTGTCGTCGCGGGAGAAACCGCGTTCCAACTATCGAAGTTGGTGCCCCATTCAGCGTTGAGGGCAGTCAGAGTATGATAGCGCGTTTTCAACCATTCACGCATGCCGCGCAGCGATGATTCCGAGAAATCGAAGTCCCAGGATGCAGAAAGGTCAGCAATTCCCGTCTCATCGCCGAGGTCATAGAAAAGTGGGCTATATACGCGCTGGCCCTCCACTGTTTTGACCAATCGGTCATGGATCCGCTTCAGCCACTGCGGGTCCGAAAGGCTCGGATCCCGGATAAATGCGGAGATATCATTCGGCTGCTCTTGATGATGTTTTTCGGCTGCAAGGAAGAGCCAGTTGACTGGATGATTTGGAAACCAGTGGTGATAAGGCGAATAGAAGTCGGTTGCTATGTTTTCTACATACCATGGCAGATTATTTTGAAGAAGAGGCGCTTCTTCTCGCAGTGAGCGGTCATCCAGATGCCGGCCTTCTAACATCCCCGCGCTAATACCGAGCTTCTTCAAGCCGGCATCTTGGCTGGCGCCGTGCGGTTGCCACATGATGATTTGATAATCCGACCAAACCTGTTTAGGCGGGCTTACGACAAAAGAGAGACGCTCGACATCGTTGCGGTGAATTGTAGGACCTCCCTTTGTCACCTCATCGAGCGTGAGGTCTGTCTGTAGCTCGTTCTGCATGGCGACGGCTCGACGCATGTCCAAGTGGAATGGGATCTCTGATACTTGCTTTAGGTTTAGTACAATTTTAAGTCGTTCGACTAGCCTCCCGTACACGTCAGTCCATTGGATCATCAGAACACCTGATCCTGAAACAGGACGTTCAAAGTGGTAGGAGCCATCGACAATCTTCTCTTGTTGCTCTACCCCTTTTGGGAAGGCGAGCTCGTCGGCCTGCGCTGGAGAAAAGAGTAGAGTCTCCATTGCGATCGCGATGACCATTAATATGCGAAGCTGGAAGCCACGTGAGCCGGAGCTTTGAAAGATTGCCTGTCCAATGTTGGTCGAGTTAATGGCCGGTATCCTTTTCACATCGCCAACAATAATAAGAGCGCTAATCGGATATGAGCACAGCACCGCGGCTTTTGCGATTATCGCGCCCACTCACGCTTGCGAGCGCCTTCACCCTATGCGTCGAGCGCAGCACCAGTTCGGACATTGTACGGCAGATGGCGTTTGAGGCCGGTAACGCGAATCAGCACTGTGTTAGCTGTTCGCCCTTCGGGCCGGAGTTCACGCGCTGGTCGGTGCGCTGTAGCATACCATGGAAGGCACGGAGCTCTCACCAGAGTGTCCCTTAAAGCGCTATTTTGAATGAGATGGCATGAATTTCGCCAGCGGACCTGCATGGATAGCAGGACTCGTGGGTAAAAGATTGAAATTGAATGCACCGGGAGTCAGCGTAAATTCTGGTGAGGCGCTGTTGAACCTCGGATCGGCATACAAATTGCCATTAAACTTATGGCTGAACGCCTGGAATTGGCTGAAGTTGTAGTTGCCGCCGCCGAGTCCGGTAGGGTCGGCGTCGCCTGAAATTGCCATAATGCGATCCTCCGCGTTTGCGCCCGGTACTGAGCTCCAGATGACATTATCTCTAATAATATCGCTGTGAGGGTACGAATTTCTCTCATATCTAAACGGCACCCCCGACCAGCCCGGTCCTCTATTGTCGGTCACGATAATGTTGTTTCGAATTATAGTATTTTTTATGTAGTGACCGGGCGTCTGAGTATTGTCCCTCTGCACGATGCCGCCACCAGGACTCGTACCACGAATGTGATCTCGCGCGGCGCCTACATAGCAAATGTTGTTCTCAATTGTGTTCCAGCGAAGCGTCGCTGCTTGGTTTGCGATACCGTGGTCATAGAGATAGAGTGTAATGCAGTCGCGCCCATTGTCGAAAAAGATGTTGCCGTCGATTAGCGCGTGGTAGACGCCAGTCTGTAGCGCTATAGCACTGCCGCCGCTAAAAGAGACAATGTTCCCCCGTACAGTCGCGCCATTGAGATAGGTGTTGAGGTGGATCGGCTCATAGCCGCTTGCGCCATTGGCGTACATAACATTCCCGATCACCCGAGCATTTGATGAGGCGCATGGCGTGGTGTTCGAGCCGTTCACGCATAATCTGGCATTCGACACAAAATCAAAGTCCCCGTGGCCACCCATGGGGGTGTTGTCACCCCAATAAACAGCATGATACATCATATCGTGGAACACGCTGCTTTTGACCGTCAGGTTGACTGTGTGGTTACCAAAGAATGTTTGATGCCAACCGGCAAATTCGTCATTCACAAAGGTGAAGTTGGTCGTGTTGATGAGCGAGACGCCATCGCCGATCCCGTACTTTGCGGCGCGGAACTCGACGCCATCAATAGTGACGCAACACACATCTGGCGCAGGTTTGTAAGTAAGCGTGATGTGGAACGGTATGTCCGTCTGCACCACTTCTCCGGGATATGCCAAGAGATAGAGCGGATGGCCCTTGCTGCCGCTCAAGCTGAAACAGGGATTGCCGTGGCTGTACTTGCAGGCGTTAAAATCAAGATCGGTCCATCTGCCACCGCGAATGATCACCGCGCCACCCTGCAAGTCTCGCAGCTTGGCCATAATCGGCGCCATGCTCCGATAAGGGCGTTTCGGATCGTTCACGGCGCCAGTAGCATCGTTACCGCTTTGCGCAATGTAGAAAATGCGCGACGTATTCGTGAACCGCTTGCGCCGACTCAGAAAGTTTATCATTCCGGCGTTGTCGATGCCCCACTTCGCTTGCCAGTCCCCGGTCGTCTTTACGGCGGGGTCGGTCGGATCAGGGTCCGGGCGATTGCCCATCGTGTAGATGCCGGGTGTATTCATCGTCTGCCCCTGCGCCACCGTGTAGATGCCGCTAGACTTCACGCCGACACCGACGCCTTTGCACAACGGATCGAGAAAGAATGCCGTCGTGCAGCCAGGACCGACAACTTGAGGTGGCGCAGCCGTTGCCGACCGCGGCGCGCCGGTCACCAGCATTGTAACTAAAAGTAAAGCGGCGAAAATATTGTGGACTCTGACGGTGGGCGCAAATGGCCGCGCACAATGTTGGCCTTTCTCGAACTTAGCCGATGATGTTGTCTGAGGCGAAATCATTTAGCGGAGGTTCCTTTCGAGACAGCCTAACATTATGCAAATCGACGCCAATCCACGATCCTGATTCCCTCACTAGGTCTCTAGTTCAGCAGGGGAGATCCCCTCCACCTGGGACAAACTTCCATGGCGTCGACCTTCTAACGCGGCCCGCTTCAATTTTAACGTATAAAGACATCGCGCACCAAAGTGCTGTAATCTTCTGTCAGCCAAAATTGCCTATGTTTCCCGATATCTCCCAGGATTCCCGCAGCTTGCACCCCGATTGTTTGATGAGGGGCTCTAACTGCGCAAACCAGCAGTGAAGGGTGAGCAGTCAACGTTCTGGCGGCTTTCTTTTGGCGATTGCGCTCGTCTATCGCGGAGGACCTGCCGTTGTGGGCTCCCCCGTGTCAGTTTACGTTCGATTTTCTAGCTCGCGCGTCAATCGTGTAGCGACTAACCTTAGGTTTCTTCTCAAGAACCAATTGCGCATCGTGCGTGTGTTTCGCCGTTCCCTGGCGGCCCAAATACACAGTGCTAGATGAAGCATTCTCCAGGAAAGCGCTAAGCGGTTTAAAAATTGTTCATTGCGTGAATAGCCGGCAATAAATCCGTCTTCCATTTGGCGGCGAATCCGGGAAAGCCGACATGTCAGCGGCTCCAAGCACATCAAATTCAGCTCAAGCAAAAAATGTACGAGGTCGTGCACTACAGCGCCCTCGTGATACAATGAGATATCGATGCCGAAGACTTTTTCCGCTGATAGAATGACATTCGCGGGCTTAAAGTCACCGTGGAGCCAGGCTGCCGCAATGCCTACGTCTTTAAGTTCATGAGATAGGTCACTCAGCAGCTGCATTCCAGCTTTCACAGGCGGGGCCGATTTGAATGCCGCATTAGCCTGTCCGTGCAGTTGGCGGAGTCGTTCGATTAGCTCGTCGAGATCAAGTGGGCGATCAGGGAGACGCCGGCATTCGTGAAAGGATCGTAGCCAATCACCGGCACGCGCAGCGGACTCAACTAGCTGATGTTCAGTCTTGCGCCAATCGCGCCAGTAGCGATTCAAAGCCTCGCCGATCACCCATTGCGTAACCAGACATGCATGGTCTCTCAGAAAAGGGAAAACCTTGGGGACGGAATTCTTAGCGAAGCGGTCTAGGTAAGGCGCGATGGTAACCAGGGAATGGTATTGTATGGCGGCTTCAGTGGGAGATATATCGCCCGTCTCGTGGTCGTAGCATATTTTCACCGCAAGTGTTTCCGCCAGCGCCTCTCCCGATATGCGAAATACGTTTGGAGCGACTCGTTGCACGCTGAAATTTTGCGATACGCGCAGTTCGTGGCGGAGCCATTCGCCGATGATGTCGGGTCCAATCTGATTCGCCTTCATCGATCAGATGGCTCATTCGGAATTTCGATGCGCTCAGCCACTATAATTATTGCCTCGCTGAGGAGACGTGTAAGGCGGATCCGCCGCAGCTCTCGGAGTCCGGAATGAGATAAGAGATCGCGAATATTTGCGCTATTAACCGGATACGCAGCCGGGGATTTTGTCCCTACGATGACGCGTTTTGCGCATCGTCGCGCTCGTTGATATGGACTATCAAATGAATGCGTTATGATCACGTATTTTTTCGAAGATGCAGCTACACCTTTGAGGAAAGAAATCTGCTCTTCCAATGGGAAGTGCATCAGCACCCGAGCACAAAGCGCAGCAGCATATTTATGATCCGCTGCAGACGAGCGATGAGCGTCTCGAATTTCCCAACTGAAGAGTTCGCCGAATCTCTTTAGCCGATTCTTGGCGACGTCAAGCATCTCTGCAGATACGTCCGCTCCAACTACTCGGTATCCTGCCTCGAGCAGGACCTCAGCGAGGCGCCCGGTACCACAGGGCAAGTCTAATATCTGAGTGCCCTTGGGGACCTCACGAAGCGCTCGTAGAAGAGCACGACGTTCTAGCCACACATACACGGCTCCAGCTAGCGAGGAAAATCGTTCACGATCGTAATTTGCGGCGACTTCTGCATCGCGGTAAAAGCTGTTTGGGTCCCATTTCCCAGGTGTATCTACCGGTCGTGGATCGGGGGTCATTTTCGCTTCCTTGTTCTCCTGTGGTATCCAAGACTCTGTTCAGTTGTGAGAAAAGTATCATAGAACGCAGTTGCCAGCGGGTAAAATCCCTCCTCCATCAGTACGGAGGCCAATCACCGCGCTTTTTTGGGGGGCGAGGGCCGCGACGAAGTGCCGCGTTCTCGCCATCTGTTCTTGCCTGAATTTCGGCGCCCTCATCGACTCTGCCGCCCGGACCATGTTAACTTGGCTTGGCATGCTTTTCCGTTTACGAGTTTTTTGTTTGTATGATGACAGTGACGTGGCCGATCTGCAGAATTAATGCCTTGTTAAGATGGATGACCGAACTTCAGCACACTGATGCGCGCCCTAATATTTACAGCCTTCGTGCTCGGTCTCTTGCCGCTCTCATTCGGCCGACCTTATTTTGCGGTCCTCATCTATTTCTGGTTTTCTCTGATGAATCCGCATCGACTGATGTATGCGAACCACCTGCCGTACGCGGCCATCATTGCAGTCACATCGTTGTTGGCGTGGGTTCTGTCTAGAGAGCCAAAGCGATTGCCGCTGGACCGAGTTACCATCCTGCTTATTGCTTGGCTGTGTTGGACCTGCGTCACGACCGCCTTTGCTCTCAACCCTGACGGAGTTTTGGGTGCGGACGAGAAGTTAATATACTTTACTAAGGTTGTGGGCTTCTCCCTTCTCGCGTTTGGTATGATAAGCAGCAGAAAGCGAGTGGATGCTCTGATTTGCGTCTTGGTGCTCTCGGTCGGCTTTTATGGGCTGAAGGGAGGACTTTGGGCGATACTGACTGGCGGTCACCAGCGGGTCTTTGGTCCTGAGGGATCGATGATAGGTGACAACAATGACCTCGGCTGTGCCCTGCTAATGACCCTTCCTCTTATGGTTTATTTGAGGAGCGTTTACGTACATACATATACGAGGTTTGGCCTGCTTTTAATGATTGTAACGACCGCGACTGCCATTCTATTCACGTACTCTAGAGCTGCTTTCGTTGCCATGTTGGGCATGTGTTTGGTCGCTGGATGGAAATCGCGGCACAGGCTGAAATTTCTCTTTGGGGCTGCAGTAGCGGCCGCATTGTTCGTCCACTTCGCTCCGCCCGCTTGGTTCGCACGTATGGACACTATTGAAACCTATCAAAAAGATGCTTCGGCCGAAGATAGACTCCACATGTGGCAGGTAGCGCTCGCCGTAGTGAAGGCACGGCCTATCCTCGGAGGCGGGTTCAACGATGGGTTCGATCCGGCAGCTGTCAACCCTTACGCGGCTGCAGACGGTATTAGTGGAATTTCGCCGTCGAGCCGAGTGCGCGCTCCTCACAGCATTTACTTCGAAGCCCTTGGTGAGCAGGGCATACCTGGGTTTATCATTTTCCTTAGCCTCCTCAGCTGTGTGTGGTTTAACGGGCGTTACCTCATTCGGCGCGCTAGAAATGATCCTCGGCTCAAATGGGCCGGTGAGCTAGGCCGAGCCCTTCAATTTTCGCTTGCCGGGTTCTGCATCGCGGGCGCATTTGCTACGCTGGCTACCTATGATGGTCTGTACGTGCTCATCATTGTCTCGGCCTCCGCTCGGCGCATGGTCATGAGAACCTCAGAGCAGCAACTAGCAGTCTCCGAGCTGGGCGCGTATGAGCCAAAAAATAAATCACACGCTCCCTCCGACGTCACGCTGGTTTGAGGCGCCCAAGGAACGCGATAATGCAAGCGGCACTTGTACTTGTCTATTGCTGTATTATCGTGATCGCAGCCTTCTGCGGGAGCGGACAGGACGCCGGCAAAAATATCGCGAGCGGCTTCGGGAAGCTATTCGCGGTACGCGATCCGGAAAACCATAGTCTCTCTCAATCTCCGATGAACCGACGTTCGCCTGACCCTAGATCGGATGGCCCTAACGGATGCTGATGCGACGTAAAGGGGCAAGGAAGAGTACGTCAGCGACATCGCTGGCGCCCGGTGATGCGTCTCCAGTGCCGGTATCGGGCAGGGATCAGGATCTTAAAGGCCACGCACTGCGCGGCTCCGCATGGCTCATTGCTTGGCGTTGGACAAGCAGGGTTCTGGGGCTCGTAAACACGATGATCCTCGTTCGCTTGCTAACGCCCGCTGACTTCGGCGTTTACGCAATGGCGATGTTGGTGGTCGGGGTCATCGAAATTTTCGCGGAATCCGGACAGAGCTTGGCGTTAATACGGCTGCGTAATCCCACACGTGAGCATTTCGACACCGCATGGACGATCCAAGTGATCTTCGGCTTCGTCCTCGGCCTATGTATTTTGCTGAGTGCTCCTGTGGCGGGCCGTCAATTTCACTCACACGCGGTGGAAGTCCTCCTCTGTTTTCTTCCACTTCGCGCAATTGCAAACGGGTTTAGTAATATTGGGATTGTGTTGTTCAGAATAAATCTCGAATATGCCAAGGAATTTCAATTCGGTGTATTGCAGAGAGTCATTATAACGGCGCTTACAATTTCGCTCGCCTTCCTCCTGCGCACATATTGGGCTCTTGTCATTGCGGTTATCGCGGCGAAATTCATCGGAACGGGTTTAAGTTATGCCATGTCTCCATATCGCCCACGTTTTAGTCTAAGAAAATGGCGCGAGATCTGGTCCTTTTCCGCCTGGATGTTGCTCGTCTATGTGAGCGATTATTTATCATCAAGAATTGATCAATTGATCGTCGCTTCAACAAGTTCGAAGCACGACACAGGCGTTTACAATGTTGCGGCTGATGTTGCAACGACCCCTATCGTCGATCTGATTCAGCCTATTATGCGAGCCCTTTTCCCTATCTATTCGCGACTCACCGGTGATGGTAGGAAATTGCACCACGCTGTTATTTTCGTTTTCAGCTGCACAGCGAGCGTTTGCCTTGCGGTCGGTATCGGCATCGCCTTAATCGCGAAAGAGTTTACACTGGTGGTGCTTGGTGCGAAATGGCAGTCGGGTGCACCATTTGTGGTTTGGTTCGGAATTGGAGCAGTAGCGCTTGGAATGGAGTATTGCTGCGAATCGATTTTGAGCGTCACCAATAATGCTCGTCTTACTGCCGTCACGATCTGGGTACGGATCGCTCTGTTGGTGCCGTTCCTTGTTGTGGCTGCCCGAATGGGGGGCCCCGTGGGGATCGCGGAGGCTAGGGCGTTCGTTGCGTTGCTGGTTCTTCCTCTTAATCTTCTTATGGTTTCACGCGCAATCGGCATCAGGTATCGCGACATCTTGGGTGTCCTTTACAGGCCAATTATCGCGGCAGCTGCTATGAGCTTAGCAATACAATCCGCTGGTACGGTGATTTCGTTGACCCCTGTGGAGGAGTTGTTTTTCAAAATTGGTTTTGGCGGCCTCGTTTATATTGGGTCGATAATGATTGTTTGGACGCTTGTAGGGCGGCCCGAAGGCGCTGAGTCGTTTGCACTTAGAACGATCAGAACTGTTGTCTTCAAGCATGCCCGATTAAGGGCATCTTAGGATGTGCGGTGTTATGGAACTACTTCTACCGAAAAAATGCGGATGTGGTCTAGCCTGCATCCATTCATATTGAGGGCTGACTGTCCCCTTTGAGAAATTCGATTTTATGGGATAGCTCCGACCAATACCTGGACGTTATATACCATACTGCGTGGACGCCTTAGCGTCTTCGATAACGAGTATCGGCACGTGGGCTTTGGGCGATGTGCCTCCAGGGATCCGGGGAATGACTATCGGCACCTCGGGAGCTCTCACACCTGATGCTGCCGACAAAGGTATTAGCTAGTTGAGAACTGATGAAATCTCCGCTGCCTGTCCCACTCGCTCATGCCCAAGCGTCCCGCATTCGATAGTCGGAGATTTTTGCGTGGCGCCCTTGCGCCGGGTGCGGCCTACAAACTCAATCATAATGACCGCGGGGAGATAACGCTCAAATTAGCTATCCTTCATCCAGGCCACTGATGCGCGCTCACCTAAAACCTTAACACGGCGCTTCTGAAGCAGGCTATGATCCGAGCACCTCTGGCTTGGCTGCCAGGTATGTGCAGTCGGTGACGATCACTATCGGACGCCCGCCCATCGAAGCAGATCGGCTCGCCGCCAGACCATTGCGTAGGCTACGGGCTTGTATTTTCCGGCTTCATAAAGCTTGCGTCGGGTCTCGGACTTTGACGTGGCATTCCGCACATTCTCAGTCTCGTCACCGCCGCGATAGAAGAGGCGCGCACCGCCGCTGAGCGGGGTCTGTCGCAGGTAGCGGAGGCGAGGGCTAATCTCTTCCAACCCAGGGTCGTAAAACCAACTGATGCCAAACATGCCTTTGACGATAGGATTGAGCGCCAGCATGCCAGCGATGACCCGATAGCACTGCTCCCAGCCCTCCTCGTTGAAATCCGCGATCACGCTGGTGTGGGTGTGGATCTGATACCACGGGGCGAAGCCGCCTGCCTTCACGAAGAAGGCCGCGGTGCTAAGCGCGTGACCGGGGCCGCCATAGAGGACTAGCCGAATTCCCGCGCGATCGGGATGCCATGGAGGAAGGAGCCATAAAGGCCATCGTCCATGGTGATCACCACGGCATCGCGCAACGTCCGACCGCTGCGAAGAGCATCGACAGCCGCGTCCAGTGAGATCACCTGAAATCCGGCGCGGCCTAGCCACTGCATGCGCTTGCGGAATACCGCAGGGTCCATGAAGAGCTTCGGCCGGAATCGGCTCTGGTCGGGCGCAACCGCGAAGCCGTGGTAGCAGAGAATTCTCACGCCGCTGCGGTTCAGCCGGCGGAAAAGCCAGAAAATGCCGATGTATTTGCAGGCAAATAGAAACGCCAGCTTCGCAAAACGCTTCATGGCGCCGCTCTCCCCAAGGGCAAGCACCCTAGCATAGCGCTGCCCTTCTGTCCCACCCGCAAAGGTTAACCCTTAATTCGCAGAAGGGACCTTTGATCGCGTCTCAGCCTGGGGCTGAGTTTTCCGCGATCATGCTCGACCCACAGGAAGTGAAAAGATGCCAAATCCGATTGAAATCTGCGGGCAGATGCTTTTCGATGGACGCACAGATTCCCCGTAATCAAGCTCGCCTCAATACACATCCAATTCAAAATTTGATTAGCAGTATAGAAGTACTCAAGTGCCGTATCAAACTTGCTAGGAATGCACGAATTCATCAAAGGCTGAAGTCGTAAGTGACCTTGCTGCCAAATTGCATCAGGCAGAATTCGAGGCTGATAATCCGTGCAAATTGCGGCTCACTATTGATGTTGCCGAGCTTGAAAAGCCGCGAAAGTACGTTAATCCCCTGGGGAAGGGCAGACGATACATGTGGCTCATTCAAATGACTATTCCAAGTTTGATTGGAACGCGCGCGATTCTTAATTCGGAAGGTCAATCGACGAATCGTGGCGGGCCGGAAGTAAGTACCCCAATCGTGGACGATCCGCCGAACTGGTGGGGCGTCTTCGAAATCATGACCGTAGCTCGATGCGTAAGAGGCGAGTCGTCTGTCGACGTGGCTAATAAGCGCGGCCTCGAAAGCGCCATGATTTTTGAAATGAATTGGAATCTGGCTAGCATGCTCACTGATCGTGGCCTGAAGAAATGGTACTCCTACTGAACCAAACCGGCTATTTATGCTATTAACCTTGCCGTCCCAAGCGCGGCATCGAAACGCGTGATAAAGCCATTCCACTATGGTCCGCGGCAGCCGCGTATAGCGCCGACCGACAACCGCTGCGATCTTATCTTCAAGCGCATCATAGTAGCGATTCGCGTTGAAAAGTTCGGTACAAGAACTAGGATCGAATTGAGCGTAGAAAGTCCAGAGTAGTTTACGCGGCTCATAGGTGCGATCCGGCAAATAAAAGAAATTTCGATAGATCTCGCCTCCGCCACCATTGAGGGACATGGCGCCCCCTGCGACCCGCCTCGCGCGCTCGCGATGTTCGGCGCCATTGTCAAATATCCCGCTCCATATGTAACCATCGACTGCATAGAAATTTTGCTCAACAATGCCCGCAAAGTCGTCCACGGATACAACATCTTTTTCCTTATCGATATAGTCGATGGACAGGCCTTCGCCACTGGCGATTGCTGATGCGAGCCTGACGTCACCATCTGATCGCCGTCCATAGACATAGAGCCGTGGAGCGATGCCATGCCGCTTTAGCATCGCAAGGATTAAACGCGAGTCGTAGCCGCCCGAAAGCGCGGTAACGACACGGTTTTCGAATAATTTGGCTACTTCCGCAAAATACTCGTCGAGGTCCGCTAGTGCTTGCTCGAGCAACTCATCGACTGTCATCGATGCGAACGAAAGCGACGGTACAGAGCCGGAAGCATGGAAAGTTACAGACCGCTTCTCGATTGTGAGCTTGGCATCCTTCGGCAACAGTGTAATTTCGTCAAAAAGCGTTTCATTCCCCGATACGACGCCATTGAACACGTATTCGAAGATCGCTTGTCTGGAACAGGTTAAGCGCTTTTGAAACGCGGCGGCGACCAGCAACGAAGAAGAAATGACCTTCCGTTGCTTATCAAGGTAGACATGATAGCCGCCGAATTTATCGCTCAGCACAGAGGTGACTGTGCCCTTGCGGATGATCACTGCGAAATGACCGAAAGCCTCATCAAGGGCAAGGTTGTAGTTCGAAAATCGCTCATAAAACGCTTCTGCCGCATGCACCCCACTTTTTCCATCAAATAGGAAAGTGCCACTCGTGAGCACGAAATCGCCATTTAGGAATTCTTTCAGCGCCAACTCTCCAGAAATGATTTCGGGATAAGCGAAGATCACGAGATCCGGTCGAACGAGCTTGCGTGCGGTTCCAAAGCCGGAAACTGAAAGTATTCGCTCAGCTTCGGCGATTTCCGCTTCAAGGGCAGAATAGTCGCCAGTGCGCAGAAGGAAGAAGGCGCCCATTGTTGCTCCGACCGACTAGATCATTGTCTGCGGCACGCGGTAGCCGGCCTCATGTGCTGGTGCTCACGCAGACCGGCGAGGTCACTTAGAGAATACTCGCTCATAGGCTGCAAACATATCTTCTTGTGAAAAGCGCCGAACAACATTGTCTCGATTTAGTTCGCCCAGCCGTCTCCGCTGATCGGCGGCGTCAACCAATTCAAGAATTTTGGTTGCAAAAGTATCTTCATCATGCTTGTGAACCAAAAACGCGACATTCTCTGGAGCGACCATGTGCCGGATATCACCGACATCCACCCCGACGATCGGTAGCCCCGTGGCCATTGCTTCAAGCACCGAATTCGGCATTTGTTCGGTATCGGACGACACCGCAAAGAGATCGAATTTCCGAAGAAGCAATTCGGGACGGGTGATATTTCCGAGGAAAACGACCCGCTCACCGAGCCCAAGGCTCTGCGCGTGTGATTCCAACGAACCTCGCTCACTGCCATCGCCCCCGATGACGAGGCGCGCTTTTGATCTGCTCCTAACGCGACCGAACACACGGAGCAGCCGAGCAAGATTTTTCTCCGGTCGCAATGGCGCAATGGTACCAATGACAACTTCGTCCTCGGTGCGCGCAAAGAAGGAGGAGTTGTCATTGCCTCGATTCTCCGCAAACCGACCGACATCGATTCCATTTGGAATGTACAGTAGACGATCTTCTGGAATAGACCAAGTCTTGGAAGCGATTTCAACCAAAGTGCGAGACGGCACGACGACTTTTCGCGCTCGCGCGAGTGCGAAGCGGCGCAACAGAATCCGCCGGAGGAATTGTCGATCTGATTCAGCGCTGCTGAATCCTGCTTCATGATGGATGTGAGGCGTTACGGACAGAAGCCGGTTAGAAAGGGCCCATTCAATCGCACCCCAGTTGTAGGTAACGAGAAGATCGGGCTTCTGTTGGCGAAACGTTAGTTGAGCATTAATGATCGTGCTCAATAAATGTCTCTTACTGTGGTGTAGAACGAGATCCGCGGTGACATCCGGCCGAAGGCGGTCCCGAGCGGCGGCGTTTGCGTCCAGGACGACGATAGTATGGCGGAAGCGAGGCCCAAGATGATTAATGATCCTCGCCATCCGTATCGGCACCCCGCCGATCCCAAAGCTCGGGAAGACGTGCAATATGTGGCGAGCACTCGCAAATGCTGTTAGTGTTCCCACGAATGAGTAACCTGGATGATCTGCTTTGCAGATGTTTGATGACTTAATCATACCGAAATTGCAAGGCCGATTAAAAATTAGGTTCAGGACCGTCTCTGTTTTGGGGTGATGATGCCTAAGAGCGGGTACTCAGCGGCTGCTTGTGATCCAAACGCCCCGATCGTTGCGGGGCCAAGTTCATCAGGTCGCAGCGATGAATCGCTCTGGCTTTGGTGTTAAGCTGCCCCATGCTGGCTCCTCAAGAACGCTCGATCGTGGAATGGCCGCCGGATCAACAGCCTCTGCTGACGGTGGTCGTAGACACTGAGGCTGAGTTCAACTGGTCGCAGAAAACGTCACGGAAAGCCGTCGGCATAAAGTCGGCTCGCGAACAATGGCGGGCGCACAAGATTTATGACTTGTATCGGGTGCGCCCGACTTATGTCCTGGACTATCCTGTCGCCAGTCAACCGGATGCATATGAGGCGATTCTCGATTTGATTAGGGGCGCGCGAGCTGAAATTGGCGCGCATCTGCAACCGTGGGACACTCCGCCCATCTTGGAGGAATTGTCGGATGCAAATTCCTATCCCGGCAACCTTCCCAAAGAGCTGGAGCGTGCAAAGCTCCGGACACTCACCGAGACGATTGAGCGAAACCTCGGGATTCGTCCGCGCGTCTATAAGGCAGGCCGGTATGGCGTTGGGCCTGCTACAGCGGGCTTGCTGAGCGAGTTTGGTTATGAAGTTGACGTAAGTGTACTACCCGGTACCGACTTATCTTTCCAGCTTGGCCCCGATTTCAGTCGCTGTGGCGCGCGCCCGTACTGGTTTGGATCGAGCGATGCACTCCTAGAAGTGCCGCTTTCAATTGGGTTCACAGGATTGTTCGCTAGTTTTGGGGTTCCACTATATTCGATTATTGGCCGCCCTGAGCTAATCAAGCTACATGTTCCGGCGATCCTAGCGCGATTGCATCTGCTTGACCGCATCACGATCACGCCAGAAGGTGTGAGTTTCGCCGAACAGCGGCGCCTGACTAAGTCCTTGCTCAAGAAGGGGCACCGTGTCTTCTGCTTAACCTATCACAGCCCATCGTTGCTACCTGGGAATACCCCATACGTTAGGACAGCCTCAGATCTCGATGCGTTTCTGGGCCGAATTGACCAATACATTGAGTTTTTCATGGGTGAAATCGGCGGAAGAGCGGTAACGCCTCTTGAAATCAAACAAATGGCCGAGCAGCAAGCACCTAAGAGAATTCGAGAAGCAGAAATTGGCCGTTCAGCCTAGCTGCGATAAATGATTCTTGAGCCAACGAGCAGCGTGGAGCGCTCGAAACCTCAGGCGCGATTTCTGAAAACGCGTCCAAAACATCTGGCCCTGTGTGGTTGAAAGCGACTCCTTAAGGCGGTTTCGTCCGGCTAAAAAATCGTATACTTGCGATCCGCAATTCAAAGCGTGCTGGATTGCAAGATAGTGGCTGACGTAACCAGGTCGGCCACGAACATCCTCGACGAACCCGCTCTGATATGCGTAAGTCCGATTGCGGCACCGCAAATTATACAGGTAACCCAATGCAATATCGCCGGCGGTGATCTGGAGCAGCTCAATGGCCCCGGCAGAAAACGCCGATTCTATGAGCGCAAGGTGAAAGCGCTCAAAATAAGGGTTGGCAAACGAATGCGACTTTCCCCGACGCTGCCACGATGCGACATGAAGCCGTTTCATCGATGCAAAAAAGTGAAGTGCTTCCTCTGCCGTTTGCGCCTCACGAATGCAGAGTGCGCCTTTTTTTTCCCAGTACCGAATTGAACGGCGGAGCTGCTGGCGCGAATTGCTGCTCACGTGTTCCATGGGGTCCGTGCGCGAACCACGCAGACGATCCAGCTCCACAACGTAGTAAGGAACGGAAGTGATCTCGCTCAAAAGATTGCAGGAATTCAAGGCATCTTCTTCGATGGCCCATGTGATACCCGGAAGGTAAAGCTCATCCACATCTACTAATTCGGTGGCAAACCATCTAACGAGCGCATGATTAAGAGGGCCTGCATGGGATCTTGCGGCGACGAAACCGTTATGCTCGACCGTTAGGCAATCGTGTTCCCGATTTCCTGAGACATTGAGATTGAAGCATGTCGAATGGATCACGCCGCGACGCCACATGTCGCTTCGGCACAGGACCGCTAATCCAACCGTGGAACCCGATGTCTGGAACCTCAGTAAACGGGGCGCGTACTCACCTGGTAGAGTCGCAAGCCACGTACCTATCCATGACCAGGAATTAAAGATCGAGGGTCGAGCCTGAGCTTCGAGCGCGAGCCACTCCCGGCTAAGCTCTCGAAGAGGTGGCAGCTTCTCGAGTTTGATCTGCACGTTGCTGGTTTCCGCGCGCAGTGTCATTGCTGCCTGTCAACATCGATAGACATAGGAGTATAACGGTGGTCGTTGCGCAACGAGCGTTCATCAATCACGGTGGATGCTCGGTCCAAGTGCCGCCTCACGCTATGCACGTCGACATCACTATCCGCTGTGCGCCGTCGTTCGCGAGGTAGGCGGTCCCGATGGTTTCCCGAGGGCAATTTCCTCGAACATCGCGATTTGAGCGCGCGTCGTGCTTTGCCAGTCAAAGTTCTCGGCATAGAGGCGGGTCTTGTGCCTCTCGGGAGGCGACGCGAGAAGTTCACGAGCACTGGCCGCAATAGCCTCAGCGCTCCGTTCTGGTAGAAGGCGCCCTGCATCGATGGAGCCTACTATTTCTTGTGCTGACGGAATGTTAGAGGCGAGCACGGGCGTGCCGCAGGCCATGCTTTCGAGCAGAACATTAGGCCAGCCTTCGTGTTCGGAGGGGAGAACTAAAACATCCGCTACGTTATAGTACTCACAAAGTCTCTCCTGCGCCACTGGAGTAATAAACCGCACGCGATCCGCAACTCCACTCTGGCGGGCTCTCTCACGAAGGGATTTTTCCAGCGGCCCGGAACCGATAATTAGTAGGGTCGCTTCCGGGAGCAGTTGAAGTGCCGTGATGATCAATGCCTGTCCTTTTAGAGGGACGAGATTGCCAACTGACAACAGGACGTGCCCGGTAAGGTCAAACTTCGCGCGCAATTCAGACCGGTTGAGCGGTCTGAAGAGGTAAAGATCGACGCCATTGCGCAACACCCGGATCTTGCCAGAAGGTATGCCCAATCCGATCAGTCGCTGCCGCAGAGCCTCGGAGACCGTGACAAGAGCTGCAGCCTTGCGGGCTGCCCATACAATTTGCCGGCGCGGCAGCGCATATTGGGAGATGACGTTAATGTCCGAGCCACGGCAGGTGATCGTGACCGGTCGAGAGAGCGCGCGGCCTAGTAAAATAGCTGCCACACCGTCTGGGTACATGTAATGGGCGTCAATCACATCGAAATCTCTGCCCAAAGCAATTTGCCGCCGAAGCGCGACAAAAGCTGAAGCGAACAGCAGGAGGGGCGCTATTGCCATCCCGAGTTTGGGAATCTGAAGGTAGCGTGGATGATCAACCGAAAGTCGATGCCTCTCTTCGGAACGCGGAATTCGTGCGAATACGGCATAGCTGCCGAAGCGCGCGCTGGTGAACGGAAACCAAGGGCACGGCGCCACGACTCTTGCCGAAACGTGTCCACTGGCGACAAGATGGCGCAGCCGAGTTTCAACAAAAATGCCGAAATGCGGGCGAGCGGCGCTTGGATAAAGTGTGGTAAAGGTGAGTATACGCATTGATCGGATGACTGCTCCTTTAGCGAATTCAGGCGGAAGAGGGAAGGCTGAGATTCCCGACAACAGAACCAAGGAATGATTGGTTGATCAAGCCTATGTCTATTATTAACAGCCCGGACTTCTTGAATCTTCCAGCAGAATTGCGGGCGCTGTTTGCGCAATCTGCGCAAGAAAGCTTTTTTTCGTCCGCAGGCTGGTACGATCTCATGGCAAGGTTTGGACTCGAAACAAGTCGGCGCGTGCGCCTCTATTGTGGCACAGGAAAAGTGTGCCAGGCAGCACTGGTTTGTCAAACCGCGGCAGAGCGTGATGGTGTGCTGCGAGGCCTAACAAATGCTTATAGCTGCGAGCACCGGATAATCATTTCGCCGGATGCCGATCGTATTGGCGTACTTCGCGGACTCGCCGCATCTATTTGCGGGGAATCTCCAGCGTGGGACCGAGTCATTCTTGCTGGCCTTGACCCAGCCGATCCGACGTATGGGATCTTCGCTGAAACGCTGCGCACGCACGGGATGGCTGTGCAGCCGTTCTTTGATTCGGGGACATGGTATGAGGAGACTGGCGGTCTTTCGTTTGCTCGATACATTGCGGAGCGGCCGTCCGTATTGCGTAACACCTGGCGACGCAAAGCAGGGAAGGCTGACCGCTCCGGAGAGTTGCGATTTACGTTCTACAATTCGCTAAAGGGCCTGGAGCAAGGCATCGCAGATTACGAGGCGGTCTACGGGACGAGCTGGAAGCCCGACGAAGCCTTTCCGCGCTTTATGCCCGCGCTGATGAGGATGGCGGCGGAAATGGGTGCATTGCGCCTTGGCACCTTGCAGATAGCGAATCATATTGCAGCGTCGCAGTTCTGGATTGTTTGGCGCGGCAAAGCTTGCATATACAAGCTCGCTCACGATCAGCGCTTCGACAATTATTCGCCGGGTACCCTCCTTACCATGCGGATGATGGAATTGGTGCTCGAGCAGGATCGCCCATTTGAGGTCAATTTCGGTCGGGGGGACGATCCCTACAAGAAGCTCTGGCTACCTAAGCGGCGCGAGCGCTGGGGACTTGCCGCCGCCAATTTCCGTACGCTGCCCGGTTTCGGTCATGCGGTGCGCCAAACGCTGGCGCGAATCGTACGGCCACTTCGACGGGGAAAACCGCGTCCTCCGATTTAGCTCATTGTCACGAGGGTATCGCCACTGGTTGCAGCGCTCTCTCCATAGCCTTCTAATGGCGCACCCTCGTGGACATCATGCAGGAATCGCTCGAACATCAAAAGCGACCAGATGAGTCGGCTGTGATCGCGCAGCCCCCCTACGTGCTGCTCGAATGCTGCGCTAATGAAGCGACCGTCGAACCATCCTGTTTCCCGTAGGACCCCGCTAGAAAGTGCGGTCCTGACGGCGCTTTGCAAAGGCCCGCGGAACCATTGTGCGAGAGGAACAGCAAAGCCCTGCTTTGGCCGATATAACACATCCCGAGGCAACCGACTCTCTAAAGCTCGCTTGAGGATGTATTTGCCTTCGCGACTCCGTAATTTAAGGTTTGCGGGGACCGAACCGGTCCATTCTGCAAAACCGTGGTCGAGAAACGGAGCGCGGACCTCGAGAGAATTCGCCATGCTCGCGCGGTCGACCTTCACCAGGATATCGCTCGGAAGATACGTCTTCATATCAACGTACTGCACTGCGGAGAGCGGATCGTCAGTTGGAGCGGCTTCAAAGTGCTGAACGAGCTCGTCTCTGGCATGGTATCCTTGCAGCTCCTTGACAAAGTTGGAGCTAAGCAGCGAACGACGCACATGGTCGTCGAGCATCGACACATTCAGAAAATATCCGTCGACCGTTCCTTCTGCTAGTTCGAGAAGCGTTGCCTTGGCACGCAAGGGTCTTGGCGCCCAGTCGAGCTTTGGATAAGCCCGTCCGATCGTTCGGAGCAGCGGCCCTCGAAGCGAATCAGGTAGGATGCCGCGAATCTTTTCCTCAGACTGATGCCACCGATATCGACGGTACCCGGCGAGTAGCTCGTCACCTCCATCACCGGAAAGCGCGACAGTCACTTTCTCACGCGCTAGTGCGCAAACGCGAAAGGTCGGGATGGCCGAAGCGTCGGCAAACGGCTCATCGTAAATACCCGCGAGCCGGGCAACCAGACTAAAGTCGTTCGCATCGACGACCCTAGAGTGGTGGTTCGTTCTGTAACGTGCGGCAACTATTTTTGCGTATTCTGTTTCGTCGAAAGCAGCTTGTGTGAAGCCGATTGAAAACGAATTTACGAGGTCTGACGATTCAGCCATCAATGACACGACGGCGCTTGAATCGACTCCACCGGACAGAAAGGCCCCCAAAGGCACTTCGGATATGAGGCGCATGCGGACGGCCTCCCGAAGCCTGTGGACGAGCTCCTCCTGCGCTTCTTGTTCGTTACCGAAGCGGTGCAAGTCATCGAACGCGATGTCCCAATATTTAGTAGCCCTGCCTGGAGCACCGCCGCGAACGACCGTCAAATGATGACCGGGCGCAAGCTTAGCTATGTCCTTGTAGATCGACTTGCTTTCTGGCACATAACCGTATGCGAAATAATCTTCGACGGCTTGTGGATTGATGCGCCTCGAAATGTCCTGACATGTCAAAAGCGCCTTCATCTCGGATGCGAACAGCAGGCGGCCGTCATTGAGTAGGGAGTAGTACAGGGGTTTTTTGCCAAACCGATCACGCGCCAGAAACAGTGTTTGTCGGGTGTCGTCCCAAATCGCAAACGCAAACATGCCGCGCAATCGCGTCACGCAATTTTGACCCCACTCTTCCCATGCATGTACGATCACCTCAGTATCGGAGCGGGTGCGGAAACGATGACCTTTGCCCTCGAGTTCGGTCATCAGCTCACGGTAGTTATAGATCTCACCGTTGAAGGTGATCGCCACTGTGCCATCTTCATTGAATAAGGGCTGGTGCCCGCCGGCGAGATCGATGATGGCTAAGCGCCTATGACCGAGTCCCACTCCAGGGCCAAGGTGAAATCCGCTCCCATCGGGACCGCGATGCGTAAGCCGATCCGTCATCCTGTGAAGGAGAATAGGGTCGATGGGACGCCGCCCGGCAATGTCCACAATTCCTGCGATTCCGCACATTGGATTTTCCTATGGGCCAGTGGCTTGTCTGATCGTGCTAATGGTATGGCGGTCCAGCGCGAGCGCGGGCTGAATCCGAGCTGAGTATGACGGCGGTGATCAGATTGGCTTGCTGCTATTTGCCATATTGCTTGACTGGAGTTGACGATCAGAGTGTAGCCCATTTAGAACTGTCAGGGGAACTCAGACCGGCCATCCTGAGCCGGTTTTGGTTAACAAGGGGTGCAATTTCTAGCGACACCCGGCCCAGAGTTGCGATGGGCGTTCTCCGATGATATCGGTCCTCGGCTATCAGTGCGCCTGAATGTCATCTCCGCACGCTTGTTCAAAATGACACGTTTGATGGTACTTTGAATGACCCTGGCACTAGAGCGCTCGCCCTTAGCAGATTTGCCATCGCCCGTTGAGCACCTGGACGGGCTGAAGATTCTGCATGTTTTCGACCATTCGCTGCCGATGCACAGCGGCTATTCCTTCCGCAGTTTCGCCCTCCTTCGCGAGCAGCGACGGATGGGCTGGCACACGATTCACCTGACCACCCCGAAACATACGGCGTCCGGACCAGATATCGAGCAGATTGAAGGGTTGTCATTCCATCGAACCGAGAAACTCCCTGCGCCGGTTGCGGGCATCCCGTTTGCGGGAGAGATCGCTCTGATCCGTGCAGTCGCTCGTAGAATTAGTCAGATTGCGCAGGTGGAGAAACCGAACCTCCTTCATGCTCATTCGCCCGTTCTTAATGCGCTTGCGTGCTTTGCGGCTGCCCGACGCTTGCGACTCCCGGTCGTGTATGAGGTTCGTGGGTTTTGGGAAGATGCGGCGGTGAGCCATGGCACCGCAACAGAAGGAGGTGCTCGATACCGTATGACTCGAGCGCTTGAAAGCTTTGCGCTACGAAAAAGTGATGCGGTTGCCACGATCTGCGAAGGATTGCGTTCCGATATGCTCGTCCGCGGCATAGAGGCCGAAGCAATCGCCGTCATACCCAATGGGGTCGATGTGGACGAATTCCCGTTCGGAGCTGAGGCCGACTTTCAGCTTAGAAAGTCGCTTGGCCTTCAGGGAAAAATTGTCCTGGGCTTCCTCGGCTCGTTCTATAGCTACGAGGGACTGGATCTTCTCCTCGCTGCTCTACCAGAAGTGCTTAAGGAGAGAGCGGATATCGCCGTGCTCCTCGTAGGCGGCGGCCCGGCCGAAGCGTCGCTTCGCGAGCAATGCGGGAAACTTGGGCTTGATCGGGTTGTACACTTCGTTGGCCGCGTTCCCCACGACCGCATCCAGGACTATTACGCGCTGGTTGATGTTTTCGTATATCCGCGTCACTCGATGCGCCTCACGGAAACGGTCACTCCGCTGAAACCGCTTGAAGCGATGGCACGTGGTGGGATCGTGCTAGCCTCCGATGTTGGCGGCCATCGCGAGTTGGTGCGGGACGGTGAGACAGGCCGCTTTTTTCGCGCGGACGACGCTCATGCCTTATCACAGGCAATTCTGGAATTGGCGAGCGATCCGCGTAGCTGGTCGCTAATGCGCCAGCGTGCTCGCAGTTTCGTTGAAGCGGAGCGCACCTGGGCCCGGAGCGTGTCCGGATATAAAAAAGCATACGCTCGAGCACTCTCCAGAGCTAAAAGCCGTTACGGCGGATAACCCTGTTCAGTTAGGTGAAACCCCGAGTCCAGCGGACTGAACTGCGTCTATGCCAGTTCTCATCGATGTGTCCGTCCCTAGGACGGAGCATCGGCATCGGTGGGCCGTGGCGCTGCCGATTCCCCAGTAGAGCGCGCGCCATCGACCGCGCGCAAATGAGCCTCAGCGGCTCATGCGCGCCTTGCGACCAATCATACTCCGGCAGCACGCTTGTTGATTTTCTCTAGTGCTATCAATGCCTTGAGCCAGCTGTCCTGGTGGGGCTTTCGAGGTTCATGATCGTCGGGCCCTGCAGCATCGCGAAGTGTCTTCACTACGGCGTGAATTACGCGCCAATCTTCCGCTCGCGTTGGATCGCCGATTTGTTCTAGATGGGCTATCATATCCCACGCGACACCGACAGCGCGCTCACCGAG
>Ga0134126_10001832_pt1 | contig 26980 bp, 25 predicted proteins | sample KB31752_FD_96881 | JGI IMG/M metagenome (GOLD analysis project Ga0134126, IMG submission 96881) | Terrestrial soil microbial communities with excess Nitrogen fertilizer from Kellogg Biological Station, Michigan, USA - KB3-175-2 | ecosystem: Environmental > Terrestrial > Soil > Unclassified ... | reverse complement strand
CTCATCATGAGCCAGCGGTCATATGCACCGCACCCAAAGGCCGGACACATGACCGCACCCGCTCATCGCTCATCCATCATTTTTTCCTTGCAACGGCGGGGCCGTCCACACATGACGCCCCTCAAGACGGCCGCTTGCAGGAACCGGCTGCGTGAGGGCCGCGTTGCCCAGGGAGCGGGAATTCGCCCGCGGTGCGGCCGCGCGCCGTGAACCAAGGAGCAGCCGATGACCTTAGCCAATCGCGCCACGCTGGTGATGACAGCCGCCGCGTTCGGCGCGGCAATGACGGCGTGCCCAGCCTGGAGCCAGACATCCCCCTCGCAGGCGCCGCAGACGGGACCGGAGCAGCAGCACAGTGAGCCGGCGCGGCCCGGCGATCAGATCGGCCCGCAACACGGCAGCAGCACAGCGCCATCAGGCTCGCTCAGCGACGAGCTATCGCGCACCGGCGGCGTGATGCAGCCGCCCTCAACGGGCGACCAGGGCGTGGTCGCGCCGCCCAGGACAGGACCCCAAAGCACGCCGGTCATTCCGCCGCCGGGCACGCCAGGCGGCAACCCGGAGCTCCAGCCGAAATAGCGCCGCGCACCTGCGGCGCGCATCGCTCAGGCTCAATATGGTCGCACGCTGGCCGGCGCTCGACACTGGCCCGAGATCGATTGCCCTACTATCGATTGCCCTACTGGCGGGCTTTCAGCATGCCCTGCGCGCTGCGCAGGAATTGTAGGCACTGATCGCCTTTGCCCTGCGCGTCGGCCGCTTGCGCCTGCGACAGCATGCCTTCGGCCTTGGCACGGTCGGCAGGTCCGAGTTGGTCGGCCGCCGTGCCACCGCGGTGCTGATCCTGCGCGCCGGAACTCGTCGCGGGCGGCAACGTCCCGCCGCTGCTTTCCAGCGAATCCGGGCCGGCCGCCATGCCGCGCGACTCGGTGGTCGCCGGCGCCTCGGCGGTGTTGTTCGGCGTGCTCGGCACTGCCGCGATTCTGCCCGTGCCCGGCTCGCCCGTTCCCTGCCCGGTCCTGCCTTGGCGCTGCGACATCATCCCCTGGATCTTCTCCAGCTCGGACGCTGTGCCCGACTGCGACGATGCGGCACTGCGCTGCTCGGCCGAATTTCCGCCCTGCGCCGTGGCCGGCGGACTCAGGGAGAGGTGATAGGTCTGCGCGAGTTGGCGCAGCTCGTCGCTGCAGCTCGTTGCGGCTTGCGCGCCGAGGGCCGGCAGCAGCGCCGTCGCGGCGATCGCCGGCAGCAGCAGGGCGGCTCGTTTCATGTCAGCGTCTCCGATCATCGGCATGCCCCAGCATAACGACCGCGCGCGCGGCACTGTTCCGCACGCGTGCTGCGCGGCCATAGGGCGCCAAACCGCCGCGTGTCGCCGGCTCACGCGCCGACGAGGGATTCCCTGACTCGCTCGTTCAGTTGCGCGCTCTTGAACGGCTTGGGCAACAGCGGCACCTCGCCCGTGCCAATGCTTCGAAGTGCCTCGGCGTCACCCGTCATCACGAGGAGTTTGAGCCCCGGCTGACGATCTCGTGCGCGTTCGATGACCGCTGCGCCATTCATCTCCGGCATGGCATAGTCCAGCAGCAGCAGATCGATCGACTGCTCTTTCTCCAATATGCGCAGAGCGGCGCTCGGGTTCTCCGCTTCCCACACCGTGTGCCCGCCGTCCCGCAGGACGGTGCCGACGAATTCGCGCACACCCTTGTCGTCATCGCACACTACGATCCGCGCCGGCGCGCCTGATTGGGCGGCGGCAGCGGACTTCGCGGCGACGCCCTCGGCATCCCCCGTTTCGGCGCGCGGCAGCCAGAGCTCGGCCCTGGTGCCTTTGCCGGGCGCGCTGTCGATCTGGACGGCGCCACCCGATTGCGCGGCGAAGCCCTGCACCATCGGCAGGCCGAGCCCCGAGCCGCGACCGATCTCCTTGGTGGTGTAGAACGGTTCGAAGGCGCGCGCCAGAGTCTCAGGGTCCATTCCGGTTCCGCTATCCGACACCGACACTACGACGTAATCGCCGGGCGCGAGCTCGGGCAGGCCACCGCGCTCGGCGCGTCCCGCCTCGCTCTTTATGCAAAGCGTGCCACCATCCGGCATCGCGTCGCGTGCGTTGAGAGCCAGATTGAGGATCGCGAGCTCGAGCTGGTGAGGATCGATGCGCGCCGGCCACAATCCCTCCTCGACCTCGATCACCAGCCGGATGGCGGGGCCGATCGTCTGCTGCAGCAACTTCTCGACGCCCCTCACCACCAATCCCACGTCCACCGAGCGCGGCTCCAGATGCTGTCGCCGTGCAAAGGCGAGAAGACGCTGTGTTAGCGTCGCGCCGCGCTGCGCCGCGAGCTGCGCGCTATCGAGCAATGCGGCCGTCCGCGGATCATCGCCGACGCGGCGCTGCGCCAGCTCGATATGGCCGATGACCGCGGTGAGCAGGTTGTTGAAATCATGGGCGATGCCGCCGGTCAGCTGGCCCATCGCCTCCATCTTCTGCGCCTGGTGCAAGCGGTCTTCGGTGGCGCGGCGCTCGACCACCTCACTCGCCAGGCGGGCGTTGGCGACGACGAGCTCTTCGCTGCGCTGGCGTAGCTCAAGCTGGAGGCGCATGCCTTTCGCAAAGGAGCGGCTGAAATTGTAGGATGCGGCGGTCAACGCCCCTGCGAACAGGACGATCATCGCCGCCATGGCGGCATAGATCGCCTCCCCATTGAGCAGGAAACGAACGGCCAGCGGCAGCGCCGCCGGCCAGACATAGGCGATGAACGCCGGCAGATGGTAGGACAGCGAGACCAGCGCGCCGGCGCACATGCCGCCGACGACAAAGGCAAGGAAGGTCTGCTCGACGATACTGTTGGCGGGAAGTACCCCGGCGCCGATGCCCCATATCAGCCCGGACAGCGCCGACCCAGCGGTCGCCAGCATCGCCCAGATCCGGGCGGCGGGCGCGCGCGACGAAACCGAACGATAGCGGCTCCACAATATGCCGCGCACCGCAGTGAGTACGCCGATCAGACCGAAGAAGAGCCACCAGCCCGTCTCGCCGACATACGCCGCGAGCACGAGCGCAATCAACCCCGCGTTGATCACATTGGTCGTGAGGACGATAGGCACGTGCTCGTAGAGCAAGCGAATCCGCGCGCCAAATATCTCGGCCTCGATCTCGCTGCGCACTACTGCCATGGACCGCATCGAACACACGATACGAATTGCACTCGGCCACCTTCGACCGAGGCGCGAAAGAGCGTGGCATCAAAGTCCCAATATCGGGCGTCATCATACCACGTCAGACCGGCTGCTCTCGCCGCGAATTGTCCGACGGCGGCCCGACGCAATACGGTCGCGTGCTTCGCAATACGGTCGCGTGCTTCATAGAGCCCCGCTTAGTCTCACCCTATGCCGCCGCGTCGCCATCGTTCCCGCGATGGCGAAGGCGAATACGAATGTCGCAAGTTCGCTCACGGTCAGCCTACCAGCATCGAACCGGCTTCGAAGGCCTGCCCAAGCGGCGATCGGCTCCTCCATATCGGGGTGTCGAGAAGCGCCGCCAGTTCCCTTGCTCAACTTCCGCTCCGCCCATCCGGCGAGAGCGGCGGCTTGCTACCTTTCCGGCGGGCTCTGCGGCTCGGGCTGCGGCGTCTTGCCCGAGGGCGCGCCGCCATCCTTGCTGGAACGGCTCAGCTTGTCGGCGCCGGTGGACAAAGCGGATTTGGTCGCTTCCCATAGGTTGATGGCGCCGCGCTTGATCCCCTGCCCGACCTGGATCGCGCCATCCTTGATCTGCTCGCCGGCATCGGGCGCGGGCGTCGACTCGGCCGCAGCGGGGATGCCCGCCGCAAGCACGGCGAGGGACCCCGCAAGGACCGCCGCTCTGATCATCTGGCGCATGCACCCTCCTGATCCATCGTATTCTACCACAGCGCGCAGCGGTTAAGCCCTCGGAAAGGGCTGCCGGCCTTGCCTTGCATATGGATGGAAATTCAGCGGCAACACTTGTACCATTCGCCGCCCTCGACGGGCGGGCCGACCCGCCGCCGTATAGCTCCAAACGACCGAGAGTAGCCGTGGTATGACCGAGTCGCTTCCCGAGAACGCGCAAGAGGCCGAATTGGCTCGCCTCATCGTCAGCACCTTGAACCTCGATTTGAGCGCCACCGATATCGACCCGGAGGCGCCGCTTTACGGTGAAGGGCTGGGGCTCGATTCGATCGATATGCTGGAGATCGCGCTCGCCGTCTCGCGCGAGTTCGGCGTCAAGCTGCGCGCCGACGACAAGAACAACCGCGCCACCTTCAGCTCGCTGCGCGCGCTCAATCGTTACATCCGGCTCAATCGAGCCAGCTGAATGCGCCTGTTGCGATCCCGGACCGCGACAATCCTGGCGTTCGCCGGATTCGGCCTCTACTCGCTTCTCGATCATGCCGCCCTGACCTTGGGCACGCCGCTGGCGGCAGGCCTCGCTTTCGCGCAGCTCTGCTTTATCGGCGCGATGGTCCTGGTCGGCGTGCCCCATCGCTACAAGTGGCCAGTGGGCGGCATCCTTTGCCTGGCGATTGCGGCGCTGTGCTGGCGCGCCGTCCAGCCCAGCCTCGTCGTGGCCGCCGCGATCCCTCATACGCTGGCCTATGCCGGCCTGCTGCTGGTCTTTGGCAGCTCGCTGCTGCCCGGGCGCGACGCGCTCGTCACTGCCCTCGCCCGCCAACTGCATGCGCCGATCAGCGACGAGATGGCCGCCTATACGCGCAAGCTCACTTGGCTATGGAGTGGTTTTTTCGCCGGCCAGCTCGCCACGTCGTTGTCGCTGTTCCTGCTGGCGCCGCTCTCCGCGTGGTCGTTCTTCGTCAATGTGTTGAACCTGCCGCTGCTGGCGCTCATGGCGGTCGGCGAATACGCCTTGCGCGGGTTCTTCCTCAGCAATCCGCCGCGCATTGGGCTGGCCTATATGACGAGCATGGCAACGTTCATCAGAGACAAGATGTCCAAACCGGCGGGCAGCGGCTGACTCGGATGCCGCTCGCAGCATGACCTCGTACCCGCTGATCCGCCACGAGCGGCCCGATGCCGTCGTCGCCTACCAGCGCGGGCAGCCGATCCCGGCCGCGGCATTCCTGCGCGACGTGGCGGCGCTGGCGGCGCTGCTGCCGCGCCGTCGCCATGTCGTCAATCTGTGTCAGGACCGCTACCGCTTCACCGTGGGATTCGCCGCCGCCTTGTTGCGCGAGCAGGTGAGCCTCTTGCCGCCTAACGACCTGCCGGCGGTCTTGGATCAGCTTGCCGCGGACTTCCCTGATCTCTATTGCCTCATCGATGGCGCGCGGCCAGCGGCGGCGCTGCCCCTGCTGGCCTATCCCGAGCGCCTAGACGGCACCGCGCCCAGCGCCATTCCGGCCTTTCCGGGCGTTCAGACCGCCGCCATCCTGTTCACCTCCGGATCGACCGGGCGGCCCATGCCGCAGCGGCGCTCCTGGGGCGCCATGGCGCGCAGCGCGCTGGCGGCCGGCGACCGGCTCGGCGCGTCCGAGCTCGCCGGTGCCGCCATCGCCGGCACCGTGCCGCACCAGCACAGCTACGGCCTCGAATCGACGGTGATGCTGGCATTGCAGCATGGGCTCGCGCTCGATAGCGCGCGGCCGTTCTATCCGGGCGACGTCGCCGCCGCGCTCGCCCAGCTGCCGCGGCCGCGCATCCTGGTCACGACGCCGATCCACCTCCGCACGCTCTTGGGCGAGGCCGGCGCGCTGCCGCCGGTCGATCTCGTCGTATCCGCCACGGCGCCCTTGTCGCGCGAGCTGGCGACGCTGGCCGAGACGCGCTTCGCCGCGCCGCTCCGCGAGATCTACGGCTGCTCCGAGGCGGGGCAGCTCGCGGTCCGGCACACCGCCCGCGGCGGCGAATGGCAGGCGCTCGATGGCGTCGTGCTGCGCCAGGACGCGCACGGCACCTGGGCGAGCGGCGCGCCGGTCCAGCAGGAGGCGCTGCTCAACGACGTCATCGAGATCACCGGCCCTGGCCGCTTCCTGCTGCATGGCCGGACGGCCGATCTCGTCAACATCGCCGGCAAGCGCACCTCGCTCGCCTATCTCAATCATCATCTCCTGGCCATCCAAGGCGTGCGCGACGGCGTCTTCATCATGCCCGAGACGACGACGGACGGCGTCCAACGCCTCGCCGCCTATATCGTGGCGCCCGGCCTCACCGCCGAGACCGTCCTCGCCGAGCTGCGCCAGCGTATCGAGGCCGCCTTCCTGCCGCGCCCGCTCATCCTGGTCGACGCGCTGCCGCGCAACGCGCTCGGCAAGCTGACGCGCGACGCGCTGGGCGAGCTTCCGCCGGCGCGGCAGCGGAGCTAGCCGCGTGAGCCGCTCCTCGACGCTCGGCTTCGCGCCCGACCATCCGACAGCGGCGGGCCATTTTCCCGGCAACTCTATCCTGCCGGGCGCGCTGCTGCTCGACGAGGTCGTGCTGGCGATCGCCGCGGGCGAGGGCCGGACCGCCGGCGTACCCACGGTGCGCTCGGCCAAGTTCCTCCATCCAGTGCGTCCCGGCGATCGGCTGGCCGTGCGCTGGGAGAGCGACCCCGCGGGCGAGACGCGCTTCGAGTGCTTTTTGCTCGACCCGGAACGGCTCGCGCTGAGCGGCGCCGTACGGCTCGACACCCTCGCCCCGTGACCGCCCGGCGCGGCCAGCCGCCGGAATGGACGACCCGGCGCGAGCGCGGCACCACTCAGACGATCCGCCTCATCGTCTGGGTGGCGTTGAGCCTCGGCCGCCCGGCGGCGCGCCTGCTGCTTTATCCGATCTGCGGCTACTTCCTCATCTTCTCGCTAAGCTCGCGCCGCGCCTCGCGCGGCTATCTCGGCCGCGTCCTCGGCCGTCGGCCCCGCATCATCGAGCTCTTCCGTCACTATCACAGCTTCGCTGCCTGCGCGCTGGATCGCGTGTTCCTGCTCAACGATCAGCTCGAGCGGTACGACATCACGGTGCACGACGAGGCGATCGTGCGCGACATCCTGCAGCAGGGCTCGGGCTGTCTGCTCTTCGGCGCGCATTTCGGCAGCTTCGAAGTGGTGCGCGCGGTGGGCCGCCAGCAGCCCGATCTGCGCGTCAGCCTCGTCATGTACGAGGAGAATGCGCGCAAGATCGGGGCGGCGCTCAATGCCATCAACCCGCGTCTCGCGCTCGACGTCGTCGCTCTCGGCCGGTCGGGCTCGCTGATCGAGGCGGAAGCGCGGCTCGATGCCGGGCATTTCGTCGGCATTCTCGCCGACCGCGTGCTCAATGGCGAGGAGCAGCGCCGCATCGACTTCCTCGGCGCGCCGGCGGCTTTCCCGCTCGGGCCGTTCCGCATTGCCGCGCTGCTGCAGCGCCCGGCGGTGCTGATGTTCGGCGTGTACCGCGGCGGCAAGCGCTATGATATTTTTTTCGAGCGCCTGCCGCTCGGCGACGATGCCGGATGCAGCCGCGTCGAGCAGGCCGAGCGCGCGCTCGCCCGCTATGTCGAGCGGCTCGAAGCGTATTGTCGCGACGCACCTTTCAACTGGTTCAACTTCTATGACTTCTGGCAGTGACGCGGCGTTGACCCGCCGTTCCGGCGTGGCGGCAGCGCTGCTGCTCTGGGCGTTTCCCGCGGCGGCGCAGGCGCAGCATTTCGGCCTCGAGCAGCTCATGGCCGAGCTGCGCCAAGTGAAATCGGCGACCGGGCGCTTCGTCGAGCACAAGGACCTGCACATGCTCGACAAGCCGGTCGAGGCGTCGGGCACACTGATCTATCTGGCGCCCGACCAGATGCAGAAGATCACGATATCGCCGAGGTGGGAGCGCCTCGCCGTGCGGCAGAGCACGCTCACCATCGAGCAGGAAGGCAAGTCCCGCAGCTTCTCGCTCGCAGACCGCCCGGAGATCGGCGCATTCGTCGAGAGCATTCGTGCCACGCTGGCCGGCGACCTCGCGACGCTCGATCGGTTCTACACGGTGACGCTCACCGGCGACGCCGCGGATTGGCACCTGTCGCTGGTGCCGAAAGGGCAGAAGCTGCAGGACCTCGTCAAGGACATCCGCATCGGCGGCAGCGGCCGCAGCATCCGCACGGTCGAGACGGAAGAAGCGGACGGCGATCGCTCGGTGATGCGCATCGTCGAAGAAGACATCCGGTGACGCGCCCGCGCCTCGTGCTGGCGCTCTGGCTCGCGGCGCTCGTCGCCTGTGCCGCGATCGTCGCGCGCAGCGAGATCAGCACCGACCTCTCGGCATTCCTGCCGCGCTCGCCGTCGCCCGCGCAGCAGGTGCTGGTCGATCAGGTGCGCGAAGGCGCGGTATCGCGCCTCCTCCTGCTCGCCGTCGAGGGGGCGCCGGCGGACGCGCTGGCCACGCTGAGCCGCACGCTGGCGACCCGGCTCGGGCGCGAGCCGGCGCTGGCATCCGTCCACAACGGCGCCGATACGGCGCTCGACGCCGAGCGCGATTTCCTGTGGCGCCACCGCTATGTGCTGAGCCCCGATGTCGTACCGGCACGCTTCACCGCGAGCGGGTTGCACGATGCGCTCCGGCACGATCAGGAGCTGCTGACCTCAGGCCTCGCGCCGCTGCTCAAGCGCTCGCTGCCCGGCGACCCGACCGGCGAGATGCTCACCATCATCGACGCGTTCCAAGGTGAGACGCCGCCGCACAGCCGGAGCGGCTTGTGGTTCTCGCCCGACGACAGCCGCGCGCTGCTCATGGTCGAGACGCGCGCCGCCGGCTTCGACATCGACGCGCAGCAGCAGGCGCTGGCCCGGATCGACGACGCCTTCGACGCGGCGCGGCAGGAAACGCCGGGCGCCGCCGCGGCGCGCCTGCTCGTCACCGGACCAGGCGTGTTCGCCGTGCATACGCGCGCAACAACGCAGCAGGATGCCGAGCGCCTGTCGCTCATCGCCGCGGTACTGATCGCCGGCCTGCTGCTCGCCGTCTATCGCTCGCCGCGCCTCCTGGCGCTCGGGCTTTCGCCGGTGCTGTGCGGCGCGCTCGCGGGGTTCGCCGCGGTGGGCCTCCGCTTCGGCTTCGTGCATGGCATCACCCTGGGCTTCGGCGTCACGCTGATGGGCGAGTCGGTCGACTACGCGATCTATCTCTTCGCGCAGACCGCGCCGGCAACGACGCCCGCCGCGACGCTGGCGCGCATCTGGCCGACGCTCTTTCTGGGCGCGCTCACCTCGGTCGCGGGCTTCAGTGCCATGCTGTTCTCGAGCTTCACCGGGTTCGCGCAGCTCGGCCTGTTCTCGATCACCGGCCTGCTGGTCGCCTTGGCGGCGACGCGCTGGCTCTTGCCGGCGCTGCTACCGCACGGCTTTGCCGCGGTCGAGGCGCGCCTCTTCGCCCGCCTGCCGCTCATGCTGATGCGGCACGGACGCCGGCTCAGGCTGCCGGTGCTGGCGCTGCTGCTCGCCGCGGCGGCACTGCTCGCCTCGCATCGCGGCGGCTTCTGGCAAGACGACCTGTCGAGCCTGAGCCCGATACCGACACAGAACCAGCAGCTCGACCGCGCGCTCAGGCACGACATCGGCGCGCCCGATGTCCGCTATCTCGTGGTCACCACGGCGGCAAGCGAGGAGGCCGCGCTCGAGGCGAGCGAGCGCGTCTCCGACCGGCTCCGCGCAATGACCGGCGACCGGCTGATCTCCGGCTTCGACGCGCCCGACCGCTACCTGCCGAGCGCGGCGGCACAGCGCGCGCGCCAGGCGGCGCTGCCGGACGATGCGACGCTGCGCCGGCGGCTGCAGGAGGCGCTTGCTGGCCTCGACTTTCGCGCCGATCTCTTCGCGCCGTTCCTAGTCGACGTGGCGGCGGCGCGGCAGGCGCCGCCGCTCCAGCGCCGCGACGTACCGCCCCGCCTCGCGCTCAAGCTCGGGTCGCTGCTGTTAGAGCGCGGCAGTCGTTGGACCGCCGTGCTGCCGCTGCGCGGCGTCGCCCAGCCGCAACGCGTCGCCCAAGGCATCGCCGCGCTCGGTGACGTCGGCTCCGTCTTCGTCGACCTCAAGGCCGAGTCCGATCATCTGCTGCGGGACTACCAGCGCGAGGCTGTGCTGCTGGCGCTGATCGGAAGCCTGGTCATCCTCGTGCTCCTCGCCTTAGGCCTGCGCTCGCCGGTGCGCGTATTGCTCGTCGTGGCGCCGCTCGCCGCGTCGGTGCTGCTGACCGTGGCGCTGCTCACCGCCGGCGGCGGCAAGCTCTCGATCTTCAACCTCGTCGGACTCCTGCTCATCGTCGCGGTCGGATCCAACTACTGCCTGTTCTTTGAGCGGCAGCGCCACCAGGCCGGCGAAGCCGAGCGCACGGTGGCGTCGCTGGTCCTGGCCAATCTCTGTACCGTCATCGGCTTCGGCGTGCTGTCCTTCTCGCGCATCCCGGTGCTCCATGATATCGGCCTCACCGTCGCGGCCGGGACGCTTCTCAGCCTTTTCCTCGGCGCCGTGCTGAGCGCGCCCGGCGGCGTGCCGGTAGCGGCGGGAGTCGCCAGCGCGAGCCGCCGGCCGGCACCGTGACGCCGCCCGCGATCGATTGCATCAGGCACCCCGCGCCGGGCGGCGGCGAGGCACGTATCCTTCTGGTGATGCTGCCGGGCTATGGCATGGCGCGCGACGATTTCGCGCGCCACGGCTTCATCGCCGCGCTGCATGAGCGGGGCTGGCCGGTCGAGGTCGTCACCGCGCAGCCCGATGTCGATCTCTATCTCGACGGCAGCATCGCCGAGCGCCTCGATGCGGACATCGTCCGGCCCGCCCGCCGCGCCGCCTCGCGGCTGTGGCTCCTCGGCGTGTCGCTCGGCGCGATGGGCGCACTGCTCTATGCGCAGCGCCATATCGGCGGGGTCGCGGGCACAATCCTGCTGGCACCGTTTCTCGGCACTGCCGGCCTTATCGCCGAGGTGGCGGCGGCGGGCGGCCTCGCGCGCTGGGATCCCGGCGCCGTCCGTCCGGTCGACATCGAGCGTCAGCTCCTCGCCTGGCTCAAGACGAAGCCGCCGGGCACGCCCGAGCTCCATGTCGGATATGGTCGCGGCGACCGGTTCGCGGGCGCCGCCGCCTTGCTGGCCGACGCCTTGCCCGCCGGGCGCGCGGTCGTCACCGATGGCGGGCACGATTGGCCGACCTGGAGCCGACTCTGGCGCGAGACGCTCGACCGCAACCCTTTCGCTTTGGCCGCGCGGCCGCCCAAGCCCGAGGGCGAGGCGTGACGCGGGCCGGGATACGCGCCATTCCAACCGGCGGGCCGACCGTGCTAGCCTCCCGCCCCCGCCGAGAGGGAGTAGGGATGGGTATCCTACGTTGCGTCATGGCGTTCGGCACTTCGCTGGGGCTCGCGGCCTGCGCCACGATGCATGTCAGCAAGACTCTCAGCGTCGACGATGAGCAGACCTATGACGCGCTCTATCCCTATTACGCCGAGCTCTGCGCGCTGTCGCAATTCAAGAAGAAGCCGGGCTTCGGCGCCGAGATCAGCAGCGGTCTTTACCAGGGGATCGGCGGCCACGCGGTGCTATATCTCAACGGCGTGTGCCGCGTCGCCGACGCGCACTACCCGACGCTGGCGCTGTGCTCGCCCGCGACCGACGGCAGCGGCGTCGGCATCAGCGTCAACGCCCACTACAAGAACGCGATTTGGATCGCCACGCCCGGTCGCGACTTTTTCTTCCATGGCACGCTCAAGCCGCGGGAGCCGCTGACCCGCGCCAGCTATCGCCAGACGCAGGCGCGGGCCGAGGCGCTCGGCATCCTCGACGGGGTCAAGTTCCATTCCGAGGTCTTCGCCGAGATTCCGCCGGGCATGTCCGAGCGCGACTACATGTACGAGGTCTCGGTCGCGACCGACTACGCCATCGGCTTCGGCCGCGACCGCTATTGCGCACGCGTGCCGATGGAGCGGGCGCAAATGGCGGACATGGTCGCGTTCCTGAACGAGCTCAACCAGCCATACAGGGAAGGCAAGAGCGAGTTCGAATGGGACGTGCTGCGCAACAACTGCTCGCATGTGCTGCACAACGCGCTGGCCGCCGCCGGCGTATGGCAACCCTGGCCGGTCGAGCGCTTCCTGCTCTTCGCGGCGGTGGATTTTCCCGTGCCGAAGAACGAGTTCGTCAATCTGATGCGCCGCACCAACGACCTGCCGCTCGACGACCCCGCGGCGCTCTATCGCGACGAGGCGGGCCGGCGCGCGCTCATGCAGGAAGGCTGGTTGCCGATGGAGCCGGGCGCTCTCGCCGAAGCAGAGCGCGTCGTGCAGGAGAACGAGGTCTACGCGACCGACCTCAGCCTCATCTTCTATGACGACCCGATCATCGGCGTCTATCGCCGGCGCTTCGCGCGCATCTTCTCCGAGCCGCGCTACACCGATCTGCGCGCCAACTTGGCTTATTTCGACGCGCTCTACCGCCGCATCGGTCACGCCGCTCCGGCCGATGAAGGCGACGAGGCCGAATTCGACCGCCGGTTCGACGCTTACATCGCGGACGAGCGCGCCCGTGTCGAGGCTTCGCTGGACCGGCTCGACCGCCCGATCGCGCCTGTTGCGGCGGCGCAGCGCTGACTCGGGCGCCCCGGGCGTGGGACTGGTGCGCGATTGACAGCGGTGGCAAAATCTGACACGGCTTTGCGGTTCGGGCCGTCCCGTGCCGAGACCGTTCATCTGGACCTTGTCAAGATTTGCAGCCGGTCGCCTTTAGCCATTTTTGCCTAGTAACCAGCATCGGCGCTGGTCGGGCTGCGACCCTCGCCTCGCTCGCCGAGGGCGTCAGTGGACTTCGGCGCTCCAACAGCGGCGTCGCGCCGCCTTCCGTCCATGTCGGCGAGCTGGCCGGGCTCGATGAGTGGCGCCTCGACGGCGAGTGGGCGGGCTTCGATTGCCGCAACAACCGCGCCGCCGCCATGGCGCTCAACCAAGACGGCTTCCGCGACGCCGTCGCCACGGCGCGCGAGCGCTACGGTGCGAGCCGCATCGGCGTCTTCCTGGGCACGAGCACCTCGGGGATCCGCGCCACGGAGATCGCCTATCGTCAGCGCGACCGGGAAAGCGGCGCGCTGCCGCCGAGCTTCGACTACGCCAAGACGCATAACACTTATTCGGTCGGCGCTTTCGTCCGACACTATCTGAGGTTGAACGGACCCTCAGTCGTCGTCTCCTCGGCCTGCGCGACCACGGCCAAGGTCTTCGGCAATGCCGCGCGCATGATGGCGGCGGGGCTGTGCGACGCGGCGGTGGTGGGCGGTGCCGACACGCTGTGCGGCACCACACTGCACGGCTTCCGCTCGCTCAATCTCGTCTCCGAGGAGCCGTGCCGCCCGTTCGACGCCGAGCGGCAAGGCATCTCGATCGGCGAGGGCGCCGCCTTCGCGCTGCTCCAGAAGACCGGCGACGGCGCCAAAGGCGGCGCGAGCGTCCATCTCCTCGGCGTCGGCGAGAGCAGCGATGCGCATCACATGTCGTCGCCGCATCCCGAAGGCATCGGTGCGCGTCTCGCGATGGAGCGGGCGCTCACCGCCGCCGGGCTCGCGCCGGGCGACATCGACTATGTCAATCTGCACGCGACCGCGACGCTGGTCGGCGACGCGGCGGAGGATCGCGCGGTCTCGGACCTGCTTGGCACGGCGACGCCGTGCAGCTCGACCAAGGGCTTCACGGGCCACACGCTGGGCGCCTCCGGCATCATCGAGGCGATCTTCTCCGCGCTTGGCATCATCGAGGGCTTCATGCCCGGCAGCCCTCATACGCGGAGGGTCGACCCGTCCTTCCGCAGCCGCTACCTCATCGACAAGCGGCGGGCCTCGGTGGCGCGCGTCATCAGCAACTCCTTCGGCTTCGGCGGCGCCAATTGCAGCCTGGTGCTGGGAGCCGCGTAGTGCGCGTCTATGTCGACGGCATCGGCCTGCGCGGTCCGGGCCTCAATGGCTGGGCCAGGTCGTTGCCGGCGCTGAGCGGCGCCGAGCCCTATGTCCCGGCGCCGGCCAACCTGCCGCCAAGCCTGCTGCTGCCGGCCAATGAGCGGCGGCGGATGGTGCAGACGGTGAAGCTGGCGCTCGCTGTCGCCGCCGAGGCGGTCGAAGCAGCCGGGCGCGACGCGGCGACGCTCGCCACCGTGTTCACCTCGTCGGGCGGCGATGGCGAGACCATCCACGAGATCCTGAATGCTCTTGCGCTGACGGAGGAGCCCGAGCTGTCGCCGACGCGGTTCCACAACTCCGTGCACAATGCGCCAGCCGGCTATTGGAGCATCGCCACCAGGTCGCAGGCACCGTCGAGCAGCCTGTGCTGTCACGATGGCAGCTTCGCCGCCGGCCTCGTCGATGCGGCGGCGCAGGCGACCACTGACGACCGCGCCGTCGCGCTCATCGCCTATGACCTGCCCTATCCCCAGCCGCTCGACGGCGTGCGCCGCGTCGGCGCTATCTTCGGCACGGCGCTGGTGTTGGCGCCGAAGGAGGGCGCGGCCTCGCTGGCGCGGATCGATATCGAGCTGAAGCCGGCGGGCGCGTCGACCCCGATGGCGGATGCGTCGCTCGAGGCCCTGCGCCAGGGGACGCCAGCGGCGCGCAGCCTGCCGCTGCTGGCGGCGATCGCCCAGAGCGCGTCCGGCACGATCAGCCTCGATTATGTGCCGGGGCTGCGCGTCGATCTGTCGCTGGCCGGCCCCGGTCGGGGGTCGCGCCGTGCCGGAGATATCGCGATGGAGCGGGACGAGATCGCCCGCCTCATCCCGCATGCCGGCGCGATGTGCCTTCTCGACCGCGTCCTCAGGTGGGACGCGGCGTCGATCCGTTGCCTGACGGAGCGGCACCGGGACGCGGACAACCCGCTGCGCAGCCATGGCCGCCTCGGCGCGCTCAGCGGCGTCGAGTTCGCCGCGCAGGCAATGGCGCTGCACGGCCGCCTCGCTGCCGGCGGCGCGACGGCGCCGCGCCATGGTCTTCTCGTCAGCCTGCGTCAGGTGACGTGCCGCCGCGACCGCCTCGACGATATCGACGGCGAGATCGTCGTCGAGGCAGAGCGCCTCGCCGGCGGCGGGAGCGACGCAATCTACCGCTTCGCGCTCCGCGCGGCCGATGTCGAGCTGCTGAGCGGACGCGCGGCGGTGATGCTGGACGCCGGTGCCCGATGAGGCGGGCGCTAGTCACCGGCGGCAGCGGCGCGCTGGGCGGCGCCATCTGCCGCCGGCTCGCCGCCGACGGCCATCATGTCTATGTGCACGCCAATACCGGCATGGCTCGTGCCGCAGCCGTCGCCGGCGAGATCGCCGCCAGCGGCGGCGCGGCCGAGGCGGTCGTCTTCGACGTCACGGACCCTGCCGCCACCGGCCAAACACTGGAGGGCCTCCTCGCCAGCGGGCCGCTGCAGATCCTGGTCAACAACGCCGGCATTCATGACGACGCGGTGATGCCGAGCATGTCGCACGCGCAGTGGTCGCGCGTCATCGACGTGTCGCTCAACGGCTTCTTCAACGTGACGCAGCCGTTGCTGATGCCGATGATCCAGACGCGCTGGGGGCGCATCGTCAACGTATCGTCGGTGTCGGCGCTCGTCGGCAATCGCGGCCAGGCGAACTATGCCGCCGCCAAGGCGGGCCTGCATGGCGCGGCGCGCGCGCTCGCCGTCGAGCTGGCGAGCCGCGGAATCACGGTCAATGTCGTGGCGCCCGGCATCATCGCGTCGCCGGCTACGGAGCAGATCTTCCCGAAGGAGACGATCGAGCGGCTGGTGCCAATGAAGCGCGCGGGAACGCCGGACGAGGTCGCCGATCTCGTGGGCTTTCTCGCCTCCGAGCGCGCCGCCTACATTTCCGGCCAGGTCGTGTCGATCAACGGCGCGATGATCTGAACCGCCGCGCCAGCAGCAGCGGCAGTCGCATCAGGAAGCCCAGCATGAGCCGCGTATGCATGAGGGTGAGCAGCGCGTTGTCGCGCGTGTAGCGGAAATGCGAAACGCCGCCCTCCTCGCGGCGAAAATAGCGGACCGGCGCCGGCCGGTTGATCATCGGCACACCCCGCCAGCACAACCTGACCGCCGCCTCGGGATCGAAATCGAAGCGGCGCATCCAGCGGGTCCGCTGCATGACCGCGAGCAGCGGCGCGATCGGATAGACACGGAAGCCGAACAGCGAATCGCCGATACCCTGCCATAGAGTCTCGAGATCGGCCCAGCCGTTCGAGATCCGGCGCCCGACGACGCGCAGCCGCGGCGCGTCCGCGGCGAATACCGGCACCCCCAGGATCATCGCCTCGGGATGCACCGCCGACAATGCCATGAAATCGCGGATGGCGGCCGCCGCATGCTGGCCGTCGGCATCCATGGTGAGCGCATGGGTGAAGCCTGCGGCATTCGCCTCGCGCAGCCCGTCGAGCACCGCCGCGCCCTTGCCACCATTCACGTCGCGGATGAGCACGCGGAGTCCGCGATCGCCCCCCGCCATCCGCACCAGCGCGTCGTCGCTGCCGTCGTCGCTGCCATCGACCACGACCCAGACCGGCTCCCAGAACCGCCGCGCCTCGGCTACGGTCTCCAGCACGCGTGACCCGGTGTTGTAGCTCGGGATCAGCACGAGATGAGTCGATGAGGCGCCGGTCACGCGGCTCGCCTTCAGCGCTCGCCGCGCCCGAGCTCTTGCTGGAAATAGGCGTGCAGCTCGTCGACGAAGCGGTGGATGTCGCCGCTTACCGCCATCCGCCGACCGAGCCGCACGCGATAGACGAGCGGAAACTCTGGGCGCCGGAACAGCGGCCAGCCTTTGCCGAGAAAGCGCGAATTGCTCTCGATGAATACCGTCTGCACCGGCGCGCCGGCTTGCCGCGCGATGAGCGCAAAGCCGCCCTTGAGCTCGCCGAGGGGCGCCGCGCCGGAGCGCGTGCCTTCGGGAAAGATCAGGAAATGTCGTCCGGCACGGAGCCGCTGGGCCGCCTGACGGATGAGCGCGGCGGGCGAATCGTTGCGCACATATCCGGCGAGCCTTACGCCCGCGCCGAGAAAAAGATTGTCCCAGAGACCCGATTTGGCGGCGCACACGACGTGCGGCAGCCGCGAGATGACCAGCACGGCGTCGAGCAGCGACGGGTGGTTCGGCGCGATCACCACGGGATCGGCACGCCGCAACGCGTCGAGACTGCTGAGATCGCATTGGATGATGCCGGTGAGCCGCATTGCGGCGACGAAATAGCGAAACCCCGCCATGATCATGAGCTGGCCGAGCGGCTCGCCGAGGCGCCGCGGCAGCACGGCATGGAGCAATGCCGCCGGCACGCTCCACAGCAGGCTGCTGAGGCCGAACAGGACGAGGAGTCCGTAGAACACGGCGACTTCGTAACCGCGCCGCAATCGCTCGCCGAGCGGCGTTCGGCCGCGCGCCCCGTGGCGCCTCCCTAGGGCGCCGTGATCGCTCGAGGATGACGGCGGCGGCACCAGCTTGCGATCGACGCTAGCCGACTGCGCCAACGCGGACATCCTGCCTACGCGCACGCCATACCCGGATGCTCGCCTTCAGGCGGCACAGGCTCCAGATGTAGTAGAGCGCCTTGAAAACCATCAGGCGCGAGCGAATCGGCGAGCGCCCGAAGATGTCGCCGGCGAGCAGAGACAGCACCGCCTCCTCCATGCGGAAATAGTTGCGCGGCGCCATGAACAGGTCGCGGAAGGCGGGCGTGCGGATGCGGTAGATGAACCAGCTCAGCGCCTTGAGGCCGGGCCGGACCTGCGCCTCGAAGCGCTTCAGCGCCTCGGGCGCCTTGCGCGGATCAGTGAGGCAGGCATCGACCGCCTCGGCGGCGTGCGCCGCGCTGGTCATCGCCAGATAGACGCCGCTCGAGAACACCGGATCGATGAAGGCGAAAGCGTCGCCGAGCAGGATGTAGTCTTTGCCGATCATGCGGTCCGCGCGGTAGGAGTAGTTGCCGGTCGCCGTCACCGGCCCAGCGAGCTTGGCATCCTTGAGGCGACCGGCGATCTCCGGCGACATCGCGATCGTGCTCCAGAAGAAGCTCTCGAGATCGGTTTTGCGCGCTTTCAAGTGCTCCGGCCGGCACACCGCGCCGACGCTGGTGACGCCGTCCGGCAGCGGGATGAACCAGAACCAGCCCTGATCGAACCAGGAGATGCTGATATGGCCCTCTGCCTTGCCGGGCAGCCGCCGAGCACCGGTGAAATGTGCGAAGACGGCGGCGCTGGCGTGGCGGCGATTGCGCCGTTTGAAGCCGAGCTGATTGGCGAGCAGCGTATCGCGGCCGGAGGCGTCGACTAGGAAGCGCGCGCGCCAGCGCTGCGTCCGTCCCTCGTCGTCGCGTCCCGTCGCCAGCACGCCGCCTTCGGCGAGGAACTCGACGCCGGCGACGCGACAGCCCTCGACGATGTGGGCGCCCTTGGCGCGTGCGTTGTCGAGCAGGATGTGGTCGAACTTCGAGCGCTTCACGTGAAAGGAATAGGGAAAGCCCTTGTCCCAGGCATTGGCGAACTCGAAGCTCACCGCTTTGTTGTGATAGGGCGAGACGAACTCGACGCCGAATTTCGGCATGCCGATCCGCTCGATCTGGTCGGTGATGCCGAGCTCGTCGAACAGCGGCAAGTTCAGCGGCAGCAGCGATTCGCCGATATGGAAGCGCGGATGGCGGTCCTTCTCGACCACGACCACATGCCGGCCGCGCCGGGCGAGCAGCGCGGCGGCGGTCGCGCCGGCCGGCCCGCCACCGACGACGAGCACGTCGCATTGCACCGGCAGTGTCGAGGATTCCGAAGAATGAGACGGCTGCGGCAAAAGAGCTGAGAGCGCTTCCATAGGTCCCCCGAAGGCGGCATAAGATTAGCAGCGTGGGAGATGGATATCCAGCGGCGCGCCGCGCTGCGAATCACCGGAGAAAGGCGCGGGCATGAGCGACCAGGACCACCGCAGCGTCGTCGAGCCCCACCGCGTCCTCACCGGCTTCTACGCGCAGCGAGCGCAACGCTCGTCCTTCGTCCGTCGCCTGTTCAACGATACGGCGCAGCATTATGACGGCGTCAACCGGCTGTTCTCGCTCGGCTCCGGCGCATGGTACCGCCGGCGCTGCCTGTTGCGCGCCGGGTTGCGGCGCGGCCTCGATGTCGTCGATGTCGCGGTCGGCACCGGATTGCTGGCGCGCGAGATCGTCGCGGTCACCGGCGCCGCCCGCCAGGTGATCGGCATCGATCTGAGCGAAGGCATGCTGGCCGCGGCGCGGCTAAAGCTCGATATCCATCTCGTCCAGGGCATGGCCGAGCAGCTGCCGGTCGCCGGCGACCGTGCCGATTTCGTGACCATGGGCTACGCGCTGCGCCACGTCGGCGATCTCGTCAGCGCCTTCGGCGAGTTCCACCGCGTGCTGCGGCGCGGCGGCAGCCTCGTCCTGCTCGAGATCGGCAAGCCGACGCGCGCGCTGAGCCACGCGCTGATGTCAGGCTACCTCGGGCACGTGGTCCCGCTGCTCTGCCGCCTCGCTGCCGGCGAGCGCGCCAAGACGCTGATGGACTACTACTGGGAGACAATCGAGAGCTGCGTACCGCCCGAGACCATCCTCGCGGCGATGGCTCGCGCCGGTTTCGCCGAGCCGCGCTGCGATGTCGATTTCGATATCTTCCGCACCTATGTCGGGCGCAAGCGTTGACGAACAGGGCAGACGCTACGCCGCCTCGGCGCGCGGATCGGCGGACATCTCGCCCTCTTGCGCGCCGACGACCTCGACGATGCGATAGACCGGCTGGCCGATCGCGCCCTCGTCGCACAGCGCGGCGTTGCCAGCAATCGCCGCGGCCAGCACGTCCTCGGGCCGCGCGCCGTCATCCGCGGCAATCTCCAGCTCGAAATAGGTCGTGCGCGCGCAGGTGAGACGGAGCGTTCGCGGCATGATGACCTCGCAATGGCTGGCTGACGGGCCAATACTAGCCCTCTTGCCCACGGCGGCAAGCCCCGCTTTGGCACATGGGCCTCTATCATTTCGCGCGATGGCTGAGCGGGCAGGAGCAAGGTGCGGCAGGAATCCACATGGAATCATCGCCTTGCACCGGCCTGAGCGACGTTTGACAGGCCCCACGGCGAGGGTTAGCGTTGTGAGGATGATGGCTCAAGCCGTCGCGGGGAGGAACACCATGGTGTGGAAAACGCCAGAGATCGTCGAGATCGCCCTCGGCATGGAAATCAACGCCTACGCCTGCGCCGAGATCGGGTGAGCACATAATCCTCGACTGACGCGTGATGCGGCTCGCGCCCTCGGTCGCGGGGTCGCCGCGTCGTGAGTGGTTTTGGGCGCCCCCGCCCTCGTCGCCATCCTGCTTAAGCTGGTCAGCGGGATTTTCGCGCGCTTCATCTCGCCCGCCAATCCGGTCGCCATCGAGGTCGGCGATTTTGTCGCCGCCTTCCGGCGCGCATCCCTTCGGCACCGACAATTTCGGCCGCGACATGTTGAGGCGCCGTGGATCGTGATCTTTCCCGGCCTCGCCATCAGCGTCGCCGTCTTCGCCTTCAATTTCCTCGGCGATTCCCTCGCGACTGGCTGGTTCGATCCGTGCTTTAGCGCCTCGGGACTTCTCAAAGGCGCGTCACCGCGAGGCAGCATCGCCGCCGAAGCAATTCAGCCAGCGGCACATCGCGTGCCACTGGTTTGCTTCGCTGCGCTGGCGAGGCAAGGGAATCCCCTAAGGGCTCACGTGCCGAAATACTCGGCGTATTTCTGTTTGAGCGACTCCGTCTCGCGCTCCTGCGCCTCGGCATCGGCGGGCAGCAGCTTGATCTCGGCGAGCCGCGTCCGCCCCGCCTTCAGGGTGACGTCAGGATGGAACGAGCGCATACCGCCCGCGTCGCACATCAATTGCTGTGTCCGGCGCGAGAAGAGAAAGCTGATGAAGAGGCGCGCGGCGCTGGGATGCGGCGCCTTGTCGGCGAGCGCGACGCTGCCGGTGATGAGCGGCGTGCCCTCGGCGGGATAGACAATCGCCACCGGATCGCCCCGCTCCTGCATGTGGATCAGGACATATTCGAGACCATCGGCCTCGAGCGCACGCTCGCCCAGCGCCAGCTTCTTCGGCGGCTCGGTCGCCGATTGCACCTGCATGACACGCTGCCGGCCGAGCCGCTCGAAATAGCCCCAACCGAGCGCGCGGCTGGTCTCGAAGGTCGAAGTGACGATGCCGCCGCTGTAGCCCGGATGCGCCTTGACGATCTTGCCCGCCCATTTCGGATCGAGCAGGTCGGCGAAGCTCTTCGGCGCATCGGCGGGCTTCACCAGGCGCGTGTTGTAGGCGATCGGCATCAGCGTGAAGCGCTCGTTGGCGAAATAGCCCTCGGCGTCGCGCTGCTCGGCCGGCCATTTCGCCGCCACTTCCGCCGGCACGAACGGCGTGAGCCAGCCTTGACGCTTCCAGGTGATGAACTGCGCGGTGTCCGAAGAATCGAGCACGTCCACGGCGAAGATATTGGCTTGGCGCTCCTGCGCCAAGCGCTGCGCAATGCGCTCGCCGCCGTTGCGCTCGACCTGGACGGTGATATCCGGATAGGCCGCCTCGAAGGATTTCGCGATCTGCGTCGCGACAGTGATGTCGATCGCCGTGTAGAACACGACCTTGCCGTCAGCCTGCGCGGCCGATACCAGTGCCGGCGTCACCGCCTCGGGCGTGGCCGCGCCGGCCCGGGCGGCGAGCGGCGCCAGCGCCAAGGCCGCGGCCAGCGCAAGAGCGCGCGCCATGGCTTTCATGCCTCGTCGGTCATGGCCGGTGTGACCGAGATCATAGGCGCGACACCGCGGCTTCAGGCATAAGGCAGTCCCTCGGATTGGGAGACATGCAATGGAAATCACGCGCACCACAGGGACTCGCTTGACGGCGCATTCCTGGGACATGGAGATGGTCATCGTCGCCATCCTCGCCGGCCTTGCGCTTGTCGCCCTCACCGTCGCAACCCAGCGTTATAATCCGACGCCCCTCGATGCCGAAGCGGGATGGTTCCTCTGCCCTTGAGGGTGGCAGCGGCCGCTTGGGTCCGGCTTGCGTTTGCGGGCCGGAGTTGGGCTTTGGCGCGAGCAACGTCGGGTACCAACGCGGCCGCTTGCTCCCGCCGAAGAGATGCCCTGCCCATAAGCTGTTGCAGGGCGACAGGAATCCTCGATTCGGTGCGGGCGCGCGGCGTGCCATTAACCACTAAACTCGTCGCAGGTCATGTCGCGCCGGGACCCGCCGCTGCTATCCAACAAATTCCATATTGTCGAAAATCCGAGTAATCTCCGCCGGGTCTGCCCACAGTGCCGGTTTGAAAATGTCGCGCCTTGCCTTTGCCCTTGCCTTGCTCATCCTCTGCGCGACAGGGCCGACACGGGCGGCATTGCTTACGCCCGAGGATGAGCAGGTCTACCGCGCTGCCTTCGCCCTGGCGCGGACGAACGACTGGCCGGCGGCGCAGCAGCTCGCGGCCCACGCCAGCGAGAAGCTGCCGGCCAAGATACTGCAATGGCTCGCGCTTACCCGAAGCAACACGGCGGCGTTCGCGGATATCGTCGCCTTCGCCGACGCCAACCCTGACTGGCCGCTGCAAAGCGTGCTGCGCGAGCGGGCGGAGGACGCCTCGGCCGACGTTCCGGACGGCGTGCTGCTGCCCTATTTCCAAAAATATCCGCCGACCACCCCAAAAACCAGGCTGCGCCTCGCCGACATGCTGACGGCGGCCGGCCAGGCTGAAGCCGCCACCAGTACTATCCGTGCGCTATGGCTGTCGCCCGATCTCGATCCAGACACCGAGCGGGCGGTCCTTGACCGCTACGGTGCCCGGCTCAGGCCCGGGGATCACGCCGCCCGCCTCGACCGGGTCATTGCCGCGGGGCTGAGCTCAGCGGCGACCCGGCTGCTGCCGCTGGTGCCGGAGGATCAGCGCTTGCTCGCCGAGGCGCGCCTCGCCCTCGCCGGACTTCAGCCCAACGCGCCGGACCTCGTCCTGCGCGTACCGGCACCCCTGCGCGGCGACCCCGCGCTGCTGATCGACGAGGCGCGCTGGAACCGGCGCAAGGATCACCTCGACAGCGCGGCGCAAATCCTGCTCGAGGCGCCCAAGACACTGCACCGCTCGGCTGCCTGGTGGGCGGAAAGCCAGATCCTGGCGCGGCGGCTCATCGATGTCGGCAACGACCGGCTCGCTTATGACGTGCTGACCCGCCATGCGCCGGTTGAGGACAGTGCGGCCGCCCATGCCGAGGCCGACTTCCTGGCCGGCTGGATCGCCCTTCGCCGGCTCAATCAGCCAAAGACCGCGTACGCTCATTTCACGCGGCTCTATCAGGCGGCGAAGCTGCCGGCGAGCCGCTCGCGCGACGCCTATTGGGCGGCGCGGGCGGCGGACGACGCGAGAGAGAGCGACAACGCGCGGCGCTGGCTGGCCAGCGCCGCCGATTATGAGACGACCTACTATGGCCAGCTTGCGGCGGCGCGGCTACGGCGCGCGGTGCTGCCGAAATTCCCGCCCGATCCGTTCCTCACCCTCGACGATATCGGCCGCTTCGACGAGAACGAGTTGTTCCGCGCCGCGCGCATGCTGTCGGAGGTCGGCCAGGACGATCTCGCCAAGCCCTTCCTGCTGCGCCTCAACGCCACCGCGACAACGCCGGGCGCCGCCAAGCAGGTGGCGAGGCTCGCCGAGATGACCCACCACCTCGATGTCGCCATCTCCGCCGCCAAGCGCGCCGGCTTCAACGGCGTGCCGCTGCTCGAGGCGGGCTTTCCGATGATCCCGATCCAGCGCGACGGCACTGCCGAGAAGCCGCTGGTGCTGGCTATCGTCCGCCAGGAAAGCGCCTTCGACGTGGCGGCGGTCAGCAGCTCGGACGCGCGCGGCCTGATGCAGTTGAAACCGTCTACCGCCAAGCAGGTGGCCAAGACGCTGTCGCTGCCCTTCTCCGCTGACCGCCTGCTCGTTGACGCCAATTTCAACCTGACGCTCGGAACCACCTATCTCGACAAGATGCTCGATAAGTTCTCCGGCTCCTACGTCCTGTCGATCGCCGCCTACAATGCCGGCCCCAATCGGGTGGCGCAGTGGCTCGCCGAGCATGGTGATCCACGCGACGGCTCGATCGATGTTGTCGACTGGATCGAGTTGATCCCGTTCGGCGAGACGCGCAACTATGTCCAGCGTGTGCTCGAGAACCTTCAGGTCTACCGGCTGCGCGTCGGCGACCGCGAGCAGGCGTTCAAGCTGGCGCGCGATCTGAAGCGGTAAGACACGCGGCTGCGTACCGGCGCCGCTCTCAGCTAGCGGTCATACCGGGGCCTCATCCGGCGACGAGGCAGGCGCTGGCTATCGCCGCCGGTTGCGCAGCAGGAATGCCGCGGTGCCGCCGACGATCAGACCGAGGCCGAGCGGGATGCGCGCATCGCCCTGCACCAGCCGGCCGAGCTGCCCGCCGGCGAGCCGCGCGCTGGCCTTCATATCGGCCCCGAGCTCACGCCCCACCGCGCCCAGGCGATGCTCACGCGCGCCGGCATCGATACCGCCCGCCTGCGCCAATCTCTCGACGCGCACCGGAACAGCCTTGGCAGCCGGCACCTTCGACCCTTTGGCGTGATGCCACAGCGGGATGAGCGGGTTCAATTCGGGATAGTAGCCGGCGCAGCAACCCTCGGGGATGTCATAGGCGACGATGCGCAGGCCTCGCACCTCGCGATGGACACCGTCCCCCGCGGCGGTCATCAGCGCGACGCTCTCGCCCTCGCGCAGTCCGAGCCGGTCGATGTCGTTGCGGTGCATGAGCAGCACCATCCGCGTGCCGTGGATGCCGCGGAAGCGGTCGTTGTAGCCGTAGATCGTGGTGTTGAATTGGTCGTTGCTGCGCAGCGTGATGAGCTGCAGGACCTGGCGCTCATCGTCCGGGCGATCGATATCCTCAGACAAGCTCTCGGGCGGGACGAAATTCGCCTTGCCGGTCTTGGTCTTCCATTGGCGTTGACGCGGCGCGAGCGGCCGATGGAAGCCGCCGGGCTGCCACATGCGCCCGTTGAAGTCGTGGAAGATCTCAGGATAGGTCTCGGCGATCGCGTCGCGGATGCGCGAATAGTCGGCGACCCACCCATCCCAATCGAGCTTGGGATTGGGCGCCAAGGTGGCTTTGGCGATGCCGGCAACGATCGCCGGCTCCGACAGTAGATGCGGGCTCGCCGGCGGATGGAGGCCGAGCGAGCCGTGTATGCAGCCGGTGCTATCCTCCATGGTCACCGCTTGCGGTCCCGCGGCCTGCTCGTCGAGCTCGATGCGGCCGCGGCACGGCAGCACATACGAGATCTCGCCATGGACGAGGTGGCTGCGGTTGAGCTTGGTGGAGATCTGCACGGTAAGGCGAAGATTGCGCCACGCCGCCTCGATCTGTCCGCGCTCCGGCACGGCGCGAACAAAGTTTCCGCCAAGGCTCATGAACGCGCGCACGCGTCCGGCGATGATGCCCTCGCAGGCCTCGACCGTGTTCAAGCCCTTGTCGCGCGGCGGCGAGAAGCCGTATTGTTCGGCCAGCTTGTCGAGCGGCACAAGCTCGGGCTTCTCGGTGATGCCGACGGTTCGCTGGCCTTGCACGTTGGAATGGCCGCGCACCGGACAGATGCCGGCGCCCGGCTTGCCGATATTGCCGCGCAGCAACAGCAGATTGACGATCATCTGCACGTTCTCGACACCGGTGCGGTGCTGCGTCATTCCCATGCCGTAGATACCGAGAACGGCGTCGCATTGCGCATAGACCGCGGCGGCGGCTTCCATGGCGCCGCGCGTCAGCCCGGACCGGCGCTCGAGCTCTCGCCAATCATGGGCACGCATGGCGGCGGCGAAATCGTCGAAGCCATGCGTGTGCTCGGCGATGAAGTCATGGTCGAGCACCGGCTTGCCACCATCGCGTCTCGCCGCGTCGTCGGCCTCGATCAGGACCTTGCACATGCCGGCCATGGCGGCGAGGTCGCCGCCGGCCTTCACCTGGTGATATTGCGAGCTGATCCGCGTCTTGGACATGGTCAGCATCTCGCCCGGCGCTTGCGGGTTGGTGAACGCCATAAGACCGGGCTCGCGCAACGGGTTGAAGGTCACGATCGGCACGCCGCGCCGGCTCGCTTCCTGCAGGTCGTGCAGCATGCGCGGGCTCGATGTCCCGACATTCTGCCCGAAGAAGAAGATGCCGTCAGTCTTCTGGAAGTCGTCGAGGGTGACCGTGCCGACGCCGACACCGATGCTGACGGGCAGCGCCACCGACGTGCTCTCATGGCACATGTTCGAGCTGTCGGGCAGGTTGTTGCAGCCGTAGAGCCGGGCGAACAGCGCGTACATGTAGGAAGCTTCGAGCGAGGCGCGGCCGGAGGTGTAGAAGACCGCGGATTGGGCATCCATGGCACGCAGCTCGTGGCCGATCTCGGCGAAGGCCTCGGCCCATGATACCGGCAGATAGCGGTCACTGTCGGCGTCCCAGCGCATCGGATGGGTAAGGCGCCCGAGCTCCTCGAGGTCGTGGTCGGGCCAATCGCGAAGCTCGGCGAGGGAATGCCGGGCAAAGAACTCGGGCGGCGCACGCCGGGTAGTGATTTCCCAGGCAGTTGCCTTGGCGCCTTCTTCGCAAAACTCGAAAGTATGCGGCTTGCCGGGCTTGGCCCAGGCGCAGCTTACGCAAGCGAAGCCGTCGGGCTTGTTCTGCCGCATCAGCTCGATACTGGCGCTCGAGGGCACCCGCTCGCGGCTTAGATTCCTGGCCAGCGACTTGACCGAACCCCAACCGCCGGCCGGGCCGCTGTAGGACTGGATGCGCGCGCGGTGGCGATAGTCGCGGGACTCTTGGTCGAGGCTGTCGTCCTGCAGGGCTGCCATGGGGTTTTCACACGATTTGGGATGTCTCCTCGTATTGCAACGCTCGCGCCCGCCCGCCGATCCATCTCGCCAACGGCCCTGAGCGGCGCCGACATGATGGGAATCGACTTGTCGGCTTCGCATGAGTATTGCTCTGTATGCGCATATCTCATGCTG
>Ga0134126_10001830_pt1 | contig 26994 bp, 27 predicted proteins | sample KB31752_FD_96881 | JGI IMG/M metagenome (GOLD analysis project Ga0134126, IMG submission 96881) | Terrestrial soil microbial communities with excess Nitrogen fertilizer from Kellogg Biological Station, Michigan, USA - KB3-175-2 | ecosystem: Environmental > Terrestrial > Soil > Unclassified ... | reverse complement strand
GCGGGGGCCGGGCCGGGCCGGATCGGGCAGGGTGCCGATGATGGTGGCCAGCGCCCGCAGCGTGGCCCTGGCCCCGGCCTTCCAGCGCGAGGTCTGACCGAGCAGGGCCAGCGCGCAGGCCGGCTCGCGGCCGGCCGGCTCGGCCGGGACCACCAGCAGGCCGGTGCGCCGCTGGCCGGAGTCCAGGTCGGTCTCGAACGGCTCGCCGCTGGCCGACAAGTCGCCGCCACGGGCCGCCCAGGCCGTCCGCACCTGGGCCAGCAGCACCAGGTCATCAAGGATCTCGCCGGCCCCGTCGGCGCCCACCGGCCGGGCCGAGCCAGGCGCGATGACCAGCGCGCCCTGAGCCTCGAAGGCCGAGACCAGCCGCTCCAGGACGGGGCCGAGGGACTCCCGCGAGGACCCGGCGGGCAGTAGCTGCTCGGCCGCGTACTCCAGCACGGCGGCCCGCGCCCGCGCGGACGGCTGGCCGGTCGACTCGGCGTGCCCCTGCGCACGGCTAAAGGCCGGTTCTGCCCCCGATGCCCGCATTGGCCCTCGCGATCTCTGCCTCGTTACCTCACTTCCCTGCTCTCGCCGCTAGAGGATTCCCCGTCGGGCCGGCGGCTGAACCGGGCCGGGGGGACGCGGTGACCTGGGCCGGGCATGCCAGCGGCCCGGGACCGCGGGCTTGATGCCTGCGATCGCCGGGCCGCTGGGAGGTGGCTGCTGCCGTGCAGCCGGGGCCACGCTGGGTCAGGAAGCCAGGACGGCCTCGATCTCCAGGTGAATCGTGATCTTGTCGGCCACGACCGCGCCGCCGTTCTGCATCGGGGCGCTGAAGTTGACGTTGAAGTCCCGCCGGTTGATCTCGGTGGTGGCGGTGAACCCGGCCCTGGTGCCGCCGTAGGCGTCCGGGCCGAAGCCGTTCAGCTCGAGGCGAAGCGGGACGTTCTTGGTCACGCCCTTGAGCGTCAGGTCACCGTCGACCACGAAGTCGACGTCCTCCACCCGCACGCCGGTGGAGTGGTAGGTCATCGTCGGGAAGGTCTCGACCTCGAAGAAGTCGGCCGACCGGATGTGCGCGTCGCGCTGGTCGTTGCCGGTGTTGATCGAGGACAGGCTGATCTCGGCGGTGACGGACGACTCCTCGGGACGCTCGCCGGTGACGAGCTCGCCGGAGAACTCCGTGAACCGGCCGCGCACCTTGCTGACCATCATGTGGCGGACCGAGAAGCCCACCTCCGAGTGCACCGGGTCGATGCTCCACTTGCCCGCGACGTAGCCCGGGATGGTCGCGACCGTCGTTGCCTCTGTCATCTGCGTCACTCCTGTTGGATGGCTCGCCTTGCTGGGGAGAGCTCGCTAAGCTGGTGTTGGTTGAACACTCAAGGACTATCATCTGTTCCCGAGGGTTGTCAAACGCTCAACTACCTTCGGGTATGCTTATCCCGTGAACACCACGCAGACTCAGACCGAGTGGCTGACCGCCGAGGAACAGCAGGCCTGGCGTGCGTTCCTCAGCGCATGCCGGCGGCTGTTCACCGAGATGGACGGCTATCTCCAGCACGTCGCGGGCATCCCGCACGCCTATTACGAGATCCTGGTCCGGCTGTCCGAGGCGCCCGGCCGGGAGCTGCGGATGACCCAGCTCGCCGACGCCTCCATCTCCAGCAAGAGCCGGCTCTCCCACGCCGTGTCCCGTCTCGAGGAGCGCGGCTGGGTCGAGCGCACCGCCTGCCCGACCGACCGGCGCGGCCAGGTGGCCCGGTTGACCGACGCGGGCTTCGCGGCCCTGGAGGCGGCGGCGCCGGGTCACGTGGACCAGGTCCGGCAGATGGTCTTCGACCGGCTGACCCCGGAGCAGGTGGCCAGCCTGCTGGCGATCAGCCAGTCCATCGAGGCCGGCGCCGAGGTGGTCGGCATGTCGGAGGCGGCCGCCCCGTGCCGCGCGGCCCGCGACCAGCTCCCGGCTCTGGATCCCGATCCCGACAGCAGCTGCCCCTAGCCGGCCGATCACGGCCCACGCTGCCCGGGAAGCTTGGCGACTGTGGATGTCCCGTTGGGTACCTCCACGGGTACCCAACGGGACATCCACGAGGGTCAGAGCTCGGCGGGAGGGAGGTTGGCGGTCATGAGGGCGGCGATGGCGGCGGGGCCGGGGCCGGGCTCGGCGTGCAGGCCCTGGATGGCGCCGATCTGGTCCTCGGTGCTGCGATTCTGGCTGAGCTTCTGCTTGGCCTCGACCGACACGATGCTCAGCTCGACGCCCACGATGCCCTTGAGCTGGCCGTCGATGTAATCGGGCGGAGCGTCGGTCACGGCCCACGGGGCGGGCCGGAAGTCCTCGTAGCGGCGGGTCAGGCGGGTCACCACGTCGCGCAGCCACTCGGGGTCACGGTGCACGGTCAGCGGGCCGGTCAGGTGCACGGCCTCGTAGTTCCAGGTCGGCACGGTGCGGCCGTGCCGGGCGGTGCTCTCGTACCAGGACGGCGAGATGTAGGCCTGGGGGCCGCGCACGATGGCCAGGGCCTGGGCGCCAGGGCTGGCGGTCTGCCACTGGTCGTTGGCGAGGGCCAGGTGGCCGAGCAGGCGGCCGAACGAGCCCGGCTCACCGTCGGCCGCTCCGTCGCCGTCGGCCTCGGCTGGGCCGTCGCCATTGGCGTCGGCGTCGGCGTCGGCGGCCGGGCGGTCCCAGATCACCGGGAGCAGGGTGGCCACCGGGCGGGTGCCGTCGAAGGTCACCAGGTCGGCCGCGCCGGCGGCGTCGACGAAGGCGTGGATCTGGGCCAGGCCAGACATGCTGAAGTGCCGTGGGAGGTACACGCGTCCAGGGTAAACGGCTGGACGCGGCGGCTATCCTGGGGTCAACGCGCTGACGGAGACAAGTAGCACGGGAACCCCGCGAGCGGCCGTCACCGGCAGGTGACGGGCAGAGAGCCGCCGGCAGCTGAGAAGGCGGCCTCGCGACCCCGGCGCGAAGACACTCCCGAGCGCGGGGAGGAACGGCGGCCGCCACAGCGGCCAGCCCAATGCCCCGCCGGCTGGCCCCCGTGACCGGGCCACACTGAGGCCGATCCGGGCTCGCCCGGGCCGGCGAAAGTGCGGTGGCACCGCGAGTTCCCTTCTCGCCCGCACTCCCAAGGGGTCACGCAATCCCGCAAGGAGTGTGATGATCTCTCGTGTCCTAGCCGCCGACCTGCCCAGGCACGTTGGCGAGCACGTGATGATCGCCGGCTGGCTGCATCGCCGCCGGGAGCTCAAATCCGTGACATTCCTGATCGTCCGCGACCGCTCGGGCCTGGCCCAGGTGGTCCTCCGTGACCACGGTGACCAGCCTGACGGGCTGACCGAGGAGACGGTGATCGAGGTGCGCGGGCTGGTGACCGCCAGCTCGCAGGCCCCCGGCGGGGCGGAGATCACCGACCCGGTGATCACGCCGCTGTCCGGGCCGGCCGAGCCGCCGCCGCTGGAGGTCTACCGGCCGGCCATCACGGCCGGGCTGCCCGCGATCCTGGACGGCGCCCCGACCAGCCTGCGGCACCCGGTGCTGCGGGCCGGCTTCGAGCTGGCGGCGGCCAGCGTGGCGGGCTTCCGCGACGCGCTGGACGGCCTGGGCTTCACCGAGGTGCACACGCCGAAGATCGTGGAGTCGGCGACCGAGTCGGGCGCGAACGTCTTCGGCATCGACTACTTCGGCCGCCCGGCCTACCTGGCCCAGTCGCCGCAGTTCTACAAGCAGGCGCTGGTCGGCGTGTTCGAGCGGGTCTACGAGGTGGGCCCGGTGTTCCGGGCCGAGCCCCACGACACGGCCCGGCACCTGGCCCAGTACACCAGCCTGGACGCCGAGTTCGGCTTCATCTCCGGCCAGCGGGACGTGATGGCCGTGCTTAGCGAGACGGTCGCGGGCATGGTGACCGGGGTCCGGCAGCGGGCTGCCGTGGCGGCCGGGCTGCTGGAGGTCAGCCTGCCAGAGGTGCCGGACCCGATCCCGGACATCCACTTCGCCGACGCCCAGGAGCTCATCGCCGGGCAGGCGGGCTGGGACCCGCGCGGGGAGCCGGACCTGTCCCCGGCCGACGAGCGCTGGCTGGGCGACTGGGCCCGGAAGGAGCACGGCAGCGAGTTCCTGTTCGTGACCGGCTACCCGATGGCCAAGCGGCCGTTCTACACCGACCCCGACCGCCAGCGGCCCGGCTACTCCAACAGCTTTGACCTGCTGTTCCGCGGGCTGGAGCTGGTCACGGGCGGCCAGCGGCTGCACCGGTACGCGGACTACCTACAGGCGCTGGCGCAACGCGGCGCGGACCTCGCGTCCTACGCCAGCTACCTGCAGGTGTTCGCCCATGGGATGCCGCCGCACGGCGGGTTCGCCATCGGCCTGGAGCGCTGGACGGCCCGGCTGACCGGCGCCGCCAACGTCCGCCAGGTCACGCTGTTCCCGCGCGACCTGCATCGCTTGTCCCCGTGACACCTCACGAGCCGCAGGACCCGGCGGGTTTCCTGGTCCTGCGGCGGCGGGGGGTTCCGGGGGGTCGTCCCCCCGGGGCAGCGCAGCCCGGCGGCCGGTAGGGTCGGCCCATGACTGATGCGGACAACCTGGACCAGCTGTCCGGGCGCGAGCTCCACGACCTGGCCGTGCACCGCGCGGTGCACCACCTGGACGTCAGGTTCTTGTGGGACCTGCTGCGCGAGCTGCCGGCGGGCGAGGTGGCGGCCGGGCGCACGGACCTGGCCGAGGCCGACGCGCTGCACCTGTCCGAGCTGATCGGCTCGGCCCTGGACTCGGGCGACGCCGACCTGGCCGAGTCCCTGCGGCCGTTCTACCTCGACTACCTGCGCAAGCACCATGTGCAGGCCAGGCAGGCCGACCAGCCGCAGTGACCGAGGCGGCCCGGCCTACGGCACCACGATGACCTTGCCCACCGCCCCGGCCTCGACCGCGTCGTGGGCCTGCGCGATCTGGTCCAGCGGGAACCTGGTCACCGGCAGCTCGGTCAGCGCGCCGTCCTTCAGTGCCCGGGTGATGTCGGCGGCCGCCTGGAGCAGGGCCGGGCGCGGCACGGTGTAGAGCAGGATGAATCGCAGCGTGACGTTGGCGGTCATGCAGGCCCGGACCGGCAGGACCGGGTCGGCGGGCTCGGCGGCGTAGTCCACGATGTGTGTCTGCGGCCCGGACAGGGCCAAATCAAGCTGCAGGTTGGCGCCGAGCGCCAGCTCCACGATGCGGTCCAGCGGGGCGTAAGGCCGGATCTGCTCGGCCGCGTCCGGATCGTTGTAGTTCACCACCAGATCGGCACCCGCCTTGGCCGCTAGCTCGGCCTTGGCTGGCCCGCTGACGGTGCTGACCACCCGCGCGCCGGCGTGCTTGGCCAGCTCGATCGCGAAGTGGCCGACCGCGCCCGCTCCCCCGGCCACGAGCACGTTCTTGCTCGCCACCGGGCCGTCGGCGAACAGGCACCGGTGCGCGGTCATCGCGGGCACGCCCAGGCTCGCGCCCAGGTCGGCAGAAATCCCGTCGGGCAGCAAGACGGCCTGCTCGGCTGGAACCACGCTCCACTCGGCGGCGGTGCCCCAGGGCTGACCCGCGGCCGCTAGCCAGACCCAGACTCGCTCGCCGAGTCGCCCCGCGTCCACGCCCTCTCCCACGGCGTCGATGACGCCGGCCCCATCCAGGTGCGGGATCTGGAACCCGGTCATCGGCCGGGGCGTGGCCCCGCTGCGGGACTTCCAGTCGGTCGGGTTGACCCCGGAGGCCTCGATCCGGACCCGGACCTGGCCGGGTCCCGGCTCCGGCCGGTCAATCTCGGTGACCCGCAGCACGTCACCGGCCGGACCGTGGCTTTCGTACAGCGCAGCTCTCATCGCGCGCTTGCCTCCGTAGAACGCTCAGTGGGGTGTTCGTCCACCCTAGTCGGCGAAGCTGGCGGGCTCGGTCTCCAGGCAGACCTTGTTCCAGCCGGTCTTCCTGGCCGTGCCCAGGGCGGTGTCGGCGGCCCCGATCAGCTCGGTCAGGGCCCGCCGGGACTCGTTCATCACGGCGATGCCGATGGAGACGGTCAGCCGGAACACGAAGCCGGCCTGGGTGCCCGACTCGATGGCGATGGACTCGCCGGCGATGCGGTCCCGCAGCCGCTCGCTCATCCGCTTGGCGTCGGCCACGCTGGTGCAGGGGAACAGGATGGCGAACTCCCTGGCCCCGAAGATCCCGATCAGGTCCTGCTCGCGGAGCTGCTCGGCCAGCATGTTGGCCACGTCCCGGCGCAACTGCCGGGCCACGTCGTCGCCCGCGGTCTCCTCAACCGACCGGAAGTCGTCGATATCGACCATCGCCACCGCGAGCGGCGAGCTGCTCCTGACGGCCCGGAAGAGCTCGACCTCGGCCTCGTGCTGCCAGGTCCGCGGGTTGAGCAGCCCGGTGCCCGCGTCCACGCGAACTTGAGCGACCAGCTGAGAGCGCATCAGGTATCGTCGGCACAAGACGACCGACGGCAAGGCGAGCGCCATGAGCGTCGGATTTACGGCTACGACGAGCGTCAGCGATACGGCCAGGCTGACTTCTAGAAGATCAGCGGTGATGGATTCCCGGGTCCCGAACAGATCCCTGATCCGGGCCGCCCGGTCCGACAGCCTGATCGCCACTAGCAGCAGACCGTAGTTGACGAGCCAGCCGATCAGCGCGCATCCGGTCACCACCGCGGTCCAGACCAGCACGTGAACATTCGAGCCGGGTCTCGGCCCGGCGACGCTGGCCGGAATCAGGCGGAAAATTACGGAAACAGTGCCGTAAGCCAGGCTGATGGTCGCGTTACTGAATACTCTCCGGTACACCAGGCCGCTGCGGACGCGCCACAGGCGGTACGCGGCCATGGGGATCGGGGCGAGGAATGCGTAGCCGGGCGGCAGCGTGATGGCCGCAGCCAGGTACCAGACCGATTGCAGGTCCCTGCCGACCGTGCCGTGCACTTCACGGACGCTCCGGGTCGACTCAATGGCCACGATCCCGCAGATCAGGAGGCCTATGAAGACCAGGAACTGACTGGGATGCCAGGACATGCGGACCAGGGCGACCGTCGTTGCGGCAGCGGCCAGGCCGATCGTGCCGACCAGGAAGCTGCGCAGGGGCTCGCCAAGAGACCAGATCGGCCACCTGCCGACTCTGGTCAAATCTGTCCGCAACCGGCCCAAGCCGCGCTCAGGCGGTCGCAGGACGGCCATAGGCACTCCGCAGGGACACCTTCGATGCAGCAGCGAGCATGTTCCAGGGCACAGACCTAATGCCGAATCGTGACAATAATCTCTCCGGCTTGTCAAGCCAAGTCGTGCGTTGAGCAGCGCGAACAGGCGATCTAGGGGCAGATTCGTACTTAGGCTGAGAGGCCACTATGGGAGTAGATCATGTCATATCTTCTCTCAAAAGTTATAAAACCGACCAACGGTCAGATATGTGACCCACGGTCAGCCTCCGACGCGCCCGCGCCGGGGGTGGCCTCCCGCAGAACCACCCGCATGGAAGGAGGGGTCAATGCGCGGCGAGTGGCAGTAACACCAACCACGCCCGTAACTCCAGCGACCTAAAGGGAGGAGAGCCCGATGCGCGGCGAGTGGCAGTAATCCGCCGGGGAACCCGGAGCCGAGCAGCGACCAGCACACCGAAGGAGGAGCCCATGCGCGGCGAGTGGCAGTAACCGGCACAACACCCAGGGCAGCAGCAGCGATCAACAAGACAGGAGGCCCGAATGCGCGGCGAGTGGCAGTAACAGCAGCAGACCTGCGACGCAGCAGCGACCAGCACGGAAGGAGGGACTCGATGCGCGGCGAGTGGCAGTAAGCGAAACGCAGCCAGGACACCGAGCACGCGGCAGCGACCGGAAGCGAGAGGAGAGGCAGATGCGCGGCGAGTGGCAGTAGCTAATCGGTTAGTCACCTCAGGCTCGCAGGCCGACGAGATGAGAAACCGGGCGCGCCGGGCGCCCGGACTCAGCCCGCTGGGCCGGCGTCCTGCTCGAGTTCCCTGCGCCGGGTCAAGGTCAGAGCGGCGGCCAGGGCGGTTCCTATGCCGCCGCTGAGGGCGATGACCAGTGCCGGGGAGAACGGCGGATGTACGGCCACCGCGCCCGCGAGCACGATCCACAGGCCCTGGAAGGCCTGCATCCCGCCGTTGGCCAGACCGAACGCCTGGCCCCTGCGCTCGGCGGGAACCGCGGCGACGAACGCTGCGTTCGCCGCCAGCTGATAGGACGCGCACGCGCCGGATACGGCCAGGATGGCCAGGCAGCCGCCGAGTCCGGGGTGGAACGCGAACAGCACCAGCACGCCGCAGGCCCCGACGGCCAGCGGCCCCAGCCAGGCCTGCCGCCGGGCGGGCGGCACCAGCCGGCTGAAGGCCATGGCGCCGATCATGGTCCCGAACGGGACGGCGGCGAAGACCAGGCCGGTGGCGACGGCCGGGGGCAGCCCGGAGTGCAGGCCGCCCGCGATGGGGGCGGCTAGCCCCATGGGCACGATGTAAAACGTAACGAGCCAGCCGAACAGCACTAATGTGCGCAGCACCGGCCGGCCGAAGACGAGGTGCACGCCGGCCACGATCTCGCCGAACCGGGACGCGGTGGCGGCGTGGCGGATGGCGGCGGCCGGGCGGCTGCGGACGCCGAACCGGACCAGCGCGGCGGAGCCCGCGAACGTGACGGCATCGAGCAGCAGCGCTCCCCCGGCGTGCAGCACGGTGACCACGATGCCGCCCAGGGCGAAGCCGGCCACCATGCCGACCTGCAGGGCGGTCTGGGATACGGCCACGCCGAGCACGTACAGGTCCCCGGTCAGGACGTCGGGCAGCATCGCCGAGCGAGCCGCCTTGAACGGGGAGTCGAGCAGCGTCACGGCGAACAGCAGCGCCACCATCAGCGGCAGCACCGCCGCCGCCGTGGCCCGCAGGCTGAGCAGGGCCATCACGGCGACCAGCACCATCCGGGCGAGGTCGCAGACGACCATGACGGCGCGCCGCGGCAGCCGGTCGGCCAGCCCGGACAGGGCTAGCCCGCCCAGGAGCCAGGGCACGAGCGTGACCGCGTAGGTCACGGCGGCCCAGAAGGCCGACCTGGTCTGGTCGTAGACCAGCACGGTCATGGCCACCCTGGCCAGCTGGTCGCCCAGCACCGACAGCACCTGGGCCAGCCACAGGTAGCGGAACTCGCCGACCGCCAGCACGCTGCGGAAAGTCGCCCGCTCCGGGGGTGCGGGGTCGGCGGCGGTGTTCACGCCGACACTATCCACCCGTTTCTCCACTAAAGCCACATTCCTAACGAGTTCATCAAGCCCAACCTACTAGCTGTACGCAACTAGGCAACAACAGGCAGCAACCCTTGGGTCTGAGGTGGGTACCTGGTGGTTGTTGCCCGCCGGACGTTCACCCGGGTGAATTCTCAGGTAGCTCAGCGGAGTTTCACGTGCCTGCCCTCTGGTACATGGGCAAAGTGGACGTCAGAATCGGCTGAGCGCGTATGGGTGGGTGGCAAAGTAGTCAGGCACCCATACGCGAGACTTCACGCGCGAAACGCCTACACGGAAGGGACGGGCCCGGCGGAGCATGAGTCGCAACGCACTATGGCAGACCCGGCAATCCCGGATGCGGCCCGACGGGCGTGGTGAGCGTCAACTCTCCTGGTCAGCGTGCAAGTCGCGGCTCGCGCGGACGGCCCGTGCGGTCGCCACCGGCATGGCGGTCGCGGTGACCGCGGCGCTCAGCATCGGGACGCCGGGCGCGGCCGCGGCCCAGCCGACACGGGCTGACCAGCGGACCGCCCAGCTCGCCAGCCCGCAGGCGCGCGCGTTCAACGGCACCAAGGCGGTGGGCGCGCTGTTCGTCGACCAGAAGGGCAAGCTGACGCACTTCTGCACGGCCAGCGTGGTCGCCAGCCCGGCCGGGGACCTGCTGCTCACCGCGGCGCACTGCCTGGAGGGCCGCAGCCTGACGCCGGCCGGCTCGGTCGTGTTCGCGCCCGAGTACCACAGCGGCAAGTTCCCGCTGGGCAGGTTCGAGGTCCGGCAGGCGTTCACCGACCACGCCTGGCAGAAGAACCGCAGCCCGGATGACGACTTCGCGTTCCTGATCGCGGGCAAGCCCGGCCAGAACGTACAGAAGAAGACCGGCGCCGAGACCCTGCAGACCGGCACCAGGCTGCCCCGGCAGGTCCAGGTCATCGGCTACCCCGACGCCACCAGCCGGCCGATCACCTGCAGCAACCCGGCCCGCGCCTTCACCAGGCACGGCCTGCACCAGATGGTGTTCGACTGCCCCGGTTACACCGACGGGACCAGCGGCGGGCCGTTCCTGATCAACGTGAAGGCGGCGACGGGCGACGGCAAGGTGATCGGCGCTATCGGCGGCTACCAGCAGGGCGGGGACACGCCGAGCGTGTCCTACTCCGCCCGGTTCCTGGCTAACATCGCGGCGCTGTACAAGACGGCGACGGCCTCCTGACCGGTCCCTGCTCCTGAGATCACTGGCCGGCGGGCACGATCTTGTCGATCTCGGCCAGGTCGCCGGCGTCGGGGACCCAGTCGGCCGCGGCGGCGTTGGCTCGCACCTGCTCGGGCGAGGTGGCGCCGGCGATGACCGAGGTGCAGCCGGGCAGCGCGGCCAGCGTGCCGATGGCCACCTCCAGCAGCGACCGGCCGTGCTGCTCGGCCCACTGGGCCAGCGCCTCGACCTTGTCCAGCTTGTCGTCGGTGATGTAGTCGTCCCGGCCGTGCAGCCGGGTGCCCTCGGCCGGCCCGGCACCGCGCCGGATCCGGCCGGCCAGCAGCCCGTTGGCGAGCGGGAAGTAGGGCAGCACGCCGAGCTGGAAGTGCTCGCAGGCGGGCACGACCTCCTCCTCGGCCGCGCGCTCGAGCAGCGACCAGTGGTTCTGGGCCGAGATGAACGGCGCGGTGCCCAGCTCCCTGGCCAGTCCCGCGGCCTCGGCGATCTGCCAGCCGGCGAAGTTGGAGTGCCCGATGTAGCGGACCTTGCCCTCGGTCACGAGCTCGCCGAGCGCGATCAGCGTCTCGGCGAGCGGGGTCCGCGGGTCCGGCGTGTGCAGCTGGTACAGGTCGATGTGGTCGGTGCGCAGCCGGCGCAGCGACTGCTCGACCGCGCGGCGGATGTAGGCCCGGCCGCCCTTGGCCCCCGCCGCCGGCCCGTAGCCCATGTCGGCGCCCTGGTGACCGAACTTGGTGGCCAGCACGACCTCATCGCGCCGGCCGGCGAGCACCTCGCCGAGAATCTCCTCGGACCGCCCGGGGCCGCCATAGGTGTCGGCGGTGTCGAGCAGGGTCACCCCGGCGTCGGTCGCGGCGTCCACCACCGCCCGCGTCGCGGCGACGTCCAGCCGGCGGCCGAAGTTGTTGCAGCCGAGGCCCGCGACGGAGACGACCAGTCCTGAGCTGCCAAGCGGCCGATAGCGCATATCCGTGTCCTCCGAGGGGTAGCCTGAAATCTCATCTGCGATATCATGAAGTAAGCGACGATTGATAACAAGTTCACTGCGCAATTGCGCAGGTACTTACACCCCAAAAGGGCGCGGTCACGCCAGGTATCCGCTGGGAGCAATGCGAAAGTCGGCCACTGTGCCAGGATGGTGGCCTGGGGGGCCTGGACTCGGCGAGACGGAGTACGACTCATGACGGAAGAGCCATCTGGCCCGACAGTACTGCGCATCCTTCTCGGCACCCAACTCCGTCGCCTCCGCGAGGCACGGGGCATCACGGCCCAGCAGGCGGCGAAGGAGATCCGCGCCTCGGAATCCAAGATCAGCCGGATCGAGTTAGGGCGTAACGCGTTCCGCGAGGTCGACATCGCCGACCTGCTAACCCTGTACGGCGTGAAGGACGTGGCCGAGCGCGAGCAGATGCTGGCGCTGGCCAGCCAGGCCAACCAGCCGGGCTGGTGGCATAGCTACCAGGACGTGCTGCCGACCTGGTTCCAGGCCTATATCGGCCTGGAGGAGTCGGCCGAGTCCATCCGCAGCTACGACTCGCAGTTCGTGCCCGGCCTGCTGCAGACGGAAGGCTACGCCTCCGCGGTCCTCGAGCTGGGCGAGTTCTCCCTGGAAGAGACCGAGCGCCTGGTCGTGCTGCGCAAGGAGCGCCAGAAGCGGTTCACCTCGGGCGGCCTGCGGCTGTGGGCCCTGATCGACGAGATGGCGCTGCGCCGGCCGGTGGGCGGGCCGGACCTGATGCGCGGCCAGCTCGAGTACCTGCTGGAGGTCAGCGACCGCCCCGGGCTGACACTCCAGTACACGCCGTACCCGGCCGGCGGCTCCTACCTCGTGCCGGGCAGCTTCAGCATCATGCGCTTCGCCACCTCGGACCTGCCGGACGTCGTCTACGTGGAGCAGCTCACCAGCGCCATGTACCTGGATAAGCCGGCCGACGTGGATCGCTACACCGCCGCCATGGGCAAGGTGAGCGCGACAAGCGCGACCCCGGAGCGGACGAGGCAGTTCATCCGCGAGTTGCTCGAGGACATGGAGGAACCCCCGTGAGCGACATCTACACCAGCATGAACGCCTCGGGCCTGGCCGGCGTGACCTGGACCAAGAGCACGCGCAGCGGCCCGACCGGAGGCAACTGCGTAGAGGTGGCGTTCCTGCCCGGCGGCGCCGTGGCCATGCGCAACTCGCGCCAGCCCGACGGCCCGGCACTGATCTTCACTCCGGCCGAATGGGCCGCGTTCATCGGCGGCGCCCGTGACGGAGAGTTTGGCTAAGCGGCCCGCCCGCCGCGACATGAAAAACGGCCCCCAGGGTCCCTCGCGGATCCCCGGGAGGCCGTTTCCCTATATAAGGAAGGTCCCCGCCTGTTCGTGCTAGTCAGCTCGCCGGAAGATCGAACTCGCCATTCTTGACGCCCGCCAGGAACGCCGCCCACTCGCCGCCGTCAAAGACGTGGGCGGGCTTAGAGACGTCCTTGGAGTCGCGCAGGGCCACCAGGCCGCCGGGCAGGTGAGCAACCTGCACGCAGGCAGAATTGTTGCAGGCCCGGCTAGTGATCCAGACGGCATCGGACATGTCGGGGTTCATGCTGTTCCTTTCGGCTAATTTGACCTAAATCAGGTTATCTGCATACTAAGGGCGCGAATGAGCTCGGCGGAGTCAGATGGCGGCAGAGCAGTGGCCCGGAGCAGGTCGAAGGCCTCCACCCGGGCCCGGACCTCCCGCTCCCGCTCCTCGATGTAGGCCTGGCCGGAGACGCCCTCGGAGTACACCACGTCGGGGTCGAACCGCTCGGGGAACTCGATGATGGCGAAAGGACCGTTCAGCGCGGGATGCAGGCCGCTGGAGAACTCCAGCACCTGAAGCGTCACGTTGGGCAGCTGGGACGCCTCGACCAGATGGACCAGCTGCCGGTACATCAGGTCGGGCGGGCCCATCGCCCGCCGGATCACGGCCTCGTCCAGGATGATCCACAGCGCCATCGGGTCCGCGCGCAGCAGCACCTCCTGGCGCTGCATCCGCAGCGACACCAGCCGGTCGATCTCCTCCGCGGACTGCCGCCGCCGCACGGTGGTCATGACCGCCCGCGCGTACTCCTCGGTCTGCAGCAGCCCGTGCACCACCAGGGACTCATACACCCGCAGCGAGGCCGCCTCGGCCTCCAGCCCGACGTAGATCCCGAAGCCGGTCGGCAGCACGTCCTCCCAGACCGCCCACCAGCCCTTGCGGTGCCCCTCCCTGGCCATCTCGACCAGCATCTGCCGCTGGCTCGGGTCATCGACGCCGTAGAAGTCAAGCATCGAGGTGAGATAGGCACTGCGGGTCGGGGCCTTGCCGGTCTCGATCCGGGACAGCGTGGAGGGGGCCAGGCCGAGCCGGTCGGCGACCTCTTCCAGCTTGATGGACTGCGCCTCGCGCAATCGCCTTAACTCGCTGCCGAGCCTTCTGCGGCGGACCGTCGGGCCGATTGTCACGGGCACTCGCCCCCTTAGGGGAAGGCAAGCGCATAACTCCCGCCGAATTACCCCAGAACGGGCGTCGCGCTCGCTTGACTTATGGATCACCATACCTGAAAAACGGGCGGGCGATGAGATCTCATCTGAGATTTCGTGAGCCCGATTTCTCTCACGCACTTGCGTGTCATGCACAGTCAGACCATTATGAGTGACAGGACGTCACGCCGTGCAACCCCGCCCCTAGGCACGGATGCGATGCTATCCACCGTTTTTGGGGGGTAACGCCATTTTACGGTGCCGCCTGGGAAGGAGCGACCGAGATGGCAGTAATGGTCACGCGCGCCAGCGACGCGGCCGAGGATCTCGCGACGATGACCGGAGCCGCCGTTCTCGGCAGCCTGGCCATCGCCGGGCGCCCCGAGCACGTGCGCGAAGCGCGGGCATTCGCGGCCAGGATCCTGGCCGGCTTAGGACCGGTCGCCGACACCGCGGTCCTGCTGACCTCCGAGCTAGTGACCAACGCGGTCCGGCACACCCGCTCGCGCGCGCCCGGCGGCACGGTGACCCTGGTCATCCTGCAGGACCAGGGCGGCCTGCGGATCGAGGTCACCGACGATGGCTCGGACACCGGGGCGCCGGTGGTGAAGGCCGACGCGTTCGCGTCCGACGGGCACGGGCTGATGCTGGTCCAGACCCTGGCGGAGCAGTGGGGGTACCTGCGCTCGGGCACCACCGCCACGACCGTCTGGTTCCGGCTCGACCAGCCCGCCGCGGCAAATCCGGCCGGGGCGGCCGCCGGCGGCCCCCTCAGCTCCCGGCGCGGCTAGCGCGCCCGCGGGCGCCCGGCCAGGGTCGGGCACCCCCGCGGGCCACCCCAGTGGCTAGCCGCGCCGGGATCCCTTTGCCCGGCTGCCAGCATTAGCCGAGCGCTTCTCGCGCAGGCGCATGGTGAGGTGGACCGGCGTGCCCTCGAAGCCGAACTCCTCGCGCAGCCGGCGCTCGATGAACCGCCGATAGCCGGCCTGCAGGAAGCCCGTCGTGAACAGCACGAAGTGCGGCGGCCTGATCCCGGCCTGGGTGGCGAACATCACCTTGGGCTGGCGGCCGCCGCGCACCGGCGGCGGCGTCGCCGCGATGAGCGCGGCCAGCCAGGCGTTCAGCCGCCCGGTCTGCACCCGCGTCTCCCAGCTGGCCAGCGCCGTCTCCAGGGCGGGCACGAGCCGGTCCACGTGCCAGCCGGTCTTGGCCGAGATGTTGACCCGCGGCGCCCACCGGGCGGTGTGCAGCTGGCGGTCGATCTCCCGGTCCAGGAAGTGACGGCGGTCCTCGTCGACCGTGTCCCACTTGTTGTAGGCGATGACCAGCGGCCGCCCGGCCTCGATGACCATGGACACGATGCGCAGGTCCTGCTCGGCCAGGGGCTCGCTGGCATCGATCAGCACCACAGCGACCTCGGCCCGTTCCAGGGCCCGCTCGGTACGCAGCGCGGCGAAGTAGTCGGCGCCCTGGGTCTCCCGCATCCGGCGCCTGATCCCGGCGGTGTCCACGAACCGCCAGGTCTTGCCGCCGAGGTCGATGAACTCGTCCACCGGGTCGCGGGTAGTGCCCGCGACCGGGTCGACCAGCACTCGCTCGTGGCCGGCCAGCTTGTTGAGCAGGCTGGACTTGCCCACGTTGGGGCGGCCGATGAGCGCCACCCGGCGCGGTCCGCCCTCGGTGTCGAACTTCTCCCCCGGCGCCTCCGGCAGCGCGCCCAGGATGGCGTCCAGCAGGTCGCCGCTGCCCCGGCCGTGCAGCGCGCTGACCGAGTGCGGCTCGCCCAGCCCGAGCGACCACAGCGTGCTGGCGTTGGACTCCCCCGGCGCGTCGTCGATCTTGTTGGCGGCGAGCACCACGGGCTTGCGCGACCGGCGCAGCACCGCGGCCACCGCGTCGTCGGCGTCGGTGACCCCGACGACGGCGTCGACCACGAACAGCACCGCGTCGGCCGCCTCCACGGCCACCCTGGCCTGCGCGGCGACCCGGGCGGCCATGGACTGACTGCCCTCCTCCTCGGGCTCCCAGCCGCCGGTGTCGACCAGCGTGAAGGCGCGCCCGCGCCAGGTGGCGTCGTAGCTGACCCGGTCCCTGGTCACGCCGGGGGTGTCCTCGACGACCGCCTGGCGGCTGCCCAGGATCCGGTTGACCATGGTGGACTTGCCGACGTTGGGGCGGCCGACCACGGCCAGCACCGGAACCGCCTGGTCCGGGCCCGCCTGGCCGGGACCGGCCTGGCCGGCCTGCTCGGGCTGCTGGGGCTCAGCCACGGCGCACCGGCCTGCGGCTGCGGGCCAGGCCGACGATCTCGGCGATGACCTGGTCGAGATCCAGGGCGGTGGTGTCGATCTCGACGGCGTCGGCGGCCCTGGCCATCTGCGGCGCGTCACGCCGGTCCCGGCGGGCCTGCTCGCGCTGGGTCAGCTCGGCGGTGGCCTTCGGGTCCGCGACCAGGTCGGCGCTGCGGCGCCGGGCCCGGATGGCCTCGCTGGCGGTCAGGAACACCTTGACCTCGGCGTCCGGCGCGACCACGCTGCCGATGTCCCGGCCCTCGGCCACGATGCCGATGCCCGCCGCCAGTGCGTCGGCGATGATCTGCCGCTGCTGCGCGATCAGGTACTCGCGGACCTCGGGCAGCGCGGCGACGGCGCTGACCGCGTTGGACACCTCGCGGGTGCGGATCGGGCCGGCCACGTCCTGGCCGTCCATGGTGATCCCCGGCGCGGCCGGGTCGGTGCCGACCTCCAGCGCGGGGCGGCGGAAGCTGGCCAGCACGGCCAGCGAGTCGGTGGTGTCCACCTGCCGGTCCAGCAGCCACCAGGTCAGGGCGCGGTACATGGACCCGGTGTCCAGGTAGCGCAGGTCGAGCGCGCGAGCCACGCCCCTGGCCGCCGACGACTTGCCCGAGCCGGCCGGGCCGTCGACGGCGATCACCAGGCCGCCGGCCCCGCCGGCCGTGTCGCCGCGGGCGCTTGCTGAGGCCTGATGGGTGCTGGTATGGCTGATATCGCAGATGTGGTTGGGGGCCGAGTTCGTCACGATGGCGATGTTACCGGCGCACGGGCCACCCGCCGGCCGCCAGCGCGCTGGTGAGCCGCGCGACGGCCTCGGGGGCCACGGTCAGCTCGGCCACGCCGGCGGGCAGGCCGGGCGAGTGCTCGATGCCGACGTCCTCGATGTTGATGCCGGCCTGGCCGGCCGCCTCGAACAGCCGGGCCAGCTCGCCGGGCCGGTCGGGGATGACGACTTGGACGATGGCGTAGTCGGGGGCCGGGCCGCTGTGCTTGCCGGGGATCTCGCCCACCCCGGCCCGGCCGCGGTCCAGCAGGTCGGACAGGTGCTTGGCCGCCCCCTCGTCGGCTTCGCCGATGCCCTCGAGCGCGGCCGCGGCGGCCAGCAGCTCCTGGCCGACCTGGGCCAGGACGGCCGCGGCCGGGCGGGCGTTGGCGGCCAGGATCTGCAGCCACAGGCCAGGGTCGCTGCCGGCCACCCTGGTCACGTCGCGCAGCCCTGGCCCGGCCAGGCCCAGCGCGCCGGGCGGGGCCTGCTCCAGGCGCGCGGCCATGGCCACGGCGACCAGGTGCGGCGCGTGCGAGACCAGCGCCACCCAGCGGTCGTGCTCGGCCGCGCTCAGCGAGATGACCTGAGCGCCGCAGGCGGCGGCCAGGTCGGCGGCGGCGCCCAGGGCGGCCGGGTCGGTGCGTTCGTCCGGGCACAGCACCCAGGGCCGGCCCAGGAACAAGTCGGCCCTGGCCGCGGCCGGACCGGACCGCTCGCGCCCGGACAGCGGGTGGCCGGGGACGTAGCTGGCCAGGTCGCAGCCGAGCTCGCGGGCCCGGTGCAGGGGCAGCTCCTTGACGCTGGCCACGTCGGTGTAGCAGCGAGCCAGCCCGCGGGCCTGGGCCGCGGCCAGCTCGGGGGCGACGGCCGCCGGGGGCACGGCCAGGACGGCCACGGCGGCCGGGCCGCCGGGCGGCCCGCCGTCGGGCAGCACCGCGCCCGCCCCGATGTGCTCGGCCAGCTCGGCGGCGGCGCCGTCCCGGTCGGACAGCCAGACCTGCGCGCCGCGCTCCCGCAGCGCCAGCGCGATCGAGGTGCCGATCAGCCCGGCCCCGATGACGACGACGCTGTCCGGGACCCTGGTGCCGGCCGCTGGGTCGGTCACTGGGTCGGTCACTGGGCGATGTCCAGTCTCAGCGCGGCCGCCCCGCGCAGGTAGACGTGCTGCACGTCGGCCCGCGGCACGTCGGTCTCGACGTGCATCATGAGCCGCACCACCCGCGGCATCGCGCCGGGCACCGGGATCTCGGCGCAGCACAGCAGCGGCACGTCCTGGAAGCCCAGCTTGCGGGCGGCCAGCGCGGGGAACTCGGCGTCCAGGTCGGCCGTGGCGCTGAAGATCACGCTGATCACCTGGTCCGTGCTGAGCTGGTTGCGGCTCATGACCCCGGTCACCAGCTCGGTGGTCCCCTCCAGGATCGCGGCCCGCTCGTTGGCGTCGACCTGGATGGCTCCGCGCACTGCCCTGACCGCCACTTAATGTCCCCTTTCTGCGGTTTTCCCCCGGCACCCGATACTGACACGGGCGTGGGCCCGATTACAGCCCGACGGCCGCGTACAGGTCGCCGATCTCCCTGGGCGTCAGCCGCCGGGTCGCGCCGGGCCGCAGCGAGCCCAGCGAGACCGGGCCGACCTGGGTCCGGACCAGCCTGCTGACGGGGTGCCCGACGGCGCCCAGCATCCGCCGCACGATGTGCTTGCGCCCCTCGTGCAGGGTGATCTCGACCAGCGCCCGCGATCCGGCCCGCTCCACGACCCGGAACTTGTCCGCGGTGGCCAGGCCGTCGTCCAGTTCCACGCCGGACATCAGCCGGCGGCCGAGGTCCCTGGGCAGCGGCCCCGGCACGTCGGCCAGGTAGGTCTTGAGCACCCCGTAGCGCGGGTGGGTCAGCCGGTGGGCCAGCTCGCCGTCATTCATCAGCAGCATCAGGCCCTCGGTGTCGAAGTCCAGCCGGCCGACGTGGAACAGCCGCTCGGCCCGGTCCCCGACCAGGTCGGCGATGGTGCGCCGGCCGCGGTCGTCGGACATGGTGGTCAGCACCCCGGCGGGCTTGTTCAGCGCCACGTAGACCAGCTTCTCGCTGGCCGCGATGCGGCGGCCGTCAACCCGGATGACCTGATGCTCGGGGTCCACCCTGGCGCCGAACCTGCGGACGATCTCGCCGTCCACCTCGACCCGGCCCTCGCCGATCAGCTCCTCGCAGTGGCGGCGGCTGCCCACGCCGGCCGCGGCCAGCACCTTCTGCAGCCGGATGCCGCCGGGCACGTCGGTGAGCGAGTCGCGCGGCCCCTCGGGCCCGAAGTCATCGTCGTCCCCGAAGTCGTCGCCGGTCACCTGGGCCTGGGCCCGGTTCGGGGCGCCGGCGCGGGACCGGTCCCGTGCCGCGTCCCGTGACCGGCCGCGCGCGGAGTTCCGCGGCCCGCCTCGCGCCCCGTCACGACCCGACGTTCTCATGGCCCGCTTCCCGTGTGTCGAGCTCGTCCTCGAGCTGGTCGGGCAGGAACGGGGCCAGCTCGGGCAGGTCCGCCAGCGCGGGCAGGCCCAGCCGCTCCAGGAAGTAGCCCGTGGTCCGGAACAGGATCGCGCCGGTGTCGGGGTCGGTGCCACCCTCCTCGACCAGCCCGCGCAGCACCAGGGTGCGCATCACGCCGTCGCAGTTCACGCCGCGCACGGCCGACACGCGGGCCCGGCTGACCGGCTGGCGGTAGGCGACCACGGCCAGGGTCTCCAGGGCGGCCTGGGTGAGCCGGACCTCCTGGCCGTCGCGGACGAAACGCTCGACCACGGCGGCGCACTCGGCGCTGGTGTAGAACCGCCAGCCGCCGGCCACCTCGGACAGGTCGAAGCCGCGGCCCTCGGCGGCGTAGGCGGCGGCCAGCTCGCGCAGCGCGACCGAGACCTCCTCGGTCGGGCGTTCAACCACCTGGGCGATAACGATCTCGGGCACGGGCTCGTCGGCCACCAGCAGGATGGCCTCCAGGCTGGCCCGCAGGCCGGGCCCGGGCGCGGCCGGCCCAGCTCCCTCGGCCGCGGACCCGACCGGCGCCCCCGTCAGCTCGGACGGCGGCGCGCCCTCGTCGTCGGGTGGCTCGGGCGACGGCCCGTTAATCATCGCGTTAATCGTCTTCCTCATCGCAGGTCTTCGGGATCATCGTGATCCAGGTCCGCGGCCGGGCCGCCGGCGGGCGGCCCGTCCGACCAGGTCACGAACAGCTCACCCAGCGGGGTGACCTGGTCGAGCGTGACCCGGCTCTCCCGGTACAGCTCCAGTACGGCCAGGAACCGGGCCACGACCTCGTAGGTCCCCGCGCAGTCCGAGATGAGCTGGCGGAAGGTGGCCCGGCGCAGCTCGCGCAGCCGTACCGCCAGTATCTCAGCCTGCTCGCGGACGCTGGTCCGCGGGATGTGCAGGTGGGCGGTGGACACGACGGGCGGCCGGCGCGGGGCCAGCGTCCGGGCCGCGATGGCCGCGAACTCGACCGGGCCCAGGCCCAGCAGCACCTCGGGCAGCAGCTCGGCGAACCGCGGCTCCATCGGCACCCGGCGCGGGAACCGCCGTCCCTGCGCTGCCATCTTACCGGCCAGGACGGCCGCGACTTCCTTGTAGGCGCGGTACTGCAGCAGCCGGGCGAACAGCAGGTCCCTGGCCTCGAGCAGGGCCAGGTCCTCCTCGTCGTCGACCTCGCCGGCGGGCAGCAGGCGGGCCGCCTTGAGGTCGAGCAGGGTGGCCGCGACGACCAGGAAGTAGCTGGCCTGGTCCAGGTCCCAGGCGTCGGCCAGCTCGCGGATGTGGGCGATGAACTCGTCGGTGACGGCCGACAGGGCGATCTCGGTGATATCCAGCTTGTGCTTGGAGATCAGCGAGAGCAGCAGGTCAAAGGGGCCCTCGAAGTTATCGAGGTGCACCTCGAAGCCGCCGCCCGGCTGGGCCTGGGCGGCGTCACCCGGCTCGCTCGTCGCCATCATCGTCATTCGGGAAAGGTAGCCGATCCGTGGATATCTCGGGCGGTCCGCTGTCCTCCGCTGCCCTCAGTCGCCCTCGCGCAGCCTGCGGGCGACCAGGCTCTTCTCGCCCTCGGCGTCCAGGTCGGTGAGCAGCACGGCCAGCGCCTCGCGGACGATGCGGCCGCGGTCCACGGTGATGCCGTAGCCGCGCAGGTTCAGCCGGGCTCGCTCGAGCTCGAGCAGCTCGCTGGCGGACAGGTAAACAGTGATCTTGTGAGAGTGGGATTCCCGGCCGCTGGCCGGGCGGGACGGCTCGATCTCCGGCAGGCGCGTCGGCGGGCGCAGCAGTTCAGAAACCCCCGGCAGGCTTACCCTGCGTGGGCGGGACCTCCGGGCACCCCCTGACGCCACCGGTCCAGTACCTCCTTGGCAAGCTCACGGTACGCGCTCGCCCCGTTGGAGGTCGGATCGAACGTCGTGATCGGCTCACCTGCCACGGTAGCGTCCGGGAACCGCACTGTCCGGCTGATGACCGTGTGAAACACCTTGTCGCCGAAGCCCTCGACCACGCCGGCCAGCACCTCGCGGGTGTGCAGCGTGCGCGAGTCGTACATCGTCGCGAGCAGCCCGTCCATGGTGAGCTTCGGGCTTAGCCTGCTGGACACCTTGTCGATGGTTTCCATGAGCAACGCGACGCCGCGCAGCGCGAAGTACTCGCACTCGAGCGGGACGAGGACGCCGTCGGCGCACGCGAGCGCGTTCACCGTGAGCAGACCCAGCGAGGGCTGGCAGTCGATGAGGATGACGTCGTACTCGGGCATGACCGGCTGGAGCACCCGGCCGAGCACGAACTCGCGGCCGACCTCGTGCACCAGCTGGACCTCGGCCCCCGACAGGTCGATGTTGCTGGGCAGCAGGTCCATCCCGTCCACGGACGTCTTGAACAGCACGTCGTGGGCGGTGATGTTGCGCTCCATGAGCAGGTTGTAGATCGTGACGTCGAGCTCGTGAGGCTGGAAGCCCAGGCCCACCGACAGGGCACCCTGGGGGTCGAAGTCGACCAGCAGCACGCGGCGGCCCTGCTCGGCCAGCGCGGCGCCCAGGTTGATGGTGGTGGTGGTCTTGCCGACCCCGCCCTTCTGATTGCAGACCGCCGCGACCCTGGCCGGGCCGTGCGTCAGCAGCGGCTCGGGGTCGGGGAATACTGGCAAGGGCCGACCAGTGGGACCAAGCACTCCCGGCCTGACCTCCAAGGTTCGGGTTGCTGCCACAGTTTTCTGCACCTCCCCGGCGACGCGCACAAAAGCGCTCGCTGGAACGGGGACTCTAGGCGCTCCGCTAGGTCGCGGCAAGCCGACTCACCGTTTACGGGGAAATGACTCTGCCCCAAGATACACCGATAGTTGGTCGTTCTGGCCGTAAATCCGGCCCTGCCCCGCCCGTTGCTCAGCCCCGTGCGCGGGGATGCGCGGCGGCGTAGACCTCGCGCAGCCGGTCCACCGTGACCAGTGTGTAGACCTGGGTCGTGGTCACCGACGCGTGGCCCAGCAGCTCCTGCACGACGCGCACGTCGGCCCCGCCGTCGAGCAGGTGGGTGGCGAACGAGTGGCGCAGGGTGTGCGGCGACACCTCGGCCAGCCCGGCCCTGGCACTGGCCGCCCGCAGCGCGCCCCAGGCGCCCTGCCGGGTCAGCCGCCCGCCGCGGGCGTTGAGGAACAGCGCCGGGCTGGCCGGGCCCTGCCGGGCCGCCCTGGCCAGCACCGGGCGGGCCCGGACCAGGTAGGCCTCGATGGCCGCCCGCGCGTAGCTGCCGACCGGCACGATCCGCTGCTTGCCGCCCTTGCCCAGCAGCCGGACGGCGGCGGGCACCGACGCGCTGCCCGGTTCCCGCCCCCGGCCGGCCCCGGCCAGGTCCAGGTCGTCCACGTCCAGCCCGGTCGCCTCGGAGATCCGGGCGCCGGTCCCGTACAGCAGCTCGAGCAGGGCCCGGTCGCGCAGCGAGCCGGGCGTCACCCCGGCCTGGGCGCCGTGGCCGTCCGCGGCCGCCGCCGGCGCGGACAGGCCGCCGCCGGCCGCCTCGAGCAGCCGCTCCACCTCCGGGATGGAGATCGCCCTGGGCAGCCGCCGGGGCGGCACCGGCGGCCGGACCGGCCGGGCCGGGTCGTCGGCGGCCAGCCCCTCGGTCACCGCGAACGCGTGCAGGCCGCGGACCGCGACCACCGCCCGGCCGGCCGAGCTGGCGGCCAGCGGCGCGTGGTCGGGGTCGCCCTCGCGCAGCCCGGCCAGGTAGTCGGCGACGTCCTGGGTGGACACCGCCCCGATCTCGGTGCGGCCCGCCCTGGCCAGGGTGGCCGCGTACCGCTGCAGGTCACGCCGGTAGGCCTCGAGCGTGTGCGCGGCCAGGCCGCGCTCCACGGTCAGGTGATCGAGGTAGCGGCGTATCGCGGCGGCGACGGTGGTCAGCTGAGCACCTCCGAGAGGGGCGCCAGCGGCAGGCCGAACTCCTTGGCCACCGGCCCGAGCGTGACCGCGCCATCGTGGGTGTTGAGGCCCAGCGAGAGGGGCTGGTCACGGCGCAGCGCGTCCCGCCAGCCGTGCCGGGCGATCTCCACCGCGTAGGGCAGGGTCACGTTGGTCAGCGCGTAGGTGGAGGTGTGCGGCACCGCGCCGGGCATGTTGGCCACGGCGTAGAACACCGACTGGTGCACCGGGTAGGTGGGCTCGGCGTGCGTCGTGGGGTGCGAGTCCTCGAACGTGCCGCCCTGGTCGATGGAGATGTCCACCAGCACCGAGCCGGGCTTCATCCGGGACACCAGCTCGTTGGTGACCAGCTTGGGCGCCTTGGCCCCGGGCACCAGCACGGCGCCGATGACCAGGTCGGCGTCGATCACCGCGCGCTCGATCTCGTAGGTGTTGGAGGCCACCGTCTGGCAGTGCCCCTGGTAGATCGCGTCGGCCTGGCGCAGCCGGGCGATGTTGCGGTCCACCAGCAGCACCTCGGCCTGCATGCCCAGCGCGATGGCGGCCGCGTTCATGCCCGACACGCCCGCGCCGAGCACCACCACCTTGGCCGCGTAGACGCCGGACACCCCGCCCATCAGCACGCCCCGGCCGCCCCCGTCGCGCTGCAGGTGGTGGGCGCCGACCTGGGGCGCCATCCGGCCCGCCACCTCGGACATGGGGGCCAGCAGGGGCAGTGTGCCGTCGGGCAGCTGGACCGTCTCGTAGGCGATGGCGGTGACCCCGGCGCCGAGCAGCGCGTCGGTGCACTCCCGGCTGGCGGCCAGGTGCAGGTAGGTGAACAGCACCTGCCCCTGGCGCATCCGGTGGTACTCCTCCTTGACCGGCTCCTTGACCTTGAGGATCAGGTCGCCGGCCTGCCACACGTCGTCTGCGGTCGGCAGGATCCGCGCACCCGCGGCGGCGAAGTCGTCGTCCGGGATGGACGAGCCGGCGCCCGCGCTCTGTTCCACGAATACCTCGTGACCGGCCCGGACCAGCTCGTGCACGCCGGCCGGCGTGATGGCCACGCGATACTCGTGATTCTTGACTTCCTTGGGAACGCCGACCTTCATGACCGCGGGTCCTCCCTCGTCACTAGGGGCTACCCGGCCTCATTACCGAGCGTTTCCCCCTCCGCGCACACGCCGCGATGGCTACAGGGTCTCCGGCGCGCCCGCCGGGCGCAAGGTGGCATACCCGTCCTGCCGGGCGGCATACGCGGACAAGATACCTACCCCGGCCACACCATTGTGCATGTCACCTGCGAGAAAGCGCTGGACGGCCTCGTCGAGGGGCACCCAGGCGACGGTCAGATACGCCTCCTCGGCCTCGGGAACGTACTGCCGCTCCGCGGCCGGCACCTCGGTCAGGCCGCGGGCCAGGAAGATGCGCAGCCGCTCGGTGCTGTAACCGGGCGAGGAGAAGAAATCGGCCAGGACGCGCCAGTCCGAGGCCCGATAGCCGGTCTCCTCCAGCAACTCGCGCTGCGCGGTCTGGTGCGGCGGCTCGCCGGAAACATCCCGCAGGCCGGCTGGGATCTCCCACAGCTCGGCGCCGACCGGGTGCCGGTACTGCCGGATCAGCAGCACCCGCCCGGCGTCATCGAGGGCCAGGATGGCCACGGCGCCGGGATGCTCGATGAGCTCCCGGCTGGCCACCGAGCCGTCCGGCACGCGCACGGTCTCCCGGCGCATGCGCAGCAGCTTGCCCTGGGCCAGTTCCTCGGACTCGGCGACCGGCCAGTGCGCGGGCCGGTCGACCAGCTCAGGGCCCGGGAGGTGGCCCGGGCCCTGGCTCGCGCTCGGCTCAGGCATCCCAGCGGCCGCCCGAGCTGGCTGCCGGGCGCAGGCCCGCGGCTACGGCCTCCGAGGACGCCGGCACGGCCCGTGACCGCTCGATGGCCGCCGCCACCAGCCCGCTGAACAGCGGGTGCGGCCGGGTCGGCCGGGACAGGAACTCCGGGTGGGCCTGGGTGGCGATGAAGAACGGGTGGGTCTCCCGCGGCAGCTCCACGAACTCCACCAGCCGCCCGTCCGGCGACAGCCCGGAGCAGATCAGCCCGGCCTGGGCGAGTATGTCCCGGTAGGAGTTGTTGACCTCGTAGCGGTGCCGGTGCCGCTCGTGCACCACCTCGGCCCCGTACAGCTCGCGGACCAGGCTGCCCTCGGCCAGCACCGCCGGGTAGATGCCCAGCCGCATGGTGCCGCCCATGTCCCGCTCCCCCGCGACCACGTCCTCCTGGTCGGCCATGGTGGCGATGACCGGGTAGGCGCAGGCCGGGTCGAACTCGGCGCTGTTAGCCCCCTCCAGGCCGGCGATGTCCCGGCCCACCTCGATGGCCATGCACTGCAGGCCCAGGCACAGCCCCAGGATCGGGATCTGGTTCTCCCTGGCGTAGCGCACGGCGCCGATCTTGCCCTCGATGCCGCGGATCCCGAACCCGCCCGGCACCAGCACACCGTCCACGTCGCCGAGCTGCTCGGCCGCCCCCTCGGGGGTCTGGCAGTCGTCGCTGGGCACCCACCGGATGGTGACCTTGGCGTCGTTGGCGAAGCCGCCCGCCCGCAGTGCCTCGGCCGGGGACAGGTAGGCGTCGGGCAGGTCCACGTACTTGCCGACGAGCGCGATGGTGACCGATCGCGCGGGCCGGTGCACCCGGCGCAGCAGCTCGTCCCAGTCGCTCCAGTCCACGTCGCGGAACGACAGTCCCAGGCGGCGCACCACGTAGGCGTCCAGGCCCTCGCTGTGCAGCACCTTGGGGATGTCGTAGATCGACGGCGCGTCGGGCGCGGAGACCACTGCCTCCTCGTCCACGTCGCACATCAGGCTGACCTTGCGCTTGAGCCCGGCGCTGATCGGCCGGTCGGACCGGCAGACGATGGCGTCGGGCTGGATGCCGATGCTGCGCAGCGCGGCCACTGAGTGCTGGGTCGGCTTGGTCTTGAGCTCGCCGGACGGCCCGATGTAGGGCAGCAGGGACACGTGCAGGAAAAAGCACCGGTCCCGGCCGATCTCGTGCCGGATCTGGCGGATCGCCTCCAGGAACGGCTGGGACTCGATGTCGCCGACCGTGCCGCCGACCTCGGTGATGACGACGTCGGTCTCCGGGCCGCCCATGGCCAGGATGCGCGCCTTGATCTCGTTGGTGATGTGCGGGATGACCTGGACGGTGTCGCCCAGGTAGTCACCGCGCCGCTCCTTGGCGATCACGCTCGAGTAGATCTGGCCAGTGGTCACGTTGGCCGATCCAGGCAGGCGGATGTCCAGGAAACGCTCGTAGTGGCCCACGTCGAGGTCGGTCTCCGTGCCGTCGTCAGTGACGAAGACCTCGCCGTGCTGGAAGGGGTTCATCGTGCCGGGGTCGACATTCAGGTACGGATCCAGCTTCTGCATGTTGACCCGCAGCCCGCGCAGCTTCAGCAACCTGCCGATGCTGGAAGCGGTGAGGCCCTTGCCCAGGCTGGAGGCGACTCCCCCGGTGACGAACAGGTGCCGGGTACTGACCGGCCGTGACGCATGTGGCATCGCCAAGGTATGGCTC
>Ga0134126_10001829_pt1 | contig 26997 bp, 16 predicted proteins | sample KB31752_FD_96881 | JGI IMG/M metagenome (GOLD analysis project Ga0134126, IMG submission 96881) | Terrestrial soil microbial communities with excess Nitrogen fertilizer from Kellogg Biological Station, Michigan, USA - KB3-175-2 | ecosystem: Environmental > Terrestrial > Soil > Unclassified ... | reverse complement strand
TAATCGAGGAAGGCGTCGTGGTTCCAGAATTTCTCGGCGTGCATCAGGCGCAAGGCCAGCGCTTGCGCGACCCAGCCGACACTGGTGCAACAGCGGCGATAGCTTTCGCTCGTGTTCTGTCCGTCCTTCCATTGCGAGGGCGGCGTGTGTGCGTAAGGTCCCCAGCCGTTTCCGCGCGACCGGCCCGCACCCGTCGCGGCGTCAATGCCGGAATGTCCGGCGAACACGACCTTCGCGCCGGTCCACGAATCGCCATAGGCCGTTTGTTCGTCCTCGCCAAAACTGACCTTGGGAAACGACCGGTTGATGCTGGCGAGCTGTTCGTCACCCAGGAGCAGGCCGGCGAAGACGATGGGCAGTTTGCGGCCGCTGCCGTGTCCGCCCCAACCGGTCCAGCCCGGATGCCCGGCGCGCACCATGCCGCCGAGGTCAATACCCACCTGAACGTAATTATCGAGCAGCAGTTCCTTTTCCTCCGGTTTGAGATCGGTGCAAAGGAGCAGCGCCGAGATGCCGGCCACCCGACCGTATTCCAGACCGTATTGCGGCATGTTCTCGACCGGCTCCTCGAAGCCAAAGAAACAGGTACCCACCCACGGCCGCTGGGTGAACCGGACATACAGTTCGACATTCGCCATGCTTCGCGGCCTCGCGGCGGTGGGCAACAGTTCGCGCCGGAGATTTCGCGCGAGATAAATTCGTTGCTCGCGGTCGCAGAATGCCGGGCGAAAAGCATCGGGCGGTTGTGGCGCTGAGACGCAGGTCAGCACCGCGGCCGTGCGGATGGGGCTGCTGTCATCCACACCGCGCTCGATCTTGTTTCGCAACGGCGCGTGCAACACCAAACCCTTGGGCATGCTGATGGTCGAGACCAGCGAATCGCCGGGCTTCAGGGCCACGGGCAGCTTCTGGACGAGGGCGGGATCGAACCAGTTTCGCACGCCGCTGTCATACGCGACTTTCATCTGGGCCGGCGGATTGCGCATGAACCCGTTGCGGACCCGTTGATTCTCGGGGCGCTCCTTGTCCATGTGATCGAGTTCGGCTTCGGCTATTTCCGCGCCATAAAGCGGTCGGGGATCAATCGTTTTGATCGTCGCAGGTCCAACGACGTACCAATCGCCGTTGATAAACTGTCCGACGCGGGCGGGCTGCTCGAAGGTCCAGGTGATGCCGTACTGCGAAACACTTTGCTTGAGCGGAAGCGCTTCGAGCGCCGGTGTCGCAGGCGGATGGTCTTTGGAGTAAACCGCCGCCGACCGATGAATGGAGGGATCATCGGCGATGGCGCGCACGCTGTAAGGATCCTTCTCCGTTGCGATGGCTTGCTGATCGAAGACAGCGCCAGAGGAAATCGCAACGCCGGACGCGCACAGTCCCCAAACCAGCAACCGGCGCAGCGAAGATCGCAAGTGGCCATTGGCACCCATCGTGAGGAGAGAACCGGCACGCTGTTGCTGACGGTTCGATTGACGCGGTGAAGCAATGCGTCGCCGGGTGCGGATCGTGGCCATGCTGTCATTGCACGTTGAATCGGTTTTTCGCGCAAGCCGATTCCACAATGGACAGGCGTTTGGCGGCGGATAAAAAATGGCGGCCGGTCGTCTTTCAGGGAATCTGCCGCATCCGGTAAGTCCGGACATTTGCGCCTGTCGCTGAGTTGGTGATGTCCGAGGCAGACAGACTATTTGTAAGCAGCGGCGTCCAGGTGACGAAGTCGGCCGAGTGTTCGATGACATAAGCGGCGCGGTCGGTCGCGGTGGCGCGGAACTTGAACGTGTTTCCCGGAAGCATCTGCGGATTGAGCAGCCGCAGGATCGCAGGCGGCGTGAAATCAATCTGGTCGTTCCAACGCGCGATGTATCCGGAGTCGCCGCCGCCGGCGTCCTCGAAAATGCCGCCGACGAACAGATCGTTGCCCCAGGCCAGCAGGGCGTTCCCACGCGTTACACTGATCATGTTGCCGATACCGCTGCCGAGGGCTTCCCATTGGGCGCCGTCCCACCGGGCGATCGAGTGGGCGAGCGTGGCGCCGCCGGCATTAGTGAAGGTTCCCGCCGCATACAGGTAACTTCCAATCTTCGCCAGCGACCGCACGGAAGCGGCGCTGGTGTAAAACATGCCCTGGCCAAGCGATGACCAGTTGCTGCCGTCCCATTTGGCGATGGCAGGCGCCGTCACGCCGCCGGCCGAGGTGAATGATCCGCCCACATAAACGTCCGTGCCGTCCACCAGGATGGCGCTTACGGTGCCGTTGACGCCGGTGCCAAGCGGCGACCAGTTCGCGCCGTCCCACATGGCGATGCGGTTCGCAGTGATACCGCTGGCGTTGGTGAACGATCCGCCCACATAAACGATGCCGTTCGCCGCGCAGATGGCGTTCACGCTGCCGCTCACGCCATTGCCCAACTCCCACCAGTTGGCGCCGTCCCAGCGCGCGATGCGATTCGCCGCTACATCGAATCCAGGCGAGTCGTAGGCGTTGGTGAAACTTCCCCCCACATAAACATCCGTGGGAGTAACTTCGATGGCGAACACTGGACCGTCGAGGCCGCTGGCCAGCGGCGACCAGTTGTTGCCGTCCCACATGGCGATGTTGGTGCAATCAATCCCTCCGGCGCCCGTGAAGTCGCCGCCGATGTAAACCTCGTTGTCGCGGGCCTTGATGGCGCGAACATCCAGACTGCCCGCGAAGGATCGGGTCAACCCGCCGCCCAGCGCATGCCAGTTGGTCCCATCCCAGCGCGCGACGCGTGAGGCCGGCGTATCCCCCGCAGCACTGAAGAATCCACCCATGTAAACGCTGTTGGCGGCCAGCCCGAGCGCCTGCACAAAAAAGTGCGTGCCTTGCGCCGGTTTACCCATGACGCCGTGCCAATTGAAGCCGTCCCAGCGGATGATGTGATTGCCGATGACCGTGCCCGCAACGTTGAAATCTCCACAGAGGTAGATCGAACCGGAATTGGAAACGGCGCAGGCGGGGGTGCCGTTGATGGCACCGATGGACGACCAGGAGAGGCCGTCCCACCGGGCGACACGCGTCGCGGTGACGCCGCCGGCGTTGGTGAAGTTGCCGGTGGCATAGAGGTCGGTTCCGAGAAACGCCAGGGCGTTCACGGGAGCGCTGTTCGCGGGTGCTTTAAGTCCCGAGCCCAGCGCCGACCATGTATTGCCGTCCCACCGGGCAACGTTGAGGGCCGGCACGCCATCACCGACCGCAGTGAAATTGCCGCCCACATAAAGGTCGTCACCCAGGAATTGCAGCGTTGAAACGGGGACTCCGGTCAAGATGCTGGCGTCACCCGACACGCCACCGCCGACATCGAACCAGGCGCTGCCATCCCATCGCGCGAGATTGGTAACCGCAACGGTTCCGGCGTTGGTGAACGCGCCTCCCACATAGAGTTGCCCATTATGCCAGGCCATGACATTCACCGAGGGAAACAGGAAGTTGTCGTAATAGCCAATGCCGTCCCCCAGCGTTGACCAGTTCGTCCCGTCCCATCGGGCAATGTTGGTGGCGAGGATTCCGCCCGCATTGGTGAACGCGCCGCCGACGTAAAGGTTGGCGCCGTCGGTCGTCATCTCGAAAACCACACCGGAAAAACCGCCCACATCCGACCAGTTGGCGCCGTCCCATTTTGCCAGGCCGACCGCGGGAACGCCGCCCGCTTGCGTAAAGACGCCGCCCACATAAACGTTCGAACCGAGAAACGCGAAATCATAGATCACCAGTGTACCAGCGGTGATCTCGCCGAGAGTGCTCCAGTTGGTTCCATCAAAAATGTTCACCGTTGTGTTTGTGGCCAGCTGCCCGCTGAGCAGGCTGTAGCCACCCGTGTAGAGTGAATTGCCATTGAAACGCAACGCGAAGTTCCGGGTGCCGGTGCCGGCCATGCCGAACTGGCGATCCCAATGGCCGTCGCCCGGCGCGGCGATGGCTGGAGCAACGGCGATTCCGAAAAGGACCGCAACGAGAACAGCCGACAGGACTCGTGGAAAAAATCCGACTCGAACGACGTTCACACCGAAACGGCGAAGGGGAAATTGGTGGGTCACGTCCCAGAAATAGCGGTTTCGACTCCGGTCGTCAACGCGACGCTCACCGCGCTGTTACGGGCACGCATCGCTGAAACTTGCCGGGCACCACGGCGGTCGGCCCGACGACGTTCACTGGCGGTTTTGGGCGCCCGTCATTTCACGACCGCATCAGGCTTCTTCGCACCGGACCCGGCTTGTGCGGCGCTGATCCGCTCTTCGTTGGTTTTTTTCCAGTCGTCACCGAGTTCCTGGAGCGTTTTGCCCGTCCAATCCTTCCAAAGCTGCTCGGCGTACTTTCCCTCCCGCGCGGCGGCGTTCAGCTTGCGGACGATTTCGTGGTCATGGTTCTGCGTGACCCAATTCAGAAAATTGCCCGTGATGCGGTAGCTCGCGTCATATTTCGTCCGCGCCAGATTCCGCTCCGTGATCTCGGCTCCCTTCGTCTCCGGCTCATAGAGGAACCAGCGGATGTAGTCGGCGATGCCCTCGACCAGCCAGCCCGGGGTGCGGGTGGCGTTGGGGTTCGAGCGCCTCGCGCGTCCGTAATTCTGGACCACGTGGACCATCTCGTGCACGACCGAGCCGACCGCTTCGCGTTTCAATTCCCGCCGGAACCAGCCGCTGTTCAGATTGATCCGGCCGCCCGCGGCTGCCGCCGGCGTGCCGCCCATGTCATTCCGGAACCTCAACGTGACGTTGGTCGCCGCCTCGAAGCCGTCGCTCGGCAACATCGCGACGAGCTTCGGGTACCATTCCTGGACGACCGGCCGGAGTTTTGCGTCCGCCCACTCCATCAGGTCCGGCGCTGCTGTCGCGTCGAGCGTGAACTTGTATTTCCCTCCTTCCGCCGCGAACGATCTGACGATGGGTTCTTCGTCGCCGGCTGGCGCGGCCGTGGGCGCCGGCCCGTTGGCGTCGATCACATCGATCTCGCTGTAAAACGTGTTTCCGAAGGCGTCCCGATCCTCGGTTCGCGAAATGTCGAACAGCAGGTAGCGATACCGGCCCAGCACGCCTGACTCGGGGTCCGACATCGTCACCCCGTACTGGCCGCCGCCATCATCTTCCGATGGGCGCGTGTCCACACTGGCGACGAGCTTCCATCCGCACGATAGCGGGTCGGTTCCCCTCTTGGGCGCCGCATTGAATCCATCTGTGCCGCCCTCGGCCGCGAACAGCTTGTAAACCTGCGGGGCGCGCGTACCGGTGTGCCATGAGTAGGTGTTCACCTGCTTCACCGCAATGACGCTGCCGAGATCGAGTTGAAGCCTGCCGCCATCCGTGCCGGCGCGGAAAAAGAAATTCTCCGCCGGCTGATCCTCGTCCGCGGGAACCCGCCCGTCATGCAGGACGTCCGGTTCGCCTCCGTTCCCATCGCGCTCGCCGTCCACCAATGTGAACGTCCCCTTCGTGGCAGCGTCGTTGTTCGCGGGCGCGGGCACGGCTTTGAACCTGAAGCCCGATCCGCCGGGATTGTGTTCAGTGGAAACCCTGACCCCGGCGTTTGAGAGCGGCGCGGACAGCAGGAGAAACATTCCCGCGACCAACAGTCGGCGAGTCGTGATGGGTGTCATAATGCGCGGACAAAACAATGTCGCAGCGGCGTCAAATTACAATTCCTGTTTTAGAACGGGGAAGGCGTCCAACACGAACACACGCGGCGAGTAAAGAGACGAACGTCCGCGTCTCAAAGGGCGATGGTGGCAACTTCATTTCGGTTCTCCGGTGTCGTTCTCTGTCCCGGCGTTCCTGCTTTTGTTTCCAACGGAACGAAACCGCAGCGCCGTGTATTCCCGGGTTTCCTGCAGACGAAAACCGGACTTTTGAATTTCTCTCGCGATCTCGGGCATGTGGGCCGCGCCCCACGGTACAATGATGTATTCCGATTGCGGGAGTCGGCTTTGGATTTCGTCCAGGAGGCGCCGGTTGCGCTTCCGGAGGAGATCGTCCAGAAGTTGTTCCTGAAACTCGGGAGCCGGCGGATTTTGTATCAGTGTCTGTACATTCTCCGCGTTCAACCCCTTGGAATAAATGAGCATGACCCGGTTGAGGAAATCAATCGTGGTTGGGGCGAACTGTTCGACATCCACATCAGCCCGCACCAACCGTTCCCGGCTTGGCTTGAACTCCTTCACCTGCTCGGCGACGCCGAGCGAGGCCGCCACGCGCTGGTAACTGATCCCGTTCGTGAGCAGATGCCGGCGGTCCGTCACGCCTTCCATGAGAATGATCGCGTTGGTCGGAAACGATTGCGAAAGCTTGCGGTAGAAGTCCGGTTCCCCGATGTGCGACATGGGCACCAACTGGATGGTCTTTCCGTCGTCGCGAACGTATCGTCTCACCTGGACCGTCAAACCGCCCGGCCGCAGCGCCAGGAAGCCCTCGCTGAAATGATTCACGGCAAGCGCGGCGCAAAGGCAGAGATAACCAACGGCGGCAGGCAACAACATGAACAAGTTCACCAGCAGGAATGCCGACAGATTCCGCCAGCTGAATCGCCGGGCCTCAAGCCGGTTCCCGGCGATCAACGGCCAACGGAACTTAAACCCACCCTGCACCCGGTAAAGGACGCTCAGACCGCAGAGCACCTCGCAGAACGACGTGACCCAGGCGATCTTCTCACAACGACTGTAGAAATAGATCAAGAACGGTATGACGACGAGTTGAGCCAGAGGGGTGAACAGAACAACCGGCAAAAACAGGCATTTGGGGATCATGGGAGTGAGTCCCATCAGGCCGTAAACCACCAGAGCGATGAGAGCGGCGAAAAAAAACAGAACTCCACGAATCAACCCCAGGACGTGGATACCGAAAAAGAGAATCAAGGAGTCATCGACCAGCGAAACGGCCCCATCGGCCAGGAATAGTCCCAGACACAGGCTCAGCAGGACGGCGATCAACCGTCGCGCGGGCGAGGACTCGATCGTTGGCTGCGGCGACAGCGGCGGAGGAGAGTCGGCGGACAGGAAAGGGGGAGTGTTGACCGCGGGCGGGGACGCGCTGCCAGCCTCCGGATCGCCATTGAACTGAGGCGGTTTTGGATCCACTGGCATGGCTTGATCAGCTAAGCACCACAGTTTTATTTTGGAGCGAGAGCGTTGGGAACGCACAGCACAAACATGTCGAAGCGGAAGGGCAATGCCCGACCGTACGGGAAGCGGGCGAGACGGCGCGCGGCGGCCCGGGGTTGCACATGCTCCGTGCTTTCCGTCGCCTGCTTTTCAAGTTACAGCCACAACGCATGGTATCATACAAATTGTCGCGCCCTTCACCGGGACTGAGCAACCGCCGGTGCATTGAATCATGTCGCCGGGCTGTGCCTCGAGCCGTTTCTTTCAGTTGTCGGTCCGTCCGGCACCTGTCACACCCGGCTGTTGTGGCGACGTCCGAGAATTACCGCGGGCGCGGATTCAGGGACAACGCGGCGGTCGTATCGTTGGCCATGGTTCAATCGCCGAACATCACCAGCGCAATGGCTGCCATGAGCAGCACGGCGCCTGCGAGACGCCATCTTAGCACACCCGCGCCGAGGTGCTGCTCGCGATTCTCAAACCAGTGCCCGATTGCCCACACCGCCACCACGCTCCACAACCCACGCGAGCTGTAAATGACGTTGGCCGAGGTCGCGTTGCCGAACTGCGCGACCGCTATCACGAAGGCCAGCGATTGGAACCCGATGAACAGGCAACCGCCCAGCAGCCACGGCCATGCGGGGCGCCGGATGGCCGACACCGGGGCCTGAAAAAACGGGATCAACGCAACGCTGAACACCGCCACAAAGCCCACCATCACCGGCAGAAAACGGCCCGCGCCCCACGCGGGCGACCACTTTTGCACCAGCACATCAAACATCGCGAACATCACCCCTGAAGTGCCCGCGAACAGGATCGTGCTGCCGACGTGGTGATGTGTCACGCCGCCGGTCCGATTGAGCAGCGCGATGGCGACCGTGCTCAGCGCGGCCGCCTCCCACAGTTTTGCCGGGACCGCCTGCTTGAGAATCAACGTGGTGAACAGCGCCACGAGGATGATTTTCACGCCCAGCACCGGCGTGGCCACCGATACATCGCCGCGTTGGAGCGCGAGGTAATTGAGCAACTGTCCGAGCAGATAGAGCAATCCCACCAGCGCTGGCTGCCAGAGCAGTTGAAGATGGAAGGCGCCGCCGAGCGGCAGCAACAGTTGAAAGATAAGCGCCGAGATGAGATTGGACAGGAACGCCATGCGCCACAGACCCACGCCGAAGTCGGAGCAACGCTTCACGAGAAGAGCGCCGGCCACGTAAAGCAGCGAGGCCAGGAACGGCAGCAGAATGGAGAGAGCCTGGTTCAAGGCGGATGGAAACGGAACCGATCCGTCATTCGGTGCTTTTGTCGCTTCCCGCGCCGTGCGCCGCGACCGGTCCGGGGTTGGCTGCCGACGCTTCGGCGCGTTTAGTCCAGACTCGAACCGGTTTTGTGTCCCGGCACGGGAGGAGAATCGCCCGCATCGGCAAGGTTTCCAGGTTTTCTCAAAGGCTCCACCCGGAGCGGTAAGATGAACGAAGGTGAGTGTTGGCGGCGTCGTTGTTGGTGAACCGCACCGCCTTGTTATCCCATCGGAGTGTTTGACCGGGGAAACGAATGGCGATGAGGCCTAGCAGCGCCACCTGTGTCAGTGGTCCGCCGTAATCAAGGTTTGACCCCGCCGGTCGGCCGGCGCGGATTGCTTCGATCCAGTCCCAGGCGTGTCCCTTGACGCGCGGAATTTTTTCCGCCGGGGCACTCTTGCCCGAGTATTGGTCCATGAGATTTTCTGGAAGCAGATGGCAGTTGGCCGCGCCGTGCGACCCGTGGACGATCATCCCCTTGTCGCCAAAGAGAATCCCCCCAGTGCCGGGAACCTTCTCGTCGCCCGGAAAATCCTGGGGTCTGGGAATCGGCGTGTTTCCGTCGTGCCAGACAACTTTGACCGGGCCGCGCGTGTTTCGCGCTGGAAACTCGAAAGTGATCCTTGTACCCGGCGGATAAGTCAGCGCATGTTTCACCGGATCATAGTCGGTCACCTCCGCCAGCACGGTGGAGGGCGCGTCCAGTTCCAGCGCCCAATACGCCGGATCGAGCACGTGACAGATCCAATCACCAATCACGCCGCCGCCAAACGGCATCCAGCCGCGCCAGTTCCAGGGAACCCACAGCGGGGAGTAGGGGCGGAAGGGCACCGGCCCGATCCAGAGATCATAGTCGAGCCCCTGCGGCACGTCGTGATGTTCATCCACCCCGGCCAGGTTGGGGATCTGGCAATACACATTCTTGAAAGCGTCGCACCCGACATGAACGGTGTGAACCCGGCCGACGGCGCCGGCCCAGACCCACTCGCAGAGCCGCCGAATCGTGTCGCTGGAGTGGCCTTGATTGCCAAGCTGGGTCACGACCTTGTACTGATGCGCCGCGGCCATGAGCTTTCGCACCTCATCCACCGAGTGAGCCAGCGGTTTTTCGCAATAGACGTTTTTGCCGTGTCTCATCGCCTCCATGGCGATGACGGCGTGCGTGTGATCCGGCGTGCCGATGACGACGGCGTCGATTTCCTTCCCCATCTTGTCGAGCATCACGCGATAGTCCTTGAACTGTCTGGCACGCGGGTATTTGGCGAACTCCTTTGCCGCGTACTTCTCATCAACGTCGCACAACGCGACAAAGTTATGGCCCAGACCCGCCACCTCATCGATATCCGCTCCGCCGCGGCTTCCGATGCCGATGCCCGCCACGTTAAGTTTCGCGTTGGGAGAAAGCCGTTCCGCGCCGAGCGCCAAACTTCCGGGAAGAATGTTGAACAACGCCACGCCCGCGCCGGCGCGGTGCAGAAACTGCCTCCGATTTATTTTGAGGGATCGATATTTTTTCATAATCCAGGGTGAATCGTATTCCTATTCTCCACGATTGTGCCGGATTGCTCAATACTTCCTTAACTCGCGCTTTCGCGGCCCGATCAACTCCCGTTTTTGAACAGACACAATCCGGTCGAAAGGCCGCTGCTCTCCATCGATGCCCGTTTCCATACAAACCCGAGGTGCCCCCGCTCTCACGGGTTTTATCACCTGAAGCGCGGATCATCGCTTCTCCGTTGCGCCCGGGCAGGCCGGATCCGTCCGCGATTCATGCTCCGCTCACTTCGGAGCGAGCTGGAACTGATGTCGCCCGGGCTGCGCGGCATCGCGCTGTTTTTTCACCTCGGCGGCTTCCTCTTCGTCCAACGCCGTCATCAGGTTCCTGGCGGCCTCCTGCACCCTGGGACTTTTGTTTTCGGCAAACGGGACCTGGATCTGTCGCCAGCGCTGGAAATGAGTGTTGTTGTGTTGCAAGGTCAACTTGTGCACCTGCGCCGCCTGTTTCGCCATCGGCGTGGGGAGGGTGGCGAGATTGATTCCCTCGGCCAGTTGCGCCTTCGTGAACTCACCCACGTCCTCGCCATCGATCCTGAGGGTGTAGCTGTCGGCGCTCAGCCCGGTCACCTTGAGCGTTTGCTGGTCCAACGCCTGAAGGAAGTCCGACGAATTCACGGCGAGGGCGACAATGGGATCGCTCAAATCAACGGGCATCGGCAGGGCCTCATCGAGTTGCGCCCAGGAGATCCCTTCGCCGGCTTTCAATTCGGAGATTCTGGTCTTTTTGGCTTCAACAACCTTTTTTGCGCCCGCATTTATTTCCACGGCGGAGACCAGCGCCGGAGCATTCCATGATTTCAACAGTTCCTCGGCCATGAGCAGGTGGCCGCCGGGACCGGGATGGACACGATCGGGGATGATTTTCTTGGCCAGCTCGACGTCGGTCGCCTTCGCCTTTTCGAGCGCGGCAACAACGGGTCCGTTTAAATCCGCCACACCCAGTTTTTCCCGTTCCGCCAGCTCTTTGACGAACTGGCTGTAACGCACCAGTACCGCGTTGTAACCGCCTTCGAATCGCGGAGGCTGCGTCACGTCATCAAACGGCGACGGCTCGATCACGGTGATGCGAATGTCCGGCAGTTCCTTTTTCACCGAATCAATGATGTGCTGGTAGCCCCTGGAGTAGGTCTCGAAGATTTTTTCATCGAACGCCCGGTAGGAACCGTCGTTCATGCCCAGCATGATCGTCATCACCGTGGGTTTGTAGGCAAAGACGTCGCGCTGCAATCGCACATCGATCGGCCCGCCGCCGCCGCCCGTCACGCGGTCGCCACCCCAACCGGAATGGACAAAACTGACACGCAGTTTCGGAAAACGCGTGACGACGTAGGTCTCGGTGAAGGTCGTGTACAGGCGCTGGTCCGTGATGCTGTCGCCGTAGAACACGACGCGGTCACCGTCCCGAAGGGCAAAGTTTTGCGCGCGGACCTGCAGCGCCGCGAATGCGATGACACAGAGTGTGCGGAGTAAAGAGGCGGATTTCATGCCGGAAGATTAAATGGGTTTGGCCCTCGAGTGCAACCCGGTTTACGTCCTTTCCGGCGGAACGCCCGAATTATGACGGTCCACCCCGGACGGCCAGAAACCGGCCGGATTATCAGATACCTGAAAGCGCGGAACAACGGACGCGATGAACAACGGGCCGGGCAGCGCGAGTCACCGCTTTCGTCCACGAGGTTTGAGGTGACTCCTTCGTTCCTTGTGTTTGCCTCCGTCGGTCTTATGCTCCTGCCGAATGAAAACGACAGCGACCCGGGCGAAGATTCTTCTGACGATTTTCATTCTGCTGGCGTTCATCCGGATTTGTCCGGCCCAGCCTGCTGAGATCATTCTGCTGCGCCACGCGGAAAAGCCGCAGGACGAATCCAACGTTCGTCTTTCCGCGACCGGCAAGGAACGCGCCCGCGCGCTGGTCAGATTCTTCGCCACCACGCCGGAACTGGGCACAAACGGTCCACCCGTGGCGTTGTTCGCCGCGCGGCCGGTGTCTCGCAAGCATAGCAACCGTCCCGTCGAAACCCTGCAGCCGCTGGCAAAGCGTTTGAAACTGCGGGTCCAGACCCCTTACACCGCCAAGGAGCACGCTGCGTTGGCGAAAAAGATCCTTCACGATCCCGTTTATGACGGGAAAACGGTCGTCATCTGCTGGGTGCATGATTACCTGCCGGAACTGGCGGGAAGCTTGGGTGTGAAGCCCCGACCGGCCCCATGGAAAAGCAGCGTCTTCGACCGGGTGTGGGTTATCACATACCAGGGGAAGGAAGCATCGCTCGTCAGCCTGCCTCAAAACCTGTTGCCCGGTGATTCCCGACGCTAACGCGGTTGCCGGTCGGCTACCGCACCAGCCGGAGCGAATCTGCATCGAACCAGACTTCTCCCCGCGATGCGCGCAGTTCGCAGATGAGTTCAACGGAATTCAGCGGCGGAGGAACATCAAATTCAAACGCGAGCTTCGTCCACGCGGCATCGCCCACCAGTTTGTCAGCAGCAGGACGGTTCGACCCGGAGATGCGCAATCCGGCGCCGGCGCCTTTTTCATCGCCGTTCAACGGTGCGATACCCGCTCCCCGGGCCAGCCCTTCAAAACGGTAATGCCCGCCTTCCAGCGTCACCCGGGCGCGCCAGGAAGCCGTGCAGTTGTCAGTCGCCGTAATGTGCAGCAGTGATTTTCCCTTGTCTGTCGGGCGGTCAAGTTTCCCGGTGGTCGGCTCGTTCTGTTCGTGCCAGCTCTTCAGGCGGGCCGCGCCGGCGGTGAATTTCAAAGGCTCCGGTTCGGCGTCGAGTTGTCGCCGGACCCCCGCCCAGCGTTGCACGATTCGATCACGCACCACCTTCACCGCTTCATCGTATTCCTTTGCCGCGTTCGGGCCGATCTCAGCCAACACGGGCCGGTTCCGGGTGTGCAGTTGGTCCACGAGATTGGTCAGCACCTCCAGCCGGTAAACCTCGTCGAACAACGCGGCCAGTCGCTCGCGATAAAGCCGGTTGCCTTCGGGCGTTTGAACCAGGGCATTGGCCACCAGGCCGCCAAAGCCGGGATGGATCGGACCATTGGCCTCCCAGAACATCTGGTCCATTCCGTGCGGAATAAAAACCATCCTGTCGTCCACCGGGTCATGGTAAACCCGGTAATTGTTCCGGTTCATCGGGTAACCGTCCCAGTCCCAAACAAGCACGTCCATCGCCATGAAGGACGTGAACCGGTCCACATCAAGCGTCCGGTTGAGCCGCTCCCAGCGTTTGGCCGGATTCCGTTCCTGGGCCGCGGCCACGAGCGCTTTTAAATCCGACTGATCCTTGCTGGCGTCGCCCGATTCCTTGTCGAGCTTCTCGGTCACGTCCTTCACGAAGCCGCCGTCATACAGATTGCCCCGGGGGTTCTTGAAATAACGGCGGAGGAAGTCCGGCGTGGAGCCTTCGACCAGGACGTAGAAGCCGAAGTCGCGGTCGTTCAACCAGACGCGCGCATTGGTGACGCGCGCCGCCGGGACGCCGGCCGCATGGAACATCGCGCCGCAGATGTATTCCGTGCTGTAGCTGGGGTCCTGGACCGAGTTGTTGAGATAAATCTTGCGTAAACCATGGAACCGCTGCGAAGCCGTGAACTTGCCAAAACTCAGGGTTAGCGCCGGTTTGTCATCGACCTGACGAAAGCTGCCCGCCGCACCTTTGAGATGGACCGCCACATTCGTGAAAACCCGGTCCCCCTCGCGCACGGTCGCGGCGACAAACTTCCGTGGGTCCTTGCGCAGCGACTCAAGTCCGGCTGCGGCAATTTCGATCTTCAACCGCAACACCGCCGAATTAGTGGCAAAGATGTCGGATCCCGGCTCACCCGTCGAACGTCTGGAGGAACGGTCATTGGCCGCCGTCTGGGTGTTTGTTGCGCCAACCGTCGCAAAGGAGAGGAACAATGCCGCCACTGGCCCCGCGAGTTTCAATTCAGACAAATGCGCATGGCGGAGTTTCATGCTCGGTGGTTCTGAATCAGACGCCACAATCGCCGATTCGTTCAATCGGCGGGGTGAAACCGAGTTATCCACGCACTGTTTGTTTCCTCGTGCTTATACTTCACCCAGGACGGACGATGATTGGAACGAAACTCAAGACCCCCGTTGTTCAATGCTCCTCGCCACATTCAGGTCTGACAGGTGTGACGCTGCAAGTTTCGAGCAACCCGGTTGCATTGCGGTTATGCCGGGCGTGACGCGCAGCGGCTATCACACCTGGGCAACGCGCACGCCCTCAAGCGCGGGTCGGTGCATCACTTCGAAACGAATAATTAGCCAAGGACTCTCTTTTAGGAAGGAAAACTTTGCACTATGATAGATGCTACTAATCGTTCCGACATTGATGGTGCTGAGGTCCCCGGCTCACTAAACCCTTTGATGCACTCGTATCAGGAAATGGAGCCAGTTGTCGGACTCGAACCGACGACCGACGGTTTACAAAACCGTTGCTCTACCACTGAGCTAAACTGGCTGTCAGGCCTTGTCGGAACTGGAAAACCCGCACAACGACATGCCGTTCGGCAATGTCACGACCCTATAGCAGAATGAAAAAGGGAAGCAAGCTCGGGAAAAACAGGTGTCGGGCATAAAACGTTTTTGGTTGACCGCCTGAAGCGGTTAATCCTGTTTTCGCCAGCCGGTGGAATCGGCCCTGCGCGGCCGCCACATTGCGCCGGTCGGAGTTTCCCCGCGGTCGATCCGGGAGCAGGACGTCGAAGTGCTCTACCACGGCGTTGACGACTGCCGGTCCGGAGTTTAATTTGCAAACGCTCTGGCATTGCACACGATGAGATCACTTGTCCGCTTCTTTCTCTTTTTCGCTGTCGCGGCCCCCCTGGCGGCCGGCGACCTGCCGCCAGCGATACGGTTGTTTGTTGAAAAACACTGCACGGAGTGTCACGACACCGACACCATGAAAGGCGGCCTCGACCTGACGACGCTCAAATTTGAGCCGGGGAACTCCACGAATTTTTCACGATGGGTGCTGGTGCATGACCGCGTCAGCAAAGGCGAGATGCCGCCGAAGAAAAAGCCGCGTCCAGAAGCGGCAGAATTGGAGGCATTCACGAACTCGTTGTCTTCGTCGCTCGTGGCCGCGGAGCGGGCGCGCATGGCGAAGGAAGGCCGGGCGACGCGCCGCCGGCTCAATCGTTACGAATACGAGAACGCTTTGCGCGATCTTCTGCATGCGCCGTGGCTGCAGGTGCGTGATTCGCTGCCGGAAGACGGCGAGGCGGATCGCTTCAACAAGATCGGCGACGCACTCGACGTGTCGCACGTTCAGATGGCGCGGTATCTCAACGCGGCGGACTACGCGTTGCACCAGGCGATGGCGCCGCAGGCCCGGCGCCCGGACCCAAAGGTCAAACGCTACTACGCGCGCGATCAGCGCAGTTACACCGGCCCGATGAAGTTCACTGTATTCAACACCGCGCCCGAGCGCGCCACCTTCCCCGTGCTGGGCTTCGAAGGTCAGCCGGACGTGCGCCGGGGTGATGCGCCCGTCACCAGCACGAACGCGGAACTGCGCGAACTGGAAGGTGTCGGCGTGGTGGCGAGCGCTTACGAACCCATCGAGCCAAAGTTCAACCAGTTCCGAGCGCCCGTTCCCGGCCACTACAAGCTCCGCTTCAATGCGTATTCGGTTTGGGTTGGACCGGGTGAAAGCAACAAGTGGTATATTCCGAACCTCGACGACATTTCGAAAGGACACCGCGACGAGCCGATCACAATCACGGCCGAAACACCACCGCGCCTGCTCCGCCATCTCGGTGACTTCGACGTGACGCCAGAGCCGGCGGTGCATGAACTCGACGTTTGGCTGCTGGCCGGCGAAATGATACGGCCTGACGCCGGACGCCTGTTTCGCTCGCGGCCCGGCCCGGCCCGCTGGCAGAATCCGCTCGCGGAGAAGGACGGCCAGCCCGGTGTGGTGTTCCGCTGGATGGAAGTCGAAGGCCCGATCTACGACGAATGGCCTCCCGCGGGACACAAACTGCTCTTTGGCGATCTGCCCATGGTGAATCGCGAGATCCCGCAAGCTGAGGTGAATACCGGAAACACGAACCGCATGGGTCAGCGCCGCTTCAGGCCGCCTCCCGGTGTCGAGGTGATTTCTCAAAAACCGATCGCCGACGCCGAGCGCCTGCTGCGCGAGTTCATCCGCCACGCCTACCGACATCCGACCGGCGAGTCGGAAGTGAAGCGCTTCCTGCCGGTCGTAAGGAGCGCGCTGAAGGAGGGAAATAATTTCACGGACGCGATGATCGCCGCGTACACCGCCGTGCTTTGTTCGCCGGAGTTCATTTATCTTGAAGAAAAACCTGGACTGCTCGACGACTACGCGCTCGCCGCACGCCTTTCGTTTTTTCTCTGGAACTCGCCGCCGGACGATGGACTGCGCCACTGCGCGGAGAAGAATCAACTGCACAGGTCGGACGTGTTGCGGGCGCAAACGGAGCGGCTGCTGGCCGACCCGAAGTCCCGCCGCTTCGTGGACGCGTTCCTCGATTACTGGCTCGACCTTCGGAAAATCACGGCCACCGCGCCCGACGCGAATCTCTATTCCGATTATTACCTCGATGATTTGCTCGAGGAATCCGCGCTGGAAGAAACACGATTGTTCTTCGCCGAATTGCTGCGCGATGATTTGCCCGCGCGCAACGTCGTCTCCTCGGACTTTGCCATGCTCAACGAACGCCTCGCCCAGCATTATGGTTTGCCGCCCGTGCAAGGCGTGGCTCTGCGTCGGGTTCAGTTGCCGAAAGACAGCGTCCGGGGTGGACTCATGACTCAGGCTTCGGTGCTCAAGGTCACGGCCAACGGCACGACCACGTCACCCGTGTTGCGCGGCGCCTGGATCATGGAGCGCATTCTCGGCCAGAAACCGCCACCGCCGCCGCCCAGCGTCCCTGCGATCGAGCCGGACATACGCGGCGCAGTCACAATTCGCCAGCAGCTTGAGAAGCACCGCACCCTGGAAACCTGCAACGCCTGCCACGCGAAGATTGATCCGGCAGGATTCGCGTTGGAGAACTTCGACGTGATGGGCGGCTGGCGCGACCGTTATCGTTCGGAGGTCGAGGGTGAACTGGCGCATGGCATCGCCAAGAGCGGACAGAAATTCACCTTCCACTATGCGCTGCCCGTGGACGCCACCGGCGAGCTGCCTGATGGCCGGAAATTCCACGACATCCGCGACCTCAAACAACTCCTGCTCGCGGACGAAAAACAACTCGCGCGCAACCTCGCCAAGCAACTGGCGGTCTATGCAACGGGGGCGCCGATCCACTTCGCCGACCGGGGACAGATCGAGCAAATTCTGGAACGCGCCAGTTCCAGCCATTACGGCGTTCGCAGCCTCATCGACGAGCTGGTGCAGAGCGAATTGTTCCGCAACAAATGATTGAATTTCCCGTAAGCCGATCAATTCCGTCAGGTGGGACTTTATTACGGATTGCCTTTGTGCGGCGTCCGAGTAAGCTCTTTGAGGCAATTCCCGGTTCCCTGATGAAAGGCAGTTGACTGATCCAGGAAAACTCAATGAGGCGCATGTTTAGTCTGGTTGTCCTGCTGACCTCCGTTTGGCGTGGATCTGCCCAGGGAACGGTGCAATTCACGTGTTTGCTTCAAGGTGTTGAACAGGTCTCGCCGAGCACGGCAATCGCCGTCACCGGCTCCGGTTCCCTGACCCTCAATGGCAGTTTGCTGACCTACAGCTTTCAGGTTCCCAACCTGCTTGTGTTTCCCTCCGGAGCCCACTTCCATGCGGACGGGACGGACTTAATATGGAGCCTGGCACACTACGAGTACGTCCCCGCGTCCGGCAGCTGGCCGGGGGGAGTCACCTTCAACGGCAGCGGAACCATCCCTGCTTACCAGGACGAACTGCTGTCCGGCCATTGGTATGTGCAGCTTCATTCCCTGCAATACGTCGGCGGGGTGATCCGCGGGTACGTTGTGCCGGTGCCTGAGCCGACGACATCCGTCGTGTTCGCGGCGGCACTCGCAATGGTTTGGTGCGGTCGCGCCTGGGCAGCGAGAAGGAGATGATCGCGCTCTGCCAACCGCCGCGGACTGACCGGGGCCGACGGCGAACTGCCACGCACTCGGATTCATGGTGATGGACCATTTGAACTTTAACAGTGCGTCTCACGCTCACTGTCCGGCGGTCGCTGGAGGTTTGACGATCATCTTTCAAAAGCAAAGCAGGGCTGATGATGCGCCCGGCTGTGTGAAAAGCCTGAGACCGGAAAATACCTTGTTCACAATTGACCGATGACACATTTAAAAATGAGTCGAGATCGGTGATAGGGTGGTCCGAAAATGAGTTCTCACACAGTCTCGCGCCACAGGCAACAGCCGCCGTGCTCTGCCCTTTACCTTCGCACCGGTTCGAACACCGCACGTGCGCTCCACCGTCTCTGGAACCGTGAGCCTCCAACCCGGGGTTGATCAAACGCATGTCACGCGTCACTCAAATCCTGATTGCCGGGGCGCCATCGTCTCCAATGACACTGCTCAATGAGGTCCGGGCGGTGCCGGGCAAGGGACTGGAGGGCGACCGGTATTTTTCCGGCAGCGGCACGTTTTCCCCCAAACCGCAAAAACCCGATTTTGAGATCACGTTTGTCGAGGGGGAGAAAATCGCCGCGTTTGCCAGAGAGTCCGGCCTGCCCTTCAATTCTCTCCTGGCCCGAAGGAATATCGTGACGGAGGGCGTTCCACTGAACGATTTGGTTGGGGAGGAGTTCCGGGTTGGCGAGGTGCGAATGCGCGGCGTCCGGCTGTGCGAGCCCTGCAATCACCTTGCGAAGGCCAGTTTCCCTGAAATTCTAAAAGGGTTGATCCACAAAGCCGGCCTGCGGGCGCAGATTATTTCCGAAGGAATGATTCATGTGGGTGATTTGATCCGCAAAGAGCAATGACCGGCGACGCGTCCGACGGATGATCAACTGCCCACAAGGGCTTTGGAACGGATGGCGCGGAAGAGGATCGTCTTCCGGCGAATTGACCTGCCTTGACCCTCATCCTCCAATATGTTTCTCAAGCTCGCGCTGAATGACATCAGGAGAAATGATGGCCGGGGGCCGGCTCCATTTTCCCCGGTTGCGTTCGATGGACCCAAGTTTCACGCACCCAGACTCAGGTGGCCGAGCGCGAGCAGGGCGTAAAATGTGTATTCGCAATCCAAGTGGTCATCACTCCAATGGCCGTGAAAGCCGCCTTCGTTCGACCAGAGCGTGTCGAGAAAGTCCAGGCACCGTTCATGGACGTTCACGGGCAACCGGTGGTCCATCGCCGCCAAGGCGTGCAGAGTCGTCGCCGTGGACAACAGATCCGGGATCGGCGCGTCGGGGGCCGCCAAGAAGCCGCCCTGCGGATGCGCGCGTGCCAAGAGCCAATCGCCGACACCTTGATTCACCGGAAATCCAAGGTGTCTAATCAACGTGACGGCTCCTGCGGTGGCGTTGGTCGCGCCAACGCGCGCGCCGGGAATATTGCTCCACGCGCCGTCCGGTGTTTCTAGACTTTTCAGGCTTTGAATCAACTTCAGCGGATGCACCGGGGCGCGGTCGAGATCCTCATAGGCGCCGAGCGCAACGAAGGCGCCGTACGCGGTACCGTAAGCGAGCTTCGCGTCACCTTCGTAACCGCCGTCCGGTTTCCGGAATGCTTCGATCCGCGCCAGCAACGCGCGGTCGAGGCCCCGCGGCATCCGTTTGACGCCGACGACGGCCCAACAGCGGGCCAGCGCCGACAGGTGAACGAAATCCAACCCGTCGCCGTCGCCGAACGAGCGCAGATAGGCTTCGATGCGCTCTGTGGGCACTTCGATTTCAAGCGCCTGCATTCCGGCGAGTGTGAAAATCGTATAATAGAGGTCCGGCCGGCCTGCTCGATCTCGTCCGGCGCCTTCGGGTGTGAGCTGCTGTCGGAAAAAATTGCGAACAAGGTCGGTGGAATCGCCAAGCAGGCGCGGTGCGAGGCGGGCCACTTGCAGCATTTGGATACGAAGGCTCATTTGACTTCAATGCTCAATGGCTCCGGCGGTGTTTCCGGACCTGAATGCGCGATGTCCGGCATAAGATGTATGCGTTGATGATTTTTTGAATCGATACCGTAACCGCAGCGTCTTCTGTCGGGTCTAGAGTTGCAAGGAATGATCTTAATGAGAGTGACACTGAATCGGACGTGGAGTTTTTTTGTCATTGCTGTCGTTGCAAATGTGATGGCCGCTGACAAAACGACGTACTTCAATCCGCCTGGCACAAGGGCGATGGGGGAGCTACTGGAGAAAGTCGCTCGCGACATCAATCCCGGCAACAGCGCTTTTTTTTCGGAAAAGCGCATCGAAACGTTTGGTCCGCAGATCGGAAAAATCCACGATCCGGTGCAGCTCCAGCAGGTTTTGCCAGGATTTGCGCTCGATCTGCTGGACGCCGGACGCACCGAGGAGGCCATTGACGTGCTGGGCATGGTCGAGCGACTGCCCGGACAGGGCGGCAACTCCTTGATCCTGCGTGACAGGCGACGGCTTCGCACCTATGAGGCTGTTGCGCAAATGCGGCTTGGTGAACAACAGAATTGTTTGACCAACCACACGATCGATTCGTGCCTTCTGCCCATCCGGGAAAGCGGAATCCATGTTGATCAACGAGGATCCAGGAGCGCCATTCAGATACTCAAACAATCATTGGGGGAGTTCCCGGAAGATCTCAGATTGCGGTGGCTGTTGAACATTGCCTTCATGACCGTTGGCGAATACCCGGACAAGGTGCCCGCAAAATGGTTGATCCCGCCGCGCGTCTTCGAGTCCGACTACGATATCAAGCGATTTGTGGACGTTGCGTCGGTCGCAGGCGTGGACATTCAAGGGCTTTCCGGTGGCAGCATCGTGGAGGATTTTGACGGGGACGGGCTGCTCGACATCATGGTCTCATCGATCGGCTTGCATGACTCGCTGCGTTATTTTCACAACAACGGCGACGGAACTTTTGCCGATCTGACCGCTGAGGCGGGACTGACACGGGAAGTGGGCGGTCTCAATCTGGTTCACGCCGATTACAACAACGACGGGTATCCGGATGTGTTCGTGCTCCGCGGAGCATGGTTCGGATCCGAGGGACATCACCCCAACTCTTTGCTTCGTAACAACGGTGACGGCACTTTCACGGACGTTACAGAGGAAGCGGGGCTGCTCAGCTTTCATCCTACCCAGACCGCCGTCTGGTTCGACTACAACAATGACGGCCGGATCGATCTATTCATTGGCAACGAGTCGACCGGAACGGACGTCAACCCGTGCGAACTGTATCGAAACAATGGAGACGGAACGTTCACGGAATGCGCGGCTGACGCTGGCGTGGCAAACGTTGGTTTCGTGAAGGGCGTGGCCGCCGGCGACTATAATAACGATGGTTTACCCGACCTCTACCTGTCCCGCCGCGATCAACCCAACGTCCTTTACCGGAATGACGGCCCAAAAGACGCCAAGCTCGGATCGAAGAGCTCGTGGAAATTCACGGATGTCAGCGTCCGGGCGGGTGTTACTGAACCTGTCTACAGCTTCCCATGCTGGTTCTGGGACTTTGACAACGACGGTTGGCTCGATCTGTTTGTCGCGGGTTATCATATTAACAATGTCGGTGACGTGGCCGCCGACTATCTCGGTCTTCCGAACGGCGCGGAATATCCGCGATTGTACCATAATAACCATGACGGAACTTTCACCGACGTTTCGAAGGAAGCCGGTCTTCACAAAGTGCTCCACGCGATGGGCTCCAACTTCGGCGATCTCGACAACGACGGCTGGCTTGATTTCTATGTGGGCACCGGCGACCCCGACCTGAGCACGGTGATACCGAACCGGATGTTCCGCAATAATGGCGGCAAGTCCTTTCAAGACGTCACCACGTCCGGGGGATTTGGCCACCTGCAGAAGGGGCACGGCGTGTCGTTTGCCGATATTGATAACGATGGAGACCAGGATATCCACGAGAAAATGGGCGGGGCGTTTTCCGGTGACGTCGCCTTCGACGTTTTATTCGAGAATCCCGGCCACGGAAATCATTGGATCAAGCTGAAGCTGGAAGGGGTCAAATCCAATCGAGCCGCGATTGGCGCGCGGATCAAAATCACCGCGGAGAACGCCTCGGGCAGTCGCGACATCTATCGCACTGTCAGCACCGGTGGCAGCTTTGGCGGCAACCCATTGCGACAGGAAATTGGTCTGGGGGATGCCAAATCAGTCCGGAGCATCGAAATCCTCTGGCCGGTCACCGGCAGGACACAGGTCTTCAAAAACGTTGAAATGGATCAATGTTACCAGATCAAAGAGGACAGCACGGCCTTGCAATTCGTTCCTTTGAAAACGTTCAAGTTTGCCGACCCCACAAAAGTGCAACACCATCATCACACGCACCCATCTTGACTGAAACGCCGCCCGATGAATCGCGGAAAAGGTGGGTGGAATCGCCGGGCGGGTGGAGCGCCAGTCGCGCCACCTGGAGCAACTGAATGCGGAGGCTCACGCCGGAACCGCCACCGGCCGATCAACGCGCAGAGCCGCGTTCTTCGCTTCAAACTCCTTGCACCAACCCTTGATTTCCGTGTCGTTGAATATCTTGCCAATGACGCGGCGCAGGAGCCCTTTCAAGTTCGGATTTTCCACGTCGCGTAACGACCGGATCGCCTCTTCCTTGTAAGTCTCATACAATTGCCGCGCCCGCTCATCAGCCTTCAATTCGGCATAAAGCGCCTCGATCTGCCCGAAGTCCGTCCCGCGCGGCAGCGAACGTCTCCAAACTGAAGCCAGCAATTCCTTCTGCGCGTCCTTCGCCTTCTCGTGCGCGATTGCCAACAGCAGGCTCGGTCGCAGGCCCGCGATGTCATTCGTCTCACCCTCGCTGCCGAGATCACTCAAGTCGTCACGAATCTGGTAGGCGATACCGAGGGCCTCGCTGTAATTCTCCAATGTGTCACCTATCTCTTCGTGCTGCGCGACGCCCGCGTATATCGCACCCAGCCGCAGCGCGACTTCAAATGCCGGCGCGGTTTTCTTGCGGAAAATGTCGAGCACCTGCGTTTGCGTGAGCGGCTGCGGTGCCCGTGCCCAGCAAAGTTCCGCCCCCTGGCCACGGCAAAGCTCCCGCTGACCCTGGGATGCGGCAAGCAGCATTTCGGTTTTTTGCGCAGCGGAAATCTGCGACGCTCCGATGAGCCGGTAACCTTCACCGACAAGCAAATCGCCAACGTTCAATGCAACCGCAACACCATGCTCCTCATGCAGCGTCTTCTCGCCGTAACGTCGCGTATCGTTGTCCTCGATGTCGTCGTGGATAAGTGACGCTTTGTGAAAGCACTCCACCGCGACCGCTATTTTGCGAACGTCTTCCGGCAATGGCGCGCCGGGCGTTTCGCGCAGCGCCTGGTACGCAGCCGCAGTCAGAAACGGCCGCCACCGTTTTCCGGCGCGCGCCAGCCATTCGCGCCCGATTTGTTCCGTGGCGCCTTCGGCGGGCCCCATGATCTTCTCCAATGATTCACTGGCGAACCAGGAATCCACTTCGTTACGCAGCGAAGTGAGATCGAGCCGGCGCGTCTGATCATCGCTGGTGAGATGGATGTAGTCCCAGATCCAATCGACGTCCACGGTGGTGTCAATGCAGTCGTCCTGCAGCAAAGGAATCGCCACGCCCGGAATGGCGGCCGCCTCCATGTAGGGAAACGCCCGCTCCAGCACGCTCAGGCAGCTCACGCCCACCAGGGCTTCGATCTTGCCCGTCTGAATGAGTGACATGACAATGGCCGAACCTTCGGCAACCAGCACTGCGTAGCCGAGTTTTTCGGCTTCGCTTTGTAAATCCTGGATCGTGCACAGGCCGCACTGCTTGCAGAGCAGGCCAAATTCATCGAACGGCGCGGGGCACTTGCTTTCCACCCGCAGGCATTTTGGCAGGAGCAGCAGGCGGCGTTCGTAGGGAACGGACGCCAGCGTCTCGCGCCACATTTCGTTGTTGATGAGCACGCCGATGTAATCGCGATAAACCGGATCGCATTGCAGCAATTGCACGACGCGATCCGCGTGTTCCTTGAGCTGTTCCACCGGCAGGGGAGGGACCGGATTGTATTCCGCCACGTAATGCCGGATGAATTGCAGGATGCGGTTCCGCTCCGGTGCGGTTTGCGGCAAGTTATTCTTCGGCGGCCGAAAGCGTTGCTGAACCGCGTGGCGCGGGATGGCCACGGAACTCAAACTGCCGGTGGGTTTCAAATTGATTGGCTGCATGGTCTGAGTTTTCGTTCTAGCAATCCGGCTCTTCTTACGACACTCCAGCTGCGGCAAAAGTATCATCCTTCTTTGCGGCCGGGTCGAGTCTTGATTTCAATTCGCCCGCCTTTGCCGCAGCATCGTGCGCCACGTTCCGGTATGCGCCGAAATCGTTGAACCAGTATTTCTTTGCCAGCCGATACATCCAATGCCTCTCCGGCACTTCCTCGCCCGGCAGCCACTGGCTGAACCTCGGCGCCATCGCCTCCAACTCGGCCATCGCCGTGCCGCGCACCGTCGTGTCGCGCGCGCCATGTTTCGCGACCAGATTCTTTATCAAATCGGGTCGCTCCAAGACAACACAACCACGGGTGTGATGGGCCGAAAGTTCCCGGAAATCTTTGAGGAAAGCCGAATCGCGCATCGTGGCGTAAATGCCGCGCGAATCCCGGATGTTCTCGGTCGCAAACTGGATGATCGGGCACGGCTCGATATCTCCACGGGGACTGATGTGATGACTCACCCCCGTGGACATCGGACAAAGCGACCGGCCGTCATGATCGTAATAGGCATCAATGATGGCGATGGGCATCTTCGCGCGCATTTCGACAACAAATTTCCGCGTTCGCACGAGTTGATCCGGGCGCAAGGCGAGTTGCGCGTTCATCTTCGGGCCGACCGGGCGATACGTGTGATACCAGACGTAATGCACGCCGCGATTGATCAATTCCTGAAGCCACGATTCGGTCAGCAATTCGTCAATGTTCGTCTGGCAGACGCTCGTGGCCACTCCAGTAAGAAGCCGGGCGCGCAGACATTGTTCCAACCCACGCATGGTTTTGTTGAACACGTCCCTTTTGCCGCGCCGCTCGTCGCTGACAATTTCGCGGCCTTCTATGCTGACCAGCGGCGTGGCGTTGCCCAGTTCGCGCAGGCGATTCGCAACTTTCTCCGTGATGAACTGGCCATTGGTGAAAAGCTGGAAGTAACAGTCCGGATGCGTCGCGAGCAGGTCGAGCAATTCCGGGTGCATGAACGGCTCGCCGCCGAGAATTCCGAAGAAAACGTTCCCGTGCCGTTTGGCGTCGGTGATCGTGCGATTCAGTGTGTCGAGATCGATCGCGTCCTTTTCTTCGACGTCCACCCAGCAACCCTGGCAGCGCAGGTTGCACGAGTTGATAATCGAGACGTAGAGAAACGGCGGGAAATACTCGCCGCGTTTGATGCGCCGCTTGAACTTCTCGACCGACAACATCCCCTTCACGCCGAAGTTCCAGGCGAACTTCCGGATGCAGCGGAAGTCAGCAGAGCGCAATGTTCGGAAGACAAGTGAAGGAAGCATGATTACTTCATTGCCGGCTTACCAGCCGTTTGGAGTTTCTGATTTAGCGCGTCTCGTTTCTTCTTCAAGATCGCTGGTTGAACGAAGTAAAAATCGAATAGGGATTCCAAAACGTCTAGGTTCCAGTCTGCTTCTCCCTGTTCAACAGGCAACACTTCGCCGCTCGCTTGGCTTTTCATGGGATGGGCGGCGAAATTTCCTATATTTCTGACGGCGTCAATTGATTCGACGATGTAAGAAGGAAGTTTTCCGCTATCGATGACTTCTTGAATCTCATTGGCGAGATTGCCCGGTTTCACTTTCGCTACTTCGCGAAGTAAACGCTGGAGGCATCGGCGGCTTAATGCCGCGCTAGCTTTCGGGCTATCGGCAAGTACGAGGCAAGACTCTTTGTAGTCATCAGCGAACTTGGAAGGCACTTCGGGCGGTGCCGGCGGGCGATTAGCTGCTTTGGGTCTTACAAGGTATTCGACTCGGAGTTGATCTAGTGCGCCCGCAACTCCCTCATAATAACCGCGGTATTCGCTAAATGGCCCCTCCACAAGATGAAGAATCAGTCGCTTACACGCAGAGCACGTACGCTTAACAATGGCCCATTCACCGTCCGAATCCGTCCCAAGCAATTCAACAGAGGGAGCGTCGTGAAAATCGGTGAGACAATGGGGACATTTCATGTCTGCTTCACCCTCATTTGCTTGCCAGCGCCGCTTGCGCCTTGGCCTTCGCTTCCTCGGCGCGGCGCGCGATTTCCTCCGGCGACGGCAGACTCATCAACACCTCCGGCGGGATGTCTCCCGCGCTGGCGAGTTTGACCAGACATTTCTGGCGTTCGGACAAAGCCTTATCGGCGTCGCGCTCTTTCGAGAAGCGTGACTTCGCTTTTTCGCTTCGCTCGCGCAGCATTGAATAGACATCACCGCCGAGCAGAGCGCTGATGTCGATCTTCATCTTCTCGCGTTGCAGGTCGGCATCGCTCACCAGGTCGCCGTTGATGGGGCCTGCCTTGTATTTCGGAAACATGATGGCGGCCTCGGGACAGACGCGCGAGCAGGCCGGGCAGTTGGTTTTGCAATTGTCGTTGTTCTGGACCTGAATCTTCTGCTCCTCGTCCACGCCATAGACGCCGAAGAGGCAAAAGCTCAGGCACTGCATGCAGTTCGTGCAGCGGTCGTAGTCAATGACCGGGAACCACGGCTTCCAATCGCCGTGCTTCGCCGCGTTCGTCTCGGCGCGAACCGACTCGACCGTCTCGCCCACGCGATTCGCTTCGAAGCCGGAGATGTCCTGAAAGCGGAGATTGACCTGACCGTCCGTGTCTTCGGCCTGCGGCGCGCGGCCTTGATTGAATCGGCCCAGCACAAGCAACGAAGCGTGGTCGGCTGGCGCGACGCGTCCCCCACTCGTG
>Ga0134126_10001828_pt1 | contig 26999 bp, 20 predicted proteins | sample KB31752_FD_96881 | JGI IMG/M metagenome (GOLD analysis project Ga0134126, IMG submission 96881) | Terrestrial soil microbial communities with excess Nitrogen fertilizer from Kellogg Biological Station, Michigan, USA - KB3-175-2 | ecosystem: Environmental > Terrestrial > Soil > Unclassified ... | reverse complement strand
GGTCCAAAAGAATGGCGTCGCTCGGTAGGAGGCCTCTTCGCCCATCATGTTCGCCGCGGCGATCCGGGCTTGTTGCTGGGCGACGCGGCAATGCTTGATCCGGGTCGGCTTTCCCTCGGGAGGGGCAGGAAAAGCGGCGATGTCTCCGGCGGCGAAAACGCCCTCGGACACGCGCATTTTCGCGTCGACGATCCGGTCGCCGTCGCTGATCAGCGCCGCGCCGCTGACAAAGCGTGTCCTCGATTGGACGCAGACGCCCATTATCACCTGCACTCAACGAAGGCGCTCATCGCCCGCGCCAGGTCCGCGACGTCCGCCGGTTGCATCGTCTGCGTGGCAGTGCCTGCGGAGTAGGCGACGCCATTCGAGTCCATAAAGTTCTCGACGATCGAAGCTTTGATCGCGAAATTCACGTTTTGCGGGATGTCTCCGTTGGTCGCGAGCATCATCTTCAGGGCATTTATCTTGGCGGAGACGACACCGACGACGTTGCCGGCCTGGTCGAGCAGGCCGCCCCCGGAGTTGCCGGGCTGCACCGGCGCGGAAATTTGGAGATAGCGGCTGTCGTCGCCGATTCCCGCCAGCGCCGAGACGTTGCCGAGTGTGAAATTGCCCGAGGTCGCGAGCACGAATGTAAGCGGAAATCCGAAGGCTTCGACCCCCTCGCCCTGTCGGATGGACGTCCTGAACGCCGCGACCTTCTTCGGCGCGAGGCCGGTCCGCAGGAGCGCGAGGTCGTTGCGGGCGTCCCTGGCCTGGACGCGCGCGACCGCCGTGTCGCCGGAGCTCGTCCGCACCGTTATCTCGGCGCAATCCTCGATGACGTGCGCGTTGGTGAGCACGATGCCGTCCGGCGTCGCGAAGAAACCCGTTCCGCACGAGCGGACCTCGTTGGCGCTCGGGGACGGTTGCGGCGCTTCGGACTTGGCGACCACGGGCGCGACGGTCGGGGCGGGCACGGGGGCCGGCGGAGCGGGGGCCGCCCACGCCGGCAGGGATACGGGCGCTCCGGCAAGCCCGAACGCGGATATCTCCTCGACTTGGTGGCGGGCGATGCAGTCGGTGTCGCCTTCGCACTGCCCGGTGATGCGCCAGAACGGGATGCCGATCGCATCGGCCGCCGGTCTGCCCTTCGTCGTCTTGATGAAGCCATAGCCGGCGGCCAAAATGTTATCCAATTCGGCAAGACGCGGCGAATTGCAGATCCGGCGTTCCGTCGCCGTCCTGGCCTTCTTGCAGTCGAAGCTCGGGGCCGAGGAGCGAGCGGGGTTTGCGGTGGCCGCCGGAGCGCCGTGGCCGCGCGAGACGAGGAGTTCGCGCGGCGCGGTGGGGAAATCCCTGCGGAGCAACGCGTTCGCGGGACATTGTTCGCCGAGTTTCGTTTCGACAGTGCAGACGTTGAGGTCCCAGTCAGAGTTCCTGTCGTATAGGGCGAGCATGCGAGTCCAGGCTTCCGCGCCGTCGCCGATGAGGATCTTGAGGGCGACCCAGCCGCCGAGGAAGCCGTTGGATTTCCATTGCTCCGGCGGCGACTCGCTTTCAGCAGCAAGAAGCATTTGGCGGAGCGGTCGCTGGAATTTCGGGGACTTCGAAACATCGACGATCCGCGCGCCTTCCAACCGAAGGATTTTCGGCGGCGCGCACGAAAGCGAGTACGCGGCGAAGGCGTAGTCGAAGGCGTCGCCCTTGCCGACCAAGCGCGCGACGCCGTCGCTGTTCAAATCCTCGATGGCCGGGCCGTCGATGTCGAACTGCCCGACCTGGACGAGCCGCCACCTGCCGTCAAGGAAAGTGGCGATTTTCATGTCGGTGCAGCAGTGGGCGCCGCCCGTGAAGTAGCGAATTACGATCTGCGGGAAGGGTGACGAGGGATCGAGCCTCGCGAGCGAAAGGGACACCGAAGTGTTGAACGAGTCCCCGTCGTCCAGGGGAATCTTCATTGCCTTGCCGCTGGCGCTCGCCAACACGGACTTCCCGCTTCCCTCGATGACGATCCGGGCCTCCACGCCTTCGTCGGCTGCGATGCGGGGCTTGCCGTCCTCCGTCGACGCCGTCGCGAGCACGGGCGACCGGGGCGATTGCCACACCCGTTCCAGGAACGTTCGTCCCTTGGAAAGGAACGTGTCCTTGGGGACCCACCAAGAGGTCGAGAGCGCCTTCTTGAGTCCCGACGGATCGCTCACGGGAAGAGGTCCGGCCGCGATGGCGTACCAGCCGTTCGAGGTGGATAGGACTTGCACGGGGCCGAACTCGTTGCCGTAGCGGCGGGCGAGCCCGATGGCCTCGTCCGAGTTCTGCCGGCTCGCGAAGACGACCCATCTTACGTTGCCGGAGGTTTCGAACGGCTCCGCCGCCTCGGCGGTCGGCGCCGCGAACAGGAAAGCGACCAATGCAAACAAGACCATAAGAACGGAATTCAGCCTTGGATTTCGCATGTCCGGATCGCCCGCGCGCCCTTCCCATCGACGTCTAAACCTACCCGCCGACCCATTATCCGAGACCAAAGCGCGCGCTGCAAATGCACGCGATCTCGGGGCGGACAGGCGGTGGGGTAGACCATTCTGGCGGATTTGCCTTCGCCCTGCGCGGTCCGCCCGAGGGCACGGGGCCGCGCAAAATTCGCGCGCAGCGAAACGCGCAACGCCTGTGGCGCCAGTTCAGGACCCGGCACACTATCGCATCAAGATCGCCCCCGGACGCAGCAAGTATTTTTTCTCTGCTCTACGCGCCACAAGCGTTACCGATGCGGCTGTCGTCGATCGAATGTTTATTACGGCAAAGGACGACTCGATCGAGGATGCTCGCATTTGCCTTGCAAAGCAAAAATATTGAATACTCCCTAAGGGAGATAAATTTTGATGGATGAAACACCGGCGCGGCCTTCGCCAGAAGCGGAAGCGGAGGGTCCAAAATCATGGTCCCTCTCGGCAAGCGTTGCGCCACGGATCAATGTAGCGTTTCACCAGAACGCCGTGCCGTCGATCGGCGAAATCGCACTGACGGCGCCAGTGGACGCTGTCGACGTTTCGGTTGAGATCCGCGCGACGCCGCCGTTCCTGAAGCCCGCGACATTGCGGATCGACGCGCTCGCTGCCGGCGCGACGCGAAAGATTGCACCTGTTCCGGTTGAACTCGATCTTGCTGTGCTCGCAGGCCTGAAGGAGGCCGTGCGCGGGGAAGTCCATTTACGGCTTCGGGTCGGCGATAGCGAGATTCAATCCCTCGACCTTCCCGTCACCTTGCTGTCACCCAACGAATGGACGGGTTTGGCGGGCGCGCCGGAGTTGATCGCCGCCTTCGTGCGTCCCAACGATCCCGCGGTCGATGCGATCCTGCGTAAGGCCGCCGACAAGCTTGCGGCGGCCAACGCGCCGAGGGAGCTCGACGGTTATCGCTCGGGCAAGCGCACACGGGTTATGCAGATCGCCGCCGCCATCTGGACCGCGCTGCTCGACGAACGCATCGTCTACGCCTTGCCGCCGCAGAGTTTTGATCGCGACGGGCAGAGGGTGCGCTCGCCCTCCGACATTCTCGCCCGCAAACTCGCCACCTGTCTCGACGCCACGTTGCTGTTCGCAGCTGCGCTCGAACAGGCGGGTCTGCATCCGCTTGTCGGATTCCTTGAAGGCCATGCGTTCTGCGGCGTCTGGCTCGTCGACGACGGCTTCGCGACCATTCAGATCGACGAGCCGCAAATTTTGCGCAAGCGCCTCGCCAGCAATGACATCGCCCTGTTCGAGACAACGCTGCTGAGCGCCGCCGCGCCTGTGAAGTTTGCGCAAGCCCGAGCGAAGGCGGCCGAATATGTGTCGGCGACGCCCGACAAGCGTTTCGAGAGCGTTATCGACATCCGCCGCGCGCGTCAGCACGGCGTCTTTCCCCTGGCGTTGAGCGGCGAGCCCTCGAGCGGCGCGCAGTCTGTCGGCGTCGAACCAACGACGAACCGCCTCGAAGAGATCGAGGCCATCGACGAAGACATCCGGCTGACGGAGATAGGGCCCGAGCCCGCCGATCGCGTGGAGCGTTGGAAGCGAAAGCTGCTCGATCTCTCGCTGCGCAACAAGCTGCTCAACTTCAAGATGAGCAAGGGCGCGGTTCTGCTCGCTGCGCCTGATCCCGGCGGTTTGGAGAGCCGCTTGGCGAGCGATCGGAAAATCAAAATCCTTCCGACGCCAGCGCTGCTGTCCGGATCAGACCCGCGCGACGCCGAATTGCGCTTGCAGAGCGTGGGCAACGATGTCGCCCATCAGCACGCGCTGGAGGCGCTGGCGCGCGACGAGGCCCATGCGCCGCTTGCCGAGGAGGAACTGAACGACCGGTTGCTCGATCTCTACCGCGCCGCGCGTCTGTCTCAAGAGGAAGGCGGCGCCAACGCGCTGCATTTGGCGATCGGCTTCATCTCCTGGACGCCGACGCAAGGCAAAGGGCAGCGCTACAGGGCCCCGCTGCTGCTTGCACCCGTCAGGCTCGATCGGCGGACCGTACGCTCCGGCTTCCGCCTCGCCGCGCATGACGACGATGCGCGCATCAATCCGACGCTGCTGGAGATGCTGCGTCAGGATTTCCGGCTGTCGATGCCGGAACTCGAAAAGGATCTGCCGGCCGGCGAAAATGGGCTCGACGTCGCGCGCATTTGGCGCATCGCGCGCGAGTATCTGAAGGACGTGAACGGTTTCGAGCTGACGGACGAGGTCGTGCTGTCGATCTTCTCGTTCTCCAAGCACCTCATGTGGAAGGATCTCGTCGACCGCACGGAATTGCTCAAGAAGAATCCGGTCGTTCGGCATCTGATCGAAACCCCGCAGCAGACCTATCCGGGCGCACATAAGCCTCTGCCCGACGAGCGTCGGCTCGATCAGGAGGTTCGCCTTCGCGATCTCTTCATGCCGCTGCCGGCGGATTCCTCGCAGACCGCGGCGGTGGTGGCAGCCGAGCGCGGACACGACTTCGTGCTGTTCGGTCCGCCCGGCACGGGCAAGAGCCAGACGATCGCCAACATGATCGTGCAGCTATTGGCGGTGGGCAAAACGGTGCTGTTCGTGTCGCAGAAGACGACGGCGCTCGAGGTTGTGCGCCGCCGGTTGGATGCGGTCGGCGTCGGCGATTATTGTCTCGAAGTGCATTCGGCGAAGGCGCAGAAGTCCGAAGTTCTCGCTCAACTCAGGACGGCATGGGAGCGACGCGCGGAAGGCGTCGAGAGCGATTGGGCGCAAGCGACAGACGGGCTCGCCACGCTGCGCGACGAACCCAACGCCCTGGTCTCGGCGCTGCATCGCCGTCACGCCAACGGCATGACCGCATACAAGGCAATGGGGCGCGTGATAGCGCTGCGCGCGGTCGCGCCCGATCTTCGCTTGGAGTTTGGGGAGGCCGCCCGCCACGATGAGGCCGCGCTCGAACAGTTGCGCGAAATGTTGAAGGCGCTTCTGGTCACCCTCAGGGCGGTAGGCTCGGCGCCCGACCATCCGCTCGCAGGCGTCGGCCGCCGCGAATGGTCGCCGGCCTGGCGGACCGAGTTCGTCAGCGCAGCGACCGCCTTCGCCAACGCCGCAGCGGCGTATTTGAAGACGAGGGATGAAGCCGCGGCCGAACTTGGTTTTGCGCCGCCGTCTGTTTTGGAAGCGACGCCGGCGTGGCTGTCGGTCGCCATTCTCGCGCTAAAGCCGGAGGCGCGTGACGCTGTGCGCTGGCTCGGCGAAGACAGCCGGACTTTCCGCGATGGATTCGCGGCGTGGCGCGAACGACGCGCCGCCTGCGACGCTATCGCCAAGCGGCTCACCGGGCCTTATCGCGACGGCGTCTTCGCGCTGCCGCTCGCCGACATCCTTAGAGAACATCAACTGGCCGCCGATTCGTTTTTCTTCCTTCGCGCCGGCAGGCTACAGGCCGCCGCAGCGCGACTTTCGCCCTTCGCGGCCAGCGAGGTCCCGGTCGACGTTGGCAAAGACGTTCCCGCGCTGATGGATCTCGACGTCGCGCGCCAAGCCGCGCGTGCTCACGACGTCCTCTTGTCGCAGCTGAGACCGGCATGGAAGGGGCTCGATACCGATCCCGCGACGTTCGAGGCGCAGTTCGCCTGGGAAGAAGCGGCTCGCGCGGCCGCCACCCAGCTTGCGGCCCGAGATTCGAACGGCGGCTCATCGCTGGCCGCCCTCGGCCGCCTGATCCGCGAACGCCCGAGCGATTTGGGAACGCACGGCCCGATAGCGGACGCGCTGAAGCGGCTCTTGACGGCGTTCAAGACCGTCGAAACCGCGCGCGCACGCCTCGTTGTGTGTGCGGAGCCGGATCCCGACTGGGGTCTCGCGAAGGGTGAGTCCTGGCTTAGCGCGGCGCTCGCGCGAGCGCGCCTCTGGGCCGAGAACGAACGCCTCGCGCCGAGGTGGTGCGCATACCAGCAGGCGCTGCACAACGCGCGCGACGCGGGACTGACCGCACTGATCGACCGGCTCGCCAGCGGGACTTTGACGGCGGAGCGGCTGCCCGACGCCTTCGAGGCCGGCTATTCGCGTTGGTGGATCGAGCAGATCGTCGAAGCCGAACCGGCGCTGCGCGGCTTTGTCGCCGAGCGTCACGAGGACGCGGTCGCCCGATTCAGGGACGCCGACCAGCGCGTCGCGAATTTGGCGCGCGCCGTCGTCGTCAAACGTCTCGGTGAAAGCATTCCGCCGCGATCGGCGTTCGGGACTGATCGCGAATTCGGCGTCCTTAACGCCGAGATCATCAAAAGAAGGCGCCACATGCCGCTGCGCCAGCTGTTCTCGAACATGCCGACGGCTCTGCAACGAATCGCGCCTTGTATGATGATGAGTCCGCTCTCCATCGCACAGTTCCTGCCTCCCGAAGCGAGGCCCTACGACGTCGTCATCTTTGACGAGGCCTCGCAGATCCCCGTCTGGGATGCGATCGGCGCGATCGCGCGCGGCAAACAAGTCATCGTCGTCGGCGATCCCAAACAACTGCCGCCGACCTCGTTCTTCGATCGCTCGACCGGCGATGGCGGCAACACTGACAATATCGAAGACCTCGAGAGCATACTCGACGAGTGTCTTTCCGCGAGCGTCCCCCTGAAAGAATTGACCTGGCATTACCGCAGCCAGCGGGAAAGCCTGATCGCATTCTCGAACGAACGCTATTACGGCGGGCGCCTGATCACCTTTCCCTCCCCGGAGACGGACGACAAGGCCGTTCGTTATGTGAATGTGCCCGGCGGCGTCTATGAGCGGGGAGGCGGCAGGGTCAATCGCGCCGAAGCGCAGGCGATCATGACAGAAGTCATGAAGCGGTTGGCGAGCACGGGCGCCCCTGAGACGATCGGCATCGTGACTTTCAACGCCGAGCAACAACGCCTGATTGAAAACATGCTCGATCAGGCGCGCCGGGTGAATCCCGCGCTTGAGCCGTTTTTCGCCTCGACGGGACAAGAGCCGGTCTTTGTGAAGAACCTCGAATCGGTACAGGGCGACGAACGAGACGTGATTTTGTTTTCGGTCGGCTACGGCCCCGATTCCAGCGGCCGCGTCTCGCAGAATTTCGGGCCGCTCAACCGCGACGGCGGACCGCGACGCCTCAATGTCGCGATCACGCGCGCGCGCAAGGAGCTGATCGTATTTGCGACCTTGCGCCCCGAACAGATCGACCTTTCCCGAACGCGGGCGGCGGGCGTGCGCGACTTCAAACATTTTCTCGAGTTTGCCGAGGGTGGTGCTCCAGCCTTGGCCGCGGCCTCGGCGCCGCTCAACCGGGACGCAGATTCCGATTTCGAACGCGAGATGCGGGCGGCGATCGAAGCGCGCGGCTGGACGGTTCATCCGCAGGTCGGCGTGTCAGGAATGCGGATTGACCTCGGCGTCGTGCACCCCGAGGCGCCCGGCCGCTATCTGGCGGGAGTGGAGTGCGACGGCGCAACCTACCATCGCTCCGCCACCGCGCGCGACCGCGACCGATTGCGACAAGCGACGCTCGAAGCGCTCGGCTGGCGGATTCTGCGGGTTTGGTCGACCGATTGGTGGATGGATGCTGAAAGCGCCACGAATCGTCTCGATCAGCAACTGCACGCGGAACTCGCGGATACTACGCGAAGAAGCGCTGAAGCGCAGGAAACGAAGTCTGCCGAGATTTCCACGCCGGACGTCGCCCTAACTGAAGAGCCTGGCTCTTCGCCGACGGAACTGACAAGAGAGGCGGCGCCTGCGGCGGAGGACAACGCCGCTCCGAAGCGGCAGTTGTACTATGCGGAACCCGTGGTCCTTGTGAGGAGCGAACACGGGATTTCTCAGAGCGAAGTGGATCTCGACGCGAAGGCGGGTGGCCCCGCAAAGGCGATTTATCGCACGACCGATCTGATCGCCGAAGGGTTCATGCCGGATCGCGAGAAATTCTACGAGCTCTCCTATCGGCCGACTCTCCGCCGCATGGTAGCCCGGGTGATCGAGATCGAAGGGCCGATCTTCGAGGATTGCCTCATTTCTCGCATCGCCGCAGCTCATGGCTTTGGTCGTAGCGGCGGCCAAATTAGATCTACTGTCATCGACATTATTGAGCATCGCCTCCCTCGCTCGACAGAGAACGAAGGGGAAGAGAGGCGCGTAATTTACTGGTCGGAGGGCGCCGGCGTCCATACTCCTCCCACCTTCCGAACCGCGCCGCGCGAAGTGCGAGACCATGCAAACATTCCGCTGATCGAGCTCGCAAGTCTCGCCCGCATATTTATCGAGGAAGGTTCGGAGCAGGAGGAAGCGATTAGGCGAATGGCCGAGACTTTTGAGCTCAACCGGCTACGAACTTCGACGCGGGCGCGTTTCGAGGCGGCGTTCAACTTGGCCTCAGGTCGCTAGTTCAGAGTTGAGGAGACCGAGGCCGTTGATTTCCGCCACGAAGTGACCCATCGTTTCTACGGCAGCGTGACCCGCTCCCGCTTGTTGATCGGCAATTTTCGTCAGTCATTTGGATGTCTGCCGATTGGTCATCAGCCGGTGGAAAAACCGAACGCATTTGGCTCAAACGCTGATGGAATTCAACAAAGCGGGGAACGAGGCCATCGGCCCCACACGATCAGCGCACCGCCTCGACCTATATTTTCGGCGCCATCTGCCCCTACGACGGCAAGGGCGCCGGGCTCGTTCTGCCGCTCTGTAACACCGAGGCGATGGACTTGCATTTGCAGGAAATCGCCAAGGCCGTCGCTCCCGGCAAACACGCGGTGCTCCTCCTCGACCAGGCTGGCTGGCACATGTCGGACAAGCTGGCCGTCCCCGCCAACGTCACGCTTGCTCCGCTGCCGCCCAAATGCCCGGAGCTCAACCTGACCGAGAACGTCTGGCAGTTCATGCGCGACAATTGGCTCTCGAACCGCGTCTTCAAATCCTACGACGACATCCTCGATCACTGCCGCTACGCCTTGAACAAACTCATCGATCAGCCATGGCGCATCATATCCCTCGGAATGCGCGATTGGGCGCACAGGTTCTGATCAATGAGTCCTGGTATAATCCCACATCTCCATGCCAGCTGTCATTCGGCGTGGAGTCCGAATGCCGATCGGCGCGGCAAGCTGTTGAATTATCTGGAAGAGGAGGGGTCACACTCTGAAGCCGATTCACAGTTGCCCGGCTTCAGCAGTGCTACGACCCTGTCCGCCGCCGCCCGGTCCGCCGCCAGAAGCGTCGTCGCAGATGCGGCCTTCGACCGGACGGGTCTCCCCCGATTACCCGCGTTGCTCTTACAACGTGCCGTGCCCACTACCCCGATGGACCGGACGGTGCTCCGGCCGATTGCTCGGCCAGACTGCTCGTCAGCTAACAGGGCAATCGACCACTTCCTGGGTGGAACCTACCTCCACCGGCAACACGCGCCGTCCGGGCACACTGAGATATGCGGACTAGCCGGACGTGGTGATCGAGACGCCGCATCCAACCATTCGCACCCCACATCGTCGATGCGCGTTTGCTTCAGACGCGGCGCGGCGGCGGATCGCAGATCGCCCTCACGGACTGCAGCACGGAAGCCGGGGAGAACACCTGCTCGAGCCATCCGTCGCGGAAGATGACCGGCTTTGCCTCGGCGATCGCCTGCAAGGCGCCGTCCGAGAACCGGCCCTCGGGAAATATGTCGAAGGCGATGGCGAGTTCGATGTTGAGATGCCCGACAATGAAGTCGATCGCGGCCTGCTTGGGAACGCCGCGCCGGATTGCTTCTTCAGTCGCGTCGCGCAACGCGAGTGCGAACGTCGCGCCAACCGTCTCCGAAAGCGCGGGCTCGAGGATGGCGAGTTGCTCCACCGTACAACGATGCGCTCTCATGACCGGCTTGTAGATTTCGCGGGCGACCTCCTCGCATTCCGCGTAATGCGACTCAGGGCCTTGCATGAGCGCGCAAACGATATGCTGCTTGGCGTGGACGCCGCCGAAATAGTCGGTCTTCGCCATCGGCTCGGTCTCGTCGTTGAAGATCGGCGGATGGCAGGGGTGGGTGACGAAATAGGTGATGTCAGTGCGTTCCGGCAACTCGCCCGCGTGAGGCGCGGCGGCGTCGAGCATGATGACTTTCGCGCCGGGTCGCAGGTCGGCGACGAACGTCTTCAGGATTTTGCCGATCAGGCGATCCGGCACCGCCATCAAGACCACGTCGGCCGACGACACGGCCTGGCCCTGCTCCATGCAGTCGATGCCCTGCGTCGCTTTCAGCCGGGCGCGGGCCTCAGGCGAAACCTCGACGTGGTCGACGTCGAAGTGCGTCCCTTTCAGATTGGTCGACAGGCGCAGGCCCATCTTCCCGCCAGCGCCCAGCAATGCGATCTTCGTCATAATCGTTCTCCACTAGCTGATCGCGCGACCCGCGCGAACGGAACCAAAGAAATCCGGCGCCCCCATTTGCCCGCCCTTTAGTGCGATCTCGAAACCGTCGATCGCCGGGTCGGGCGAGAAGATCCGGCACAACGGCGATCCCGGGGCGAGCGGGGCGATGGCTTCGAGCGCGTAGACGTCGAGGGCGCGCATGGCGAAGCCCGAGGTATCGCCGCCCGACACCGCGCCGCGCGCCATGCCGGTGTCGCGCGCGAGACTGCCGACGATCTGGCCGAGACCGGCGCCAATCCGCGCGTTGACCTGCGCCGGATCGAGATGCGAGGCGGACAGTTTCTCGCGCAATGCTGAGATGGCCGGATCATGCGGGCCGCGCGCCGTGACGACGAGCGGCGAGCGGCCCCGCGACAGCGCCGCCCGCGCCTTGCCCAGACCGGTCTCGATTTCCGCCTGCCAACTGGACTCGTCGAGCGCGGTGAACGGTTCGAGCCCGATGACATCGAAGCCATGCGCCTCCGCCCAATCGATCTGCAACGCGGTGCCGGCTGAGACCGAGCCGGAAACCGCGACGATCTCGGACACCGGTCGGCCTGGCGGGCGTGGACTTGACGCCGCAAGCGCGCCGCTGGCGCGCCAATGTGCGACCAACGCATATTCGACGCCCTGCGACCCAATGGCGAAAAGCCCATTGCGCCGGTTCCGCCAGATTACCTCGCCGACCCAACGCAGGGTCTCGTCATCGACGACATCGAGCGCGACGATCGTCCGACCGGCCCGCAATTCCTCCTGCAACTGGTCGAGGCCGGACCCGTCCTTGATTGCGACGAAATCGACGAGACCAATCGGCCGCGCGGTCTGCTCGGCCACGTGCAGCCGCACGTCGGCTTCGTGCACCGGGGTTACGGGGTGACGCTGCATCACCGGATGGCGGTCGAGCCGGTAGACCGAACCGGCGTGCCCAGCAAACAAATTGCCGAAGGCCTGATAGCGTCGGATCGCCGGCGCGGCGACAACGAGCGGCTGCCATTCCGCAGCGCCTTCGCGCGCCGCGAAGATTGGAGCGCCGATGTCGATGGCGCGCCCGATCGACCCAACCTGCGGCGACGAATCGAGCGTTGAACACACTTTGTAGTGGTTGACTGGCGCGCCGAGCGCGGCGAGAGCTGCGAATGCCTTCGGCAGATGTTCATCCATCCAACTTGGCGGCTTCGCCCGGGCGACGCTGGCGACGCCGATCGCGCGGTAGCCGGCGAATCGCTCCAATTGTTCGGCTGTTGGCGGCTCCACGAACATCACGGCGGGCAACCCCGCGAAGGTCATAACTTCCATCACCGCCGAAGAGCCGGTGAAGTCGTCGCCATAGAAGGCGATGAGCAGGCCCGCGGGCAGTTCGGACGCGTCGCTCATGCCGAACGCATTTTCAGCGCGGCGGCGAGCGCGGGATGCGTCTCGGCGTAGAGATCGGCGGGAATGTCCGCCATTGCGGCTTCCCACGCCTCCCTCAGCGCGCGGACGCCGTCGCCGGGGCCGCCGGGGTGGGCCATGATGCCGCCGCCGGCCGCGAAGATGAGATCCGTCGTGCCGAGCGCGGCCAGGGTTCCAGCCGCCTGTTTCGCCGATTGTCCCGATGAAAAGACCGGCATGGCGACGCAGGGCTTCTCAGGGAACATCGGACTCAGGCAGGCGCGGGCCGAGAGGATGACGCTGTCATCGGGTTCGCTGAACTTATTGGCGAGGCCATTGACGTGCAAATGGTCGGCGCCCGCAAGGCGCCAGATCTTCTGCCACGCCACGTAAGACCAGCCGAGAGCGGGATGCCGCGAGAGATAACCCCATCCGTTGCGATGGGCGTGAATGGGCAACCGGGCGTGGCGCCCGAGCGCGATCATGCCGGCGAGGCCGACCGAGTTTAGGCTGGCCATCACGCATGTTCCGCCAAGGCTTTCGACCAGATCGTGGCGGCGCCGCATTTCGTCGATTTCGCCGGTCAGGTTGAACGCGAACATCACCTTTCGGCCGGCGCGCTGCGCGTGATCCTCGATAACTCGCATCACCGCGCGGGCGCGCTGCTCGAAAGGGCACCCGGGTCCGTCCGATTGCAGTTCGTCGTCCTTGATGAAGTCGATCCCGGCCACGCACAATTTGGCGACCAACTCGGCGGTCTCCTGCGGAGAGAAGCCAATAGATGGCTTGACGATTGTGCCGATCAGCGGTCGCCCCACGACGCCGGTCAGTTTTCGGGTGCCGTCGACGGAGAATTTCGGTCCCGGATAGGCGGCGGCGAAAACGTCGGGCAAACGGATGTCGAGGATGCGCAGACCGGAGAACTGCTTCAACTCGAAGAGATTGCCTGCGACGGTCGCCATCAGGTTGGGCAGCGACGCGCCGATGTTGTCGAGCGGCCAGGATAGCGTCGCCTGCGCGGCGACGCGCTCGGCGGCTGGCTGAGGCGCGCTCGAGCCGGGAAGACTCGGCGCTTCGAACTTGCCGAGGATTTCGAGGCGCTCCACCCTCGCCGCGGATCGCGCCTTCAACTCCGCGGTCTCGCCCGGCACCGGAACGAACGTGCCTGACGATTGCTCGCCTGCCATCGCTTCGACCGCTTTGCGCGGATCGTGCGCGGTTTCGATGAAATAATCGGCTTCTATGCGCTCGACACTCACGACAGACCTCCTTCGAGCGAGTCGAGTTCGGGAAAACAACCGGAACCGTCTCGTCGCCGGCTTCCCCGCTTCGGCCCTTCCGCGCGGCTCTGCCGGCCGCGGGCTACATTGGCGAAGACCAAGAGGCGCGAGCGCAGTTCGACGACCTTGCCGGACGTTTCGATTTCGACTCCAGCGCGGCCAATCGCGTGGTCCGCCGCATCGCCGGATTCGAAATCGCCGGTCCATTGGAACAATCCGCGCCGCGGCGCTCGACTTTCGCCGAGGCGAAGGGAAAGCGAATCGCAAGCCCGCGCGTTGAGCGCAGCCGCGGTCTCGCACCTCCCGAAAATTGTCAGCGGTTCGTTGCCCATCGGCGTCTCTGCAAGGCTCTTAGCTCACACTCAGTATACCAGTTACTCGGCGCGAGCAACCCCCGGAGTGGACCGAAAAGCGCTCAAGGATGGAAGTTGTCCTGATGGTAGAGCTTACTGGCGCGGTTCAGATGGTCCGCCGTCAAACGACCCGCTTCCTCTGGATCGCCTCGCTCAATCGCCTCAAGGATGTGCCTGTGTTCTGTGAGCGTCAATTGCTCCAGGCCAGGCTTGCGCACGAGATCGAAGTGGAACTGGGCCAGCCAATCGAACTGAGCCTGGCTCAGATTGGCGAAAATCGGATTGCCGGTGATGGCCGCGATGCGGCGATGAAAACGGCCATCGGCGCGAAGAAAAGCATTGGAATCGAGTCGCGAACGCGTCTGTTCGTCAAGAATCGCCTTAAGGTCGGCGATGTCGGCGGGTGTGCGCTTGCGCGCGGCGATCTCCGCCATCGTCTTCTCGAAAGTGGCTCGCGCTTCCTTGAGATGATCGAGTGTAGCCGGTGAATTCATCAGCACGTGGCGCATGGTCTCGGCCATGCCGTCGACCATGCGTTCGAACGACGGCGCCGCCACACGCGGCCGTTCGCCGTGACTGATCTCGATGAGTCCCATTCGCTTTAGGTTCTGCATCGCCTCGCGGATCGAGGGGCGCCCGACGGAGTAGGTTTGCATCAGTTCGCGCTCCGAGGGGAGCGGGTCGCCGGGACGAAGGTTCTCCGCCTGGATGATCGCCAGCAGGCGATTCTGCACGAGATCGGCAAGTTTCGGCCGGACGATCGGACCTTGATTGCTCAGGACTGAGTTCCTCGATTTACCGCTCGGCGCAGGCCCCGCCGAATCTTATGAGCGCGACTCGTTCCAGGTCAGACGGGAGCCGCGTTTGATCCATCCGCTCCGAAGATTTGGCGAATCGGCCGCGATTTTTCAATCTCCGCTTGCCAAGCGGGTAACTGGTATACTATGTCTCTAGGAGGGCATTCAAGCGCCATCTTCTTGAAGCCTTGAACAAGATGGGAGGACATAGATGAAACTAGCCGTGGCCCTTTTCGCCGCATCGGCGCTCGCCGCCTTGGTCAATCCAGCCCAGGCCAGCCCCAAGGCGCCGGTCATCGCCTTGTCGAACGCCTATTACGGCAACACATGGCGCCATCAGATGGTCGAGGCGTTCGAGGCCGCCGCTAAGCAAGCCGAGGCGGAAGGCAAGATCGCAAAGTTCATCGTCACCAACGGCGACGGGTCCGTCGCGCAGCAGAACAGCCAGATCGGCGGGCTGATTCTCCAGAAGGTCGACGTCCTGCTCGTCGATGCGGCTTCCGAGACCGCGGTGAACGGCGTGATCGAGAAGGCCTGCAAGGCTGGCATCATCGTCATCTCCTTCGACTCCATCGCCAATGCGCCCTGCAACTACCAACTCAACTTCGATTTCAAGGGCTACAAGGCCGCGCAGGCCGAGGCCGTCATCAAGATGTTGCACGGCAAGGGAAACGCGATCCAGGTCCGTGGCGTGAAAGGGTCGGCGCCCGACAACGACATGTACAACGCCCAAGTGTCGGTGCTGAAGAAATATCCAGACATCAAGGTCGTGGCGACCGTTTACGGACAGGCCACCGCCTCCGTCGCCCAAGCTGCCATCGCCAACGTGCTGCCGAGTTTGCCGCATGTTGATGCCGTCCTCGGCCAGGGCGGCAGCGACGACGTTGGCATTGCCCAGGCCTTCACTCAGTACGGCGGCGAGTACGTCAACCATATGCCGATCATCGAAGGCGGCGGCGGGACCGACTTTGTGAAGTGGTGGGCCGCGGAGAACAAGAAGAACGGCTACCAGACGATCTCGATGAACACGACGCCCGGGATTGGCGGCGCGGCGTTGTGGCTCGGGGTCTCCTTGCTCGAAGGCGCAAAGGCGCCGAAGTTGATGATCATGCCCGTGGCCACGGTCGACGCCAGCAACCTGCAAGAATACGCCAAACTGCCGGGTGGACAGATCATCAGTCCGACTTACTCGCTCGATTGGGTCAAGAAGAACCTTCTGTCGAAATAATCTCGCACTACTGGCCCACACCATCCGGACGCGCTTTCCATCGCGCCCGGATGGCGCTAGCTGGAGATCCGCGTGACCGATCGTCGTTCCGTCTCTCAGGTTCGCGAGCAGGCAGCAGGCCTCGTTCCGCGGGCGTACCTGGTTGAGCTCAAGGGGATCACCAAAGCTTTCGGACCAACTCTCGCCAACGCGTCGATCGGCATCGAGGTCGGGCCGTCAGATGTAATCGGGCTCGTCGGCGGCAACGGCGCCGGCAAGTCGACCTTGATGCGGATTCTGTGCGGCATCATCGCTCCGACTTTGGGGCGGATTGCGTTCGATGGCGTCGATCAACCCTTCATCGGGTACGACACAATTGCTGCGCAGCGGCGCGGAATCCGAATGGTGCATCAGGAGCTGTCGCTGTGCGCCAATTTGTCGGTCGCGGAGAATTTCTTCATCGAGGCGCCGGAGCGCGCGCGCGCGCGCCCGGGATGGCGGGGGCCCTATCGCGAGGCCGCCTGCGCCGCGCTGAATGCAGTGTTCCCAGACTGCGGAATCGACGTCGATCGCGCGGTTGATCGGCTCTCCATCGGCGAGCGGCAGATGGTCGAGATCGCTCGCGCAACGGCGACTCCGAATGTCCGTCTGATCGTCCTCGACGAGCCCACTTCGTCGCTCGATCTCGAGCGCTCCCGTCAGCTTCGCGATTATATTCGGTCGCGCTCCCGCGAAGGCCTCGCCTTCATTTTCATCAGCCACAAGCTGCACGAAATCATCGACGTCGCCTCGCGGGTTGTGGTGCTGCGCAATGGTCGCCTTGCGTGGCAGGGCGCGGTCGAGGACTCCTCTGTCGGTCGCCTGGTGGAGTTCATGGGCGGCGACGCGGCGGCGGTTCACCAGCGCGTCGAAAAGGCGCCGAGTGTCGAAGGCGAAATCGTGCGCATTCGTGGCGCCTTCGTCGCCGGGCAGGACGAAGTCGTGAGGCTCCGCCGTGGCGAGATCATCGGACTTGCCGGCCTCGAGGGGCACGGGCAGAAGGAACTCCTGCACGCCATATACGGAAGCGGCCGCGCCTCGCACGGCGGCGTGCGCCGATCCGAGGCGGCGAGTTTTGTTTCCGGCGACCGGCAGAATGAGGGTGTGTTCCCACTCTGGAGCGTGCTTGCGAACATCGCGATCGGGCGCTTTGCGCGTCGGGGGCCGTTGGGGCTCGTGTTCGACGGCGCGGAAGCCATGGCGGCGAAGCCGCCCGCGGAGCGACTTCGGCTCGACCCGTCCCGTTTCGCCTCCCCCATCCTCGAACTGAGCGGCGGCAATCAGCAAAAAGCGCTGGTTTCTCGCGCCGTGGCGGCGAACACGCCGATCATCCTGCTCGACGATCCCACCCGCGGCGTCGATATCGCGACCAAACAGGATTTCTACCGGTTGTGCGGCGACCTAGCGCGCGAAGGACGCACCTTGATCTGGAACACTACGGAAGACGCGGAACTCCTCGCTTGTGATCGCGTGCTCGTGCTCGCCCACGGGCGCATAGTGCGCGAATTGAGCGGTCCGTCACTGTCCGAAGAGGCTATCGTCGCCGCCTCTTTCGCCGACATCGGCGCAGGGGGCGAACTCCCAAGGGAGCGATCACGAAACCGTTCGTCGGAAGTCCTGCGACGGCTTGTCGACGCCGCGCCTTTCGTTGGTCTGGCGCTGGTGCTGGCGATCATGATCTGGGCCAATCCGACTGTCGCGTCGGTGTTCGGCGTTGACCTTCTTCTAATGCCGGCTCTGTCGCTCGTTTTGGTGACGGAGGCCCAGATGTTCGTCGTCGGGGGCAGTGAAATCGACCTTGGAGTCGGTGCGTTCGCCGGTCTCGTCAGCGTGTTGGGCGCAACCTGGCTCAGTGAGCGCCCATTTGCCGGCGCGGTCGCGATCTTGGCCGCGCTTGGCGTCTACGCGGCCATCGGCGCGATCATTCAGGTTCGAAAAATCCCTGCCATCGTGGTGACGCTCGGCGCGTCCTTCATTTGGGCTGGCGTCGGCTATACGGTCCAACCGACGCCCGGTGGGACCAGTCCGAATTGGCTGACGGCGCTGACAAGCTGGTCTCTCGGCCCGCACGTTCCCACGTCAATCATATTGATCTCGGCCGCGGCGGTAATTGGCGTTGTTCTCGACCGCGCGCCCCTCGGTGTTGCTCTGCGCGGCTTCGGCGCGAATTCAAGGGCGATGGCGGCTTCCGGCTGGTCGCCAGTGCGCTTCGCCGTAATCCGCTACTTCATCGCTGGCGTGTTTGCGGGCGCGGCGGGGCTATCGCTCACGGCGATCAACTCGTCCAGCGATATCAATTCCGGCAATTCGTACACGCTACTAAGTGTCGCCGCGGTCGTCATGGGGGGCTGCGCCCTTACCGGCGGGATCGTCGCGCCGATTGGCTCCGTGCTTGGGGCCATCACACTGGCCTTGATAGGAGCGCTGCTCAGCGTCCTCGGCGTCAGCAGCGATTTCGACGCCGCGGCCCAGGGCCTGGTGCTGATCGTCCTCCTGGCGATGCGGTCGATCGCCGAGCGCAAGGAGGAAGCGTGAGGGCCCTGCATCGCTTCACCGACTGGGCGCAGGATAACCGCTGGGTCTGGTCCGCGCTAGCGGTCCTGATCTTCTGGGCGGTTCTGTCGGCGATCACCAATCGCTTCAGCCTCGCGAGCTTGTCGGGAATACTTCTGTCGGCATCCTTTCTGTCGATCGTCGGCATGGGCCAGATGTTCGTCGTGACCTCGGGGCGGGGCAATATCGACCTGTCGATCGCTTCCGTAGTGACCCTGAACGCCTATGTCGCGCTGCTGACCGTCCGCGGCCACGACGCAAACCTGGCTTTTGGCGTGCTCGCCGCGCTCGCCCTCGGACTTGGCGTCGGCGTCTTCAATGCGGCGTTGGTCGTGGCTCTGCGTGTGCCGGCGATCATCGCCACGTTGGCGACCGGCTACGTGCTAGCGACGGCGACGCTGCTGTGTAATCGCGCGATCCCCGGCTTCGCGGTCAGCCCGATCCTGAAAATCGTCGCGGCTGGCCGGGTTCTGGGCGCCCCGGTCATGCTGCTGATCTGTCTGACCCTCGTCGTCGCCAGTGAATTCATACTGCGATTTACCGTGTTCGGGAAAGCGCTGAGCGCGGTTGGCCAGAGCCGCGCAGCAGCGCGACTGGCAGGCATTCGTGTGGAACGGGTGGTCGCCGCCACGTTCGTCGTTTCTTCGACGTTGGCGTCCTTGATGGGCCTCGTTCTTGGAGCTTATGTCGGAGGCGCCTTTCTCGAGATGGGTCAATCCTACTTTCTTCAGTCGGTCGCCGCGGTGGTCGTCGGCGGCACCTTGATTCTAGGGGGCTCGGCGACGGCGATCGGCGTTTTCCTGGCCAGTGTTCTGCTCATCCTCATCGTCAGCCTGATGCAAATCATGCAGTTGCCGCCGGGCTCGCAGGACATGGTGCAGGGCGCAGTGGTGATTCTCGTGCTCGCCCTCGCCGGCCGCGAAGCTCTGAAACGCAGAGCCGCGTCTCCGGAGCAAACGTGAGTTCTTCGGGTTTTGGCGGCGGTTGAAGCGGCCGTTGAATTCGCAATCGGCGATATCGAGGGCGCGATCGACGAGCGCCGTGAAGCGCAGACCGCTTCCGGTGCGGAATTCCAGCATGCGCACGCCTCGCTCGACCCCGTCGTCCAGCGTCATCAGCCGTACTCCGGCAAATTGCGACAGCATGCCGGACCGCTCCGCGACCTGGGGGCGGGAAAGGGTCTGGCCGTAGAGCTTCACCATGCCCCGACCCTATCCTTGCGCCTTCGCGTCATCGAGCAGCTTCGATCTATCGACGCCCATGATGATGCTTTCGACGGTCAGCAGGTCGCTATCGGCCACGTTGCGTTCGTCGACTACCTCGCCATGGCGCATGACGACGACGCGGTCGGCCACCTCGAAGACGTGGTGGATGTTGTGGGTGATCAAAAGCACCGAATGGCCGGCGTCGCGTACTTCCTTGACGAAGCGCTGCACGCCATGGGTCTCCTCGACGCCGAGATTGTTGGTCGGTTCGTCGAGGATGATGAGCTTGGCCGCGAACTGCATGGCGCGGGAGATGGCTATCGACTGACGTTCGCCGCCGGAAAGCGTGTTGACCAGCGCGTCTGCGTCGAGCTTCTTGGATATGCCGACCCGTTTGAGCAGCGCCGACGCCGCGCCGCGCAGGACCGCCAGGTCGATGGGCGCGAGGACGCCGAGCCATTTCATGCGCGTCGGCTCGCGGCCGAGAAAGAGATTGCGGGCGATGCTGAGGTCGGGCGCAAGCGAGGTGTCCTGATGGATGGTCTCGATACCGAGATCCATCGCGTCGCGCGCCGAGCGGATAGAGACCTTCCTGCCGCACACAAAGATATCGCCGCGGTCGACCGGGAAGACGCCGGAGATCGCCTTGATCAGGGTCGATTTGCCTGCACCGTTGTCGCCCAAGAGCGCGACGACCTCTCCTTCGCAGACGGTCAGCGACGCATTCTTCAGCGCGCGCACGCTGCCGAAAGATTTCTGCATATTTTCGAGCCGGAGCACCTCGCGCGTCATGGTCACCTCCTGGCCGCGTTCTTCTGGAGGAGCGCGTGCAGGATGAGCTTCACGAGGATGATTGCGCCGACGAAAATGTTGTAGGCAAGGCCAGGCACCCCGACCATTACGATGCCGTTACGGATAGCGCGCAGCATCAAGACGCCGACGACCGTGCCGAGAACAGTGCCGCGTCCGCCCGTAAGCGCGGTGCCGCCGACGACCACCATAGCGATGACTTCGAGTTCGTAGCCCGTCCCCGCTACGGGAGAGGCCGCGGAGATCCGGAACGCGCTGATCATGCCGGCTAGACCGGCGAAAGCCGAGGTCAGGACGAACAGGCCGATCTTCACCGCGTCGGCCGGCACGCCGCGCGCCACGGCCGCATTGCGGTTCGAGCCGATGGCGCTGATCCAGTTACCGATCTTGGCGTAGCGCAGAATGTAGATTGTCAGCAGCGTCAGCCCGATGAACCACCACAAGGAGGTGTAGAGCCGGAAAGAACCGACCGTGAAGCTGCCGGCGAGCAGCGTGACGAAAAAGCCGGGCTGATCCCAGGAACTCAGGGGAAAGCCCTGTGTGATGTACAGCGCCGCGCCGCGCACGATAAGCAGCATGGACAGCATGACGAGGAACGACGAAATACCGACCTTGGCTACGATCAGCCCGTTGATCGCCCCGATCGCAATGCAGATCAGCAGTCCGATCAGCAAGGCGGGGCCGATAACCATCTCCCCGTTCTGGACCAGGAGCATCACCGCGACCGGACCCAGCGCGAACACGGCACCGACCGAAAGGTCGAATTCACCGGCGGTGAGCAGCAAGGTCATGCCGAGCGCGATGATGCCGAGCTCCGGCATGTACGCCATCATGTTGGAGATGTTGAGCGGCGACAGGAAATGGCTGCTGGCGAACCCGAAGCCGGCAACCACCGCCACCAAGATCAACAGCGACGCAATCTGCGGCGAGCGCACGATGCTCGGCCACGGCGTCGTTCTTTGGCGTCGTTCTTTCCGAAACAATTTCCGCCACTGTCGTCATCACCCCTTCCGTTGCCTTGGCCGCTTTCGTTGTCTCGCCTCAAGAAGGCCGCCGGGCGAACCGGCGGCCCATCCGCGCCTACTTGTGGTAGACCTTCAGGATCGGGTTGACGTTGGACTTGTCGTAAAGGCTGAAGGTGTGGATATCGTAGCCGATCGGCTCGCCCGAGGCGGCCAGGTTGAGCAGCGCCACGGGCATGAAGCCTTGCGCGGACGGAAACTGCCAGGCAGCGGCATTGACATATCCGTCGCGAACTTCCTCGGCGGTATCCTTGGAATTTCCCCAGCCCACCACCGGGATGGCGCCCGCCGCGACGCCCGCTCCGTCGAAGACACGCTTGATGCTCGCCGCCACCGAATCGCCGAGCGCGATGATCGCGGGCGGCCGGTGCGACGATATAGTCCGTCATCTTGGCAATGATGCCGGCCGGATCGGTGCCGCAATCGACCACGTCATAGGTGATGCCGAGCGGATCGAACACGCCGGCGATGCCCTTGGTCTCCAGTTGCTGGTAGCTGGCCCCCGGCACCTCCACCGGAAGAAAGACCTTGTCGCCCTTTTTCACCATCTTGTGGTCGACGAGATACTTGGCCCAGATGACGCCCGCCTCGTTGAGGTCGGCTCCGACATAAGCCTTCCTTCCGGTTGCGGGGTCGTCGGTATTGAAGAAGACGATGGGGATACCGGCGGCCTTGGCGGCCTTCACTTCCCCGGTCCAAAGGCCAGGCTGCGCGGACGTCGTCGCGATGCCGTCCGCCTTGGCGGCGATGGCGGAGTTGAACGCTTCCTTCTGCGCGGCCATGCTGGCTCATTCGGTGCGCTGCGACGGCGAGGCGCGCGGCATCCGTCGTTCGCCTCCGAGCGTCGGACAACATACGGAGGAGGTGCTGCGCGAGGCCGGATTCAGCGCCGAGAACGTGGCCGCGATGCGCGAGGCGGGCGCCGTGGGGCCTGATCGCGCCGTCACAAGCTTCGATCGCAAGGCTTCGGCCCCTGTCTCGTCATACAGCCGGAAGGTCAAGACAACTCGCTAGAGGCTCAGGCGCCGGGCGGTCTCGGCCGCGACGGCGCCCTTCAACCGCCACCACCCGACAGCGGACTTGCCCCGGACAGGCATAACGTGGTCGATACCCATGTGGCGAAAGATTCTACGACGACCTTCGCGGGCAGGATCAAGCTGGAGGACGTGGCGCGCGCGGCGGGCGTCTCCACGGCTACGGCCTCTCGTGTCCTGAATCACCCCGACATAGTGCGTCCGGGACTGCGCGAAAAAGTCACGCGCGCGATGACGGAGCTCTCCTATACGCGCGACGGCGCCGCCCGCGCCCTCAAGCTCGGCCGTATGCGCACGATCGGCGCCGTGGTGCCGACGCTGAACATCTCCATTTTTGCGGAAGGGGTCGAGGCGCTTCAAAATCGGCTCAGCGAACAAGGATACACGCTGTTCATCGCCAATTCCCAGTACGACGTCCTAAAGGAGCTCGGCGAGGTGCGCGCGCTGCTCGAACGCGGCATCGACGGCCTGGTCCTGGTCGGCGACACCTTTTCCGACGAGGTTCTGCAACTCGTTCGGCAGCACGGCGTTCCTCTCGTGACGACCTACGTTGGCGCCGCGCGCGACGGCGTGCCGGCGATTGGCATCGACAATGCCGAGGCGACGTCCCAGTTGACCCGCTATTTGCTCGGGCTGGGACACCGCGACTTCGGCGTAATCGCCAATCTTCAGCCCTCAAACGACCGTTCCCGCGCGCGGCACGATGGCATCTTGCGCGCCCTGGAGGAAGCGGGAATCCAACTCGATTCCAGTCGCATAATCAAGGTGACTCATTCGCTCGTGCAGGGGCGTAGCGGCCTGCATCAACTGTTAATGACGCACCCGACGATTACGGCCGTGATCTGCACGACCGACACGCTCGCGATGGGGGCAATCGCGGAGGCGCGTTCTCTCGCCCTCACAGTGCCGCGCGATTTGTCGATCACCGGTTTCGACGACATTGAACTCGCGTCTCAGATGTCGCCCGCCTTGACGACGGTGAGCGTCCCGGCCGCCGAGATCGGACGCAGCGCGGCCGATCATCTCATCAACGCGCTTTCGGGCGTGCCGATTCCGGTTTCGGTGCAATTGCCCTATCGGCTCGTCCTGCGCGGCTCGACCGGGCCGGCCCCAGCGAAACGACCACAAGTGTTCGGGCGACGGCGGACGAAGATGGCGCCGATCGACGCCTGAGCCGCCCCATGCATTCGCCTCCGGCGCCGCGATTCCCCTGACCGCTCGAAAACGCTTTCATCACTTTTTACCCCTGGTTCGTATTCGCCGTTGTGCGCCCCCGTTGGCCGCGCGACCGGTGCAGGAGCGACGCCAGTTTCCCGAGAAAACCTCCGGAAACTCCACGACAGCCGCCGCCGACCGCGGTTTTCCCTCTGCGATCGCGCCCGCCTATCGCCCACCACCTTCCGCGCTCGCAGCCGCTTTTGCGGCTTGACGCTCGCGCGGCACCCCTTTATCGTCGAATGAAATCGGTTTCAGTGCGTCGCATGGCGCCGGGGACATTGCGGCAGGAGACGGGGCTTGGAGCATCTCAAGGGCATCAAGGTCCTCAGTTTCAACCATTTTTTCATGGGGCCGGTGGGCGTTCAATTCCTCGCCGATCTCGGCGCGGACGTGATCGCGGTCGAGTCGCCCGAAGGGGCGTTCCAGCGCAAGTGGGGCGGCGCCAATAAGCGCCTTGGCGGTCAGACCATGCTTATGCTCGCCGGCAATCGCAACAAGCGCAGCCTGGCGGTGGACTTGAAACATCCCGACGGTCTGGCGATCGTCAAAAAGTTGCTCGCAACCACGGATGTCATGACCGAGAACTTCCGGCCTGGCGTCCTGGATCGGCGGGGGCTCGGCTACGACTCCGTCCGCGCCATCAAGGCGGACATCATCTACGCCGCCGCCTCCGGCTTTGGGCCGGACGGACCTTATGTCAACCGGCCGGGCCAGGATCTGATCATCCAGGCCATGTCGGGCCTGACCGAAATCACGGGCACGCGCAAACAAGGTCCCCGAGCCGTGGGGGTTTCGGCGATCGACCATCACGGCGCGTCGCTGCTGGCGGGCGGCATCATGGCGGCGCTGATAGGGCGTATGCGCACAGGCGAGGGATGTCGCATCGATGTCAGCCTGCTTGCCTCGGCGATTGATCTGCAATTGGAATCGTTCACCTCCTATCTCAACGGCTCGACGCCTGACGACGTGCGCCAGCCGGATACCGTCGCGGGTTGGTATTACGGCGCGCCTTATGGCGTGTATGCGGTGCGTGATGGCCATGTGGCAATCTCGCTCTCGCCGCTGAGCCAAGTTTATGCCGCGATTGAGGTTCCGCAGGCGGAGCGTGTGCCCGACGCCGAGAACTTCACTCGCCGCGAGGAAGCCGGCGCAGCCATCGAACGCCGGCTTGCGGTCATGACAATGGCAGAGGCCACGGCCGTGCTCGAAAAGGCCGGAATCTGGCATTCGCGCTGTAATTCCTACGCCGAAGTCGTGGCGGACCCGCAGGTGCGGCACATGGGCGCTTTCACGTCGCTTCCAGGCGCCGGCGGCGCCGATATCACGCTGGTCAACCATCCGATCCGATATGACGGCAAGCCGCCGGCGATCCGCATGGCGCCGCAGCCGCTCGGCGCGCAGACCGCCTCCATTCTCGAAGAGATAGGTTATGGACCCGGCGACATATCGGCGCTGGAGCAGCGCGGCGTGGTGCGAACCGGCGGCCCCATGGAGGCCGAAGCAGGCTCCGGCGAAACCACGCTCTGAGGTTCGCCACGATCCGAGCGCCCTGAATTTCTTCGGCGTCTCAACAGAAGACGCCACCCTTGAGGAGAACTCAATGACCGTCATGCACGCCCGGTTGGGCGACACCGTCAAATTCTCGAAGACCGTCGGCGAGTCCGACGTTTACGGCTTCGCCGGCATCACCGGCGACTTCTCGCAGAACCATGTCGACGAAGAATTCATGAGCCACTCGATGTATAAGCACCGGATCGCGCATGGCGCGCTGATGATCGGCTACATGTCGACCGCTTCGACGCGGATGATCGAGGAGAGTCTCGCCAAGGGTATCGATTCTACGCCCGTTTCGCTGGGCTATGACCGCGTCCGGTTCCTGAAACCAGTGTTCCTCGGCGACACCATCACCGTGACTTATACGATCGCCGAGGTGGACGAGGAGCGGCGGCGTACTCGCGCCGAGGTGAAAGTCACCAATCAACACAAGGAGCTCGTGGCGGTCGGCGAACACATAACGAAATGGACACCGAACGTTTCCGAACGCTCCGCTTGATGGCGCCAACAATTGACGCAGACAACGGAGATCGCGGATGGCCGATAAACGCCCGGTGGAGGAGATCAGGACGGATGTCTTGATCATCGGCAGCGGCGCCGCGGCTTTGCGCGCGGCTCTGGAGGCCCAGGAAGGCGGCATCGACGTGCTCGCGGTGATCAAAGGCGAGTTTCGGCGTAGCGGCGCGACGTTCCACAGCGTCGCCGAAGTCGGCGCCTTCAATGTGCCGGACGATGCCGCCGGCGCCGGCGACAGCCGCGAAACTTTTCTGGACGACATCCTGACTGCGGCTCAGGGCATGGCGAACCCGCGTTTGAGCGCGATCCTGGCCCAGGAGGCCGAAGGCGCCATGCGCTATCTCGAGCGCTATGGCGTGAACTTCGATCGCAACGAGGATGGCCGTTATCTGGTGTTCCGCGCCTGTTTCTCCTCGAAACCGCGCAGCCACGTGATTCAGGATCACTTCAAGCCCATCGTCAAAGCGCTCGGCGCCGAGGCGACCCGCCGGGGCGTCAAGGTGCGTGATCAGACGATGGTCACCAACCTAATCGTCCGCGACGGCCAGTGTTACGGCGTTCACGCGCTTGGCCGCGACGGCGAGCCGTTGGTGATCCGCGCCAAGTCCGTCATCATGACAACCGGCGGCGCCAGCCAGCTTTTCGAAAAGAACCTTTATCCTCCCGACATCACAGGCGACGGATACGCCATGGCGCATCGCGCCGGCGCCTATCTCGTCAATATGGAGTTCATGCAGGTGGGGGTGTCGCTGGTCTCGCCCTTCATCAACCTGTTCGGCAATTACTTGTGGGACGCCCACCCTAGCCTGACGGATCGAGATGGAAGGCCTTTCGTGGGTGATTATCTGCCCGATGGGATCACGCTCGACGCGGTGATACAGGAAAAGGAGCGCCACTTCCCCTTCAGCTCCAGCGACATTTCGCGCTACGTGGAGATCGCAGTCCAAAAGGCGATCAACGATGGACGCGGCACGGAACTCGGCGGCGTCTATCTCGACTTTCTCGATTGCCGACTGCCGGCGGTGCTCGCCGACAAGGGCCGCAGCATCGCCAATATGTGGTCGACCACCTACGAGTGGTACAAGGCCAAGGGCGCCGATCTCTATCGCGACAAGGTGCAGATCGCCTGCTCGGCCCACGCCATCAACGGCGGCCTGTTCATCGATGAGAACGCCCAATCGAACGTCAAGGGCCTGTTCGCTGCC
>Ga0134126_10001827_pt1 | contig 27005 bp, 21 predicted proteins | sample KB31752_FD_96881 | JGI IMG/M metagenome (GOLD analysis project Ga0134126, IMG submission 96881) | Terrestrial soil microbial communities with excess Nitrogen fertilizer from Kellogg Biological Station, Michigan, USA - KB3-175-2 | ecosystem: Environmental > Terrestrial > Soil > Unclassified ... | reverse complement strand
TCTGTTCGGATGTTAAGTGCAGTCGACAATTCATTCATCGCCTCAGATCGGAACCTCTTAGCATCGCCGTCATATGTTGCGGCCATTCGTCGTTGGACGGCGAGACCGATGTTTCGTAATTGAAACCGATCCCAGCCGCCTGAGTTTGTCTGCTCCAACTCAAAAACCATTGGGCTCGCCGACAGCTTGCGGAGCATACGTGCCGAAGTCCGATACCCGACGCGAGCGCGAAGCTTTTTCTCTTCGTTCACCACAAGTTTCATAACTTCAGGCTGGGTGGGACGAAATCCGAGCTTGCGGTAAAACCAGAATGCGCCCGACTCAATGCCTTCCTCATTCTCATAACCAATCTGATAAGGATCGAGCATGAAGACACTAACCTTAAGCAGGTGGTGAAAGATGCGAAGCGTGTGAGCATACAACCACGCGGTTTCGCCGTCGCGAAAGGTGTAGTAGAGATTGAAGCCGCTTTCCATTCGCTCAAAAATCGAGAGGCCCTCAAAGTAACCAACCGGTACGCCATTCTTGAAGATCATCGCCGCATGATAGGCACGCAAAGGCAAACGTTTGTCAGGCGGCACTCCCATAATAAAAATATCGACGCCCCGGCCGATATTTACTTTTAGAACCCGGCTGGGATCTCCGTGAGTAAACCCGTGGAGTTCGCGATAGCGCAGCGTCGAAGCCTCTCGCGCGAGGTCGAGAATTTTTTCGCCCTCGTGCCGGGAAAGACGTTCAAGCACCGTTGCAGGCTTCTTCAACTCGTCGCGCAGAGAAATGTCGCGGCGCTGAATGAGTGGTTTGCGATGGTAGAAAATATTGCGAGCGTTTACAGGCAGGCGCATGCCGGTGCGCGTAGCGCGATAGCTGGGCGTCCAGCTGACGAAAAGATTTTGCGAGTTGTAGAGTTCAGCTTTCTCTCGGTCAGTCTGCGCCAGCAACTCGAATCGCTGGAACAGCCATGGCAACTCTTTCGTCCGCCCTTTAGCCGCGCGCAGCCAGTCGGGATAAGGGACGTTCGCTTCCACGAAACCGTCTTCGTCGAGCAGCGGCATAAAACGCGGCCACGTCTCGGCCAGGCGGTTCTCGTCATTAAACCAATCCCAATCGAATGCGATTTGATTTGGATGGCGTTTGAGCAGCCAGCGCACAATGTAGAAAGTAAACGTGTCCACCACGGCAGTTCCGGCAATTCCTGATATTTCCGGATTGTCCAAGGCTGATAGATCGACTTCAGCCTCGCGCAATGCCTCAACTCTCTTGCTGAAACTTCGGAGTTGTGTTTCCGACAGTTGTCTGACGCGTGCTCCCTGCGGGTAGGCGCAGAGAAAAAGAAGAATCTCGTGGAAGCGGATTAAGTCTTCCAAGGCCTCAATCTTTTGCCGGGCGAGACGAACCAGCAGCCGTTCGCTGGTGCGAGACTCGCGCGAGCCGAAGCGGCTCTTGAGTTCATCGAGTTGATCGAGCAGTCGATTAAGGTAGTTGGGGGCCATGCGTCTGGTTGGCTCGCGCCTGTGTAAGACAATATTTCGCCGCGGATTTACGCGAATGAACGCGGATTAGATTAAGAACAAGCAGTTGAGTTGATCTGTTTTTTCAGATTCGCCTATCCGCGCAAATCCGCGGCTAATAATTTAACCGCACATCAAACGCAGACTCACCGCAAGTGCTTGCGCATAAACGTCGCGATCTTCCAGGCGTCGATGGCCTTCCAGGGCAGCGAGGCCATTGTGTAGTGCCCGCAGGAAAGCCACACGACATCGAGCGGTAAATTATGACGTTTGGCTTCCGCGATTGTCTGGTGCGTCAGATCGAGCGGGAACGTCAGATCATAACGCGCCGAAATGAAGCGCATCGGGCGTAGACCCATTTTGGGCAGACGGCTAATAAAAGGAACGGGACTAATCGGCGCCCAATACTCACGCAGTTCGTCGAGGCTTAAGTGTTCGCCAAAGCCTTCGCGCAAGTGACGCGTAGACAGCCCGCGCCAGGCAACATCCGCTACATAACCGGAAACGTGATTAAACGTTCCGGCGTTGATATCGGGCTCATGGGCAAACGCCAGAAAAGCGATGCATGAACCAACGCTGGTTCCCAGGATGCCGATGCGTTCGTAACCTTGATTCTTCAGCCATCTGACGGCGGCGCGCGTATCAAGCACAGCCTGGCGCATCGACTGAATCGTGCGACCAACATTGGTACTGACCAGGTGGTCGGCGCGCTCGAGCTCAGGAGGCCGGCGCTCTTCATGATAGGGAAGCGTCAAACGTAGGGCTGACATCCCGATGAAATTGAAGATCCGGCAGGCTTCAACGTGACTATCCGGCTGCGCGTTCCACTGCGGCAACACCACCACGGCAGCGCGCGGTTGTCGCGCTTTTTTTGGCGGCACCGGAAAATAACGCGCCCGCGCTAAATTGTTTTCGGCGGAGGGCGTCTGTATAGCGCTCGTCCAGGTTAGTTGGTCACCCTGAAGTTGAAAGTCGGAGATTGGCGGCAGCGCATAGAAAATGTCGCTGTTCGCCATCGCCGCTGTGCTGTAGTTGTGCAAGACATGGCGCGGGTCATCACCGTTCACATGATCGCTAATGAAAGAGAGACCCCAATTAAACGGCCGCACCAGGCGGTTGTTATCCCGCTCGTGATGCGCGCGCTCGCGCCCGTGCATGAAAGCTTTCCACAAAACTCGATTAACCTCGCCACCAACCTAATAACCAGCGGTACTATTCCTCGCCTCGGAGAGGCGAAATGTTTATAGCCACAAGTCTGGAACCACAGCTCTGGGAGTTTTATCGCGCTCCTACGGAGCGCAAAAAGCCAAATTACTACGCCCATCTATAGACATTTGGCTCCTACGGCGCCTGGGAAGGTCGCCAACGCAGAACTGACCTTTGAAACCTTCGGAACTTGTCCAGCAGGCTTAATCCTAAAGGCGCATGACGACGAGATCAAGCGGGGCCAATCTCACAAAGGAAAGAGGCCGCCCGACTAGCATCGAGCGGCCTCGTGAAACGGGTTGCTTTAACGCTGAGTCAAGCAGCGTTAATGGTTAAGGGTTTTGCCTCGGGCAATATTCGAGTAGGCCGAGTTCCCCGAGCCATTAAAGGCGCGCACACGGTATCTATAGAACGTGTTGTTCGATAGTCCTGTATCCGGGTAGCTCGTGACGTTTGCCCCTACCGAATTGATCTGCGCGAAGTTGGTGCAATTATTCCCCGTGCAACGTTCGATCAGAAAACCGGTTTCGTTTCCTGAATTATCCGTCCACGCCAGGTTAATCTGACTCGTGGAAACTCCCGTTGCCGTTAAATTACTGGGCGCGTTTGGCACGGGTGGCGGGGTCGGTGTCGGCGTGGGTGTTGGCGTCGGAGTTGGAGTCGGAGTTGGCGTCGGTGTTGGCGATCCGCCACATCCCGGAAACTTGAAGGCGCCGATTCGTGTGCGCCAGTTAAAACTGGTCGTGGTGGCGTAATACTCAGTGGTGTACCAGAAAGTGCAATCGTCTACCGGATCGATCGTCATGTCGCTGTAATCGCCCCAACGACCGTTAGTACCGGTTTGACTACCAGTGCCGGCAAACAGTGTGACTTCGGCTTGCGGCAAAGTGTTGATTGGATCTCCGGCGAGTCTACCGGCGTAGCGAATCTGCGGGTTGATCGTGCTGCTGGATGCGCTATATCCCAGAGCGAGGTTGCCCTGCTGATCCATCGCCGCAGCGCCCATCCAGCGATGGGTAGTGTCCGGTTGATAGGTGGCCTGTTGAGCGACACTCACCGGTCCACTAGTTACGTTACGCAGTTCGAACCAGCGCGGGGCAGCCGTTGTGCCTGACTGGACAGTGAAATTGCCGACTGTAGCTTCATGACCGTCTGAGAAGAAGCGCGTGGCAAGCCGAAACATTAGGCGATCCCCGATGGGATCGAGAGTGGAGGTAGTTCCGAGTTGAGGAATTCCACCGGAGCGGGCCGTGAAGCCTGCCGAAGCCGGACTGGCAAACAAGGTAAACGTCGAGCTAAGCGGCGTCACGAAATCGACGTGGAAGTGAAAGACTCTAAAGCTTCCTCCTCCCGGAAATTCCACAAACGAGGCTGGCGCTCCCGCAGGTGGCAGTATTGACCCGTCGAGGTCAGCGGGCAGGTAGACTTCTTCCAGAGGTCCGCCCGTGATGCCGGGAGTAATAAAGGTCGCGGGCGCTCCGGCAAGCATGGCCGCGCGATCAAATGCGAATGGCTGCGGACCGAGGAAGGCCGTGCCAGACGAGTTGAATACGTTCATGCTCATGTAATAAGCGTCGGGCCAAACGCCCAGGTGAGGATAGTCGAAGAAGTTTGATCCGAGGTGAAAGCCGTAACGGTTGTAACTGCCCGCGGCATTACTGCTGGTAGACACCGCAATGCATTCGTCAGTTGGAACTCCTGAGCCGGCAAACTGACTGACGACCCAGCGGTTCGCAAGCTGGTCATAGAGCACAACCGGATCACCGTCGCCGGCAGTCTCGCAGGGGCCACCAAAGCCGGTCCAGATGGTCTGAATACCAACCGGGCCCAGCACTGATGCGCCGGTAACTTTGTCAAAGACCTGGTAGCCTTCGTTAACTATTTGCACATACTGCGTGGCGCCCGCCTCGCCATTGGTGTCGGGCGGCGCGCAGTTGCAGGCCACTCCCGGAAACGGAATGCCGTTGAAGTTGAGAATCGGCGCCGGCATGTTCAACGTCTGGAAACTTCTCAAGTCGCTGAAAAAATTCTGGACCACCGTGTCAGCTTCGTCTTTATGCTTATGTGGGATTTTGGGATTCTCGTTAGCCTCGTGCTCGCCTTTGGAGAAGACCGGCTGCGGCTTCATGTCGCGCAGCGGAATCGAGGTGTCGTTATGATAAGAGGCGACCACTGTGATGTCGCCTTTTTGATCCTGCGGAACGCTCGACGTGAGTAGCGGCGAGACTGACAGACTCTTGTCTGCGTTCAAAGCTCTGAGGCGCTTGGCCTCAATGATACGTGGTAACACTATTACCGTGGTCAGCAGCAACGCTGCTGTAAACAAAATGATCGCTTTTGTTCGCATCTTCATTTCTTGTCCTCCAGTTATCAAATCCAAGTTAAGAACAGAACCGGTTCCGGATGAAAAGATAGGGCGAGCTAACTTGACTGATTACGGTCCGATTGCTGGTTGCCGGTTTACTCGCAAACTATCCTTTCGAAAGCGAAGGGCTGGTTAGCACAAACTCCTGGGAGGAGGGTCGCCTAGTGGGGGGACAAAAAATGAGAAACTCGCGTGCCGACAGAGCGGCGTAGTGAGTGTCCGGGAGACCTGACGAAGTGTCTTTAGTAATCTTCACTGAATGTGTGGAGCGCAGGCAGTATATTACTTTTCTACGACGGCTGATAGTAATTTAGCTTCGTGCAATTCTTGTGTTTTTGTTGCAGAAGCAGGTGAGCGCAAAAAAAGGGACCCGGCCGAAACCGTGTCCCTGTGATCCTGAACATGAATTTGAATTCAGGTCAGTTGCAAGTGCTTAGTTTGAATGAGTGGATGTAGGTGGTCCAGTTGAAATTTCCGTTTGCCGGAATATATTCACCTGTAAATACCATCTGGCATCCGTCTACAGGGTCAACGCTGATGGTGCTGTAGTCGCCCCAGCGCGCGAGTGAGGGAGTTTGCACTCCCGGTCCTGCCAGTACACTAGTCTCGTTACCCAACGTTCCCAGTGGATCGAGTGGCCCACGGTACGCGTAACGGATGCTCGGCTTGATCGTGCTGCTCGAGATGTTATAGCCGACGGCGATACCGCCGGTTTTGTCGATCGCCGCGCTTCCCATCCAACGGAAGTCCGAGCTCGGTGCAAAGGTACCCTGCTGCCGGATCGTGGGAATTGCGCTGGCCATCGTTTGACCCGCGACGTTTTGCAGTTCATACCAGCGGATGCCGCTGCCACCGCCGCTGGCGACTGAGTGATTGATAACCAAAGCCTCGCGAGTTCCCAGGTTGCGATAACTCAAGCGGTACATCAGTCGATCTGCCAGTGAATCAAGCTGCTGTGTCGTACCCGGTTGCGGGATGCAGGTGCCGCCGCCACAGGTTCTGCTAAAGGCGGCCACGCCGGCAATATTGGTTGGTCCCGTGAGCGTACCGGTTCCGGCTGTCCAGTTCACCGAGAATCTCCAGAACTGTAAGGCTGTAGAGCTAATACTAAGCAGCAGATTTGGCGAACCTGCCGGAGGTAAAACAGTTCCTTCAAGGTCTGAAGGTTCAAGGCTTGCACCGGCGGTCGTGTTGGCGCAAATCTGACGGGCGGCGGCGCCAATCAACATCTTGTCGCGCTCGAGCGCGCATACTCTGTTGCCACTGAAACTGCGGCCATTCTTGAACATGTTGTAGGTGATGTAATAAGCATCGGTCCAGACGCCCAACTTCGGATAGTCATTGAAATCCCGGTTGAAGGAATAAGAGTAACGGTTGTAGCTGCCGGTGGGATCGGGACCGGTCGAAACCGCGACACACTGCGTGTAGGGAGTTGCGGAAACGGCAAACTGCGTCAGTATCCAGCGATCGGCCAATTGGTCATACTGAACAATCGGATCGCCATCATTATCTGATTCACAACGGCCGCCAAAGCCCTGCCATACCACATTGCCGTTCTTCGGAAAACCGGAAACAAGATTGAAGCCCGTGATTTGATTGCTGGCATCGCGCGTCAGCGTGTAGACCGCGTAGCGCAGGTTAACCCACTGCACATAGTGATTCGGTCCCAGGTCCCCAGTTGTATCAGGCGGAGCAACGCGAAAACTAGGATCTACCGATGTACCGATAGTTCCCGCCTTCGGTAATGCTAATGCCGAGGGCGAACTAATACTTCTTTCGGCCAACGGATCTATGCCTGATGGGTTTGTATTACCCACCGGTTCCGGCCTGCCGGGTTCGAAGTCTCTACCGCCTCTCGCCATCTCAGGACGATCGCCACGGTCAAACATCTCACGCAAGGGTCGTGATCTATCATAGTGAACCGGTTGGCTTACCTCAGCTCGCTGTTCCATAGCCTGTTCGGGCAGCGAGTTTTTGTTTTGCCCAGACGTTGAAAATGGCGCAGTCGCCAGACATAAAGTCAGGAACGCAAGAATAGCAACAGTCTTTTTCATCTTCATCCTTTCCATATTAAGCGGGCTGGTTATTACGAATTCCCTGGGAGTGAGAGTACTTCGTGGGCGTCGATGGAGACGCAGTGCTCAAACAACTCACGCTAACGTCGTTTTGCTGAATCCGCAAAGTAGCTATTAGAAAACCAAGATGGACCGGAGTGTTTGAGCGTCGGCAGTATAACCATTTTTCTACGGAAGGCAATAGTAGTTAGTGAGACTTGGTAGCGACTCTGAACTATGTTCAATCACAAAGGGACTTGAAGTTCATCAAAAGTGTGATGCGCTAGCGCCGCCGGCCAAAGAGTCTGCGCGCCATTTGCGGCAGTAACCGTGTGGTCCTGACAATTGAGCCGGTGGTGAAGTGGCTGGCGAGACCGCCAAAAAGGCGGCTGGCCTGAGCAGAGTAACGAAACCACCAGAGGTCGGGCAGGAATGAAATCCGGTTCACATGAATGTGTTGCGGGTGGACCAACTCCAGCAAACCCATGCGCCCATGAGTTCTGCCGTAGCCGCTGTCTTTAATACCGCCCCAGGGAGTTTGTGCAATGCCGTGCGTGTAGACGACTTCATTAACCATCACCGTGCCCGCTTCAATGCGCTCGGCGATCCTCCGTCCCTTAGTGATGTTTTTTGTCCAGACGCTGGCCGTCAAACCATAAACACTGTCGTTCGCGAGCTTGATCGCCTCATCCTCCGTTTTGAAAGTCATAACCGGCAGCACTGGCCCAAAGGTTTCATCGCGCATTATGGTCATGTGGTGATCGACGTTTGTCAGCACCGTTGGTTCATAGAAGAAACCTGCACGGTTCGAGCCGCGTTGACCTCCGGCAAGCACCTTTGCGCCGCGCTGCTTCGCGTCGTTCACATGGTCGGCCACGATTTGAAGTTGATTTTCATTCGACATGGCGCCCACGTCGATCTCGCTGTCAGTGCCCAACCCCTGTTTTAGTGCACGCGTTTCGGCCACGACCTGTTCGATAAACTTCGGTGCGATTGACTCCTGAACGTAGCAACGCTCAACTGAGGCACAGGCCTGTCCGGAGTTTGCGAACGCGCCCCAGACAGCCGCGCGTGCAGCATTTTTCAAATCCGCATCCTCGAGAACAATCATCGGATCTTTGCCGCCGAGTTCGAGCACTACCGGAGTCAGATATTTCGCGGCAGCTTCGGCGACGCGTTTGCCAGTCGCCACACTGCCGGTAAACATGATCTTGTCTACGCGAGCATCAATAAGCGCACGGCCAGTCGAACCATCACCAGTTGCAATATTCAGCAAACCCGGTGGCAGACCAGCCCGTCTGAAGAGGTCTCCGAGTTTCAAAGCGATTAGCGGCGTGAGTTCACTTGGCTTGAGCACCACAGCGTTGCCGGCCATCAAGGCCATCACCACTTCATCAGCGGGCGTCGCCAGCGGAAAATTCCAGGGAGAAATAATGCCGACAACACCGAGGGGCCGGAAGACAATGCTCGACGATCGGCCCATCAAGCCGTATTGTCCGATGTCGATCTTCTGAGGGCGCAGCAAGTCTTCGGCGGCGTGCGCGAAGTAATGCATAGCGTCGAGTGTCGGCACTATCTCCATTGAGATCGCCTCAGCGACTGGTTTGCCGGTTTCCTGCGAGATCAGGAGTGCAAGTTCATCGCGCTCGGCGAGCATTAGTTCCCGCGCACGCAATATCACGCGAGCCCGATCGCGATAAGAGAGTCCAGCCCAGGCGGGCTGTGACTGACGTGCCTGCAACACCGCTTCTTTAACTTCCGCTGGAGAAGCCAGGGGAGCGCGGCCAATTTCCTGGCCCGTCCCGGGATCGTAAGAAACGACTTCGGCGGGCTTCACATCCTGCGCTGGTAGAGTTTGCGTGCTCATTTCTTGTAGGGATTATCCAATAAAGGAGGTTCGGTGCATAGGGTTTAGACATCTCTGAGTCCCGTAGGGACCGAATGTTTATAGGTATCACTGGAGCCAGGATTTCTCTCTGGTAGCAGCGACCGAGTCGCTCCTACCAGAGAAAGTGTTTTATCAAACGCCTGTGGTGATAAACATTTGGCGCCTACGGAGCCTTTGCCTGCAGGTCGAGCCCGCGTTTCTTGAGTCTCGACCCTGTCAGTTACAATCAGGTCTCCAAGTCGTCAAACATTCTCCGAGGAGCAGCCTTTCATGATCAGACCGCAGCTTCAGGAATTCATGCGCCGCATGGATCAAAAATCAGTCGCCATCATTCCCAGCGCTCGCGAAGCGACCCGTTCCAACGACACGCAGTATCGCTTTCGTCAGGATTCAGATTTCTATTATCTGACCGGCTTCGAAGAGCCCGACTCAATTGCGGTCGTCGCGCCCGGCAGAGAACAGAAGTACACGCTGTTCGTTCGTCCGCGTGATCCGGAACAGGAGATTTGGGTGGGCCGTCGCGCCGGCGTTGAAGGCGCGAAGAAAGAGTTTGGCGCCGACGAATCGTTTCCCGTTGCCGAGTTTGAAACAAAACTTCAGGACATACTAGACGGCGCGGACAAACTTTACTTCCGGCTCGGAGCCTATCCCGATCTCGACAACACCATCATCCGGCAGATCGCGCAGATGCGCTCGCTCAATCGCAAGCCGATCCATCCGCCGCGGACCATTATTGATCCTGCCACAATCGTTCATGAGATGCGCGTCTTGAAGTCTTCCGATGAGATAGAGCTAATGCAAAAGGCCGCGGACATTGCCGCGGAGGCCCACGTGGAAGCGATGAAAACGGTGCGGCCGGGGATGAAGGAATATGAGGTCGAAGCCCAAATAGAACAAGTGTTTCGTCGACGGGGAGCCTCAGGGCCTTCTTACAATTCAATCGTTGGCGCCGGGGCAAACGCCACCGTGCTTCACTACATAAACAACGATGGCGAGCTGCGCGACGGTGATTTGCTGCTCGTCGATGCCGGAGCTGAGTACAAGGGTTACGCCTCCGACATCACGCGCACCTTCCCGATCAATGGCCGCTTCTCGAAGGCGCAACGGGAAATCTACGATCTGGTACTGAAGACGCAGGTGTCATGCGTGGAGATGGTCCGGCCGGGCGTTACGCACGATGAATTGAAGGCGCACTCGGTCGAGATGTTGACGGAAGGCATGGTCAAACTCGGGCTTCTAAAGGGAGAACCCGCTCAGCTCATCAAAGAAGAGAAGTATAAGCAGTTTTATATGCATGGCCTGGGCCACCTGCTGGGCATCGACGTGCACGACGTTGGCATTTATTACTACGACAAACAATCGCGCGCACTCGAGCCGGGTGTAGTGATGACTGTCGAACCGGGAATCTACGTCGCGCCGGACACGAAAGACATTCCCGAGCAGTATCTCGGCATTGGCGTGCGCATTGAAGACGATGTGCTGTGCGCTGCCAATGGTCCGCAAGTGTTAACTACCGGGGTGCCGAAGGATGCGGACGAGATTGAAGCACTGATGAATCAGTAGGCAGAAGGCAGAAGGGCAGAAAACGAAACGAGTTCTTTGTTCTGCCTACTGCCTTTTGCCTGCTGCCTTCTGCTTTCACCAGCCGGTAGCGAACAGATTACTCGCGGCTTTCAGTCCACTCGCCTTTCTTAATGCACTGACAACTCGGCCACGATCTCCTTCACGATCTCTCGTCCCTTTTCAACTTCCTCAGGCTTCAAAGATATTGCACCGACGACAGCGTGGCCGCCGCCGCCGTAGCGTTCGCAGATCCTGGCGATGTTGTGCGTCCGCGGGCGAGGTGCCCACGGGTTTGAGCCGACGGAAATCTTGGTGCGTTGCGAGCCGCGGGTTAGGGCGACCGTGTAGGTTGCTTCCGGAAAGAGGTAATAAGGAATGAACTTGTTGAAGCCTTCATAGCCCTCATCAACCAGATCAAACTGGACTACGTCGTCGGCAAAGATCGCTTTGCGACGAACCGCGTCCAGAGTTTCCAGATGCTGTTTGAGGATTGGCTGGAAACGCCTTTGCACCTCTTCACCTGTCGCAACTTCATCGAGTGGTTTCACGGTGAGCTCGCGGATAATCTGCTCAATAAACTTGTCGTCCGGATCGGACTCGATCACTTGCATTAGTTGCAACGCCGGCTCTTTCAGTTCCACACACTGCGCTGCGGATTCGTAAAGGGCGCCGTCGATAATGTGGGCCCAGTGAATCAGATCTCTGAGCGGCGCGTCGTCAAAGCCAAACTGATTGCGGGCGACGTCAGCGATGAACTCGGTGCACGACTTGCGCGACGCATCGAGAAACTTCTTTCCGGAATGGTCGGCACGAAAGTGAGCTTCATCCGCGGGCGTAAGAAACGCCGACTGGTGATGATCAAACCACCAGGTCAATTTCTCCGTCGCTGCATACTTGAAATCAACGATCGCGTTTTCGTCGCCATCCAGCAAGGCAAGATCGAAAAGGTTTCCCGGGCGGTGCAGCAAACCAGCGTAGTTAACTTCAGCTTCGGGGTGAATACGGTCCGTGTAGAAGCGTGTAAAAGTTGCGGCCGAGGCGACCCCGTCGAAACAGTGGCCGTGATAAAGAAGACGAAGTTTCATAAGTTTCACTGGCTAAAAGAGTCGGCAATAGTAGCAACGCAAGAGTTTTCTAGCAAAGGCCCACCAATCAATACGAACAAGTGATCGTCTGGGACCGCGGGCGTCCCGCCCGCAATGAGCGCGAAGCGCGAAAAGTATTTGATAACAGTTAATTGTTCTTTAGATAGGCTTCGCGCCTGCGGCGCGTTGCGGGCGGGTCGAGCACCCCCACAGATAAAAAACATCTGTCGGGGACCCCGCCCGCCCGCGGTCGCAGACAATCACTTGAAAAAAAGTAAGGGGCACGGCATGCCGTGCCCCTGGGCGGGAACGTTGAAACTGTCTCAAGCAAGATTATTGTTTACAGGGAACGATCGCCGTAGCAGTAGTTGCCTTCAGGTGGTCCGCAATGAACTTGTCAACGTCCGCCTCAATCAGCTCACCGTTAACGACCCAGGCTTTTTCAGTTAATACGTCGCCGGTTTTGGCGAGCGTGGCCGGCTCGAGAAAAATATTCCATGGCGATCCCCAATTCCGTGTGTCTCCTGTCAATTGCCGGTAGGCGTAGTGTGGAGTCTTGGTGCGATCTTCGCGCAGCTCCGACTCACTGACCACCGGATAAGGCGGGCCGTTTGGTCCATAGAAATTGGCAACCGCGTCGCGCATCCCGTATTCACTAACACCGATAACGCCGAATCCCTGGTCCTTGTATTTCTCGTAGAGACTGGCGGCCAGCGGCGCTTCGTTACGCCAGTTAGGACACCAGGGCGCGAAGTAAACAATCATGACGAGTTTTTTGCCGGCCACCAGCGTGCGCAGGTCGACTGGCTTGTTGTCCTTGAGGTCGTTTAGCGTCCAATTTTTATAGTTAACAGTTTTCTCAACCAGCGGCGAATACTCGTGGTTGCCCTGGGCCCATGCCGCTGCGGGGCTTATGGCCAACGCGAAAACGATTAAGGCGAATAATCTTTTCATATCACACTCCTGCTGATCCAAAACTTAGTTAGTCTTCTGTGCCGTCGGCGGAGATTCATCCAGCAACGGTTTCACTGCCGCTTCCCAACCGGCACGGTCGTGCGCACCGTCGATCTTCTGTCGAATCCGGCCATCACGATCTATCAGATAAGTAACTGGCAGTCCGGGGCCGTTGCCAAACTTTTCACCAACCGCTTCCGCCCCACGCAACACCGTATACTCCTGCTTCAAGTCCTTCTGAAAATCTTTAATGACTTCGACTGTATCTCCCGGCGCAGTGGACACGCCGACCACCTCCAGTCCCTGCCCCTTCAATTCGCGTTGCATCGCATTGAACTCGGGAATTTCAGCGCGGCAGGGCACGCACCAGGTGGCCCAAAAGTTCAGGAGCACAACTCGCCCGCGTAGGTTAGCCAGCTTGAACGGCTGACCTTCGAGTGTTGAGAGCTCGACCTCTGGCACTGGTCGAGAATTACTAGCAGCTGAGGGCGGCGGAGGCGGAGGCTGCTTTACCTTGATCCAACCTTCCGCATTTGGCAGATACTGCGCGATCTTTCCGCTGGTTAGCAGCGTTGATTTCCCTGTCATGATTAGCAGGCCAACCGCAATCAGTACCACTCCCGAAACAATTTCAACCTTGTGCAGGTGTTTGCGAAACTTTCCGTAGAAAGCCAGAAACTTATTCAGCCCAAGACCGGTCAAGAGAAACGGCACCGCCAGACCAGCGGAGTAGAACGCAGAGAGAGTTAGTCCGCTGCGCCAGCCGCCGCTGGCAGCCGCGAGCCCGAGTATCCCGCCAAGAATTGGACCAATGCACGGCGTCCAACCAGCCGCAAAAGCAATCCCCAGCGTAAAGGAGCCCAACGGCCCACGCGGTTTTTCATTTGAGAAGAAGCGCGTGTCTTTGTAAAGAGTTCCTATTTTTAGCAGGCCAATCAGCTGCAACCCGAACAGGATAATGACGACCCCTCCGATCCATCTAACCCAGCGGTTCGTGATGATCGAGGCGCCAACCAAACCGGCAGTTGTGCCCAACGCCAGGAAGATAACTGAAAGTCCGGCATTGAACGCCAACGAATTGATAATAACGGCACGGCGGGCGTTGCCACCCGAGCCGCCTTGTTTGAGGGTGTCGATGCTCACTCCCGACATCAGGGAAATATAGCCGGGCACAAGTGGCAAAACGCACGGAGAAAGGAATGAAAGTAATCCGGCGGCGAAGGCGACCCAAATAGTTAGGTTTTGACTTTCCAAAGTTAACTTACGACCCTTTCAATCATGCTGGCTAGTATACGGTGAACTCCCGGACAAAGCAGCGGGAGCAAGCCCGCCTTCCCGACCCTGAGACTTCGATCAGGCTCACTCAATCTTAGCTGGGAAGCCTTTCAATCAGGTTTGAATGTTCAATTTGAATCAGCTCGGGGTCGGGAAGGGCGGCTTGTCCTCGCCTCCTGTCCGATTCTCAATTCTTGCCAGACGCCCCGGTGACGCTCCGCGTTTCAGTCTCCGGCGTCAGTGGCTCGGCCATAACTTTCTCGATCATTTTCCCCAGCGCCGTAATTTCCTGTTCACCAGACCCCATCGCTATGAAGCGTATATTTCCGCGCCGGTCGATCAGAAACGACATGGGAATGGAAAACACGCCGTAGTTCCTATCGTTGATAGAAGAATCTGCGACTACGAAACCGTATGGCAGTCGCTGTTGCTTCTTGAAGGTTCGCAGGTAAGCAAGTTCTTCGCCGGGGGTAGCGCGCTTGCCGTCAATATTGCCGAAGTAGTTTGTGAGACCCAGTATTACCAGTCCCTTGTCTTTATAGCTTTCATGCCAGCGTTGCAATCTGGGAAAAGTGTAACGGCAGGGCCCACACCAGGGCGCCCAAAAATCGAGCAAGACAACCTGACCGCGCAGGTTGGAGAGTGTTACCGGGGATTGATCGATCCATTGCGCTGCTACCAACTCCGGAAGTGGCGGGGCTGCCGCTGGGACTGCGTCGTAGAATATTCCCCGCGGATCAATTGAACCATCAAGGCCCAGCAGCCGGATATTTGCCAGTCGCAGCAAACTAGCTGACGGAATTGAGATGGCGAATTTGCGCAACTCAGTTATTGCTCCGAGTGCTTCAGGCTTTTTTCCAGTCTGCACATAAGCGTCCGCTATGAAGGAGACAGCTTTGAAGAGCATGTCGTCACGCTTAGGGGCGTTAATAGATTTGTCAGCGGCTACCAGCTTTGCAACCTTGAGCATCTCCTGGGCATGCTTCAGTTCGCCGGCGTAGTCCTTTGTTTTTTGCGATGCCTCGGCGATCAAAGTCTCCATGCCAAACCATTCCGTCAAATTCAGTGGCTGGTTTTGCGCGTAGGCCGTAACCGCGCGTTCGGCTTCCGGAATGAGACTTTGTCGAGTGGTGAAAAGAACTACAACGGCTCGCGCTAGTTGCGCCTCTTCCCCGGATGGCTCCCCGGAAAGATAGCGACGCATCGCCAGGAGAGCCCCGTCTCCATTACCAGCCAAATAATGAAGCATGCCGAGGTAATAGAAGTCTCCGTCCGAAAGAGACTTTCGCGTTTCCAGTATGGTCGCATACTTCGCAGCCAGATCTTTTTGTTCCTGTTTAGTTTTTGCCTCGAGTTTCTGATCGTAGGGAATTTTCTGTTTGTTGAAAGCGTTGAATGCAACGTCAAGGTAAGACTTTGCTTCTGCATACAACAGTTTCGCCGCCCGCTTTTCGGGCTTGGCTTCGCTCTTTTGCGGTTGCGGCGGTGAGACAGACTTAGGTTGTTCCTGGGCAGCCACATTTCCCGCAGCCGCCGGCAACAACAACTGCAACGACAAGATCAAAACTGCTAGTGAAAACTTCATACGTCAATCAGCCTACGGCTACGAGCCCAAAACGATCCGGCGAAAAAATTTCGAGCGCTGACGGAAACGTCTTATCAACAATTGCGCCGGCGATTAACTCACCGGTTACCGGCGCCAGCAGGATACCGTTGCGGTAATGGCCGGTGGCGTAGTAGACCCCGGCAATTTCAGCACAAGGACCGAGCACTGGCAAAGTGTCGGCAGCGCGCGGTCGCAATCCGGCCCAGGCGTCAGTCAGCGGCAGCGCTGCAATTCGGGGCGAAATTTCCAGTGCCGCCGCCAGGATCGACTGCACGCCTGCGGCAGTTACTTGTTTCTCAAAACCCGCATGTTCCGAAGTTGAACCTGCCAGCAAACGTCCATCTCGCCGCGGCACAACATAACCTCGCGGGCTGTAAATAACGTGTCGCGCCAGCGAAAGAGTCGGTTGAAAGCAGAGCATCTGGCCGCGAACCGGTTTGATGCGCAACTGCGGCAAGGCTTTGTCTCCGGCTCCCAAAAGGGAACTCCAGGCGCCTCCAGCAATGACTACCGCGTCAGTGGAAATGAAGCCGCGTGAAGTTTCAATGCCGCTGATGCGGTCGCGTTCGATCTTCAGAGACGCTACTGCCGTTCCGGTTTCCATGCGCACTCCGAGGCGCTCATTCGCAGCTACCAGGGCTCTGATTAGTCGACGATTTTCCACTTGCGTATCGAGCGGAAACTTGAGAGCCGCGCGGACGTCTTCGTTAACAGCCGGCTCGAGTTGCCTCACAGCTTCGGCGCTCAGTTTTTCGATCGGGAGTCCGGCTTTTGTTTGCCACTCGTAACGTTTCTGCAGTTCATCCGCATCGTGCTCGGTGAAAGCCAGGTAAAGCGTTCCTGCTGTTTCCAGTTCAATGTCGATGCCGGTTTCGTCCAGGAGCGCCGCGGCGAAGTCCGGATACATATCGCGACTGCGGCAAGTGAGGTAAAAAAACTCATGCGCGCGATTGGCTTCTGCCTGAGGCGCCAACATCCCGGCCGCCGCTGAAGACGCCTCCGCGCCCAGGCCACTGCGTTCAATCAGAAGCACATCGCGAACGCCGCGCAAAGCAAGCGCCCGCGCCACGGTGAGGCCAATGACGCCGCCGCCGATAATTATCACTTCCGCAGTTTTGCTTAATTGAGTCATTGTCATCAGTGGCCAGAGTCCAGTGGTCAGTGGCCAGTTGTCAGTGGTCTGTTGTAGTCGTTATGCTGTTGGAGCATCTTCTTGACGCAACATTCACTAAGGAAAGCATGGCGGGGAGACAAATCAAGATTCGGAAACTGATCCTGACAACTGGCCACTGATCACTGGCCACTGACAAATTATGAACCATCGTATCACACTGATTCCCGGCGACGGCATCGGCCCCGAAATCGCCGCCAACGTAGTGCGCATCATCGAGGCTTCGGGTGTCGACATCGAGTGGGAAACTCATTACGCCGGCGCCCAGGCACTGGAAAAATTTGGCGAAACCTTGCCGCAGGCTTTGCTTGATTCGATCCTGAAGAATAAGGTGGCGCTGAAAGGCCCGGTCACCACTCCAATCGGCAAGGGTTTCACTTCGGTCAACGTAGGCCTCAGAAAAGCGCTCGATTTGTACGCCAACCTGCGTCCTATTCGCGCCCTGCCAAACGTTCCCTGCCGCTATCCGGAACTCAACCTGGTCATTGTCCGCGAGAACACGGAAAGCTTATACGCCGGACTCGAACACGTGGTAGTGCCGGGAGTTGTCGAGAGTTTGAAGATCATTACGGAAAAAGCTTCGACGCGTATCGCGCGGTTTGCCTTCGAATATTCGCGACGTGAAGGCCGCAAGAAGATCACCTGCGGACATAAAGCAAACATTATGAAACTGTCCGACGGGCTATTCCTCGATTGCTTCCGAAAAGTTGCGACCGAGTATCCCGAGATCGAAGCCGACGACAAGATCATCGACAACGCCTGTATGCAGCTGGTCATGCGGCCGGAACAGTTTGACGTAATGCTTTTGGAAAATCTTTACGGCGATATTGTTTCAGACTTGTGCGCCGGTTTGATCGGCGGCCTAGGGCTGGTACCAGGCGCGAACATTGGTGAGAAGGGTGCGATGTTCGAAGCCGTACACGGTTCGGCGCCGGACATTGCGGGACAGGGAATCGCAAACCCAACGGCGCTGTTGCAGTCGGGCATTCTGATGTTGCGGCATCTCGGCGAAAGAGAAGCGGCAGACAAGACGGAAAACGCACTGCTGCAAGTCTTTGAAGAGGGCACGGTGCGCACGAAGGACATTGGCGGCACTGCGAAAACCGCGGAGTTTGCTGACGCGATTATTCAGAAGATGAATGCATAGGGTGGGTTTCTGTTGTCAGCATTACCTCTTCAAGAGCGGGGGCAAGCCCCCTTCCTCACCTGGAGCTGACTACAGTTTGAGTAACATACCTTCTTGAGTGGCTCTCAATCACAAATCAGCAACTCAGGCTTGGTTAGCTCGTGGTCGGGAAGGGGGCTTGCCCCCGCTCTTTGTTTTTTAAGGTTCAGGTTTTCTGCGAGACGAGCAGCAGTCTGTGCGCGCCAAGTTTGAAGGGCTCTTCTGTTAAGGAACCATATGCGGCAACCGGTTCAAGGTTGGCGGCGCGCAACAACTCAACGAGTTCGCGGTAGGTGTAGGTTCGTTGAGAAGATGGCCGTCTATCTTCAACGCCGTCCCGTGTAAATGTGAAGTCGTTAAACATTCGCCCTTGCTCATGATCGTAGCGGTGCTCGATGTCGACCTTGATACCGGCAATCTCCATCGAGCGGCTGGGTTGAAAAGTTGGCAGCATGCACTCGGCAATAGCCGGCTCATCCAGAATGAAACGGCCGCCCGGTTTTAGCGTGGCTGAGACTGCTTTAAGGAAATCAGCATTCGCTTCGTCGTCAAGATAGCCAAAGCTGTTGCCAAAGCAGAAAGCTCCATCAAAGATACCGGACCAGGGTAAATCGCGCATGTCCTGATTGCGCCAGTCAATCTTTACGCCGGCTTGAAGCGAACTGCTCTGCGCCTCATCGATAAACTCCCTGGCGATATCAACTCCGGTCAAGGCAAATCCGCATTGGGCCAGCGCGATTGAAAGCCGGCCGTTGCCGCAGGGTACATCCAGCACTTTGGCGGCGCTGGTGAGTTGCAGTTGCTTCGAAAGGAAGTCAGCCTCAACGCCAGTTAGTTCAGCGGGTATCGCCGCGCGCCAGAAATCCAACGCCACGCCGTGAAAAAAGTTTTCCCACCACTGTGCCAACACCTTCCTCGCTTTCACTCTTCCTACTCTATTTCAAACGACCCTTCCTGACTAGCATAGCTTTTTGCGTTCAGGTCGATGACGGTCAATCGAATACGATAATGGCCGCTGGCCAAAGATGCGAGATTGAGCTCACCGGCGTAAGGAATGCGAGCTGCATCTTCCACATTCTTTGTATCAATACGAAAGGCCGGCGTTGAGACCGCCGCCCTGTTGCCGTGAAAAACGTCGATGCGAGCATTGACGTGAGGAGTCTCATTATTTGCGCCGCGTGAGACATTGTAGATGAAAGCCAGCAAGCGAAGCTTAGAACCCGGGGCAAAGCGCCGATCGATTTTTAACTGCGCCTTTTGAAGTGGACCGCCGTTGCGCGAATTGCTCTCAGTCAATTCACCTTGTCCAATTAGCAAACTGCTCAACGCCAAATTGTGTGACGAGAGGTCTGGAATTTTGACCCATTGCGTTGCCGCTCCCGTCAGGCCGCCTGAATCCCGGGCGGCCACCCGCACCTGATAGAGCCCAGGTTTGACGTCCAGCTGATCGAGGAAGTTGACGGTTTGCCGGTCACCAGTATTTGTTTCGGGCTTCAACTTGTTTACGAAGCTGCCTGCGACTCCTCCTGATTCGTTGTAAACAACTCCGGCAACATCGATCGCTCCTGTTTTGCCGTTGGTCTCCGTTTTCTTTTCGACTCGCATCAGTATCGCTAAGGTGGGTCCGCGAACAGGCAGGTCGAGATAGTTGGCGATCAGGTAAGTGGGCAACGGTGCGCCATCGAGTTTTCCTTTGATAGCCGCCGCCAGATCCTCAAGCGGAAAAGGGCCGGCTGCTTTCGGTTTGTCTTTAACGGCGCGGATAGCGGCGGGCGGCGGCTCCTCGTTAAAAAAACCGTGCTGCACCAACACTGAAACTTCTGGACGGCCCTTCACGCTCACTTCAATGTGGTGAAAGTGTGTGCCCGAATCTCCAGTCGGAGGGCGCCATGAGAGCAGGTAGTAATCGTTTGACTCCTGCAAGGCGCGCTTAACGCTTCGGTTAAGATCGTTTGCATTGAGTAGCGCTTTGCCGCCAGTGTCTGCGGCCAACTGCGTTAGTGGGTCCTGCGTCGCCATGTCTTCGCCACCAACCCGTCCCGAATCGCCTGCCTTCGTAGCAATGACGTCGGCGCTGGCGTCGGGAAACGGCGTGTTCAACCCACTCGCCTGAACTGTGTAGACAACGGCGCCGGCGTGCACAGCAGCATCGGTTATGCGTTGGAGCCGATCGCGGATTCCGGTATTTTGGTTATTGACCAGGAAACCGTCGGAAACAAAAACAAAGAGTTTGCGTCCGGCGACCTGTGATGAAGAGCGGACCGCAGAGCTAAGGGCAACCAGCGTTTGAGTAGCGAGTGCATCAGCCTGGTGTATCAGCCTGCTGGCGCGATCCCGAGTCATGCGCTCAGCTGCATCTCGAGCTGCTGATTGATTGCTCCGCAACATGCCGGCGAGCGCATCGCTCAACAGAACCTCTTCGAAATAAGCGCGCACATCCTCATCACCTCGTTCGATGGCGAGTGCCTGATAAACTGTCATACGCGGCCGCTCGTTGTCGATCAAGGTTTGCGCGCGATACGTGAGGCGCGAAACCGCGGCGCGCAGAACGTCCCTTTCGCGCGTTAGTTGCTGGAGAAAGCCGATTTGTCCTGTCGCAGAGGCAATAACGGCTTCGTCGTTTTCCTGCATCTCCTGTTCTATATAGTGCGAAAGCATATTTTTTGTCCGAACGATGCTTTCAGCGGAAAGATGCAAATCGTCGATAAAAAACAAAACGGTGCGAGTGGCCTCTGCACCTGACGCGGCTGTTAGGCTGGTAGAGATCTTCGTCTCATTCCGGGTCAGAGACTCGTCGGCAACACCATTGACGACGCGGTCAAAGAACTGGAACTGGGAGACCTTGCCATCAATGCGGAGTTCGAAGTCTTCACCGTTTAGGTTTCCGATAAATTTGCCGCCCTTGTCAAAAACAGCGACGCTCGTTTGAACCAGGTCAGTACGAACGCGCACTACGTCGTCCGGCTGCTCACGGGATTGCTGGTCCAGCTTTCGTTCGAGCTGAGAGCTCGGCGGGCCTTCTTTCTGCGCCAGCGTAGAGTTGTTGAGACAGGCAACTGCGACCAAGAGGATGGCGAAGATTATGAAGCGCGGATGCCGCCAGATTCCAAGCCGCTTGAAGATAGAGATTCCGCGCATTCAGTTTTTTGCTTCTCGAGGATCTTGCGAATTTCACTATGTCTGATGAGAACACAGTGAAAAGGGTTTCTCAAGCGAGAGTATTTCTTCAGGAAAGTTTCCCTTTTTGAATTATGAGCAGGCTATCGAGGTCATTGCTGTTTTGCTTTTAGGGCGGTTGAATCCAATTGCGTGCGAACTTTTTTGGGAAGTTTTTCCAGCACCATCTGGTAGGCGTTTTTTAGCAGCGGTTTCAGTTCACGATCGGGCAAGGCATCGAATCGTTCCAGCCCTACCCAATGATGGCGGGCCATGTAAGGCGCCGGAATAATACCCTCCTGCTCCACCAGCTCGGCAAACTTCTCCGGCGTGCACTTAAACGAAAGCGCCACTCCATGACTCGGTTCGAGGGCCGCCACGGCAAACATTTTTTCGCCAATACGAAACAACAGATCGTTACCCCACTGAACCTTTTCATCTGCGTGAGGCAGCGACAAACAATACTGGCGAACCGATTCAATATCCATAATTCAGTGAAATAGGAAAATGGTGAAAAGTGAGTAGTAGATCTTTTCAGCAACAAGTTTAGCTTTGTCTGCCTTCTGCGCTTATTTCTTCATCAAATCCAGCACCGCGGAGGTCATCGCTTTGATGCCGGTCCGCAAAGCGGGTTCCGGCAACGGCTCAAACAGGGCTGAATGGAGGGATGGCAATGGCATTCCGGTCTCTTTACTGCGTTTCACTTTGGCTGGATCGACAGCGCCCAGCGTGAACTGCACCGCCGGTATCTGCTGGTCCAGACTTAATGCACCGAAATCCTCGCTCATCATCACCGGTTGCAACTTGACGACGTTGTCCTGTCCAAGCGCTTTCGCGAACGCCGTGGCCAGTCGCTCCGTCAACTGAGGCTCGTTGTAAAGCGCGGTTGTGAACTGCGCCTCACTAAACTTGATTATAGGTGCGCGGTCATCGGGAATTCCTGCGGCCATCGCCATGCCTTTAGTAATCCGCTCGATCGAGGCGAGCACCTTCTTGCGAACTTCTTCTTTGTAAGCTCGGACCGTCAACTGCAAATCAACATCGTCGGGAATGATGTTGTGTTTAGTGCCTCCGTGGATTGAACCGACGGTTACCACTACCGGATCGAGTGGCGAATCTTCCCGGCTGACGATCGTTTGCAAAGCAAGTATCACCTGCGCGGCAACTACGATCGGATCTTTGGTTGACTCCGGACGCGCACCATGTCCGCCGAGGCCGCGAATTTTTATGTCGACGGAAGTTGAACTGGCCATCGCATAGCCCGGCGTGTAGCCAACCTTGCCCGCTTCCAGATCAGCACTGTCGTGAAGCGCGATCACGTAGTCGGGTTTAGGGAATCGTTCGTAGAGCCCGTCTCGCAAAACCGATCGCGCACCATCGACGACCTCTTCAGCCGGTTGTCCCAGAATCACCAGCGTTCCCTGCCACTGGCTCTTCAATTCGGAGAGGGCCTTCGCCGTGCCGATCATGTTCGTGATGTGCAGGTCGTGTCCGCAGGCATGCATAACGCTGACTTCCTGGCCGGCGTCGTTCTTCATTTTCACTTTGCTTGCGTAGGGCAGCCCGGTCTTCTCGTCGACTGGAAGAGCGTCCAGCTCGGTACGCAACAACACGGTCGGCCCGGCGCCATTTTTCATAACTGCGACTACGCCGTAGCCGGTCCATTCCGGCTTTTGATATTTACCGACGCGTTCGGTGACGGTGTATCCCATTGCCCGCAACTGAGCGGCGAGGAAGGTTGCCGTCTTTTCTTCGTAATGCGACAACTCAGGCGCGGCGTGCAGCGCTTTATAGGTAGTCAGCAGCGAAGGGATGTCGCGATCGATCAGAGCGTCGAGCGACTGCTGGGCAAAAGCAGGTGTGCATAAAAGAGTACCAAGAAGAACCAGCAGGCATATTCGACTTCGCATTTTTTGCTCCAGAGGGTGACTGACAAAGTAACGGGGGCAAGCCCACCTTCCTGACCACGAGCTGCTCAAACTTGACTTAGTTTTAACGATTGAAAGGCTTTCAATCAGAATCAACCGACCAGGTTGCCGAATCTCTCAGGTCGGGAAGGCGGGCTTGCCCCCGCTGTCTTTTCTGTCTCAGAGAAACAACCTCATCAATTCGCTGATGCGCGCCAGATGGTAATCATCATGTTCAGCCTGAAAGAACAACATATCCACCAGGCGCATCGGTACGTTAAGCCGCGGATGAAGCGCAACAGCAGCAAACTTTTCCGGCGCGAGGCTGTCGAGGCGCGCAGCCAGGTCGCTTCTCTGCGCGCGATAGTTGGACAAAACGGTTTGGATCGAAACCTGGTTGTGATCCGCTTCGTAAGTTTTGCGGTTTGACATGTCTGCGGCATGGAGAGTTGTGGCGCCCGCCAGGTATTCATCAAGTCTCTGCCGAAACAACGATTCAAGATCCAGCAAGTGACCGGCGTTTTCCTGGATCGACCAGCGTTCGCCGTCGCGCTTAGTCAAGATCTCGGGTGCGATCGACTTGACGCGATCTTCCAGGCGCGCCGGAGTGCCGCGCACACGTTCAATCATTTCCGGATAGACTTCAACTGGAAATGTGAATTGAAAAGTACGATCGGTCCACTTTAGGTGCTTTGACATCTCGGCGCCAGATAAGTGCTTTTAGCGATCGTTAACATCAGAAATTTTCCATTTGTCATTTGACATTTCTCATTTGCCATTGAAGACGAGGCACTCCAAATTAGTTGAGTGGACTTGTACCGAGTCTCAGAAAATGACAAATGGTGGATTCAAGCCGGAAGCGCAACAACTCAATGTCGGTTAGAAAAACAGTGACTTTTCTCATTAACACCTGGCTTCAGCCAGGTGAACCGGTTGAATCCGCAAATGAGAAATGTCAAATGACAAATGGAAAATTTCCTCTTCTCCCTCATAGCCGCGCTATATGAGAGCGACAGTTACTCGCCGGCATCAATGCCTTTCTTCGTTTCGTCAATGGCGCTATTGACTTCGTCAATTGCCCGCTTGCGATAACCACCCTTGTCGGAAGTGGCATTCTCGAGATTGGACTTGGCTTGTCGCAGATGATCAAGCGCGGCCTGCATGTGCGGCTGGTCCGGAGTAGCCGAAGTATTGAAGACTTCGCCGAGCAGCTGTTGTGCATGATTATCGTGGCGGCGATCAAAGGCTATTCCCTGGTTGACGTAAACAATTGCCTGGTTCACGTGTTCTATTGCTTTCACGCGATGGCCGCCCTTGTTGGCGAGTGCCGCCTGCAGTTGCGCCCTGGCCTGCTGCAGATCAGTGCGCGCAGCTCTCATAAGAGGCTGGTCCGCAATGGCGATGGAGGATAGAGCGCAGAGAAGGACAACAATTCCTATGACACGTCTTCGACTCAACATAAAAGTCTAAATCTCCTTCCTAATGGTTTGGAAAACTTTGTTAGCGAGGCACTATTCGAAGGCGAATCCTACACGGAAAAGGCAGAAGGAGAAAGGGAAAAGACCAAGGCCTAACGGAGAAAGGGGAACGGTGGCCAGTCCCCATCTAGTTCCCCAATCATTGCTTACTTTCCCCGGTTTTAAGGAGCCGACTGTGTAAGTAACCGGCTTGTTCAAAGTCACGTTTAAGGCTTTTGTAGTTCTCAGGGCTGAGGACCAGCTCAGCGGTTTTCCCTACCTCAATTACGTTTTTTGGATCTCGGTGAATATATTCTCGGGCACTAGGGTTAGGGCCAAAATGCAGCGCATGGATAAGTGGCGGCCTGGTATTGCCGGGCTCTCTGCGGAAGATCATTTCGATCTCGCATCGCAGTGACAACCTTGCCGGAATTGTTGGCAACCGTGACCGTGAAACCGTCGAGCCAGTCGTCATCTTCATCGAATGCTTTACCTGTATCAAGATCTGTTTTGTTCTTCGTCCTAACGGCAACAACTTTTACCGGTTCCACGGGCCAGGGCTTCCTGACTACAATCCGATCCCGGTGTTGACTCTGAGGTTTTTCTTGAGCACGCGCCCGGCCGGAAGTAGTTAGAGTTTTCGTCAAAACCATTCCGATGCCGATAAAAATGAAGAGCAGCAAGAGAGTTTTCACTGGCAGTGTAGGGATCTCTTGCAGAGTATCCATGAGGTTTACTCCTTACGTCAGAGTGTTCTAAAGCTTCATGCTTGTCATGCAAGCGTTCTTGCGGAACCTATCGAACATGAAGCAACTGTACAAATACGAAAAACGCAAAAGCGGGCAAAGGGGAAGAGGGAAATGAGCAACTGGTGAGCCATCATTGCCTTTCCCTATTTCCCATTTACCCGTTTCACCTTCTTAATTGTTTCCCTCGCTGGGTTGAGTGAGGCTGAACCAGTTTCCGGAGTTGTCCTTAAAGACGGCTTCGATGCCGTAAGGTCGTTCGGCAGGCTCGGAGACAAAAACTACGCCCTTGCTTTTCAGGTCTTCAAAGGTCCCGCGGCAGTCGTCGGTGTTGAAAACGCCGGCGCCCATCACACCCTTGGCCATGATTGCGCGCAGTTGCTTAGACGTGTCTTCGTCCATCAACATCCCCGGCTTCGGCTCCATCAGCACGATCTCAAAGTCTGGTTGGTCCCTGGTGTTCATTGTTAGCCAACGAAAATCCGGGCCCACCATCGCGTCGGTGTGGACTTCAAATCCAAGCTTGTCGCGATAGAACGCAAGCGCCTCGTCCTGGTTGTTAACGAAGATGGTGGCGTGGGACATTCTGCGGATCATGCTGTTTCTCCTGGTTGATGTTTTCGTGAGGTTAGCCGATCTGGGTGATTACATGCTTCTCGAAAATTGCTAAAGGTATTAAATCACTAACCGCCAAGGCGCCAAGGTTACGCCAAGTTTAGTACTGGGTCAGTTTGATGTTCGACAAGCTTTAGCTTGTCGTGGCACTACGACAAACTGAAGTTTGTCGGACATTTTCGATGAAACTGACCCACTACCTCAAGTTTGGAACGCATGAAAGCAGTTTCTGAGCAGCTGAATCGGCGGTTAGCGTCTTTGTCTAAACTCTTTGGCGGTCTTGGCGGCTTGCCGGTGAGTCATGGTTTACGTCAGGCGGATTCCAGCTTATACATCACCAGGAAGCATCCCGGGACTTGCCGCTTCGCTGCCTGCGTTTCGCGGCTCTTTTCGCGGAAGGTGACCGGCGGATGACCGACGGACTTGTGGAATAAACTGCTAAACGATCCCAGGCTCTGAAAGCCTACTTCAAAGCAAACGTCTGTAACCCTGAGATTGTCGGTCCTTAATAGTTCCTTGGCTCGCTCAATCCGTCGTTCAATCAGATACTGATGAGGAGTCTTATTAAACGCCTGCCGGAACAACCGCAAAAAGTGATAACGAGAAAAGCAGGCATGGCTGGAGATCTCGTTCAGATCCAGCGGCAAGTCGTAACAAAGATCGATAAACTTGCGCGCGCGGTTGAGTCGCTCGAGGACTTCCGGCGTGGTAGAACCAGGTTCGTTATCTGTTTCCGTAAGTCGATTCATGGCTCGTCTCCTCGACCGTGAGTTCGGCAGCCGCAGGTTTAGCGCATTGGGCTTAAGGGTTACTGCCCGGCCGGTGGTTGCCAAAGTTCCACCTTGTTGCCTTCCGGATCCATGACCCAACCGAACTTCCCGTAGTCTGCATCATCGGTGGTTTTCTCGAGCACGTCGCAACCTTCATCGCGGAGTGCTTGAAGAAGCGCTGCCAGGTCTGCCACGCGATAGTTGACCATGAAGGTCGCCTTGCTGGGAGCGAAGTGATCGCCACCGGCGGCATCAATTAACCAGGCCGTAGTTCCCTTGGTCGGATTGCCTTCGGCGTCGGTCCAATCGAAGGCTGCACCACCCCAGTCTTGTACGTCAATGCCCAGGTGAGTCTTGTACCAGGCACAGAGTGCCTTCGGATCCTTCGCGCTGAAGAATATGCCACCAATTCCAGTTACTCTCTTCATCGTTTTTTGAGTCCTTTCATTTCATTTTCCTTCGATTTGAATTTGCTGACCTGGAGTACTGTGAACCCGATCGGGTCACCGAC
>Ga0134126_10001826_pt1 | contig 27006 bp, 22 predicted proteins | sample KB31752_FD_96881 | JGI IMG/M metagenome (GOLD analysis project Ga0134126, IMG submission 96881) | Terrestrial soil microbial communities with excess Nitrogen fertilizer from Kellogg Biological Station, Michigan, USA - KB3-175-2 | ecosystem: Environmental > Terrestrial > Soil > Unclassified ... | reverse complement strand
GGCGTGTGAGCTGAAACGCTCGCAGCGTGAGCGCCGGGTCAGCGACCGGGTCCGCGCCCTGCTCGAGCAGGCCGTCGAGGCGCTCGTGGTGTGCCAGCACGCGTAGGCGCAGGCGCACGGGAGCGATGCGCTTCTCACGCCGAAGCCGATGGGTGGGGGTGAGACGGCCGACCGCAGAGCCGAACGTGGACATCTGGCCTTCCTGGCGGTGATCTGCTGCACCTCAATGCTGGAAGGCAGCGCGTCAAGACCGCATCACGATCCACGCGATCGGCATAACGATCTCGTCAAGATCGGCGTTCAGGAGGGGCGGCGCGGAGCTGAGCGCCGCAGGTGCGGGCGGAGCGCCTTCTTCGCCGCAGCCGCGAGCGAGATGCCGCGCCGGGCCGGGCGCTGCGTTGCGTGCGGGGGCTGCGCCCAGGAGGGCAGCGTCAGCGACCAGTTCGGCGGCGTCGCCGAGGACGTGCGGTTGCGGGGGATCTCGGGTTGCATCCGGTGTTGTTCCAGTTGGGGCGACGAACTCCTATATCGGCATTCACTACCCGTTGACAGAGTGGTGACACCCGGCGAGGACACTCCTACGAGCGTTCAGGCGTGTGCCGGCTGCGGATCGGGTGCCTGCTCGGCCGGGCTCCGGGCGGCGATCCAACGGATGCCCGGCTCCTCCGTGAGCCCGTATACGAGGACCGACGCGAGGACGGTCAGCGCGGCGATGTTGACGATGCGCGCTCCGCCTTCGACGTGTCGCGAGAGGACCAGCAGCGAGAACGCCATCGTCGAGACGCCCTTCGGCCCGAACCAGGCGATGAACGCCTGCGCGGCCCGGCGAACCCCCGTGCCCGCCAGCGCGACCCAGATGCCGAAAGGGCGGGCGAGCAGGAACGTCGCCACGACCACGCCGACCGCGGCCCAGCCGTCTGCGAACAGCCCGTGGATCGTCAGCAGCGAGCCGAACACCGCGAACGTGCCGAGCTTGAGGACTTCGACGATCTCCTCGTTCCCCGTGACGAACGCCTCCCGCAGGTCCGGGCGGCGGATGCCCGTGACGATCGCCGCCACGAACACCGCGATGAAGCCGTTGCCGTGCGGCGGGATCACCGTCAGGCCGTAGGTGGCGAGAGCGAGCCCCAGCCCGTAGAGGGCGCGCTGGTGTCCGGGGATCGACCCTCCCCGACGGTCGCGCGGCATCAGCAGCGATCCAAGCAGGCCGCACAGGAGGCCGTAGGCAAGCCCGAGGCCGACGTCCTGGAGCACGAAGTGCCACCACACGAAGTCGCTCCGGCCCACTTCCAGGGCGGCCGCGAAGGCCAGCACGCCGGGCAGCGCGAGCCCGTCGTTGAGCCCCGACTCGAGGTTCAGCGAGTGCCGGATGCGCCGCGGCACGCGGGGGTCGGTGACGATGCCCGAGGAGAGCACCGGGTCTGTCGGGCACAGCAGCGCCCCGAGCAGGAACGACTCGCTCCAGCTCAGCCCGACCAGCAGCCGCGCGAACAGCGCCACCACCACAGCGGTGAGCGGCATCGCGATCACGATCTTGCGCAGTGGGACCTGCCAGTGGCTCTGCAGCAGCTCGCTGTCGACGTCGAGCCCGTCCCGGAACAGGACCACGATCAGCGCGATGCTCGCGAGATCGGTCACGAAGCCCGAGTCCGCATTGAGTTCGAGCACGCCGGTCGCGCCGGGTCCGAGCAGGAAGCCCACGAGCACGAACACCGCGGCGAGCGAGAGCGCGCTGCGGCCCGCGATGCCGGAGAGGAGCGCGCCCAGGATCAACAGGCCGCCGAGAACAGCGACAGCGGTCTGGAACGTGGTCACGTCCGGTAGCGTCCCACACTCATCCGAGAAGCCAGACGGACGCGCGCGAGAGGCTGCACGGACCCGTTGCCGCGGCGGGTCGCGCCGGCCGATAAAGACCTCCTCAAGACGGGAGGAGTCGGCGCGGAGGGCGGCGAAGCCCGCGAGGAGAGCGCGTGACCTCCGCGCCCTGTCGGTCTCCGGACAAACCGCCTGAGCGCGGAATAAAGATCACTAACATCACGCAACCTCTGGCCCCGACCCTTGTTCCAGCACGCAACATGAACAGCTTCCCACGAACCCCCCGCCGCCTCGCCGCGATCCTCGCCGTCTCGCTCGCCGCGATGCTCCTGGCCGTGCCCAGCTCCCTGGGCCGCCCCGCCTCCCAGCCGCGCGCGCACGCCGCCGCCAGCTACCTGACCGGCGTCGGCGACGAGCAGACCTCGATGTTCACCAACCCGCTGTGGCAGCAGCTGCACACGAAGATCGTGCGCTACATCGCCCCGTGGGACGCCGCGATCCGCGGTGATGAGCTCGGCCGCGCCCGCACCTGGATCAAAGACGCCGAAGAACACCACCAGCAGATCCTCGTCGCCTTCTACCACTCCGAGCACACGCCGACGAAGATGCCGAGCATCTCCAGCTACCAGAAGGCCGTCGCGAAATTCGTCAAAGACTTCCCCCACGTGCGCCAGTACCAGTCCTGGAACGAGGCCAACCGCGGCAACGTCAAGGGCGCGTTCTCGAGCCCGTCGGCGGGCGCGTCGGCGCGCTACTACCAGGCGCTCAAGCGCGTCTGCAAGGGCTGCACGGTGATCGGCCTCGACGTGCTGGACGCCTACACGATCAACGCCACGCTCCGCTACATCGGCGAATTCAAGCGCGAAATCACCCACCTGCATACGGTGATGCCGTCGATCTGGGGGCTTCACAACTACTCCGACCTGAACCGGCTGGAAAGCTGGCGCACCCGCGAAATCAGCAAGAAGTTCGGCGGCCAGGTGTGGCTGACCGAGACCGGCGGGCTGGTGCAGTTCAAGCCGTCGTTCACCAACGTGCGCGGCTCGGGTCTGAAGCGCGCGTCGAAGGTCCTGAAATACATGTTCGCGGTCGCCTCAGCCAACAAGCGCATCAAGCGCCTCTACATCTACAACTGGCTCGGCGGCAACAGCCACACGCGCTTCGACGCAGGGCTGATGAACGCCAAGGACCAGCCGCGCCCCGGTTACGTCACGGTGTGCAAGGCGCTGCACGGCGCCAAATGCTCGGTCAAGACGGCGAGCAACTAGCGGCGCGCCGCTAGGCCGTGCCCACGGCGCTCGGCACCTGCGTGCCGGGCGCGTGCTCGGCACGCCGGCCGTCGCCGCGCTCGCGCCGTCCCAGCCACATCGCCGCGAGCGCGACGGCGCCGGCGATCCCGCAGTAGAGCGTCAGCCGCGTCAGGGGGTAGCGGGTGCCGCTGTGCAGCGGCAGGTTCAGCGCCGTGGGGTCGCCCGCTTTGACGATGCTGAGGAGACCCTGGTGGTCGATGCCGAGCGCGGTGGGGGCGAGCGCGGCGAACAGCGCCCAGGCGAGCAGGGCGAGGAGCCCAGCTCCCATCGCGGCAGCCGTCAGTCGCAGGCGCGGCGTGGCGGCGGCCGCCACGACCAGCGCTGCCCCGACGGCGAGCAGGACGGGCCAGATGCCGTCCCAGCCGCGTCCGGTGCCGAGCGCGGTTGCGATCGTGGGCTGGAATTCGCCCTTGCTGAGCAGCCGCGTCCAGACCACCGTCTCGTTCTCGTAGCCGACCAGGGGGTGGGTGATCGTCACGATCGTCCACGCGGCGACCGAGGCCCCGGCCAGCGCGACCGTCGGACCGGGCCAGCGCCGCAGCGCGAGGCCGAGCGGGCAGGCCAGGAACGGGAGGATCGTGATCAGGAAGCGCGGTCCCGGCGCGCCGCCGCCGAAGGGCAGGTAGTAGCCGCTGTTGTAGATCAGATAGCAAGCGCACACGCCCGCGATCGTCAGCGCCTCCGCGCGCCGCCCGCGCCGGTACAGCAGCACCGTGCCAAGCGCGCCCATGATCAGCACCGGCGAGACCACGAGCAGCCCGCGGGAGTCGAGCAGCAGCGTCACGAACACGCGCGGGCTCGGGGCCGAGATGCCGAAGAAGCCCTGTTTCTGCTGCGGGATGTTCGAGTAGGCCAGGTGCGTCCAGGAATGGAAGGCCGCGTGGTTGTAGAGCAGCAGCGGCACGATGCCCACGACGGCGCCGATCAGCAACGCGCCCGTGCGGGCGGCGATCGCGCCCGGGCGCAGCGAGTCGGGCCGGGACAGCGCATACAAGCCGAGTACGACCGCAGCGAAGGCGAGCGGGTACTCGGAGGTGATCGCGTAGCCGATCAGCAGGCCGGCCGCCGCGAGCAGCAGCGGCCGCGGCGGGCCGTCGCGCTCGCGGAGCAGCAGCGCGAACGCGGCGAAGCCGAGCATCGCGCTGAACACGTGGGAGAACAGCAGGGTGGAGAAGGGCAGCACCATCGTCCCGAGCCCGAGCGCGATCGCCGCAGCGGCGCCGTAGCCGGGCTCGAAGCGCTCGGCTACGCGCCAGACGAGCAGCATCAGCAGGAAGGCCGGCAGCACGGCGCCCCACCAGCCCACGAAGTCGATCATCTCGTCTTCGCCGCGCAGCGCCGGCGAGGAGCGCGCCACTTTCGGAGCCTGGAGCGCCGTCAGGGTCTCGTAGAAGGGCAGCGAGATCATCGCCAGCCCGGGGGCGCGGGCCGAGTACCAGTGGCCGCGGTAGTACGCGCGGTCTTTGGTCGGGTAGGGGCCGGCGTCGATGTTCGTGCGCCCCGCGTCGAGCGCCCGGATCAGGTCGTAGTGGGAGCTCTGGTTGTCAGACCAGTTCTGCAGCATCAGCCCCGAGGCCAGGCCGGCGAGCAGGATCGCGGTCAGGGCCAGGCGCCCCGAGCGCGTGCTCGGCAGCAGCCGAGCGAGCCCACGGCGCCTGGGCGCGGCCTCGTTGCCCGCGGACGCCATCAGTCGCTGGCGTGCAGCGCCGCGGGGCCCGGCCCGATCTCGTAGATCACGCTGTTGGGAGCGAGACGGCGTGTGATGCCGAGCCCGGCGATCGGTTTCGCCGCGGCCGCCGCCGGGTCCGGTGGCTCGGCCTTGACCCAGCCGTGGTTCGGCGGCAGTTCCTTGATTTCGTCGAGGTGCAGGACGACGGTCTTGATGCCGTAGTAGCGGAGCTTCTCGACGCTCGCCTTGTCGGGGAAGTTTTGCATGCCGCCGCGGATGTCATCGACCGCAGGCATGTCGAAGGTGCTGTTGCCGATCGGGATCTTGTAGAAGCCGTCGGTCGAGAAGTACTGCCAGATGCGGTCGTGCGCGCCATCGGTGGGGAGGTCGAGGCGCGGGCCCGGCAGCCCCACTTCCGCGCGCGTGGGCTGCGGCACGCGCGGGTGCCCGAGGTGGCCCGCGCCTTCGCCGAGGATGCCGATCAGCAGGATGCCGCCGGCCACCGCGGGCAGTGCTGTGGCGAGCTGCGGGCTGCGGGAGCGCAGGCGCGCCGCATGGGGGCGCAGGCGCTCGATCAACCACTGGACGCCCGCGCCGGCGAGCAGCGCGTAGAACAGCGTCCCCATCGTGAACACGCGGCCGGGCACGCGCACCCCGTTCCAGCCGGGGGCGTAGTCGAACAGCAGGCGGTACGGGTAGCCGGCGCCGGTCAGGCCGAGGCCCATCGCGAGCACCGAGCAGACGACCACCCCCGCCAGGAGCCCGAGGCGCAATCGTCGCGTCAGCGGCGAGCCGCCGAGGCCGAGGAGCCCGAGGACGGCGAGCACCAGGATCAGCCCGCCCGGGAAGAACACGTCCTCGTTCTTGGAGTGGACGTGGTCGCGCGCGCCGGAGGTGACGCCGCCCCAGACGCGGTTCTCGGAGGAGGCCGACACGAGCGCGGCGGGACCCGAGGAGTAGTTCTCGACTTCCTTGATCGTGCGCTTGGCGGTGGGGTAGAGGTGCGAGACGCGCAGGTACGGCCGCGCCTGGTAGACGGTCACCGCGCCGAGCACGACCGCGCCGGCCGCGGTGGCGATCACCAGCGCCCGGGTGACGCTGACCGGCCTCACCCCGCGCCACCACGCGATCGCGACGGTGACGGCGAGGATCGCGAGCAGGTACGCGTACTGCAGGCCGAGCGTGAAGCCGAGGCTCACCTGCCAGGCGGACACGAGCCAGCCCGCGATCACGGTCGGAACCGAGCCGCGCCGGTACCCGCGCAGCAGCAGGAACAGCGCCAGCGGGATGCCTCCCGAGGAGATCACGTGCAGGTGGCCGGCCTCGGTGACGCGGTAGGGCGCGTAGGCGAAGGCGATGCCCGCGGCGGCCGCTCCGAGCTTGCTCAGCCCGATCTCGCGTGCCAGCAGGTAGCCGCCGAACACGCACAGCGCGTAGGCGAACAGGAACAGCAGGTTGTAACGGACCAGCGCGGCGACGGTGCCGGAGCCGATCAGCGCCGCCGGCCCGTAGCCGAGCAGCGAGTCCGAGAAGGCGAGGCTCAGCGGATGGGGGTAGAAGGCGTTGGCGTCGAAGATGTGAAGCGGGCTGTGCAGCATCGCGTGGCCGACCCAGGCGACCTCCCAGGCCGTCCGCACCGGGTCGCCCAGGTCGGGGGAGATGCGGCTGCCCATGTGCAGCACCAGCGGCCAGGTCGTGAGGATCGCGATCAGCACGCCCCCGAGCGCGACGAGCGCCAGCTCGCGTGCGCTGAAGGAGGGGGAGGGCGCCCAGCGCGTGTGCGCGGGCGCATCGCGGCCGGCGCCGCCGGGAGGCGGCGTGGCGGGATCGGCAGCTGCCGGTGCGGGTGCGTCGCCGTCCGGAGTGGCGGGGCGGCCCGCTGTGCTGCTGGCGGGGCTGGGCAGCCCGGTGCTCACGACGGGCGGTTTTCGGGGGGCACGCGGATCGGCGGAGCATACGGGAGGCGCCTGAGCCATTGCGGCCCATCGGCCGCCCGCGCTTTGTCAATCCCGCAGCGTCCGGTTTGCGTCACACTGCCGACGGTGAGGGTTCTCGTGATCGGCGCCGGCGGAGTGGGCGCGGCGTTTGCCGGGATCGCCCAGCGGCGCGAGGTGTTCGAGCACGTCGTGCTCGCCGACGTCTCGATCGAGCGGGCGATCGCGGCTACCGATCGCTTCGGCGAAGCGGACCGTTTCTCGGCGGAGCGCGTGGACGCCTCGGACCGATCGGAGATCGTCGAGCTGATCGTGCGCACGGCGCCGGACGCCGTGCTGAACGCCTGCGACCCGCGGTTCAACGTCCCGATCTTCGACGCCTGCTTCGAGGCGAAGGTCACGTACCTCGACATGGCGATGACGCTCTCCCATCCCGATCCCGAGCGCCCGCACGAGGTGCCGGGCGAGATGCTCGGCGACTACCAGCTGGCGCTCGACGCGTCCTGGCGCGACGCCGGTCTGCTCGCGCTCGCCGGCATCGGGGTCGAGCCCGGCCTGTCGGACATCTTCGCGCGCCACGCGGCCGACGAGCTGTTCTCGGAGATACGCGAAGTCGGCGTGCGAGACGGCGCCGATCTCGTGGTCGAGGGCTACGACTTCGCTCCGACCTTCTCGATCTGGACGACGATCGAGGAGTGCCTGAACCCGCCTCTGATCTGGGAGCGCGACCGCGGCTTCTACACGACGCCGCCGTTCTCGGAGCCGGAGGTCTTCGACTTCCCCGAGGGCATCGGCCCGGTCGAATGCGTGAACGTCGAGCACGAGGAGGTGGTGCTGATCCCGCGCTGGGTGCAGTGCGAGCGCGTGACCTTCAAGTACGGCCTCGGCCAGGAGTTCATCGACGTGCTGCAGACGCTCCACAAGCTGGGCCTGGACGCGACCGACCCCGTGAGCGTGCGCGGCGCCGAGGTCTCGCCGCGCGACGTCGTCGCGGCGACCCTGCCCGACCCGGCGACGCTCGGCGAGCGCATGAGCGGGCGCACGTGTGCGGGCACGTGGGTGACGGGCACGGGCAAGGACGGCGGGCCGCGCTCCACCTACCTCTACCACCTCGCCGACAACGAGACGACGATGCGCGAGTACGGGAGCCAGGCCGTCGTCTGGCAGACGGCGATCAACCCCGCCGTCGCGCTCGAGCTCCTGGACCGCGGCGACTGGAAGGGCACCGGGGTCCTCGGCCCGGAGGCGTTCCCGGCCGAGCCGTTCCTCACGCTGCTCGCCGAGTACGGAGCCCCGCACGGGGTCGTCGAGCTGGGCGCGGGCTAGGCGCCCGGCTCCTGCTGCTCGCGAGACCGCGGCAGCGCCGGGACGCGCCGCGGCGGACGAGTAGCGGCGTCAGCCCGTTGGCGGCGCGGGGGGCGGCTCCGCCGGGGTCTCCGGCGTCTCCGGCTTCACTGACGGCTCGGACTCCGGCCGTAGCCAGTGCTCGCCGGAGGTCACGTGCTCCCTGCCCATCAGATGCGCCGGGGCACGCTCGACCGGGGCGTCGAGGACCCCGGGAGTCGCCGTTTCGAGCTTGCGTGAGAAGAACGGCTTGAAGCTCGGGCGCATCAGGAGCATGATCACCCCTCCGAGCACCATCCCGATCAGCCCGAACCACAACGGCAACGTGAGGTGAAGGTAGATTTTGCCTTCGGAGTTTTCGGCCTTGCCGTAGTAGTAGATCGCGTAGCCGCCGATGCCGTACATGATCAGGCCGCCGATGAAAGGCAGCAGGCCGACGAAGATGAACTTGCGCGCGTTGTCGAACAGCTCGCGCCGGTAGTAGACGACCGAGGCGAAGGCCGTAGAGCCGTAGTAGAAGCACACCGGGATCCCGAGCGCGACGACCGCGAGTTCGAGCACCGTTTCGGAGATCAGGATCAGCGGGACGGCGACGGCGATCGAGACGAGGCCGAAGCCCCAGGTCGAGACCGTCGGCGTCAGGTAGCGCGGGTGGATCTTGCCGATCGCCTTCGGAAGGGCGCCCCAGTGAGCCATCGAGAGCGTGGTGCGGGCGGTCGGAAGGATCGTCGTCTGGGTCGAGGCCGCGGCCGAGGTCAGCACCGCGATGATCAGGAACCTGACCCCCACCGAGCCGAGGACGCCGTGGCCGAGCGCGTTGAGCACGTCGCCGGCGTTTTCTTCATCGGCGATGAAGGCCGTGCCGTGGTAGGCCTGCGAGCCGGCGGAGACGAGCATGTAGATCACCAGCAGCAGCACGGTCGAGAGGACCGCAGCGCGCCCGGGTCCCTCGTTGGAGTCTTCGGACTCCTCGTTGACCGAGACGCCCGAGTCCCAGCCCCAGTAGAGGAATATCCCCAGGAGGAGGGCCACGACGAGATCGTGGAAGGGCATCGCGAACGGGTTGAACCACGAGGCGCTGGGTTCGATCGCGTGCGCGGCGGCGTTGCCCGTGTAGACGTCGACGATCGCGACGACCGAGAAGACGACCAGGACTACGACCTCGAAGGTCAGGAGGAACTGCTGAACCCGGGCCGAGAGCTCGATGCCGCGGAAGCAGATCCAGCTCATCAGCAGAATCCACAGGATGCAGCCGATCAGGCCCGCGATCTTGTGGGTTTCCGCCCAGTTCCATTCGAAGAGCTTGAACGTGTACGTCGCCGCGACGAAGCCGAGCGATGCCATCACGAGCACGTCCGCGAGGAAGACCGCCCACCCGTTGAGCCAGCCGAACGAAGGCCCGAAGGCGCGCGTGGTCCAGGCGAAGCTCGTTCCGGCGTCCGGGTCGGCCTTGTTCAGATAGCGGTAGGCCAGCGAGACGAGGAGCATCGGCACGAACGCCGCGAGCAGCACTCCGGGCGCGTGGGTCCCCACCCCCGGGTCGGCCACGATGAACCCGAGCGTCGCCGCGATCGAGTACGCAGGTGCGACCGAGGCCGTCGAGATGACGACGTTCGAGATGTAGCCGATCGCGTCCTTCTTGAGCCCCTTGCTCTCGACCTGGCCGGTGGCGGGCGCCCCCGCCAGTGGTGCAGCAGCCGCCTCGGTTGCCATGCCTCTCCTCTCCTGCTGCCGGACGTTGTCTCCCTGGGCCACAAGTTAGTCCGCTCGTAGGACGACCTGCAAGTTGCAACTGTCCCAAAAGGAACGGCGGCGTCTGTACTTCTCGTACAATGACCCCCACGCCGATTTGCCCACGGTGCCCCTTGAGTGGCAAAGCGCACAGGGATATTGTTGTCCTGAGTGTCTAGCCGGGCAGCTCGGCGACGATCCCGGGCTCGGCGACGGTCGAACGCGGAAGGAGCGATGCGATGGCTGGCAGCGAGTTGAAGCAGGGAGAGGGGACCGGGACGAGCTGGGCCCCGGGCCCGGATGGCCCGGCGCTCGCGGAGGACCCCGACCGCCTGCAGCGCCTGGCGAAGCGCAATCTCTGGATGCACTTCACCCGCATGGGCTCCTACGACGAGCACCACGCTGTCCCGGTGATCGTGCGCGGCGAGGGCTGCTACGTCTACGACGAGCACGGCAAGCGCTACCTCGACGGGCTCTCCGCTCTGTACTGCGTCAACGTCGGCCACGGTCGCGCCGAGATCGCTCGCGCCGCGGCCGAGCAGGGCGAGCGCCTGGGCTTCTACACCAACTGGAGCTACGCGCACCCGCCGGCGATCGAGCTGGCGGCCCGCGTCGCCGAGCTGGCCCCGGGCAACCTCAACCGCGTCTTCTTCACCTCCGGCGGCTCGGAGGCCGTCGAGTCGGCCTGGAAGCTCGCGAAGGCCTACCACCGCGCGCGCGGCGAGATGAACCGCCACAAGCTCGTCTCGCGCAACCTCGCCTACCACGGCGTCTCGATGGGCGCGCTGACCGCCACCGGGCTGCCGCCGCTGCGCGAGCCGTTCGAACCGCTGACGCCGGGCGGCGTGCACGTGCCGAACACGAACTCCTACCGCTGGAAGGAGGACCGCGATCCGCTGTGGGCGGCCGACGCGATCGAGGAGGCGATCGAGTTCGAGGGAGCGGACACCGTCGCGGCGGTGATCCTCGAGCCGGTGCAGAACGGCGGCGGCTGCTTCACCCCGCAGGACGGCTACTTCCAGCGCGTGCGCGAGATCTGCGACCGCCACGGCGTGCTGCTGATCTCCGACGAGGTGATCTGTGCGTGGGGCCGGCTGGGCCACTGGTTCGGCTGTGAACGCTACGACTACCAGCCGGACATGATCACGACCGCCAAGGGCATCAGCTCCGCCTACGCGCCGCTCGGCGCGGTGATCGCCGGCGATCACATCGCCGAGCCGTTCATGCACGGGACCAGCTCCTTCGCCCACGGCTTCACGTTCGGCGGTCACCCCGTCGCGTGCGCGGTCGGGCTCGCGAACATCGACGTGCTCGAGCGCGAGGACCTGAACGGGAACGTTCGGGCGAACGAGGGCGTCTTCAGGGAGATGCTCGACGGCCTGCGGGACCTGCCGATCGTCGGCGACGTGCGCGGCGCCGGGTACTTCCACGCGATCGAGCTGGTCAAGGACAAAACGACGAAGGAGACGTTCGACGACGCCGAATCGGAGAAGCTGCTGCGCGGCTTCCTCTCCGGCGAGCTGTACCAGCGCGGGCTGATCTGCCGCACCGACGACCGCGGCGACCCGATCGTGCAGCTGTCGCCGCCGCTGATCGCAGGGCGCGAGCAGTTCGAGGAGATCGTCGGCATCCTGCGGCCCGTGCTCACCGAGGCGGGCGAACGGATGGAGTCATGGAGCTCACTGTCGAAAGCCTGATCGGCGAGCTCGGGCTCGAGCTGATCAGTGGCGAGTCCTCGGCCCACGCGCACGTGCGCTGGGTGCACAGCACCGAGCTCGCCGACCCCACGCCGTGGCTGAAAGGCGGCGAGATGCTGCTCACGACGGGCCTGCAGCTCGAGGGCCCGAAGGTGCAGCGCGAGTACCTGGAGCGGCTGGTCGACAACGACATCGCCGCGCTCGGCTTCGGCACCGGCTTCCGCCACAAGAAAGTGCCCGCCGCGCTCGTCAAGGCTGCGCAGGAGCACAGCTTCCCGCTGTTCGAGGTGCCCTACGAGCTGCCGTTCATCGCGATCACCGAGCGGGCGTTCACGCAGCTGCTCGACGAACGCTACGAGCTGTTGCAGCGCACGATGGTGGGCGACCTGCTCGCGGAGGCGCTGAGCGGGCACCTCTACCCGGAGGACCTGCAGGCGCGCCTGCGGCCGTTCGGGATCGGGGAGCGGATCGCCGTGCTCGCGTTCGCCGTGCAGGACGCGACCGCCGCCGCCGCGATGGTCGAGCGGCTGCTCGACGCCGAGCAGGTCGGCAAGCTCGTCGCGATTCGCGGCGGGCTCGTGTGCGCGGTCGTCGACGCCGGCGAGGGGCGCGGCGGCGCTTCGTTCGACGCCGTTGCCCTCGCGGGGCGCATCCGCGTCGCCCTGGCGCCGCGCGCCGGTGAGGTGCGTGCCGCGGCCAGCCGGGTAGGGCCCACGCACTCGCTGCGCATGAGCTTCCACGAGGCGCGCTGTGCGCTCGAGGCGGTGCGGCTGCGCAACGGCAGCGCGCCGGAGGTGGCGACCTACGAGGACCTTGGCGCCTTCCAGCTGCTGCTCTCGCTCCAGGACGAGGAGGCGCTGAGCTCCTACTGCCGCAGCGTGCTCGGCCCGATCGAGCAGGGGGAGGGCGACTACGGTGACGAGCTGGTGCGCTCGCTGGACGTGTTCATCGAGAACAACGGGCACTGGGAGAAGGCCGCGGCCGCGCTCTACTGCCACCGCCACACGCTGCGCTACAGGATCCGCCGCATCGAACAGCTCACCGGTCGCAGCTTCTCCAGCGCCCGCGACCGGATCGAGTTCTGGCTGGCGCTGCGCGGAAGGGAGCTCTCCAGATGAAGATCGGTGTCCCGAGCGAGGTCAAGGCCGACGAGTACCGCGTGGCGATCACGCCGGCCGGCGTGCGCGAGCTGAGCTCGCGGGGCCACGACGTGCTGCTGCAGGCGGGCGCCGGCAGCGGCAGCGCGCTGAGCGACGAGGAGTACGTCGCGCAGGGCGCGACGATCGTCGCCGACGCCGACGAGGTGTTCGCCCGCGCCGAGCTCGTGATCAAGGTCAAGGAGCCCCAGCCCGAGGAGGTCTCGCGGCTGCGCCCCGGACAGACGCTGTTCACCTACCTGCATCTCGCCGCCGAGCCCGAGCTCGCGCGCGGGCTGATGGCCTCCGGCGCGACGTGCATCGCCTATGAGACCGTCGAGGACTCGGCCGGGAGGCTGCCGCTGCTCGCGCCGATGAGCGAGGTCGCGGGCAAGATCGCCACACAGGCGGGCGCGTTCATGCTCGAGAAGCCGCTGGGCGGGCGGGGCATCCTGCTGGGCGGCGTGCCCGGTGTGGCGGCCGCGACCGTGCTCGTGATCGGCGGCGGCGTCGTCGGCATGAACGCGGCCTTCATCGCGATCGGGATGGAAGCCGACGTGTTCGTCTTCGACCGCTCGATCGACCGCTTGCGCGAACTGGACATCGCGTTCAACGGGCGCGCGTCGACGGTCTACTCCTCGGCGCTGGCGGTCGAACAGATGCTCCCGGCCGCCGACCTCGTGATCGGCGCCGTGCTGATCCACGGCGGGCGCGCCCCCCATGTCGTCACGCGCGATCAGCTGAGGCTGATGAAGCAGAACGCCGTGCTGGTCGACGTCTCGATCGACCAGGGCGGGTGCTTCGAGACCTCACGACCCACGACGCACTCGAATCCGACCTACGAGGTGGACGGCATCACGCATTACTGCGTGACCAACATGCCCGGCGCGGTGCCGATCACCTCGACCTACGCCCTGACGAACGCGACCCTGCCCTACGTGCTCGAGCTTGCCGAGCGCGGCGTGGACGAGGCGCTGGCGGAGAGCCCCGGCCTCGCCAAGGGGCTTAACGTGAGAGAAGGCGAGATCACGCACCCGGCCGTGGCCGAAGCGCTCGAGCTGCCGGCCGGCGCATGAGGATCACCCCCACCCGACGCGAGGGAGAGACATGAGCAGCTACGCCGTAGTGAACCCGGCCACCGAAGAGGTCGTCAAGGAGTACCCGGAGATCTCCGATGCCGAGCTCTCCGACGCGATCGGCCGCGCCGACCACGCATTCCGCGCGTGGAGCACCGGCTCGACCGTCGCGGACCGCGCAGAGCTGGTGCGGGCGGTCGGCAGGCTCCACGCCGAGCGCAGCAAGGCGCTCGGCGAGATCATCGTGCGCGAGATGGGCAAGCCGATCGAGCAGGCGGTCGGCGAGGTCGAGTTCGCCGGCGCCATCTACGAGTTCTACGCCGACAACGCGGAGAGCCTGATGGCCGACGAGCCGATCCAGCTGCTGGGCGGCGAGGGGACCGCGATCGTGCGCCGCAGCGCCTACGGCGTCCTGCTGGGGATCATGCCCTGGAACTACCCCTACTACCAGGTCGCGCGCTTCGCCGGTCCGAACCACATCATCGGCAACACGCTCCTGCTCAAACACGCCCCGCAGTGCCCCGAATCGGCGGCCGCGATCGCGGACATCTTCAAGGACGCCGGCTACCCGGTGGGCTGCTACGAGAACATCTACGCCACCAACGAGCAGATCGAGCGGGTCATCGCCGACCCCCGCGTGCGCGGCGTCTCGGTCACCGGCTCAGAGCGCGCCGGCGCCGCGGTGGCCCAGATCGCCGGACGCAACCTCAAGAAGGTCGTGCTCGAGCTCGGCGGCTCCGACCCGTTCATCCTGCTCGGCACGGACGACGTCGCCGCCGTGGCCGCGCAGGCTGCCGAAGCGCGGCTGGAGAACGCCGGCCAGGCATGCAACGCGGCCAAGCGCTTCATCGTGCTCGACAGCCTCTACGACGAGTTCCTCGAGCAGCTCAAGGGTCAGCTGAGCGGCGCCAAGACGGGCGACCCGGCGGCCGAGGGCACGGCGATGGGGCCGCTCTCGTCGAAGACCGCCGCCGATCGTCTCGACGACCAGGTCAAACGCGCGGTGCAGGAGGGCGCCGAGGTCGTGATCGGCGGCACGCGCGAGGGCAACTTCTACGAGCCCACGATCCTCACCGGCATCAAGCCGGGCGACCAGGCCTCACAGGAAGAGTTCTTCGGCCCGGTCGCCCAGGTCTACAAGGTCTCCTCCGAGGAGGAGGCGGTCCAGCTCGCGAACGACACGCAGTACGGCCTGGGCTCCTACCTGATGACCAACGACCCCGAGCAGGCGGAGCGGGTGGCGGACCGGATCGAGGCCGGGATGGTGTACGTCAACATCGTCGGAGCGGACAGCCCGGAGCTGCCGTTCGGCGGCTTCAAGCGCTCGGGCTTCGGGCGCGAGCTCGGCCGCTACGGCGCGGACGAGTTCGTCAACAAGAAGCTGATCCGGACCGCCTAGAAGCCACGGCCCGGGAGGCCCGGGCTGTCAGTCGGGCTGGCGCCTCAGCTAACGTCGCGCGCATGGTCAAGCGCGACGGGGACGTCGTCGAGCCCAGCGAGCCGAGCGAGGAGGAGTCGCGCGCCGATCTGCGCGAGCACTACGACGTGCTGCTCGTGCGCGCGCCGAACCCCGGGCCGCTGACCCTCAGCGGGACCAACAGCTGGGTCGTCGGGCGCGAGCCCGCCTGGGTCGTCGATCCCGGGCCGGCGATCGACGAGCACCTCGACGCGCTGTACGAGGCGATCGACGAGCGCGGCGGCCTCGGCGGCGCGATCCTCACCCACGATCACCAGGACCACTCGCAGGCGGCGCGCACGCTCATCGGCCGCTACGGCGCGCCGCTCGCGGGCGGTCGCGGCGCGGTCGACATCGCGCTGGCCGAAGGGGCGCGCGTCGGTCCCTTCACGGCGGTCGCGACCCCCGGCCACGCCGCCGACCACTTCGCTCTCGTCGGCGAGGGCGCGTGCTTCACCGGGGACGCGGTGCTCGGCACGGGCAGCGTGTTCATCAGCCCCTACCCGGGCGCGTTGGCCGGCTACCTGCTCGCGCTCACGCGCCTGCGGCTGCGGGAAGACTTCAACGTGCTCTGCCCGGGGCACGGGCCGCCGGTCTGGGACGCGCACAGTCGCCTCGAACAGTACGCGGCGCACCGCATCGACCGCGAGAACCACCTGATCATGGCGCTCGGCGAAGGCCATCGCACGATCGCCGAGCTGCTCGACACGGTCTGGTGGGACGTGCCGGCGCAGCTGCGCCCGGTAGCCGAGGCGACGCTTGCCGCGCACCTGGACAAGCTCGAGGAAGAGCAGGCGCTGCCCGCCGGGGTCGAGCGGCCGCGCTTCGAGAGGACGGAGTGGTGAGCTACTGGCCGGCGCGCGAAACGGAGCTGGCGTGGACCTCGCAACTGGAGTCGCCGTTCCCGCCGATCGGCGGCTACGGGTTCCTCTCGGACTGCCACACCGGGGCGCTCGTCGCCTACGACGGCTCGATCGAGTGGGCCTGTATCCCCTACTTCGACTCGCCGTCGGTATTCGGGTCGATGCTCGACCGCGGCGCCGGCAGCTGGCGCGTGGGCCCCTACGGGGTGTTCGTCCCGGCGGGCCGCCGCTACATCCCGGGGACCAACGTGATCGAGACCACCTGGATGACCCCGCAGGGATGGATCCGGGTGCTGGACGCGCTCGCGATGGGCGACTGGCACGACAACGCGCACGGTTCGAGCCACACCCGCCCGCCGACCGACTACGACGCCGACCACGTGCTGGTGCGGATGGTCGAATGCATCCAGGGGACGGTGCAGGTCGAGATCGTCTGCGAGCCGATGCTCGACTACGGCGCCACGCCCGCGAGGTGGTCGATGGTGCAGACCGGCGAGGAGGGCGTCTGCGCGATCGACGCCCACGGTCCGACGGGGTCGCGCGAGTACGGCGCCCGCCCGAACGGCGCGGCATCCGCGGACGAGGAAGGGGTCGCGTTCCGCATGTTCAGCGACGTCCGCCTCGGCATCGAGGGCAACCGCGTGCACGGGCGTCACACGATGAAGGAAGGCGAGCGGCGCTTCTGCGCGCTGTCGTGGACAGAGGGTCTGGGCGGGCCGCACACCGCCGAGGAGGCCCAGGCGCACCTGGACCGCACCGCCCACTTCTGGCGCAACTGGCTCGCCGACGGCGACTACCCAGACCATCCCTGGCGCTACTACCTGCAGCGCTCGGCCCTCGCGCTCAAGGGGCTCACGTTCATGCCGACGGGAGCGGTGGTGGCCGCGCCGACGACCTCGCTGCCGGAGGCGCCGCGCGGCGAACGCAACTGGGACTACCGGTTCTGCTGGATGCGCGACGCGTCGTTCACGCTGTGGGCGCTGCACGCGCTCGGCCTCGACTGGGAGGCCGACGACTTCGTGCAGTACGTCGCCGACCTCGACCGCAACGGCGACGGCTCTCTGCAGATCATGTACGGGCTGCGCGGCCAGAAAGACCTGGAGGAGCACACGCTCACCCATCTGAAGGGCTACGAAGGGTCTCGCCCGGTGCGCGTGGGCAACGGCGCCTTCGCCCAGCGTCAGAACGACGTCTACGGCGCGGTGCTCGACTCCGTCTACCTGCACTCCAAGAACCGCGACCACATCCCCGAGCGGCTGTGGCCGGTGCTGCAGGATCAGGTCGAATGCGCCGCCCGGATCTGGCGCGAGCCCGATCAGGGGATCTGGGAGGGGCGCGGTGAGCCCAAGCACTACGTCACCTCGAAGCTGATGTGCTGGGTCGCGCTGGACCGCGGCGCGCGGCTGGCCCAGCGCCTGGGCCAGGAGGATCTGATCGAGCCGTGGCAGTCGCTCGCGGCCGAGATCAAGAAGGACATCCTCGAGCACGGCGTCTCGGAGCGGGGCGTCTTTCGCCAGCACTACGACACCGGCGCGCTCGACGCCTCGACGCTGCTCGTGCCCCTGTTCCGCTTCCTGCCCGCCGACGACGAACGCGTGCGCGCGACCGTCAAGGCGATCAAAGAGGAGCTGACCGAGAACGGCCTCGTGCTCCGCTACCGCACGGAGTCGACCGACGACGGCCTGCACGGCGAGGAGGGGACGTTCCTGATCTGCTCGTTCTGGCTCGTCTCGGCGCTGTCGGAGATCGGCGAGACGCGCGAAGCCGAGCACCTGTGCGAGCGGCTTCTCTCCTACGCCTCGCCGCTCGGTCTCTACGCCGAGGAGCTCGAGGCCTCCTCAGGGCGCCACCTGGGCAACTACCCGCAGGCCTTCACGCACCTCGGGCTGATCAACGCCGTCACGCACGTGATCGCCGATCAGCAGCGGAGCTGACGGCGGCCGGGCCGTCCCGGGCTCAATATCCCTCCTCGCCGGGGAGCAGGATCCGCGCGACCTCGCCCTCGACCACGACGCGCGGCTCGACGGGCAGCACCTCCCGGCCCCGCGCGTGCGCGAGCAGCTCCTCGACGGTCGCGAACTCGCTCAGCTGTTCGAGGTGCTTGATCGTCGGGAAGACGAGCAGGATCTCCTCGCCGGCGTGGGCGTCGAGCGCCGCACGCGGCGAGAACCAGCCGAGGTCGACGCACTCCTGCCCGTCGATCGCGGCCACCTGCCCCTCGGGAAGCGTCGCGAGGAAGAAGTGCGTGTCGAAACGGGTCTTGACCACGGCCGGGGTGATCCAGCGGGAGAACTTCACGAGCTCCGCCGGGTCGGCCAGCTCGATCGAAGCCTCCTCGTGCAGCTCCCGCACCGCAGCCAGCCGGTGCGCACCGTCCCCGTCGCCCTCCTCGGCGTCCACGGCACCGCCCGGGAACACCCACACCCCGCCCATGAACCGCGCCTCCGGAGTACGTCTGACGAGCAGCAGCTCGAGCGACTCGGAGCCCCCGCGCAGCAGGATCACGCTGGCCGCCTGGCGCGGGCGCGACGGCGGTCCGGTGTTCAGCTCCTCGCCCGGCCCCGGACGCTCGGATGCGCGCATCGGCTGACCCTACCTGTCGGTAACCTTGGCCGCATGACCAACACGACCCCCAAAGGCGGGGCATACCCCACACGGGGGCGCATGTGAGCACGACCGAGACCCTCCAGCGCTGGATCTGCGAGTCCTGCGGCTTCATCTACGACCCCGAGGACGGCGACCCCGACGGCGGCATCCCGCCCGGGACGCCCTTCGAGGAGATCCCGGACACGTGGTTCTGCCCCGTGTGCGGCGCGCGCAAGCGCGACTTCACGCTCTACGAGGACTAGGAAGCCGTTGGCCGGCGTCAGGCCCGGCCCGTAGGCTCCCTGCGTGACCGAGCTGCTCGACGATCCGGTGCGCCCCGCCGTGGATGCGCAGTGGAGCGAGCTGCTGGACCTCGACGCCGAACGTGTCTGGCATCCCTACGGCGCGCTGCCGGCCGCGATGCCGTCGCTGCCCGTCGTCTCGGCCGAGGGCGTGCGCCTGAGGCTCGCCGACGGCCGCGAGCTGATCGACGGGATGGCCTCGTGGTGGTGCGCGATCCACGGCTATGGACACCCGGCGCTCGACGCGGCGGTGCGCGACCAGCTCGACCGGATGGCCCATGTGATGTTCGGCGGGCTCACCCACGAGCCGGCCGTGAGGCTGGCGCAGCGGCTCACCGAGCTCGCGCCGGAGGGCCTCGAGCGCGTCTTCTTCGCCGACTCCGGCTCGGTCTCGGTCGAGGTCGCGATCAAGCTCGCCGTGCAATACCAGCGCGCGCTGGCGCGGCCGGGACGCACCCGGCTGCTCACCGTTCGGGGCGGCTACCACGGCGACACGACCGGCGCGATGGCGGTCTGCGATCCCGTCGGGGGCATGCACTCGATGTTCGCGGGCGTGCTGCCATCGCACGTCTTCGCCCCGCGCCCGCCGGACGGCTTCGACGTCCCGCTCGACCCCGCCTGGACGGATGCGGTCCGCGAGCTGGCGGCCGAGCACGAGGGCGCTCTCGCGGCGGTGATCGCCGAGCCTGTCGTCCAGGGCGCGGGGGGGATGCGCTTTCACTCGCCGGCCTGCGTGCGGGTGCTGCGCGAGATCTGCGACGAGCACGGCCTGCTGCTGATCCTCGACGAGATCGCCACCGGCTTCGGGCGCTCCGGGAGCATGTTCGCCTGCGAGCACGCGGGGGTCGCCCCCGATGTGATGTGCGTGGGCAAGGCGCTCACCGGCGGCTACATGACACTCGCCGCGACGCTGTGCACCCCCGCCGTCGCCGAGGCGGTCTCCGGCGGGGAGGGGGGTGGCCTCATGCACGGGCCGACGTTCATGGCCAACCCGCTTGCCTGCGCGGCCGCGCTCGCGTCGCTGGAGCTGCTCGCAAGCGAGGACTGGCGGGGGCGCGTCGCTGCGATCGAGCACGGCCTGCGGTCGGGTCTCGAGCCGGCGCGGGCGCTCCCGGGGGTGCGCGACGTGCGGGTGCTCGGCTCAATCGGGGTGATCGAGCTGGAGCGGCCGGTCGATGTCGCCGCGGCGAGCGCTGCAGCCGTCGCGCGCGGGGTGTGGCTGCGGCCCTTCCGCGAGCTCGTCTACGCGATGCCGCCGTATGTGACCGGCGCCGGGGAGCTGGCCGCGGTCACGGGCGCGATGGCCGCCGCCGCGCAGGCGGGCAGCTGAGCGGTGGTGTAGATGCCTGCCGATGCGGTTGGGTCCGAGACCTGACAGCACCTACCGGCGGTCCAGCCGGCGGACGCGTTTAGCATTCGCGCCGATGGAGGGGCGGGGCAAGTGGTCTGCGGCCGTCGTGGCCGCGTTGGCGGGCGCGCTGGTGGCGTGCGCGCTGTGGGTCGCGCCGGCGCACAGCCTGCTCGCGGCGGGGCCGACCGCGCATCCGCGCGCCGCCGACTGCCACACGGGCGTGCCGCCCGTCCTTCACGACGGCTTTCCCGAGCCGCCCGCGCTCTACAGCCGCGATGGCTCGCTCGACGTGCGGCTGCGGGCCGCCGTCGGCTCGGCGCGTATGGGTCGCACGCGCGTGAGCGCCTGGAGCTACAACGGCAGCGTGCCGGGTCCGACGCTCGTGATCTGCGCGGGCGATCACGTGACCGTGCACCTCGCGAACGAGCTGCCGGAAACGACGAACCTGCACACGCACGGCTTTCACGTCTCGCCCGAAGGCAACGGCGACAACATCTTCCTTCACGTCGAACCGCATCAGCAGTTCACTTACGAATACGCGATCCCGACGGACATGTCGCCGGGCTCCTACTGGTACCACCCGCACATCCACGGCAGCGTCGAGAACCAGATCTTCCGCGGCATGGCCGGGGCGATCGTCGAGGAGGGAGGCCTGGATCGGCTGCCGGCGCTGCGCCGCGTGCCGCAGCGCTGGATCGTGCTCGACAACACCGAGGTCCGCCACGGCCGGATCCTCGGCGTGGAGGAATCGACCGAAGCCGGCGACCGCATCTACGTCAACGGCACGCTGAACCCGACGGCGAAGATCCGGCCCGGACAGCTCCAGCGCTGGCGCATCTTCAACACGAGCGCGGACCGTGTGATCGCGCTGCGGATGGCAGGGGGGCGCCCGTTCCAGCTGCTTGCCGAAGACGGCCACACGCTCGAACGAGCGCGCAGCCTCCGCACGCTGACGATCGCGCCGAGCTCGCGCCGCGACGTGCTCGTGCGTGGCGGCCCGCCGGGCAGCTACGCGCTGAAGGCGATCCCGTTCGCGCAGTTCCCGGGCGGCGAGAAGGCCTCGAACGGCGGGCCGGTCCCCAACCAGACGGTGCTGACCGTGCGCTCCGCGGGACGCTCGGCGCGCCGCGCCGCGCCGCGGGGGGCGCTGTCACATCCGGTGGACCTGCGCGGCCGGCCGGTGGCACGCGAACGGACGATCCAGTTCAGCGAAATGATCGAACCGTCGGGTGCGTCGAAGTTCCTGCTGAACGGGATGGCGTTCGATCCCAGCCGCACCGACGTGACGATGAAGCTCGGGACGCTCGAGCGCTGGACGCTCGTCAACACGACGCGCGAATGGCACACGTTCCACATGCACATCAACGACTTCCAGGTCGTGAGCCAGAACGGCGTCGCGGTCCCCTACGTCGACTACCAGGACAACGTCGCGCTGCCGCCCGGATCGCACACGGTTGTGCTCGTGAAGGCCGCCGATTTCACCGGCCGGTTCGTGTTCCACTGCCACGTGACCTTCCACGAGGATCGCGGCATGATGGCGACGATCGAAGTCGCGCGCGAACCGACGGCCGCGGCGAGCCGAGCCGCGCTCATGCGCCGGCCGGGCCTTGCGATCAGCTCGTCCGCGCTCGGCTACCCGGCGGAGCGGAAAAGGGGTGCGGCGCCGCCGGCGCTGGGCCGGGCACCGCTGTTCTGGTGCAGCCCGAAGGACGCGCGCCGGAGCCGGGCGGTCTGAGCCTGAGCGCGCCGGCTTTCGCGCGCGTCGCGGCGGTCGCCTTCAGGAAGGCAGGGCGAAGGTGCGGCTGACCAGGCGCGGCTCGCCGTAGGCGGCGGGGACCACGATCCTGAAGCGCCCGCCTTTGCCGACGGCGAACGACGCGGTGCCCTCGAAGCCGAGCATCGCTCGGGCGAGCGTCGCGAAGCCGTGACTTCCCGACCGCACCTGCAGCAGCGCCCGCACACCCGAGCGCGCGACCTGGACTCGCACGGTGCCGGCGCCTCCCTGCGCGCGGTGGCCGAGGACGTGCACGATCACCTTTTCCGCCGGGATCGCGAGCACGGTCACGACGCCCTTCATCGTCGGGTGGACGGTGCAGTAGTAGTCGAACGTGCCGGGGTTGGCGAACTTCAGCGAGTAGCTCGTGCCGCCGTCCAGGCGCCCGGAGTTGAAGAGTTCGGTTGTCGATGTGACCGTGTGCGGGCCGAGCGTTTCGTTGTGCCAGCTGATCGTCTGCCCGGCCGCGACCGTGATCGCCGCCGGCGTGTAGATGCGGTCGTGGATCGCCGAGCTCGGTCCCGGAGGCAGCGGGCCGCCCGCGGCCGGCGCGGCACCCAGCGCGAGCGCTGCCAGCCAGGCGGGCGCGCACGCGGATGCGAGCAGGCGAGCGCCATGACGTGCTCTCCGTGCCCCGTTTCGATGTGATCCGACCTTCATGCTCGCCCCTTGCAACCGACGGCGCACACTACTGCACGACCGCGGGCGCACGGCGCGGGGCGAGCGTCAGCCGGCTGACTCTCCCAGCCAGCGGCGCCACGCCAGCGCAGCGCCCGCGCGCGCGAGCGCTGCCGGGTCGGGTCCTGAGAGCTCGGGGAGCGTGGCGACCTCGACAGCGCCGAGCTCGGCGATCGTCGCCGCGTTCGAGCGCTCGATGTCGGCGGGCTCCGAAGGCCAGGGCGTCAGCACGACGGCGCTCACCCGCAGCCCCGCGCCGCGCGCCGCCTCGAGGGTGAGCAGGGTGTGGTTGATCGTGCCGAGGCCCGGCCGCGCGGCGACGACGAGCGGCAGGCCGAGCTCGACCGCGAGGTCGCGCGCGAGCCAGGCGCCGTTCAGCGGGACCATCAGCCCACCGACGCCCTCCACGACCGCCACGCCCGCGGCCGCGGCTGCGGCGCGGGTCCGGGAGAGGAGCTCCTCGGTGTCGATCTCCTCGCCGGCGAGGGCGGCCGCCAGGTGCGGCGAGACGGCCGGCCCGAAGCGCAGCGGCGAGACCGCGCCGCGCTCGGCGCCGGTGACGGCGGCGAGCAGCTCGTCGTCGGCCGGCCACTGACCCTCCGGTGCGTCGTCGAGCCCCGTGATCACCGGCTTGATCCCCGCCGCGCGCTCGCCGGCCTCGCGCATCGCCGCGAGCAGGCAGGCGCTGAGGACGCTCTTGCCCGCGGCCGTGTCGGTTCCCGTGACGAACAGGCCGCGCAACACCGCAGCGCGCCGCGTTCAGGCCGCGCGGGCGGTCTCGCGCTCGAAGTCGAACAGCTCGGTCGGCGCGCCGGCCGCCGCGTGAGCGCCTGCCTGCCCCCCGTCATGGGGGGTGCCCTCTCGTGGGGTAGGTGCCGCCCCGCTCTCCATCCCCTCGCCGGGGGCGGCGTCCGGCGCAGCGGGCGCGGGATCCGTGGCCGGTGCGCGCGGCTCGTCCTGGTCGAACGGCCCGGACGCGCGTGGGGCGGTGGAGTCGCGCTCGAAGTCGAAGGGCCCCGTCTCCCCGGCGCTCTGCTGCGCCGAAATGCGTTCGGCGCGGACGAGGGCGGTCTCGATCTCGGCCAGCTCCTCGACGGGCTCCGGCGCGGGCGCGAGCATCTGCTCGGGCTCGATCCCGGCGCGCCGGGCCGCGACAGCGAGTGCGGCGGCGGCCTCGCGCAGCTCGGCAGGGGTGTGCGAAGCCATCGCCGTGAGGCGCAGGCGGGAGGTGCCGGCGGGGACCGTCGGCGGGCGGATCGCCTGCGCGAACACGCCGAGGTCGAGGGCGTGCCGGCAGAAGGCGAGTGCCGCGCGCTCGTCGCCGGCGATCAGCGGCACGATGTGCATCTCGCCCTCGGCGACCGGGAAGCCCTCCTCGGCGAGCGCGCTGCGCAGCGTGCGGGCGTTCGAACGCAGCCGGGCGACCCGATGGGGGCGTTCGCGCAGCAGATCGAGCGCGGCCAACGCGCCCGCGACCTGCGGCGGTGCCGGCGCGGTCGAGAAGATCAGCGATCGCGCGGTGTTGACGAGGTACTCGACGATCTCGGAGCTCGCGCAGGCATACGCGCCGTAGGAGCCGAGCGCCTTGCCGAGCGTCCCGATCACGACGTCGATCTCGCCCTCCAGCCCCGCTGCCGCGATCGCGCCGCGCCCGTCGGGTCCGACGTTGCCGGTCGCATGCGCCTCGTCGACCACCAGCCGGGCGCCATAGATCTGGGCGAGCTCCGCGATGTGCGCGAGCGGCGCGATGTCGCCGTCCATCGAGAACACCGAGTCGGTGACGATCACGCGCCCGCCACGACCCTCGCCGCGGCGGCGCAGGCACCAGTCGAGGTGCTCGACGTCGCGGTGGCGGTACACGACGACCTCAGCCCGCGACAGGCGGCAGCCGTCGACGATCGAGGCATGGTTGAGCTCGTCGGAGAAGATCACGTCCTCGGCCCCGGCGAGGGCGCCGAGCACACCCAGGTTCGCGAGGTAGCCCGAGCCGAACAGCAGGCAGGACTGGGTGCCCTCGAAGTCCGCGAGACGTTCCTCCAGCCGGCGGTGGATCGTCATCGAGCCGGACACCAGGCGCGACGCACCGGCGCCCACGCCCCAGCGGCGCGCCGCGTCCGCCGCCGCCTCGCGCACCCGCGGGTGGTCGGCCAGCCCGAGGTAGTTGTTCGAGCACAGCAGCAGCACCGGCCGCCCGTCGAGCAGCACCGTCGGCCCCTGAGGGCCGGAGATCATCCGCATGCGGCGCGAGAGACCGAGGCGCTCAAGCTCTGCGAGGCGCTCGGTGATCTCGCTCATCCGGCTAGCCCACCGGGAGCGTGTCGGATGTGCGGCCGCTCGTCCCTTGTGGGGTGCTCTCGGGCCGCGGAGGCGCTTTGCGCTTGGCCTTGAAGCGAAGCTGCGTGGAGGGGTCCCAGAGCCTGATCGCCAGGCCGCCCTGGCTCTCGCCGCCGGCGGGTCCGGAGACCAGCTCCTCGATCACATCCGGCGTCTCGCCGTCCATCCAGCCCGAGCGGTTGTCCGGACGCGGGTTGGCGGCGTTGTCGGGCTGGCGCGCGACGTTGAGGCCCAGCTCCGCGAACATCTCGCGGTCCTCCGCCGGCTCGTTGCCGAGCGTCGTGAGGAAGTTGCCCATCATCACGCCGTTGATGCCGGCCTTGACCGCGAGCTGCTGAAGCTCGCCGAGGTTCTCGACGCGCCCGCCGCACAAGCGGAACAGCGCGTCGGGCAGGATCAGCCGGAAGATCGCGATCCACTTCACGGCCTCCCACGGGTCCATGAACTCGCGCTCGCCGAACTTCGTGCCCGGCCGCGGGTTGAGCATGTTGATCGGCACGCTCGTGGGGTCGATCTCGGCCAGCTCGAACGCCATCTCGACGCGCTGCTCGCGCGTCTCGCCGAGGTTCAGGATGCCGCCGACGCAGGTCTCGAGGCCCGCCTCCCGCACCGCGCGGATCGTGCGCAGCCGGCCCTCGTAGCGGACGGTGCTCGTGACCTCGTCGTAGTAGCTGTGCGCCGTCTCGACGTTGTGGTGCACGCGCTGGACGCCCGCCTCGCGCAGCGCCCGGGCGCGGTCGGCGGACATGTGGCCCACCGACGCGCAGCGCTTGAGGTTCGTCTTCTCGGCGACCAGCCGCACGCCCTGCAGGTACTTCTCGAAGTCGCGCTTGGAGAGGCCCTGGCCCTGCGTGACCATGCAGAAGCGGTGGGCGCCCGCGGCCTCGGCGGCGCGCGCATGTTCGAGGATCTGCTCGGGCTCCATCATCGCGTGCATCGGCGTGTCGGCCTCGGCGAAGCGCGACTGCGCGCAGAAGCCGCAGTCCTCGGCACAGCCGCCGGACTTCGCGTTGACCAGCGAGCACATGTCGGTCGAGTCGGCGAAACGCTCGACGCGCGCCTTCCAGGCCCGCTCGATCAGAGCTTCGATCTGCGCGTGATCCTCGAGCTCGCCCAGGCGCCGGGCCTCCTCGCGGGTGATCAGCGGCGGCATGGGCAAAACGGTATGTGGCGCGGCGGACAGGTCGGGGTTATGACGCCCGGCGCAGAAGCGCGCGTCAGCGGCGCGCCGCCGAAGCGACGAGCTCGGACATCAGCTCGGCGGCGGCGCCCGGCGTGAGCCCCTGCTCGCAGACGAGCGAGCGCCAGGTCGAGAAGGCGACGGCGTGACCGAGCGCCGCGGCGGTGCGCCGCTTGGCGGCGCCGCGCAGCCCCCGGCCGGCGAGCAGGATGTCCCGCGTGACGTCGAGGTAGAGGTGGAACACGCCGAAGCGCTCGCGCACGATCTCGCTCGCCGGCTCGTCGCGCAGCAGGTTCTCGAGCATCTCGCGCGTGCGCCCGTAGAACGCGTAGAGCTCGCCGAGCGCGGCGCTCAGACGCTCGTCGGGCTCCTCGATCGCCGCCCACGCCGTCGCGTCGGGAGGCGGGTTCGCAGCGCTCCAGTGTGCCGAGCAGGCCTCGAACAGCGCACGCTCGTCGGGGAAATGGCGGTACAGCGTCGAGCGCCGGACGCCGGCGTGCTCGGCGACGGCGCTCATCGTCGTGTGAGCCGGGCCGACGCTGCCGTGGAGCGCGACGGCGCTTTCGGTGATCCGCAGGCGCGTCTGCTCCTGGGACTCGGCCCGGCGGCTCATCCGATAGCTGCGAGGTTTATCGGTCATGGGTGTTCGTTGAATATTGACACGTCGCAGGGCGTCATGCTAGTTTGGCGCGACATTACTGTCCTGTGAAATGGGAGGAACACGCGATGGGCACTGCAGCCACACAGAGCACGAAGGCGACGATCATCGG
>Ga0134126_10001825_pt1 | contig 27012 bp, 9 predicted proteins | sample KB31752_FD_96881 | JGI IMG/M metagenome (GOLD analysis project Ga0134126, IMG submission 96881) | Terrestrial soil microbial communities with excess Nitrogen fertilizer from Kellogg Biological Station, Michigan, USA - KB3-175-2 | ecosystem: Environmental > Terrestrial > Soil > Unclassified ... | reverse complement strand
TTCTGGATAGCGTAGGGCCGTTGTGGGATCGGGAAATCTAATTGTCGTTGACCTGCGAACGAGTCAGACCGGATCGGGAAATCCAGTTGTCGTCGGGCGGGATATACAGTTGTCGTCCATCAGCCCTTCGTCCTTCATGTGTTGAAACACGCGGTTGACAATCCACCAAGTCACACGAGAGTTGAGAATGGCAAGAACGTATAGGCTGTCTGTGGGAATGACAATCGCCTTGTTGTTGACGTAGTGGGCTCCCTCATCGAGGGCGAATTGTGAGTAATAGGCGATGCACTGCACGACGATCTTGTTTTTGTCGAACTCGCCGTAATAGTCGCACGCTCGAAGCTCCCACCAGTAGTCACCTTTGTCCTGACGAGCACGCAATGGCACCTCAAACTGCTTAAGGTGTGCATGGACCAGCGGATGAGCTGCCTCAAAAATAGCCTCTGCATCTGCCTCGCTGCCCGCGTCGGACCAGGGCCAATGCTTGTTCTGGCTTGAAGGAATAACGATGTGCCATTGGTCGCCCCAACTGGACACCCACCTCTTGACATCACGCCCGCGGAGGAATTGCTTGAATAAGGGCTCTGAATCAGGTTCTGACAAGACGATTGAATTACGTAGGACACTGTTAACGTAAAAAGCTTCGTTGTACCCGCTCTTGAGTCCACTGAGAAGCGGCCTTGAGAGTACTGACTGTAATGGACTGCCAATTGCCATCAGGCGATCAAACAACTCGGTTGCAGCCGAGTCCTCAAGCTTCCATTGATCGGGTCGCAGGTTGCCGTGCCGGACCCCGACCGTGTATTTGCGAATCAGGTCAGGCAGGGCATGAGCTTCTCTGTCAGAATCATGGGCTCGAAGGAATTGGGCGACTTCCGAATCTGGTACCCGCGAGTCGATGGTCTGCAACACCACGGCCGCTGGGAACGTATCCGCGTCGGGAAACAGCGTTCGAGAGTGGCCGAAGTCGATCAGGAGAATAGCACGTGAAGTGTCGCGAAGAATCGTCCGAAGCTTTACCGCATAGCCAGCCCGAAACCATTTGTTTGGCGTCAAAAGAGCTATTCTGCCTGCGGGGCGACATATTTGCAAGCCAAGCTCCAAAAAGTAGACCGATGAATCAGCGGTGCTGGTGAAGGAGCGATAAACTCGAAGGAGGGGCTTCTGCGATTTCAGCATCTCTTGTCGCACCCACGGTGGGTTGCCGAGCACCACGTCAAAGCCGCCGCACCAGCCGCCGAGGTCATTGTCGGGAGCCTTGTCCTTGCCCGGGTAGCGAAAAACACTTGGGAATGCCAAATTCCAGTGAAAGAAGCGATGCTTCTCTGCCAAGTGGCGAACCTCGGCGTACTCGTGTGGGCCTATGTCATAGGGGCTTCGCTCAACCTTCCGAAACCGACCGTATGTCATAGGCAGAAGTTCAATGCCCTTGACCTTTGGCCAGAAAAACGCCGAGCACCATGCGTCTGCCAGGAACTTACCTGATTTACGATAAGCGTCTTCCGTCTGAAGATTGGCGTAGTCGCGTTCCTTCTGGTGGATCTGCTCCACGGTGTCGTCTGGGATGCTTTCCAGGCGGGCCATCGCCGCGGGCAGGTTGCCGAGCTGCTCCCACGGCTTGAGGTCGTCGAACAGCCCTTCCTGACCACGCCTTTCGTCTTTGTTCTGTTGTTTCAGAGCCGAGCAGATCTTCTTGTCGTCTCCCTCGATCAGCTCGAAGGCTTCGTCGGGAATGCCCTTCGTGAGCAGGGCCGGCGTCGTTCCGAGGAGGCTGTTGCCGCACTGGATGTGATGGTCCAGGAACGACAGTGGCTTGCCCGGTTCCAGAGCATCCATCCAGAGAGCGACCTGACACAGCTCGACAGCCATCGGGTTGATATCCACGCCGAAGATACAGTGGCCGATCACGTCTCGCAGGGCGTGCTGGATGGCATCCGGTGGTGGTTCTGCCTCAAGCGTCCGCATCGATGCGAGCTTCTTGGCGATCCGGTGTGCGGCGGCGATGAGGAAGTGGCCGGAGCCGCAGGCTGGATCACATACCTTCAGGTTCAGGATTGCAGCTTCGGCGTTGGGCTTGTTCGCCGCCTCGTCGAGGACTGGCTGCAACGCAGAGTCGAGCAAGCACGTAATCAGCGAGGTGGGCGTGTAATAGCTGCCGGTGGTTTTGCGTTCGTTGCCGCTCGCTGATTGCAGCGTGAATGTGATGGCGTCGGGGTCGAACTGGGGATGAAGTTCGAGCAATGACTCGTAGACGCTGCCGAGTTCCTCCGCCCCGAGGTTGCGATAGTCCACGCTGCGGCGAGCCTGGCCGTCAGTGATGACCGCAAGGGCCCGAACCGACTCAAGCAGGTCGGCATTGGTGATTCGGCAACCACCCAGGTTAGGAGTGCGGGCTGGGTCGAACAAGCCTCCGAGTGCGGGTAACGCCAAATCCAGACAGCCGGTCGTGCCGAGTTTATCCAGCACGAGCGACAGCCCTTCATAAAGGTCGGTGTGTGGGCTGCCACGAAGCCGTTCAGCGACGCGACGGAGCCTTGCTGTTGAGTAGAAGAGGACATAGCGGTCCTTCGCCGCGTCGGATGAGGAAGGATCAAACAGCAGTTCTCTGTCCTCGGCCACGAAAAGGAACAAAAATCGGTAGACCACGCGAAGAAGTTGCCGGTAGTAGCCCTGCGGTGTCAGCCGGTTGTTCTTGAGGGCGGCCTTCAATTCGGCGTTGGCCGGAAAGGACAGAAAGCCCCGCCCAAGGGCCTTGATTGCGTTCTCAACGCCAGTGCGAAGCTGATCGAGTGCTCGGAGTCCTTGCTCGGCCGCAACCTTGGACCAGCGTTCCAGCCAGCACTCTTCGGGCTTCTCGGCGTTGACGCGGGATTCGTGACAAAGCTTCCAGAGCAGAGCGAAGTCGGCGTACTGCTTGCCGTCGAACATCGCCTGAAGGTCGAACTCGACGAACGCCTGCCGGGTCAGCCGGATGTTGTCACGGAGAATTCGTAGCTTCAGCCCATTCGACACGAACCCCCAGAGGTGGTCCTCAGAGCGATTGAGGAACTCCTGGACCAGGCCGTGCGGACTGAATTGCTTCCCCTGCGTTTCGACCCGCTTGTCGAGGTCCTGACGAAAGCCGACAAGATGCACAGGGCTGTGGTAACGAATGTGCGAGATCGGGTAGGTCTTCACATCGAGGACAAACGGTTTAGCTTTGTCGAGCGTGCCATACCCCAGCACTTTCCAGAACGGCATCAACCATCTTTCAATGGTCAGCTTCTGGGCTGGGTCGTTCTCTGGCAGCTTTTCCTTCGCGGACTTGAAAGTCTCCCAGGTAGCCGAGAGCCGAGTCCAGGCGTGGTTGGCAGCCTCATTCACCTTCTCGCCGACGAGCCCATAGTCCTCGGCCCGCAGACCGGCAAGCCGGGAATCCCCTGCGGCGACCCGCTGCAGCAGGTCAGTCGGAAGGATGGATCCTTCAACGCGGACACAGGTGAAGGTGTCGGACTTCATGAACAGTTCCTCACACCTTCGGCAAATAGACGAAAACACCAAGAAGGTCCGGCAGGTCCTGAGCTTCGATGCGGTGCCTCACCCCCTTTGCCTTGCTCGCCTGCCGCACCCGACTATGGGCATCCAACAGGGCCTGCCCGCGGGCATTGGCGATCTCGGTAAGTTTCGGCCGCAGGTGGCCGACTCCGTCGATGACCTTCTGCAAGAAATCGCGGGCTTGTTCCGGAGTGACGTTTGCTTCGGGCTCGGCAAGTAGAAGCTGCTCGGCAATCTCTTGCGTGAACCATTCGGCATTCTGAGGCGAGCCACTGAACGCGACCAGTTGGCTATCCTCCGCTAGGAGCGGCCATTCATCATCGCCTATCTTGGTCACGATGTGGAACCGATGCCGGAGGAGCAAGAGAGTGGTTCGTTTGCCGACTTTGCTCGTTCGGATTACTCCACAGCGGCGAGCCGGGCCTTCCAAAAGCGGATCCAGGGCAGCGTTCAGCACGTGATTGGCGAGCGACTCGACCGCCGGTGATGTCCGGCTCAGCAGAATCTCTTTGTGCTGGACAGGTAGCTCGAACCGGGCACGAAATTTCGTCGGCAAGTCCAGCCGTTCCTTGAGGGAGCGAGGTGCTTCTGTCAAATCAACCGTCATCGGGTCGCCCTCGCCGACTGCTGCTTTGCTGGCGGCCAGTGCGGAGCGTATGAATGCGGCAACCTCGACGCCGCTGCCGACCGCCACTCGTGCGGCGGTCAGTTCACGAACCACGTCCTCGACCTTGATCGTTTGCTGAGCGAACAGAGTCCGGGACTGTTTCTCCCGCTCGGTCGCCGACTGCCATTGCTGGTCGATCTCCGGCGGCAAATTGTCAAACAGGGTCGGGCCGGTGTCCCTCTTCTTGCCCTTGAGCAGCATCCCCTCGAATACGGCCTGGATGACTTGCTCGCTGTCAGTCGGTAGTGGGATCGAGACGCCGAGTGACGTGCGGATCGCCTTGTGCTTGCGGAGCAACACGTCCAGTACGACGCCGTCGATCTGGTTGTCGATACCGTAGTAGGTCAGAGCCCGAACCTTCCGGCTCGGCTGGCCGTAGCGATCAACTCTACCCTCGCGTTGCTCATGCCGTGTTGGATTCCACGACAGGTCGTAGTGGACAACGGCGTTGAAAAGGTGCTGAAGGTTGATCCCCTCGCTCAGGCAATCGGTGCAGACAAGCACTCGTTTCGCAGAGGTCCCAAGCTGATTGACCCGGTCCTCACGCTCCTTCGGGGGCAGCGTGCCGGTCACGGCCTCGATGGTCGCTTCCTTGAGTTTCTTCCGCAGCTCGGCAGCCAGGTATTCGGCAGTCGGAATGAAGCGGCAAAACAGGATCGGATTGAAGCCGTTTTCCAGGAGGTCTTCGACAATCGCGATGGCCTTTTTGAGTTTGTTGTCCTTAGCCCCCTGAAGACCCTCGGCAGCATTCGCCATCGCCATCAACCGACGAGCCGCTTCGGTTTGCTCTCCCGGCTCCTCGTCCGTCCCTGGGGGTGCCACATCAGAGCCTTCGCTGGAATCGTCCTCCACCAGATCCAGGACCGACCTTCTTCCCAGAGCGTCTGCTTCTTCGGGGGTGTTGGCCTCGACTGCCCGCGTCCGAAGCGTGGCCATCGCGGCAGCGGGGCTGGAAGCCATCGACCGAAGCAGGGCGAGTGCCGACCACCAGCGGATTCGTTGCCGTTGCCGGTTCAAGGTCGGGTCGGTGATGGATTCTTTGGCGTATTCCAGCACCTGTTTGAACAACTTCTGATACTCTGCGTGGAGCTTATAGGTGTCTTCGGCCTCGTCGCGATCCGGGAATGGGGTATCGGTCTGGAGAAAGTGTCGGATGTCGGCCCGCCGGCGTTGGACGAAGTGGGCAGCAATTCGTTCCCGTACGTGCCGGTTCTTGTCACCGCTGAGGTCTGCGGGAAGATTTGTGAATTGCTGATCGAGAAGCGTCAGTAGCGAACGAAAGGCTTCCTCGTTTCCGCTGTGCGGAGTGGCCGTCACAAGCAACAGATGCCTGTCCGCGTTGGCAGCCAGTTGACGGACGAGCTGGTGCCGCTGGTGTCGTGCTGCTCGCCCGTCGTCTGCCCGAGCACAGGTGTGAGCTTCGTCCACAATAACGAGTTCCGGACACTCACGGACGAAGTCGTCTCTGCGGCGGTCAGCCTTGATGAAGTCGGTTGAGACAATGACGAACGGAAACCGGTCGAAGATCGATTGTCCCAGCCGGCATGCCTTCTCCAGCCGAGTGACGGTTCCAGGAAGAACAAGCTCCGCGTCCAGGTGGAACTTCTGATTGAGTTCTGTCTGCCACTGTTCGGCAATCTGCGGCGGGCTCAAGACCGCGAACCGTTTCACTTCGCCTCGGTCGATCAATTCGCGGACGATCAATGCGGCCTCGACGGTCTTGCCGATGCCGACATCATCGGCGATCAGCATCCGCACGGGGTCGAGCTTCAAGGCCAGGAGCAGCGGGACGAGTTGATAGGGACGTGGTTCGACGCCAAGTCGGGCGAAAGATCGAAACGGTCCGGCACTTGACCGGAAGCCGAGCCTCAGAGCGTCACGTAACAGACGACACGATCTGTAGTCGCCGGCCTGGGTCGGGTCCGGTGGCTGAAATGCCGCAGGCTCGACGGTCTCGACCGGAAGAAAGAACCCGGCCACTTCGTCGTCACCACCGCCAAGCGGCCGTGCGATCACCGTGTCCGTCGTCGATTCAGGAAGGACGACCCACTCTCTCCCTCGGGCCTTCACGAGCGATCCGACAGCAAAGCTCATGATGGCCTCCCGAAGATGTGGGGATACCGGGCCAGGGTCGCGTCCCAATCAACCTGGTGGTGGAATCGGACGACCGTGAATCCGGCGTCTTCCATCGCTTCGGTGAGGTTCGTGTCGCGTTGCTGCCTGTCTGGGAAATCGTGCGGCGGACCATCGACGTACACCGCTGTCTGGTAATCGGCGTAGAAGAAATCCGGTGTGGTCCGACAAGCCTCAACGAAGTGCTGGGCATGGGTCGGCAAGCGAAGACTTCGAGAGTCCAGGTGAGCCAGCCACCGACGTTCCAGGTCTGAACCCGCGAGGCGATTGAGAACTACCAAGTGATCAGCACGCGTCTGCCCGCCGGGAGCGGTGACTGTGTGGCTTTGGCTCATCTTCAGCAGCACGTCCTTGATCGCCTGCCGATCCAATGATCGGTGAGCCGGCTGATTGCCGTAATGCATCAGGCAGTCGTAGCAAGCAGCTTCGCACTCCTCTGCGTTTGGAGACGAACGCCGATGGTCCTCGCCGGATTCGGCGTCGAAATGACAGATCTCCAACGCTTTGCGAGCAACCTGGGCGAACGCACCAGGATCATCGAGTAATCGACGCAGGACGCCGGCCCCGCCTTCAGCCGATTCGTAAAGCAGCAGCACCCTCGGGGCATCGTTGGACGGTAGCAGCTCAGCCGCAAGCTCATTGTCTTCAAGCTGGTACGTGACCTGAATTGCGTTTTTCAAGGCGGCTTCCAGCGACAACATCGGTCCGGCGTCCCAGGAGCCAGTCGGTTCGAGCAGCAGGCAGTTTCGCCGGTCTTCGACGTACGGGATCACCCGTCGCTTTCGTGCGGACATGGGGTCGTTCGTGTCGTCAGGATCTTGCTCGTTCGTTTCCCAGAAACCGCGTTCCTCATCGAGGACGAACCCGAACTGGTTACGGTTCGACCGCTGCCGCCAGCCCATGTTGATTCGCCAAAGGGTGGCCGCCCGGCCATACGTGAGCGTTGCGAGCAACTCATCGTCATCACGCAATTCAGCAGTTGTCTGCACGGGAACGCCGCCCCGGTTGGCGAACCGGACTGCCGTGCGGATTTCGTAGCCAAGCCGGAGTCGTTCCTCCTCATCGCAATTGATTTTGTCCTTCCGCTTGGTGGCCACGTTCTGAAGTCGAAGAAGGTTCTCGAACTCTCGCGGCAGCTTCGTTGCACACCGTTCGCACAGGTCCGGTCCCGGACCCTGAGGCATGGGGTGAAGGTAGCCACATGCCTCGCACTTCTTGGCACGCGTGGTCATCAGCTCGTCATCCTGGACCGACAGGATGACCCTATTGATGAGGTATCGGGAGCCTTCGTGGTACACGACTGCCCGCGGTCCGAACTCGGAGATCGCCAGGAACCTCGGCCGGGACAGGTACTCTTCTCGCTGCCGGGTGCGGCGGGCTGGGATGAATGCAGAGAGCGGCAGCCGAGGAAAGTTGTAGCCAGGGAGAAATCCCTCACTCGCGAAATAGCGGTAGCTGTAGAAGTCACTCTGCGAGAAGTCTTCCGTTTCAGTGAGCAGTCGGAGTTGTTGCTCCGCCTCCCGTCGCAGTCGTTCGGCCTGCTGCTTGTCGCGAGGATCGCGTGCTGCGTCTCGGATCACCTCGTTTTGGCGAGCCTGCTGATCCAACGCCGCACGATACAACCCTCGCCAACGGTTGCACGCATCGTCGAACTGCCTTGGGGCCTGGTTCAGAATCTCTTCCAACCAGGTCTCCCCAAACCAACCAGCCTCGATGCACTCCTCCCTGACATCTGCGAGGACCCGTTCGGCTCGCACTTTTGCCCTCGACCGAGCTGCCGCGTCGTTGAGCTGGGTCCGTACGCTCTCTGGCAAGGACAGATTAGGGTTGTTGCTGTCCTTCAGGCCGAGCAAGTCGCCGAGTGACCTCTTCAGATCAAGGTCAGTTTCCGACAACCAGATTGCCTGAACGTGAGCTCGAATCAGGTCTTCATTAGCTACATCCAGACGCGGAGGCGAGACGGCCCCGGCTACCATCAGATGCGGTCGCCGGAAGAACCATTGATCGTGCGGGCTACCTGTCGAGCAGTAGGTGACCACAATCGCAGGTTGTCCACTGCGACCGGCTCGTCCACTCCGTTGAGCGTAGTTGGCCGGCGTTGGAGGAACGTTCCGCAAGCCGACGACATTCAAGTCCGCGATGTCAATGCCCAGTTCCATCGTCGGTGAGCAATACAGCACCGGCAGTTTGGCCTCGCGGAAATCGGTCTCCCGCTTGATCCGCTCATCATAGGGCACTTGGGCCGTGTGTTCGCGTGCCGCCATTCCCAGCAGCTTGGCCGCGGTCACTCGGTAGAACTCGACGAAGAATGGATTTGTCCTACCGCCTTCATTCGACTGGCGGCGGACGCGGATCGGGTCATGGAACGACCGCTCACCCTTGCCGGCCACCCACAGCATCGCGTCTGCGACAATCTGGTATCCAGCGACGTCATCCGGAGTCCGCTTGGGGACTACTGATTCGACGATTCCACCGACCTCCAACATCCGGAGCAACTCCGAGATGATCTGCTGCTTGTCGTCCAGGGTCAGGCGTTGATTTCCGCCGAAGAACGGCCCGAGGAACTGCCCGAACGCACTACGTCCTGACAGATACACATTACCCCGGTAATCGCCTTCGTCCCTGGCCCTGGGGTACAGAACAAATGCGTGTTCCATCGCCATCGACTCATTCTCGTCGATGGCCCAAGGTTCAATCAGTCGCTGGCTGCTCTGCTGAACGAGAGACTCCTGATACGCCGGCGTCAAGTAATCGACCTTGATCGCCAGTTCGCGTCGCATGTAGTCCAGCAGCACCTTGGCCAGTCGCTTTCGATCTTCTGGCGACGCCGCTTGCAGGTGACGATTCGTATTCCGCCACTCGTCTTCTGCCGCACACAATTCTTCGAGAGCGGGATAGCGGATCTCCAACAACCCGCACTGCTCCAGATTCGGCGAGGTCACCCGCCAGCCCCGTTTTAAGTCGCGGTAGAGGCGGTAACCCAGGACGATCCGCAACGCCTTGTCTGTGTCGTTTTTCGCCTGGAACTTGACCGAAGGGTTGCTTGCGTATGCTTCGACCGGAAGCTTGAGAGCGTCGAACACCCGCTGCGTGAGCACCTCGTGCCGCAGCCCTTCCGGTCCTGCTTTCTCGGCCGCCGCGAACAACGCACCGCGGAGGAGACCGACCTCGACGAAGTCGTTGAAGTGTCCAGCTTGAAGCGAGGCATCCTGTCGATTGTCCGTGAAGCTCAGCAGTTTGCGAGCTGTCGGCGGCAGTTCGCTTTGCCGCAGATGACGCACCGCAGACAGACTCAGGATTGACGTGGCCGTGCTGCGTCCCTCGGAGCCGAGAGCGGTCAGTTTCCCGAAATCGGATGTTTGACGTGCGTTATACGCCACACCGCAGCAGAGGCAGAATCGGAACGGAGAAGCGATGAAATGCCCCTTCACGCCATCGTCGTCGGAAGTGACCCGTCCGTCACGGGCCACGCTCATCGGTAACGGCAGGTTGCGTTCCTGGTTCTTCTTCACCCGGACGCCAAGCCGAGGATGTTCCTCGACCCAGTCTTCAGGGATGCGGTCAAGCAGTTGGTTTATGTCGTCGCTCGGCCAGGGCTGCTCTGTGCTGTAGTGAAAATAGCCAGGGGTCCCATCCTCATCGGACCGATCCGTAAGGTCACGAGGCACCAGAAACGATCCGCCGCTGGTAACATCTTGCATCACGCGGACGACGTAATACTCCTGGCCGCACTCGCGACAAAAGACCAGCGGCAACAACACACGTTCGCGGTCCCCAGGCACGAAACGCTGGCCCTGGACCGTCAGGTGGCGGTCGGACTCAGCCTCAACAGACGCATAGACGTTGTCGCCACGGCTGATGAATTGATGCAGGCGGAATGCGAATGGAGGCCGGAGCGTCTCAGGGTGTGGGTCGCAGGTGTAGCTCGCTTGCAACCCGGCCCGGATCGCGGCGGCACAAGTTTCCTGTGAAACTCCCGTCAGGTCGCACAGCTTGGCGGCGGCCCCGCTCTTGCCGCCAATCGCTGACGGTTGGACTCGCACCAACCTCGTACCTCCCGGCACGGTCGTCACCCCGAATGTTGACTCAATCCATGCGGACAGAGGGTCTGAGACGAAACCGGGAAAGTCGCTTGGTGCGTCTCGGCCTTCACCTCGGACTCGTTCGGCGAGGGCAGCACGAAACGGTGCAGCGTCAAGGTCGATCTCTGGTGTCACACGACGCAGCGTTTCACCGATCACGTGCTCTGGTCGAACATCCATCCCGAAAAGCTGCGTGGCGACATCGGCCACTCGGCGTTGTTGACCTCCCACGTCGCTGTCGGTGCTGAGCGTTGCCGACGTGCCTACGCACTGCAGTCGGGGTGCGGACATGGCGTCCCGGACCCGCCTGATGAGCATGGCGACATCCGCTCCTTGCCGGCCACGGTACGTATGCAACTCGTCAAAAATCAGGAACTGCAGGCCATGTGCTGCCCGAACCAGCTGGCGATCGCGTGGACGGGTGAGGATCAACTCCAGCATGACGTAGTTCGTCAGCAAGATGTCGGGTGGATGGGACAGGATTCGTTCCCGCTCGTCGGCTTTCTCCTGGCCGGTGTACCGGGCGAAAGTGACCGGGCCGCGGCCATCCGCGTATCCGAGGCCCAAAAACTTGTGCAACTCGTTGACCTGGCTGTTCGCCAAGGCGTTCATCGGATACACGACGATGGCTCGGATGCCCTTACCCGAGCCGACGCGAAGGACATGATCGACCACGGGTACGATGTACGACAGGCTCTTTCCTGATCCGGTTCCTGTGGTCAAGACGTAGGGGAAGCCAGTCCGAGCGACGCGAATCGCTTCCGACTGATGCCGATGCAGCCGCAGTTGTCTCCCTTGCGGGTCGCTCTCGGACTTGATGCGAAAGACATGCCGACACTCGGCGTGGAGGACGCCGGCCGCTACCAGGTCGTCGATGCTGTCACCGGGCTCAAACGACGGGTTGAGCTGAATCAGCGGCTCGGGCCAGAGCACGCCGGCTTCCAGCTGCTCTTGAACGAACTGGCGTAGATTCGGCTCGCGAACCGTGATGAAGCTGCGGGTGTACGCAGCGTAGTCGTCGATCAGCTTTCGGCGAAAGTCGAAGATGTCCATCGAGCGGCCTCGTTGCTGCAGGACCGCCCGTGCCCAGCACTTGGGGAATGTGGGGGGCGGTCGTCATCCGGTCGTGTTGGCCATGACGTCTCCTTGAACGTGGGGCTATTGTCGCCGGATGAAGCCGTCGAAGCAAGGGCCGCATGCCGTTTCCTAGCCCCGATTTACGGGAAACGCCAGCGGCTCGCCGCCGACAACAGCAGTCGCCAACCTCTGCAGCCGGCGATTTCGGCACGATGGCTTGTAATGCCGGCCTGCGAATTCGTCCTTGGCACGATAAGATAGTCCCTTTCGGCTCTCGGACTGCCACGTAAGCACACCCATTCAGCGGCGACTCCCGCGGCCGGTCTGGGTTTGCCGTGAAAATTTCTGGCGAGTGTAATAGCAGCGGCGTCGAGATCGTTAGATCTTGTGACGGTCGGAACGCCACCAGGACGAATCCCGGGTGGTTTCGTCTGCCAACCTGAGCTCTGGCAACGACCGGTGGCTTCTGGGTACTCGTTCGGTCGCGTGTCAGGGGAGGGAATATACGAAGCGATCAGCGGGCTTTTCGGCCGACCGATGAGGCCGCGAAACCGTGGAATTCAAGCCGACACAAGAGGAGCAGGACGAAACATGGAGCCTCCACCGTTGCCTGCGGCTTTGCCCGAAGACGGTGACGGGTTGGCCCAACTGGCTGCCGACGTGAGCAAGCCCGAGCCGGAGCGGCAACGGGCATTCGAGCGGCTCATTCCGATCATCCAGTGGGTCGCCCGCCGCTTGGCCGTCCGCTTTACCGGCCAGCAAAGAGGCGACGTTCTGTCCGATGCCCCTGGCGACGTATGGGAGGTGATCGGCAAGTTCCCCTGCGGGGGTCGATTCGAGCCATGGTGTTACGCGGTACTCCGGAACCGGTGGTTCGATACGATCGGCAAGGAGCGGAGGCGTACGGTGCTAGACACGACCCGGCCGTCGCCCTTTACAGCCGACGGAGATATTCGGCTCGCCGTTGAGCAAGCCATCGACTCGGTGAAACCATTTGGCCCTGACGACCTTTCCCTGATCAGGACATGGCCGCATCGGGATCGGCTAATCCTTCTTTGCTTGACCGGCCTTTGGGGCAAAATACCAACGGCAGAATGGGAGCAGTGGGTCGCGGAACACCGGACAAGACACGGTGTCCCAATCCAAGGGGATTTTCCACCTTCTACGTTGGCTCAGTGCGATCAACTTGCCGAGCGAAATGCTCTCCTTGCCGAGTCATTGCACTTGCGGCGGAACACCCTATCTGTCCTTCTTTTTCGGGGGAAGGATCGACTTTTGGACCTGCGGTATGTGCGAGAGTTTTTGGAACCGGTCGGGGAGGCATAGCCATGATGACGTGGAAAGATGTCCCTGATCCCCGCGATGATACCTGTCCCTGCGTGGCCCGGTGTGAGGTCACGGTCGAGGAACGAACGTGGCGGCATATCGCGGAACGGCATGTCGTGCCTGGCGTCGAGCCCTGGGATGAATGGATATCGCCCGCGGTCGCTAACCGGTTCCGGAAGTCATGGTCGCTTGGCTCCTCAGACGAGGATCGGCAAAGCACACTCGATGCGATTGCAGCCGTGGTCGAAGATGACGTTAAGAAATGTCTGAATGTACCTCTAGGCCTGATGTACGACGATTATCTACCGCCGGCACCTGGACGCCCGAGCAAGGGGCAGGAGACCTGGGGGCTCGTCTTGCCGAGCGGGGCCTACTTGGTGGTTCGCTCGCGACCGTCGGGCGGCGAGGTTCGCTCTTGCTATTTCAAGGGGGTTGTATGCCGGGAAGCCGACCCCTCCTTGAGGTGGCGGCGGTTGACCCAGAACCTCTTGCTGACTTACGCCAAAGTGAATGCAGATGGCACCTTCAGCCCCCGCGACCGCCTTGAATCTATTGTGTCCGATGGCAACTTCAGAGCACGAATCCGCTTTCGAACGGATGCGACGTGGAGATTGGACGGCAAGAGCCGGAGGCCTTGGGATTCAATGACCGACCCTTGGCGACCGCCCCCTCCTCCGGCCCCTTCTGCAACGCCCTTGCGTCCCCGACGAACTTATTAGGAAGAACCATGAATCCAACACCCTCATCTCGATACGGTCACGACCCACTCGGGTGGAGGGAGGAGTTCCAGCGAGCCCTCAGCTTTCCACCCCTGGCCAGGTTACGCGACGATTGGGACGACGCGGATGAGCGGACTCGGCAGGCGGCATATCAGCTTGCAGTAGCTCTCGGCCATTGCCGCTTGTTCGGGATCGATCTCGGCGAGATTGACGGAACGCTGCCCATCGGCGTTGGAGCTGTCGCCACGTTGCAGTGGTCTACCCACCTCAGCGACTGGCTCCAGCAGACAGATCGACTGGCCCAAGCATGGGGCGAGGCCGCTGAGGAAGTCGAGGCTCTGGACGCTTCGGCCGATTTACTTACGGCTCGGATGGAATCATGGGCGGTGTTCCTGGCCGTAGATGAAGCCTATCAGGACGCCACGGAGTCCAAAGTTGACCCCCATCTAAAGCTCCGGGACGCTCTCCGTGTTGCCGTTGACACACTGGAGCGGTTTGATGAAGCCCTTCAGAAGAACGCGGTCTACCTCGCACCGGTTGCAGGCACGGAACTGTTGGAGAACTGGCGGCGTCTGGTAGCCCCAGAGTATGGAGCAAAGCTCCCGTGGTGGTTGGCGGGAGACCTTGAAAGACTGTTCGATCAGATTCGAAACGATGGCTCCGGCTGGTTGCCAGCCAAATTTCAAAAGGGCCCACCTATGAGTGCCCCCGAACTGCCATCCTCGACAGCTCCCAAGAAAGACCTCGGGGCACCCCCTTCGTTCTCGCTCGGTCAACTCGTCACCTTGCGATCGGACCCGAGTGTCGTCGGTGCGGTGGTCGAGGTGGTTGCCGGATCCGGTGAGACGCGGTACGCTGTGTTTTGCAATGGACGGAAGGTTCATTATTACGCCAGCCAACTTGCCCCTGCTGCTGCGGAAGAGAAGGGTGGCGAGTTGGTCTCGCCCGAGACATTCAACGCTCGGCTTACGGCCCTCCACCTCCAGCAACCTGGGCTTTCCTCCCTCTACTCGCTGCACGCCGCCCGCATTGACTTCATTCCATACCAGTTCCGCCCCGTGTTGAAGTTCATTCGGTCTGACAGGCCGCGGTTGCTCATCGCTGACGGAGTGGGCGTGGGCAAGACTATTGAAGCCGGGCTAGTCCTGCGAGAACTTCAGGCCCGGCGGGAGGTTCGCACCGTCCTCATCGTCTGCCCCAAAAGCCTGGTTGTCGATCGCAAGTGGCAAACGGAGATGCGGCGGTTTGACGAGGAATTCGTCCACCTGGATGGTGACGACTTGCGGCACTGCTTACAGGAGACCGACGCAAACGGCGAGTGGCCCGAGCGATTTGCCCGGGCGATCATCCCACACTCGCTTTTCAGCGAGGCCCTGCTCCACGGTACGGAAAGCCGCGGACGGGTTGCGGTGCCCGGCCTCTTGAAACTCGATCCGCCACCCCGGTTTGACTTAGTGATCGTTGACGAAGCCCACCATATTCACAACACCGATACCTGGCTTCACCGCGGCGTCCGATTCCTCACCGAACACGCGGAGGCGGTCGTCTTTCTGACTGCATCCCCGATCCAGCTCGCCAGCGACAACCTGTACGTCTTGCTGAATACTCTGCGACCGGACCTGGTCATCGACCGGAAGACCTATGACGACATGGCGGAGCCTAACCCGCACCTCAACCGGGCGGCCAACCTGCTCCGATTCGGGCAGAACGGTTGGCAGAAGGAAGCGGCCGACTGCCTCCAGGAGGCTGCCCGGACTCGCTGGGGGAGGTCTATCCTTCGACAGGATCCGCGGTATGTGGAATTGCAGGAGCGATTGCGGGGAGAGAAGCTGCAACTCCCCGATCGAGTCCGTTCGTTCCGCACGGTCGAGGAACTGCATACGTTTCACGGTTTGATCAACCGTACCCGTCGCCGTGACATCGGCAACTTCACTATCCGCAAGGCGTTCACGAAGAGCATCGAATTCACTCACTCCCAGCAGGTTCTGCACGACCGACTGCTGGAGGTGCAAACAAAACTCCTTCGCCGGCATCGCGGTAGCGTCCCGGTCCAGTTCATGCTGACCACGCTTCGTCGCCAGGCGGCGAGCTGCATTCACGGGTTGGTGCCGCTGCTTCGGGACATTCTAGCCCGTCGGATCGATGAGGCGGAGTGGTTCGAGATAGATGATCTGGCAGGTCCGACCCCGGAGATCAATGGGAAAGTCACCCGAGAGGAGATTGAGGGGCTGATCACCGAGGCAGAACAGCTCGACGAGACTGATCCCAAACTGGAATGCCTCATGGGTATCATCCGGGAGAAGAAACCTGCGGACGGTAACAAGGTGCTGATCTTCAGTTGTTTCCGACATACCCTTCGTTACCTCGAGGCGAACCTCCAGCGAGAGGATGTTCGCGTCGGGCTCATCCACGGTGGAGTGAAGGACGATGACCGCGTCGATATCCGCAATCGGTTCAAGCTGCCCAAAAATGACCCTGACGCCCTGGATGTACTGCTGATGTCCGAGGTCGGCTCAGAAGGATTGGACTACCAGTTCTGCGACTGCATGGTTAACTATGACCTGCCGTGGAATCCGATGAAGATCGATCAGCGGATCGGTCGTATTGACCGCAATGGCCAGAAGAGCCCTACGGTCGCCATCTACAACCTAATCACTCCCGGCACGGTGGACGCAGACATCTACGATCGCTGCCTCATGCGGATCGGAGTATTCAAGGAAGCTCTGGGAGACAACGAAGAAATCCTGGGCCAGATCAGTACGAAAATCCGCACCTTGGCCGAAGACATGAGTTTGACTGACGAGGAACGGCGACAACACCTTCAGCAATTGGCCGAGAACGAGGTTCGCTTTCTGGAAGAGCAAGCCGATCTTGAAAAGCGGGCGAGCGAATTCTTTGGTGTCCAACTGCCTCCGCGACAAATCGACGAGGAGATTCGAGACCCCCGTAATTACTGGACGTCTCCCCGCTCCCTCCAGAACCTGGTTGAGCACTACCTGACGCAGCAGTCGGGCGGCAAATCACGGATATCACTGGGGGAGAAGCCGCTGAAAACGCTGACCTTGGACCCAGCAGTCCGTCGAAAGGTGCTCGCCGAATATCGGGACTCCGGTCGGCAGCCGTCGGGGGTTGGCCGGGGCTGGCAGCGATGGCTGAAGGGTCGCGAGAAGTTGACCATCACCTTCGACGCCAGCGTCGCCAACGAGAACCGCTCTGCGACCTTTATCACTCCGGTCCATCCGATCGCTCAACAAGCAGCACGGGCGTTGGTCCCGGATGGTCCGGTCTATCTCTCCTGTCGGGTACGGGATTCTGAGCAGCCGGCAGGTGGTCACCGCTTTGCGATCTATCTCTGGCGTCTCCGCGGCATCCGAGAAGACGTGATGTGGCAACCCGTTTGCTCCGAGCCCTCGTTGAACGAGGCATTCCTGAGTCTTATTCAGAGGGCTGAATTCCGGGAGGTGCCCCCTGACGATTTCCCCTCCCAAGCAGAGTTTGAAGCCCTAGACGAGGAACACCACCGACTGTGGTCGTCCGCTCTCGCGGCCCATCGGGAGAAGACCGGACAGCTAGCCAGCTATCGCCGAGAGAGCCTTAACACGAGCCACAAGGCCCGAATTGGTCTGCTCAACGACCAGCTTCGCGGTGTGACGGAGGAACGGATCCGACGCATGCGGCTCTCCCAAATCCAGGCGGCGGAAGATGACTACGCCCGGCGATTGACCGAATTGCAAGAGGCTGAATCGGCTGCCGACATCATTCACAGCACCGTTGCGTTCGGACTGCTTGAAATCGTGAGGTGAGTTATGCCCGACTGGCTCGCGGAACTGTCCAAGAATCGACGCGATTGGGTGACCTCAACCCGGCTGAACAACTTCGAGGCCGGCATCCGGGGATCGACCGTCGATAAGTACGCTGACCCAGCACACTTTGTGTTCGAGTTGCTTCAAAACGCCGAGGATCAGGAAGCGACTCACGTCCGGTTTCGCCTGGAGGCTGACCGGCTCGTCTTTACGCATAACGGCAATGCTTTCACTCGCGATGATGTGGTTTCAATTACCGGCATTGGTAACAGTGACAAGCCGGCCCAGGCCAACAAGATTGGGCGATTCGGCATCGGGTTCAAGTCCGTGTTCGCAGTTTCAAACAGGCCGGAAGTTTACACCCGACTTGACGGAAAACCCTTTGCGTTCGCGATCGAAGACTTGGTGGTTCCGGTTCCGCTGGACCTGTCGCCCGACGTCCCGGCGAGCGAAACCCGCTTCGTCTTTCCGTTGAAAGAGGGCGATCGAGACACTATCCGACAGACAATTCGCGAAAGACTTTCAACGCTCGGTGCCCATACGCTCCTGTTCTTGAATCACATAGAGAGCGTGGACTGGGAGTCTGAGTTGGCGTCGGGCAGTTACACATGCGACCGCTCAGACTCCTCGATACGGGTATTGCGGGACCTGCCTGCAGGCGGAGACGGCAGCCAGCGTCGTTCCCGTTACCTCTTATATAGCCGCGACGTGACCATTCAGGAAGCCGACCGTCCCCTTACGGTGAGGCTTGCCTTCAAGCTCAACGATCAGGGACAGGTGGTGCCCGAAGACCAGGGGACGAAACTCTTCGTGTACTTCGAGACTGAGGAACGTACCGGCCTCCGGTTCCTTGTTCATGGCCCGTTCTTGCTAACCGACAACCGGGCCAACATCAAGCAGAAGAATCGAAAGAATGCAGCTCTCATCGCGGAATGTACACGACTTCTCCTCGACGCCCTCCACGACCTGAAAGACCGGTCGCATCTTGGTGCGAGTACCCTCGCGGCCCTTCCAAATGGTGATGACAACCTTCCAGAGTTCTCGCAATCAATCCGGGAGGCCGTGGTTGATGCCGTGCGGGAACATGCCCTGATTCCTGCCGAAGATGGTGGGTACGCCTCCGCCACCAAATTGGTGCGTGGGGCAGCAGCAATCCGAGAACTCTTCGACGACGCGGCCCTGACGTTCCTTTCGGATAATGCTTACGTCGGCTGGGCGGTGAACGCGGCACGGAACCCGCGGGCTGACCAGTTCCTCCGCACGGCAGGCGTCGCCGAGTGGGGACTGAAACACCTGGCCGAAGCGGTCGGTGACCGGTTCAGTAGTTACCAATCGCGGAGCGAAGCCCAGGCCTGGCTCGCGGGCAAAAAAGATTCGTGGATGCAGCAGTTCTATGCCCTTCTCCGCAAGGCGGTGTCGGAAGCCGAGACCGCTTCATGGGAATTGAGGCAGTGGCGGATCGTCCGACTCGAAGACAACACGCACACGGCGGGCCCCGGGGTCTACTTTCCACCGGAGAAGGGGAAGGGAACCCTGGACTTGCCTCGCATCAAGGGCGGACTACTAGCGGGGGAGAATCAATCGCGTAGGGACAACGCAAGGAAGCTCCTGGCAGAATTGGGAGTGCAAGAGATTGGTGAGCGGGAAGAGATCGAGGGGATCATCAAAAAGTACTACACGGCTGGCGGTGCCGCTCCGAGTTCCCCGACACATCTGCGGCACATGCGTCGATTCGTGGAGTGGTGGAACCGGCACCAGGATGCTGACGTGTTCCAGGACGCCCGTCTTTTCCTTGATGACGCCGGGCAGTCACCGCAACTGTCGAAGGACTGCTACCTGGATGAGCCATTCGGCAACACTGGGCTCCGCCATATTTATGGTGGCGGCATCAAAGGGCTGAAAAAGCACGCTCTATGGCAGGGCTACGCAGAGCTGGCTGGCAAGGGGTTCGCCAAGTTCGCAGCTGCCCTGGGTGTCCACTCTCGGCTGGAGGTGTATAAGGCTGGGATTCGGCAGAGCCATCCAAATTACAACGAACTGTTGAAAGACTATTTCAGGGCCGGGACCCGATGGACGGATTCCGCCATTAGCGACGACTATCACATTGCATCCTGCTCAAATCTTCTAGCCGCACGCGACACGGAAATCAGTCGCCTGATCTGGAGGACCATGAGCAGCATTTCGGCAGAGGTGCTTCAGGCCAAGTTCCGGCCGAACCGAAACTACGACATTCGGACCGCCGCATCGTCGCTCGTCATCGCCCTCCGCGACACGCCGTGGATACCTGATAAATCCGGCGAGTTCCGTTGTCCGCGAGACATGACTCGGTCTCTACTTGCCGCCGGTTTCCCCTTTCCGACTCAAACCGAGTGGTTGTTCGCAATAGGATTCGGCGATGGTGAGCGGCAGCGATCCGAGTCATACCGACGACGTGTGGAGATGGCGAAGGAGTTGGGGCTGCCGGTGGAACTCCTTGACCGCCTCGACGACCTCGATGAGACTACGCGTCGATCTACGATCGAGCAATTCTCTGATTTGCTGGACCGTGAGCAGCAACCAGAATTCCCAGAAAGGCAGTCTCCCAACCCGGAACGACGGGCAGCCAAGCTTCGTGAAAGGCTCTCGAAATCGCCCGCGAAGACGCGGGAGGTGCGTGACCGCACGGTCAGGACGTCCGAAGCGGCCAGTCGGTCTGATGCGAGAACCTACTTGCGAGACTTCTACACGAACAAGGACAGCGTCATGGTCTGCCAGGCGTGCCACCGACCCATGCCGTTCCAACTGGCCGGCGGGGAATACTATTTCGAGGCAGTGGAACTTTTCGAGGACCTCGTTCACGAGTACCGGGAGAACTATCTCGCGTTATGTCCAGTGTGTGCGGCCATGTTCCGCCACGCCAGTGACGTCGAACCCGATGAATTCCGTGATTCTCTCCAAGAAACCTCGGACTTGTGCGTCGAGGTGACGCTGGCAGGCCAGGCCTATCGCATCCGGTTTGTGGATGACCACCGAACTGATCTGCTGGCGTTGGCCGATGTCGATTCCCAGGAATCGACAGACGCCGATGTTGCGACGGGCACGGTAGCTAGGGGTTGATTCGTCGCGACGAAGGTCTTGCCAGGTTCTGCTCCCGGTCACCTTATGATGGCCAACTTCGAGAAAAGCACCAGAGGAACACCAATGCCCACCCACATCTCCGCTCGGCTTGCCTGGCACATGGACGGTTGGAACGGGCACGTGTGTCGGAACCCAGGGGCCAATACGTACTGCGTCGGTCCGCACTCATACCCGGGTGAGTTGATTGCCGAGAAGCGGAACCTCTCTCTTGAGATGCTGCCTGAGAATGCCGGCCAGCCATGCATGAAGGCAAAGATCATCCCTCCCTGCATGTACAGTGCGAATGCATTCGGCCGCGAAGCAATCCAGGCATACGCTGAAACCCCCGAGTTTTTTGAGGAGCATTCGCGGAGAGAGTGGCAACTTCCTCCCGCCACCGTTTGCCTGTGGCCATACGAGTGGATGTACGGCGACGATGTCAAACGGCCGAACGGAACGTTCGACTACGACAAACGCCTGGAGAACGCTCGCACTTTCTTCGGCCAGGTCGAAAACGATCACAGCCTGATCTTTTATTACGCCAACTACAGCAATCCGCTGAACCAGGCGGACGAGCGGCGGTACGTGCTGGTGGGAATGTCGCGTGTCAAGAAGGTCGGAGATATTCAGTTCTTCGACGGCTGCTCCCCCAAGGATCAGGAGAAGTACGCCGGTGGATTCATCTGGCAGTGTGATGTTACCTCCCACTACCCCGACGAGGGCTTGCGGCTCCCGTATCACGTGTATCTCGACCGGCCTGATGTCCTGGATCAGTTCGTCTTCTTCCCAGACAACCCGAGGCTGTTCAAGTTCGCAACCCGCGAGGTGAGCGACGACGACGCACTCGATCTTGTGGAACGGTTTCTCGAGATTGCCGGGACGCTTCGCGACCTGGGTGACACCACCGAGGATTGGAACCAGCGGATTGCTTGGCTCCAGAAGCTCGTTGGCGAGCTCTGGCGAAGCCGTGGGCTTTATCCTGGCACTCCCGCTGTGCTCGAGATGCTGGGATTCGAGGCCGCGATTCCCTTCTGGAAGGCCCAGGTCCTCGCGGGAAAGGAGCAAGACGCGAAGGATCTCCTGTTCTCCCTTCTTGAAGGTAAGGTAAAGAAGGTTGCGGGTCTTACTCTCGACGATAAGTTGTCAACGAAGATCTGCCGCCAATGGAAACTCCGGGAGCCGGACGAACAACGACTACTCCGGGACATTCTACCCCGGTTTGAGCTGGCACCGGACCAGATCGAGCGGGTGCTGTCGAAGGACCGAGCCGAGAGCGGCCTGAGATGCACGCTCGGAAATATCGCTGACAACCCGTACCTTCTTTCTGAGCAGTTCACCGGGGACGGAGCTGACGACCTGATCACATTCGGCAAAATCGACCACGGCGTATTTCCGTCGCCCGAACTCGGGGGCGAGCCAATGGTTGAGGGATCAGACGATTGGCGGCGGCTTCGCGGGCTGTGCGTAGACCGCCTCCGGCGGGAGGCTAAGCACGTTTTCCTACCCGCCGACCGGCTGATCCACGACGTCAACCACCGATTGAGCTTCCTGCCGGAGTGGAAGCGTCATCAGTTTACGGAGCGGTATCTGGAGGTCGATGAGGAGCATCTTTCCAGTGCCCTGGTGTTTCGGGAAGCAGCCGGTCGAAAGTACGTCTATTGGAGGCCCGCTCATGAGAACGAGCGAGAGATTGAGGTTGCCCTCCGCGGGCTCGCCACCCGACCGGACATCGCCCTCCGGTCTGCGGTGACCAATGCGACCTGGCGAAGCTACCTCACTGATAGCACAAGCGTCCTGGCACAAAAAGCTCCCGACCGTTACCGCGAGGTCGTTGCCTCCCAAGCGGACGCGTGCCAGAAGGTATTCCTTCGGCCAGTGTCGGTGATCTGCGGCGGAGCTGGCACGGGAAAGACCCGTGTGATCGACGCAATCATAAAGGCAATTGAGAAAGGCCATGGTGCGGGAACCTCGTTCTTGCTTCTTGCCCCTACGGGAAAAGCCGCGGACCGGATACGCGAGGCCACTGGAAAAACCGCCGCTACCATCCACTCCTTCTTGGCCCAGCGTGGTTGGCTCAACCCGAACATGACGTTTAAGCTGTCTCGGGGCCACCGAGAAGATCGGGTCCAGACCCTGATCATCGATGAGGCGTCGATGCTCGATCTGGGGCTCGCGGCCACCTTATTTCGGGCGGTTGAGTGGAAGGCAGTCCAGCGGCTGATTTTCGTCGGCGACCCGAACCAGCTGCCTCCAATCGGCACCGGCCGGGTGTTCGCTGACCTGATCCACTGGCTTCGGGAGGAACAACCCGAGAGCATCGTCCGGCTCGACCACAACGTCCGTCAAATGGAGAACGAGATCTCTGGCCGTGGCCGTGGGATCCTCGCTCTGGCGGGACTGTACGTTCGCGATGAGCCCGGCATCGACAATGAGTCAGTGAAGGCAGAGGCGGAGATGCTCTTGCAGAAAGTGCAGGAAGGGGGAGAAGTCGAAAAGGACCTGCATGTAGTCTACTGGCGTGACGCGGAAGAACTGGTCCGTGAACTGGAAAAGAGGATTGTCGCTGACTTGGAGAAAGACACCGGGCAGCCATTCGACCGCGAACGACCATATGAGGTCTGGCGTGCAGCCTGCAAGGGGGACGGCAAATTCGAGCGGCCTGACCACCTCCAAGTTCTGTCACCGTACCGCGGCGAGCAGTTCGGGACCGAGACGCTAAACGTCGCACTGCAAAAACTTTTCCAGCCACGGGCACGCAGTTCTGCGGGCCAGTCACGGACAATGCTCGATGGGGTTATGGTTTTCGACAAGGTGATCCAGATCCGCAACCGGTACGCCAAGGAGCGTTATGCTCTGCACGGGTACAACCTCGCCGACAGGGTGAATGAGCCGGTCGATGTTTTTAACGGTCAGCTCGGCTTCGTCAAATTGCACGGCCTCGACAAAGGCCAGCTTGGCAATCCACGGTTCACGCTCGAACGGTTTCAGGTTGTTTTCGCCAGGAGGGAGAACCTTTGGGTCGGGTACGGCAGCGGGCTCGGCAAAAAGAATATGGCCGATCCGAAGTCAGGGTGGATCGCCCAGCAGAAAGTGGAGGAGAACCTCGAACTGGCGTACGCAATCTCGGTCCACCGAGCACAAGGGAGTGAATTCGAACGGGTCTACTTTGTCGTTCCGAAGCACAAGGCGGCCTTGTTATCGCCGGAACTCTTCTACACCGGGGTGACGCGGGCTCGCCGGCACTGCACTCTCTTTATCGAGGAGGACGTGTCGCCACTCCTGTCAATGCGGCGTCGCGAAAGGTCTCATCTGCTATGCATCAACTCGTCGCTGTTCGACTTCCGGCCCCTGCCAGATGACCTCCTCGACATGCGGAGTTGGTACGAGGAAGGGAAAATCCACCAGACGTTGGCCGGGCACATGGTGCGGTCGAAGTCAGAAGTCATCATCGCCAACATGCTGCACGAACGTGGTATCCCGTTCTCATACGAGGTACTTCGGACGGCCCCCGACGGAACCTTCTACCTGCCCGACTTCACGGTTACGTGGAATGGTGAGCCGTGGTTTTGGGAGCACTGGGGTCTCATGCACGACGAGAAATACCGCAACCACCGGGAAACCAAGCTGAAATGGTATGCCGAGCACTTCCCCGGCCGGCTTGTTGAGACGTTCGAGTCGCCAAGCCTGAGTACTGACGCCGATGCCGTGATCACGCGATACTTCTCATGAGCGAAGGTACTGGAGCCTGACGTGAAGAGCGAGGTAATAATCTTCTACTCCTGGCAGTCGGACTCGCCCGCCGCGACGAACCGCAACTTCATCGGGGACTGCCTGGACCGAGCCATTAAAAAGTTGAAGAAGGACGTGGAGCTGAAATCGAGCCGACCTTGGACCGCGACACGAAGGACGTGCCCGGGTCGCCTGACATCGTGGAGACGATCATCGGCAAGATCAGGAGCAGCCACGTCTTCGTCGGCGATGTGTCCATCATCAACCCCGGCGGCCAGGGCCGCCTGACTCCGAACCCAAACGTCGTGATCGAGCTTGGCTACGCCCTGGCTTACCTGGGCAGCGAACGGATAATCTGCGTCTACAACGAGGCATTCGGGACGATCGAAAACCTCCCGTTCGACATCCGCCAGAAGCGGCTTGGCAAGTACCACCTGAAGGAGAAGCGAACACCCAACTGGCTCCGGAGGAAGATCATCGGCCCGGTCGCCAAGTGGTGGAATAGGAGGAGAGTGGCGAAGTCGGAGAAGGATACGGAAGAGGAGCGGGAGAAGGGGAACCAAAGGAACGCACTCGTGGCCCTGCTGGAGGAGGCGATCCGTGCCATCCTCGAAACTCCGGACCCCGAGGCGATCCTCACGGCCTGCCGAACGGTGAACGCCGCCGCCTTGCAGGAACTCCGAACTCATGGGCGGTACGACCCCGACCGCTACCTGTTCCGGGAGGCGGACCGGTTTTTGTTCCAGGTCTGGCAGCGTGCCTGGCGTGGCGAAAGGAAGGGCGGAGGAAACAGCGAGGCCATCCGGCTGATCGCCCTGGTGAACGACTCGGGGCTCGGGAAGAGTAGTCTCCTGTGCTCGTTCGTCGAGTCCCTGTCGCCTTGCCTGCCGGTGCTCCTGCTCCAGGCCCGCCATCTCGCCTTCGACACTGAAGACTGCATCACCCGAGCCGTGGTCCAGTCGCTCCCAGGAGCCCTCCTGCCTGACTTGGCGAAACTGGGGGAGGCCGTGGCGGCGTCCCACCTCGCCCGCCACGCCCGCTTCACGGTAGTGCTGGACGGTCTCGACGAGGCGGGCCAACCCGCCGCGGTTCAGCGGGCCATCCGTCACTGGCTGCACTCGCCCTTCGGACAGCAGGGCGTGCTCGTCGTCTCGTCGAGGCGAGAGTTCTGGAGGAAGTGCGTTGACCGGGCCTGGGGCGGTTGGATGCCGGACATGCAGCAGCAGGAGGATCGAGAAGCCGCCGTCCCTGCTGGACCGGACGACGGGGATTCGACCCAGGGACTCCGCCTGCCTGGGCCGTTCACCTCCGAAGAACTGGAGCGTGCGTGGGTCCGTGCCGGGCAACAGCCGACGGCCCTCCATGACCTTGTCGGGGAGGTCCAGCAGGAGTTGCGGCACCCCTTTACTCTGCGGGCGTTCCTTGACCTCCAGGGGCAAGCCGGCCCAGCATCGCAGCGGACAAGGACGGACATCATGTCGGCCTGGCTCGACGTTAGGCTGCAAAAAGAAGAGGATTTGGCCGCTCACCTGACCCCTGCCGTCTACCGAGACACTCTCCGGGTCGTGGCAAAGCGAATCGAGGACGGACAGCAGGGGTGGGTGGGAGTAGACCAGCTGGACGATGTGCCCCGATTCGACCAAGCAAGTCCGCCCGGCCCCGCCGTCGGGCGGCTGCTCCACGCCGGCATTCTCGAGCCCTTGCCGGGCCACGCGGACCGCATCCGGTTCGTCTTTGAAGCGGTCCAGGACTTCTTCCTGGGCGAGGACGACGCCGACCTCGTGCAGGGGGACCCCGGCCTCGCCGCGACCCGCCTCGCGGAGGGTAACTACAGCGAGGCGTACATCCGGCTGGACCGGCTGGGCAGGCGGATCGCCGGTGCCTCGCGGCGGAGCGAGTTCCTGGCGGTCCTGGCAGATCGCGATGCCGTCCGGGCTGCCGTCGTGTTGAGAGCGTGCCCGTCGGCGTACCAGCCCGACCTGCGGGAGAAGATTGTCGCCCGCCTGAAGCAGGACGTGACGAGCTGGCACCGCGTGAAAGGGGCGTTCGCGGTCGAGATGCTGAGTAGGCTCGACTGCCCGGAGTCCTGCCGTGCCCTGATCGAGGCCTTGCCCATGTCAGGCAGCTGCCCCATGCACTTGCGGGTCACCGGGGCCCTGGCCCTGGCCCGCCTTGGGTGTATCGAAGGAGTTGGGTTCGTCTACGCCTACCCCTGGTTCGGGCTACAGGGGGACGCCTACTACTTCGAGGACACCATCTCTCTCATGCGGAAAACCAGCCCACAGTTCAAGGCCGCCTTGGCCAACCACGCTGTGCAATTCCTCGACGCGGACAGCGGGACGCCGGAGCACGGCCGGGCCGCCTGCGTCCTCGCATACCTCCGCGACGACAGGCTGGTGGCCAACCTGCGAGGGCGGCTGGCCAGCAACGGGCTGCTCCAGGAGTACGAGAATCACGCCCTGTTCGCCTCCGGGACGGAGGCCGCAGCCAGGCTCTTTGCCGAGTCGGCGAGGAAGGCCGCGGACAAGCTGGCGGGGATGGGCTACGACGACGGGGGGCTTGGCCGCTACGAGGTGTTCGCGAGTGTGTCTCCGAAGTCGGCGGACCTTCGCTACTTGATTACGTCTCCTTTCGAGGTCGAGGTCGAGGGGTTGATCCAGGACAAGAACGAGGAGGTGGCGGGCATCGGGACCGACCTGGCCGAGAGCAGCAAGTCCCTTCGCCTTGGACTTCCCCACGGATGGTGAGCGCTCAGAAAAGAGTGTAAGCTCTTTGTGAGGAGGTCTTTTATGAGCGAACCCCGGCGTATTTTCACCCGCGAGTTCAAGATCGAAGCTGTCAAACTT
>Ga0134126_10001824_pt1 | contig 27014 bp, 20 predicted proteins | sample KB31752_FD_96881 | JGI IMG/M metagenome (GOLD analysis project Ga0134126, IMG submission 96881) | Terrestrial soil microbial communities with excess Nitrogen fertilizer from Kellogg Biological Station, Michigan, USA - KB3-175-2 | ecosystem: Environmental > Terrestrial > Soil > Unclassified ... | reverse complement strand
GCACTAATTCGGAAGGAATCTGCCGAGCAGCGGGAGGCTGGGGTTGGCCAAGCTCATCGCGATCGTGGTCGCTTGCTCAATGCTCTCGCCAGTCTGCATTGGCGCCAGCACGCGCACGATGGCCCCGTCGCGGCGACCGTCGCGCATCGAGTCCCAGACCAGATAGAATTTGCCCCAATATTCGCTGGCGATGATCCGCCCCTGGGCTTGGTACCAATACAGCACCAGGTCGCGATTGCCTTCGTTTTCGACCACGTAGCGGTTGATCATCGTCCCTGGAGGCGCCGACGCAAGCGGGATCTCATCGCTGAGGATCGGCTCCCAGCCCGCGCCGGGCAGGCAATTTTTCGGGGAGTGCATGCTTTCGCCGGCGCGCTGGCTGCGGTAATAGGCAACAAACAATTGAGCCTGATCGCCGCCGGCGGTGGCGTAGTCGCGGACCATGTAATCGTCGGCTTTCAGCACGTCCAGCACATCGGCAGTGAGGCTTCCTTGCGAGTGCAGGTGCCAAACGCCTACCTCGGCGGGGAACCGATCGAGGGGCTGGCGCAGCGGGACAATGGGTGAGCCCCGCAGCCGCGCCCGAATCGCAAACGTAGCCACCAGAACCAGAGCCAAGACAAGCCAGTGGCGGCGCTGCACCTGGGGCATGGTTAGGCCCCTGCCTTGGGCTGCGCACTGGCACGCGTCGTCCACCGGCGCAGCAGGCTCGCCTCGCCCAGCAGCGCCATGAACGCCACCAAGAAGATCAGCCAGCCAGAAAATGCATGGAAGAAGCCTTCGCTGTACTCCGGGCCGAACCACCGCCCGAGCAGGCCGCTGGCGGCAATCCGACCGGCATTGGTGCAGAGCGCAATGGGCACGGCGCTGAGCACGATGGTCAATTTCACCCAGAATCGGACCGGTACGAAATACACCACGAGCATCGCAAGCGATATCAGGCTAAACAAGGAGCGAATGCCGCTGCAGGCCTCCGCCACATCCAGCGCGCGCTGTGGCAGCAGCAGGATGTTCCCTTGCCGGAAGACGGGGATCCCGCACATCGTCAGCAATCCGGCTGCCCAAGTCGAGGCCAGCAGCTGCAGCGGAAATGCGACTGCGTTGAACATCAGTTGCGGCAGCGGAATCGCAAGAAGCAACAGCGTGAGGGAGAACATTTGCAGGCGCAGATGCTTCCATCCAAATACGTAGACAATGCCGCCGGCGATCAGCAGGAGCAGGGAGGTCCTTTGCAGGAAATATTCAGCCCCCAAGTACCCCACCAAGTATTCGGCCTGCGAGAGCAGGGCCAGCGCCAAGCCCCAATGGCTCGGCCGCGCCGGAATCGCGCGCAGCCGCGCGCGTTGCTGCCAAACAATGAAGGCGACGGCGAATGGAATGATGAAGCCGTGGGAATAATTCGGGTTACTGTACCAGTCCGCGAAGAGCCCCACCAGCACCGGCGCATAGACGATCGCCAGCGCACCTAGCGCCAATCCGTAAATCGAGCCCACTGACCATCGGCTCTCACCGCGCTCGCCGACCGCCGACCCGGCGGTTCTTGCAACCTCGCTTGGCAGCGCCACGCTTGGATTGTCGGTTGCCATCTACCAACCAGTATCGACCAGTCCTCGGTTCGCGTCAGGGCAAAAAAATACCCTGAGAGTCCGGTCGTTAGCCCGTCTCTCAGGGTAGATTCTACCTAGACTTGGCCTTCAAGCAGACGCCGCTTGAAGAAAAAGCTCAATGCGAACAGCCCGGTGCCGAGAAGCGCCAGCGAAGCAGGCTCCGGAACCGCGAGCGTACCCGACACCGAATCCTTCACCGTACCCGAGATGTTCAACAGGTCGGTGAGCGAGGAGGCGGTGGAATCCGAGAAGCTGAATTGCAGCGACCCGTTGCCGCCGGTCGCACCGACAAATTGGCCGAGGACCGTGCTGGTGCCGGTCGTCACGTGCAGGTTGGTGAGGTTCATCGTGACCTGGTACGCGCCGCTGCCTTGGATGCTCTGGATCTGCAGCAAGCTCACGTTCGCGGACAACGAACCGGCCGCACCGCCGTTGATGGCGAAGGTGCCGCCGCCGGGGCTGAAGCTGGCCGACTCGATCGCGCCGTTGAAGACCACAGGGCCGACGAGCGTAAAGTTGGAGGTCGGAGTGATGGTGACGGGTGCACCCACCAGCGAATCGCCGGGCAGCGGGGTGACGGTCAAGCCGGTAAACGCGAAATTGACGCCCGATCCGGTTTGGGTCAGTGCCAAATCGCCAGCTGCCGAGCCGGAAAACGGAATCTGATCGGCGCGTGCTTGCAGAGATCCCAACATCAGGGCCCCTGCGAGTGCCAAGCCAAACAGCGAATTAAATGCGAACTTCCTCATGTGTGCTCTCTCCTTGATACAAAAACTAGCTAGCGTTGAATAACCAAACAACTGCACTCGAGTGTTTGCCAGAACCGCGCTTTGCCGATTCGGACTGCACCCTTCTAGGTGCACGTCAAGTGCCTTTTGCGAACCGCGCTCGCCGCGGTGATTGAATCTGTAAGTAACTGATTGCAAACGGCTTACGTTTGCCAATCCGGTATGCAAAAGTTTGCGCAAACCGGACCGCCGTCCGAGCCAGCGTGAGAAGGTGCATCATGCTGCATCTTCCCGGCGCGGACGTCCGGCGAAGCCGCCGATGAGCGCCAGCCCCAGCACCGCGGCTCCCAGCTGCCACCCGGTGGGGGGCTCGGGCACCGTAATGCTGCCCTGCAGCGAATCCCACTGCGGGTTGCTGTAGCTGCTATCCGGCGTACCCAAGGTCAGAAGGTCGCTCAGCGTTTGCGGTCCACTTGCAAAACTGAAGGTCAATCCGCCCTTGCCGCCCGAGCCGACACCGGCCCAGGCATTCATGAGGTTGCTGGTTCCGGGCGTGATCACAACCGAGGTAAGCCCGATGTTGACACCGAAGAACCCGGCGATCTGGGTGTCGGCAAAGAGGTAGATAAATTGGACATCGGCCGTCAAAGTTCCCGTGCTGGCATCACCGACGCTGACGGTGCCGCCGGCGCTGGCGAACTGCGCGGTCTGGAAATCACCAACGCTGGTGACGGGCCCGCGCAGGAGAAAACCGATTCCCGATGGTGCCAGCACCATGGCAGCGCCATTCAGCGTGTCTCCACCGGAGATCCCATTGACGGTGAGTCCGCTGAACGCGAAGTCGACAATCGGAGTGGTGGGAGTGCCTATTTGAGTGAGCGTTAGCGAGCCGCTGAACGGAATTTGACTGGCCTTAGCTGGGCCGCAGACCAAGATCGCGAATGCCGCCAAGCACAGGGGGAAAGCGAATTTTCGTAGCATGAATTACAGGTGTGCACTTTCTTGCAGATGATCAAACAGCCAGCCGCCCATCGGCTGCTGCCCGGATGCGATGCAGTTGCAGGGCCAAAACACGCGGCGGCGGAGGTTGCTCGTAACTAGCCTAGAAATAGACTCACTCGCCGCCAAGGCTTGCAGCCGGTTGCGCATTCCCGATCACGCCGCGGCTTGGGAAGGATGGCGCAGTCGGCTGCAGGTCTAGCGGGAGCTCGAAACAGCGACGGCGGTGTGGGCGGATTTGCGTGCCACCGCGCACAGGAACTCGCTGCGGGACGAGATCTTGCGCAGGACGCGGAAGGCTTGGCATTCCAGCCATAGCAACGGACCCATGCCGACCAGGCGCGGACGTCCCATGTGGCCATGAACCTGGGTCTCAGCGAATCCGGATTGCTGCAGCAGCATCTGCAGTCGCCGTGGTGTGTTGGCGCGAAATAGCGTGGGGAAAATATCTTCGGGCTTCATGCCGGTGATGCGCGCCAGCGCCAGGTGATGGAACCAATAGGGCGTCAAGCGCGCAATCATCGTGGACCAGTGGCGCAGGTTAGGGGTGTTCACGATCAATTGGCCGCCCGGCTTCAGCGCCGCATGGAACTGCGCGAAGGCGCGACCAGGGGAGGCCACGTGCTCGATGACGCCATTGCAGGTAATGAGGTCGAAGCTGTTCGGCTTGAAGCAGAGCGCTTCCAGATTGCAGGCCACGCGCCGGATCGAACTCGGTGCTGCTAGCGAGGGCGGATCAATGTCGCAGCCCACGAGGGGATTGCCCAGGGAAAGCAAGCGTTGCTCGAGCGCCGCACTGCCAGTAAGCCAAGCCGGAACCAGCGTGTGCCCGCAACCAGCGTCGAGCCACGCGATCCCCGGGCGGGCGGTGGCCTCGACCAGGCGGAAATAGGCGTACTCCTGGTGCTCGGCACCGGGTGCGTACCGCGCGATCATGCGGAAATAACGGTCCCAGCTGGCTTGTGATGGCACGACCCCCCCATTTTGGGCGCTAGCGGGCCCTATTCTACCCCAGGGGCTGCGCAGGCGGGCCTAATGATTGCGCCCCGGATTGACGATAATGGGGAGTGGCATTAAAATTGCAAGATCATTTGGGGATTCCCCATTTATGCGTACAATCTGGCTGAAGGAAAACAGTTGGGGCTTTAGCGTCCAGCGGATCACCGAGATGTGGCAGCGCCATGGTCGCAGCGTGCGCCGGCACTTGACCGTGGCCCGGATCGCCAACGCCGCCCTGCTGGGCACCGAACTCGCGTTGCGCCGCACCCGGATGCACGCACGTCCGCTGGTTACCAAGATCGAGCCTACCAATTTCTGCAACTTCCAGTGCCCCGGCTGCCGCACCGGGAGCGGCGAAGACACCAGTCCGCGCGGGCAGATCGCCTGGGACGATTACGTGCAGATCGTGGACAAGACCGCGCGCACCTCCTTCAAGCTCATTCTCTATATGTGGGGCGAGCCCTTCATCAACAAAAACATCTTCCGGATGATCGAATATGCGGGCACGAAGAACCTCGGGGTGCAAATTTCGACCAACCTCAATGTGTTCCGGCCGGAGATCGATGCGCCCAAGCTGGTGGCCAGCGGCCTCGAGCACATGATCGTCGCCCTGGATGGCATTACCCAGGAGGTCTACGAGAAGTACCGCATCGGGGGCAAAGTGGACAAGGTCCTACGCGGCGTCGAAGCCGTCATGGCGGAACGCAAGCGCCAGAAGCGCAAGTTCCCCTTCGTCGAGCTGCAGTACATCGTCTTTCCGCACAACCGCCACCAAATGCAGGAGGTTCAGGAGCTCGCCGGCCGGCTGGCTGTGGACCGGCTGACCTTCATCGTGAGCAAGACGCGGGAGGAGGCGATGGTCGAGGACGGCCACGCGGTTAAGCCGGAAAAGTGCCACGCGCTTTGGACCATGGCGTGCTTCAATTGGGACGGCAGCTTCTCGCCCTGCTGCGATTCGGTGGACGACAGCTTCGGCAACGGCCTGCACGAGGACTTTGGCGCCCTCTGGAACAGCCCCAAAATGCAGGCTTCGCGCTCGCTTATGACCAACCACCCGCAAACGGGGGTTGCCAGCAAATGCAGCCGCTGCCGCATTTACCGCGGCTACGTGACCTTCCTGCCGGGCGCGGAAGAGTTGGTATCCATTGCCGCCAACGCCAGCCATTGACGCGCGTTTGTAGTTCCAAGGCGGTTTGCGGGTGAGCTCGTGCTAGTCGCCTTGCCGGAAGTCGTGGCCGCCCTGGTGCTTTGCACCTGGGGGCTGTGGGAGCCCTTTGCCGGCGTCCTGGGAATGCTGGTGTTCATCGTCGGCCAGCCCGAGCAGGTGTTCACGATCCTGGGCGCGCTGCACGTCGAGAAGATCTTCGGCGTCCTCATCCTGATCCGTTTCGTGATGCAATACCAGGGCCGCATCCGCGTCTCGCCGATGGGGTGCTGGCTGCTGGCTTTTTATGCTGCCGTGGTGTGCAGTCTCCCGCTCGCGATCTGGAAGTCCAATGCCATAGCCAACGCCACTGATTTCGGCAAGATCATCATTCTGGCGTTGCTGATCATCAACGTGGTGGACACGCCCAAGCGGCTGCGCATCTTCCTGCTCTGCTATGCGCTGCTACTCGGGTACATGGCTGTGTCCGGCATGGTCAACTTCTATCTCGGCTCGGCTGCGAACCATTACTATTCTGGCAACCTCGACCGCCTGGTGGGCCTGACCAGCGACAGCAACGCGCCCGATTCCCTCGCCATCTCGCTGGCCGCTTCCCTGCCCCTGCTGGCGATTTTTATGGCGCGCGGAAAATGGGTTTGGCGCCTGCTCTTCGTCACAATCGGCTTGGCGTGCTTTTGGAGCATGCTGCTCACGGGAACGCGCACCGCGCTCTATTGCCTGGTGGTCGCCGGCCTCATCTACGTTCTGCGCTCAAGCAAACGCGTCAAGGCCATGGTCGCCATGGCGATCGTCTTCATCGGGCTTTGGGCGTTCTTGCCCAACTCCATGAAAGAGCGGTATCTGGTCACGCTTTCCGCCCAGGGCCGCGCCCAAGATCTTGATTACACGCTCCGGCTGATGTCCTGGGAGGGGGGGTGGCATATGTTCCTTTCGAATCCGCTTAGCGGCATCGGCATGGCGGACTACAACGCCGCCAACGGCGTGAAGTATTGGCCCGGCGCCGGGCACAAGCAATGGTTCGACGCCCACTCACTATTTTTCAAGATTTTGGGCGAGCTGGGCCTGTTGGGACTGGTCACGTTTAGTGGCTTGGTCACTGCCATGGTTCGCACCAACGCGCGCTTGCGACGGGTCTTGGAGGCCGACGGCGGCGACCGGATCATTCCCGCCTTTCTCAAAGCGGCCAATTATATTGTGCTGATCCTGCTGCTGGTCGGCTACGGCGCGCATGATCTGTACCGTTCCACTTGGTATATTCTGGCTGCCCTCACCGGCGCGGTGCTGCTGCAAACCGGCGCCCGCGCGCAATCGCTCGCGTCAGCGTCCGCCCCGGCGCCGTCGGCTGGCGCCGGCGGCTACCCCAGCAGCGCCCGAGTATAGTGCCGCTGCACGGCCATGCGGTAGCTTTCGCCGCCATAGGCCTCGGCGCGCGCACGCAGCTCCCGGCCGCGAGCGCGCGCCGCGGCCGGGTCGGCAGCCGCCGCCGCAAGCTCCCGCGCCAGCGCCGCGGCATCCCCCACTGCATAGAGGGGCGCGTTCGCCAGGCCGCGATGGCCGGCGATGTCGGTGAGCACGGTCGGCAGCCCGGCGGCCATGTATTCCAGCACCGCGTTCGGGCATCCCTCGCTGCTGGAACAGCTCACTCCCGCATCAGCGGCCGCCAGCCATAGCGGCACATCCGCGCGCGCTCCGGCAAGCAGAACGTGCTGTTCCAGCCCTCGTTGCGCGATCATCGACGCGAGGGCACCGCGTTCGGCTCCCTCGCCGATCAGAATCATGCGCACGCCCGGCAGGCGGACGCGCAGCAGCGCCGTCGCTTCCACAGCCGTGTCCAGGCGTTTCCAGGCGGAATAATTGGCGACGTTCACGGCGATGTAGGCCTCCTCGGGCAGATGCAACGCTCGTCGCGCCGCGAGGCGCCCGCCCTCGCCCGCCGGCTGGAAGCGATCCAGATCCAGCGCGTTGGGAATGATATCCACGCGGGCCGCGGGCACCTGCTCCTCCGCCTCGAGCTGGGCCGCGACACTGGCCGCGTTGGTTTGCCAGTAGGTGGCAAAGCGATTGGCCAGACGCAGCAGCGGAAGCTGGCGGGATTTTCTCCAATAACCGGCGTTGCGGCGCGCGCAAAGAATTGCGGGAACTCCGGCCCAGCGCGCGGCGAGTGTGCCCCAAAGGATTTCGTGCGGGAATGTCACCTGCACCAGCCGCGGCCGGCGCTGGCGCAACAGCCGCCGCAGCGCGCGCAACATCTGCACGCGCGGTGCGGCCGCAGCCGCGGCAGCGAAGCTCGGCCAGGGCAGGCGCTGCGGCAGCCCCTCCGCCGGCGCATACATGAAATACACCTCCGGCTCGAAATAGCGGGGGTCGAGGGCTTCCAGCGCCCGGCGCAGCTGCAATTCGCTGCCGCCAAGGTGTCCGACGGGCTGATCGCTCCAAGGCCGCTCATCATGCACGATCAATCCGATGCGCACCGGCGCCGCCACCAGCGCCGCTCGCCGCGGTTCGCGCCGCGCACGCAGCATTTGCACTTGAAGCGCCGCCGGCGCCGGGGCCGAGGTCCAGTCCAATTGTGCGTCGCTGACCGGAATGCGGGGCAGCAGATAGGGGTCGGCGTGCGGCCGCGCCAGTCCCGGCCCGGTGGTGACCGCGCAGGTGTATCCCGCCTCCCGCGCCTGCAAGGGCGTAAACACGCTGGTGCTGCCCCACGGATACGAAAGCGGGGTGACCTTCTGCCGCAGCCGCTGCTCCAATTCCTGGCGCGCGTTCAGCAATTCGCGCGCCGCTTCCCCCGGTGCGGCCGAGTCCAAGCGCGTGTGCTCCAACGTATGCGAGCCGAACTCGATCCCCGCCGCGTGCATGCGCGCAACTTCGTCCCAATTCATGAACGCGCGACCCTCGAGCGCGGGCAGGGGTGCAGCCGCTGTGTCCAGCCGGGCGACGAAAGCCTCCGCTTCCGCGCTTGCGCGCCGCAGCAATCTGCGCCGGAGGCGGTCATAGCTCCAATCCTCGGGGCGCAGATCTGCGCACCAGGCCACCCCCTCGAGGGTGCGCTGCGCGCGCTCGAGGCGGCCGGGTTCAGACCGCAGCGCGAGCAGCTGGAAGTGCAGGCGCTCCTGCCAGAAGCGCCGCTCGGTTCCGATGAAATGCATCGGCAGAAACACCGTCGCCGGCAGGCCCCGCCGCTGCAGGGAGGGAAAGGCGTGCTCGAACGTGTCCACCCAGCCGTCGTCGAAGGTCAGCGCGCACCAGGGCCGTCCCTTCGCCGGGCGCTTGCCGGCTGCGATCTCGCCCAGCGGCCGCACCTGGTACTGGCGCTGCAGCCAATCGAGGAGACGCTCGAATCCACCCAGGGAAACCGCCATTTCCGGGTCATAGCAGGAGGCGGCATTGGGCAGCACCCGGTGCAACATGAAAATCGGCGCCCGCACACGGCTCGCCCCGCCCGATGCCAGCGCCAACGCCAAGCGCCCGCCGGGCAGCCGGTCGAGTGCGCGCGCGAGGGTTTGGGTGCGGCTGGCCATCAGAAAACGATTGCGCGGGATTATATCAGGCGCGGCCAAGGTCGCAATGGTATTCTGGGTGCGCCGCGCGCTCCGCCATGCCCCTCTTACCCGCAAACGAGCAGGGCATGCCCACTGGCGTCGCCTCGTTGGCGGGGGCCAAGCAGCGGTTTTCGCGCAATGCGATTTGGAATTTGCTCGGATTCCTGACGCAGATTGGCTGCGCCTTCGTGGTGGTGCCGATCCTGGTGCACGGCCTTGGCGGCGTGCAATACGGCATTTGGACGCTCATTGGGCAAACTATCACCGGCATGAACCTGCTCGATTTCGGGCTCAGCATCGGAGTTGGCCGCTTCTTTGCCCGCCATCATGCTCAGGATGACCGCGAGGAGATCAGCCGCTTGCTCTCCACCGGCTTGGCGGTTTCGATCATTCCGGCTGCATTGATGCTGCTGGGCGGCGCGGCGCTGGCCATCTGGGCCCCGCGCTTCTTTCATTTCCCTCCGGCATTGGATCTGCAAGTGCGGGTGGCGATTATGCTGGTCGCACTGGCGGCAGCGCTGATGATTCCAGGAACCATCCTCGGCAGCGCGATCCCCGCCCTCTCTCGCTTTGATTTGCAGCAATTGCGGAATATTCTTTGGTTCAGCCTGCGCGCGCTGCTGTACTGGGTCGCCTTGCAGCACGGATTGGGTCTGGTGGGGGTGGCCGCGGTGGCGCTGGGGGTGGAGCTAGCCGGCCTGATCTTCGGCGCCGTCCTGGCGATGCGCTTGGTGCCGTGGGTGCGCCTGAGCCGGCACGGCATCTCGATGCGGACGCTACGTCCGCTCATGACGTTCAGCTTTTTTGCATTCCTGCTCTCGATGTCGAGCCAGCTGATTTTCTACAGCGACAATATCGTGGTGGGGGCAGTGCTCGGACCGCTGGCGGTGGCTTATTTTTCCGTTGCAGGAGGGCTGGTGGACCAACTGCGCGGCAGTCTGAAAATCGTCACCACGCTCTACGCCAATCTCGCAGCCCAGATTCACGCCATTGAGGGCCTCGACGAAATGCAGCAACTGTTCCTGGTCGGATCGCGCTTGGCGGTGCTGCTGGTGCTGCCTGGCTGCATAGGGCTGGTGCTTTTAGGTCCGGAATTTTTGCAGCTTTGGCTTGGTCCGGTGTACCGGATGCATTCCATGGCGATTCTCATGGTGCTGATCGTGGTGGTGCTGGTTTTTGCCATTTCGATTTCCTGCACCCAAGTGCTGTATGGCATGAACCGGCACCGAGTGAACGCGTACCTGAGTCTTACGGAGGCGTGCACGAACCTGGGACTCAGCATCATCCTGGTGCGTTACCTTGGCGCGATCGGCGTGGCTTGGGGAACGCTCATTCCTGCCTTGGTGTTCGAGCTCTGCGTGCTTCCCATTTACACCGTTCGCCAGCTCAAGCTGGGCACCCTGCGCTATGTTGGGGGCGTGATGGTGCGCCCTGCGCTGGTAGGGGGTCCCATGGCGGCATGGTGCTGGTTGTGCCACCAGGGCCGATGGGTACGGAGCTGGCATGAATTGGTGCTGGCGATCGCGGCCGGGCTTGTCGCCTTCGCAATCGCATTGCGCGCTTATGGGCTGGAAGCGCCCGAGCGCGCACTGCTACAACGCAAATTTGCACGACTGTCCCCGCGCGCGCGCCGAATTTTGATCGGCCCGCTGCCAGCTTCGGCCGCGGGCTAGCCGCCCGCACCTACGGGCAACTGGCGCCGGGCTTGAGGGTGTACACGCAGGCGAGGGTGGAGAAATTGTCTTGCCGGTCCACCGCCACGATGCCGAAAACCGGCACATCGTTCGGGTTGGCCTCCCAATAGATATAGCTGGTGTTGGCCGCCGAAGGCGAAGCGATGAGGTAATGCTGCGCATCGACGGTCGAGGCGATTGCGGGGACCATATTGCCGCCCCCGTAAAAAAGGTCGTAATACCGCACATTGGGCGACGCGCTCGCCGTCCAACTAATCTTCCATTCCCCGGCTGCGGACAGCTTCGTCGCCGTCACCCCAGTCGGTGGCGCCGGCGCGGTCGTGTCCCAGCCGGCGGTGCCGGCCGCAGCGGTCTGCGTCGCGCTGCCGCCCACGGTCACCTTCATCACATTGGAGAGCTGGCTGCTTTCCAGCCCCGAATATTCTTGTGCCGTCACCGCGTAAAACACGGTCGAGCCCGTGGTTGCGCTGGCGTCGCTGAATGTGCAGGTGCTGCCGTCGGCGCTGCAGACGCTTACGGCGGGCATCGAGCCGAAGGGCCCGGTGTTGCCCGCCCCGCTTACCTCGCTCCAGGAGGTGCCATCGCTGCTGCGGTAGACGTGGTATCCGGCCACCTCAAGATGCGGCGAGTGCGCCGTCCAGCTCAGGCTGACCGGCGAGGTGCCGGTCACGCCCAGCACCGGCGGCGCGGGCCGGTGATCCACCGCCATGTAGGTGCTGTACATGGTGTCATACAAATCGGTCGGGCTGGCGTTCAATTGGTTCGGAAGCGAGAACATCATCTTGGTCGCGTCCGGGCTCTGCACCGGGCCGATATCAATCCCGATCATTTGGTCGTTTGCCACCTGGTTCGGATCCCGCTGGCCATCGTGCACCAGGATCCGCGGGCTCAGCCCTTGCGGATCGCTAACCGGATTGGCGCTGATTTCGCTCCAATCCTGAAGGCACGGGTTGCTTGGTCCCAGCACCGGCGAGGCCGGATTGCAGCCGGCCCCTGCCGTGCTGGTGTACCCGTCGTAGACGATGTAGTTGGAATCGAAGCCGTCCCAGCCCTCATGCCCGACCGGGAATGAGCCTAGCGAGGCCGAAACCGCGCCGCCGTTGAATCCGCCGGCGTTGAATTGCCACGCAAAGCTGCCAGCGCAGGTGAGGCCGCCGTTGGGACACCCGTTCTTCTGGTGGGCCGCCGTGTCGAATCCCCCGTACGCGATCAAGGTGCCATCGAAGTTCGTGGCCGGATGCCCCATGAACGGCACTCCGGTTCCGGTCGAATTGGGATACGCCTGCACCACCGTCTTGCCGTCCAGCGACGCCTGGAAGAACATCGTTTCTCCCACGTCCCCCTGCGGGCCATAGTTGAAGATGAAATGGTCCTGGCTGTCGCGCTGGAAATAAATATCGTGGAAGCCATGCTGATCGAGCGCTTTGAATGGCTGGGTGCAGTCCAGCAAAGGATCGCAAACAGGTATCGTCGGAATGCTGAAGTTGACCGCGAACTGGTCCACGATGGTTCCCGCCTGGGCATCGCCAGGGCGCACGTCCACCATATAGATGTTGGGCACGTAATCACCCAAGGTGCCGTTGGCTTGCAGGGTGGCCTGCGCCGGCGCATTCACGTCCTTCACCATGACGATATCGTTGGCGCTGAGGTAGGACTGGATCTCCTTCGGCACCACGGCGCTGGTGATCGGATCGGTCTGCTGCGGCAGCGCCAAAACCGGCGTCATCAGGAAGCCATTGGTTGCATCCACCGCGTACAGCTCCGAGGGTGGATTGGGCGCGCTGTCGTTCGAGGTGACCGAGTAAAACAGCTTGGGATTCACTCGATCCCAGGCTAAATATCGCGCCCCGGACAAGTCCACATGGTCCGCTGCTCCAGCCACCACCGTCGGCCGGATCTCCTGCATCGTGTCCGCCGCGGCGTCAAAGAGGAAATTATGCCCATCGCATCCGGCCTCGTTGGGGATATCGCTGCATGAGGTGAGCGGGAACGGCAACCCCGGCGTACCTGCGAGATCGAAGAGGCTGCCATTCGCGTTCCAGGGCGTGCGGTTCAGCGTCCCCGGGATGCCCCACGTCGGCGGATTCCCCTTCGTGCTCACCGGCGGCGCGTCATTGTCCAGCCGCCAGACCTCCGTGTTGATCGCTTGGCCGTTGACCTGGAAGATCTCATGGAAGATGATGCGATCGGCCTGGAAGGTCCCACTTGCGGCCGCGCCCACCTCCAAATCCGTCCACGGCTTGGGCGCCTTCAGCCCAATCCCGTTGTAATAGGCCACCAGGTCTTCCCACGTCGAACCCGAGGTGAGTGTTACGCTCTCGGTTGCGGTCTTGCTCGAATCGCTCACACTCGTCGCGGTGATTGTGGCGCTGGCCGCGCTAACATCCTCCGGCGCGGTGTAGATTGCCGCGCATGTGCCGTTCGGGCAGCAACTACTCCCGCTGCTGCATCCCGCGTCAATCCCCGCCACCGTGCCCACGCTGGCTTTCCAGGTCACTCCGGCATGATTGGTGTCATTGCTGATCGTCGCCGTCAGTTTCGAGGTTTGCTCCGCTGAAACTGCGGCCGTCGCGGGCTGCCCCGGGGCCACCGTGATCCCAGCCGGCGGCGGTGGCGGCGGCGTCACCGCCGCAGCGGCCGCGCTTCCACCGCAGCCTGACATTCCGAATTGGGTGGCTGAAAGCAGCAGAGCCACAGTGAATCCCGACCATGAACGCCATTGGTTCGTCATTGTGCCTTTTTGATTCCCGAGGGGAATTGTTATTGACTCGGGAATTTTTTTTCAGAAGCATACACCCGGCACTGCGTCGCACGCAATGGCGACCCACATTGGTTATCTGCTGGAATCGCCGCGAGCTTTAGACGACGCCATGAAATGACAGGATTGTCATTGTGATGGGTTCGGGACGCGGGTTGGCAGCGTCCTCTGGTACGCTTTTCTTGCGATGTTTCAGAATGATCGGACCGCCGACCACGTCTTCCAATCGCGCGCGGTGCCACAGGGCCGCAACCTCGAAGACGACCCGGAGGTGATGGTTCACCAGCAGATTGCCCGGCTGAAATTCTTCGAGCAGGAGGCGGGCTGGAACGGCTGCAGCGTGCTGGATTTCGGCTGCGGGAGCGGGTTCAACTCCCAGCTCCTTGGGTCGGCGGCGTCGTATCTGGGATTCGACGCCTTTGCCGACGTCGTGCACCTGGCCTCGCGCCTCTATCCCAGCCACCGCTTCCGGCGCGCGGACGGATGCGACCCCGGGCTGGATTTGGGGCGATTCGAGCGCGTGATTTGCTGCGAAGTGCTTGAACATGTGCCCGACATGGAGACCTTCGTGCGCAACATCGCGCGGCACTTGGAACCCGGGGGCAAGGCTTTCATTACGACACCAAACGTGCAGGTGTTCTCGAACGGCCATCGTCCCAGCCCGGTCAACCGTGAGCACATCCACGAGCTGGATCTAGCCGAATTCCGCGCCTTGCTGGCACCCTTCGGCGAGGTCGCGGTGTACGGGCAGCGCTTCCGCCGCCCCGAATTGGCCGTCGCCTGGCGTGAAGAGGTTGCAGGCAAAATCGCCCTTCTGGAGCACGGCAGGCGCTGGGTGGCGCCGCCTCCGCCCCCAGAATGGCAGCGCCGTTTGCGCTCGATTCCGCCGGTGCGGCTGGCCTGGAGCGTGTACCGCGACCGGATTCTCGCACCGCAGCGGCACCAGCGCGCTCGGCGCGCGCGCCCCTATAGTTGGCGCGATTTCGAGATTTCTGCGCAACTTGACGACGCGCTTTGGTTCTGCGCCATTTGCTCCACCCCCGCCGCTTAGGGCTTGCGGGCAACAATCGTCAGTTCATCCCCGAAATCGCCGATCGAGGCCGCCCAGTTGACCACGGACTTTCCCATCCGCGCGATTTGCGTCGAGGCCCGCCCGCGCCCGGGCCGGTGCAGATCGCTCGATTTCCGCTCCATCGCGCCGCCCAGCTTGCGGCGGCCCACTGCGTTGGCGAGGTAGGCGACCTGCAAGTTCATGCTGGCGCGCTCGATGGCGAAGCCGTGCGCCCGCAGCATCCGCGCCAAACTGGTGCGACTGAAGAACTGAACGTGCCGCGGCGGTGGCTCGCCTACCGGGCGCGAGAACAAGCGGTAGGTGAGCGAGGCGAACTGGGTGGGAACCACGATGAGCGCTGCCCCGCCCGGGCGCAGGACCCGGAAAAACTGGTCGGCCAGCTTGTCGGGTTCGGGCACATGCTCGAGCGTGTGCGAACACAGCACCACATCGAAGCTTTGGTCGGCAAACACGCCGGCTTCGAGGATGCCCTCATGGACGCTCAAACCGAAATGGTCGCGGGCATAGCGTACTTCCCAGGCCGAGCTCTCGACCCCGTGCGGCCTCCAGCCCAAGTCGCGCGCGAAATCCAGCAGCGCGCCGACTGCGCACCCCACGTCGAGCAGATTCCCGCTCTGTCGCACCGCCGCCAGCGGCTCCAGCCGCTGCCGCCACAGGCGCTTGTCGCGCAGCTTCGGGTGCCCGTCCACGAACGAATAGGTGGGGTGCTCTTGTTGGCGCGCGAACTCCTCCCCGTACAGTGGGTCGGCACCACTGGCCGCGAAGGGGTTCACCGCTGCCACGTGGCGGCAGCGGCCGCATTTATGCACGGCCCAGTTGACGCGCACCGGTTGCCAGGCCATAGCGCCGCAGCTGGCGCATGCCAGCGAGGTCGTTGCAGTTCGGGTTGCGATCTCACTCATCTCCCACCTCCATGCCGGGGTTCGCGCCCTGCGGACGCAGCATTGATTCCAGATCGGCGTATTCGGGTTCCAGCTTGCGCTCCTCTTCGGAATTCGCGTAGGCCACGTCAGGGCGGTTGGTCTTGGCCGCGATATCTCGGGTCCAGCGCTCGCCACGCGCCTCGGCCCGCTGCCGCAAGTAGCTATTCAGCCGCTCGGTCGAGCGCGGATAGCCGGAGTTGCGCTCAAACCAGGCGCGCGGCTGAAACCGCTCAGGGCTGGCCAAGACTTCTTCGATCACGCGCGCCAATTCGTGGTCCTCGGCCCATCGTCCAGTCTCGGCGTTGACCTGGGAGCGCGGCCCCACCATGCCGCCGTACATGATCAGCGGCGTGCCCGCCGCCAGCGCCTCCATCATGGAACGGTTGCCGCCCTCCACCCGCGTCAGCAAGACCGCCGCTCGCGAGCGATTGAGCACGTCGTTCACCTTCTCCGCGCTAATGCCGCGAAACAGCGTGCAGTCCTCGCGAACCCCATAGGCGCGCATTTCCGCTTCGAACTCCTCCTGGGTGCGCTCCCACGCGGTTCCAATCAGTGCCACACGCAGCCGCCGCGGCCGCAGCTGGCGCAGGGCGCGGAACAGCACCGAATGCCGCTTGGTGCGCGCGAAGCTGGCCACCATCACCAGGTCGAATTCCTTTTCCAGGCCCATGGGACGGAACACCGCCGGGTCGGTCCATTGATGCGAGCCGATGGCAACGGCCTGCAACCCGAGTGCCGCCTGCGCCAGAGCCGCCTCGATCTCCTCATTGAGGGCTTGGACCACGATGCTCGATCCACTCGACGCAAACAGGCCCCAGTAGGGGCTGGGATAGGGTGTCCAGCTTGGTTCGAGCACGACCGTGTAGCGCTCGAAGAGTGGCCGGGGACGGAACGCCACCAGCAGCCAATCGAAGTAATTCGTGTAGGTCACCATCACCACCCCGCGCTCCCGCTCCCCCGGTGCTTTCAGCAGCAGCAAATTTCCGCCGAGTCGACACTGCTTCGCCGCCGACCACGTCGCCAGGCGCGCGCGCATCCCCTGCGCGGCGGGCGTGCGCAGGAAGGCTTGCGCCAACCGGTTGTCGGCGGGCGAGGCTGGCAATGCGCCGCCGTGCACCTGTTTCACGAAGCGCGCCAATTCGGTTACCGCGGCCTTGCGCCGCCTCGGGTTGCCGGCTGACTCGGTCACCAGTCTTCTGCCGGCGTCGCAATGTCGGGTCAGGGCGGCAAGCAGGTCGCCCCGCCGCGCAGCCGCGCGCGCCCGCTGCACAGTCGCCCAAGAGTAGGCCTGCTGTAGGCTGGGATGGTCGAGATAGAATTCCCGGGCGCGGTAATGGGCGTAATTCAAGGTTGTCCGCCTAGCTCTGTCCCCTGTGGCGACGCCGCCGCGCCGGCGCCGGCGCCGGAGAGGTGTGAAATGCAGAACCGCGTCTTTCCATTGGCTTCGCGCTCGATTTCCTCTACCGCCTCGAATTGCCAGCGCACATCGCTACCCAGGAATTCCACCAGCTTGCGCTGCAGCGGCTCCAAGTCGCGCGGCGTAAACCCGGGCGCGGGCACGTAGCGCACCCGGAAATCGCGCAGCGTCTCTTGAACGATCTGGGTCTTGGCCAGCGCCGGCGCCTCCTGGATTACGCGGTTGGTGAGCGCCACCCCCGGCACCATGCGTCCATCGGGAAGCCGAAAGGTGTCGGTCGTGCGTCCGGCGATGGGCGGCAGCAGCGGCAGCCCGCGGCCGCAGGCGCAGGCCGCCGGCGGCGCCCCGCCCAGCACACAATCGCCGATCCGATAGCGGATCAGCGGCATCGCGTAATTGGTGAGGTCGGTAAGCAGTATCTCGCGCACGGTTCCGTCGCCCCCCGCCAGCGGCACAAACTCCAGATAGCAGGCTTCGGTGTGCAGGTGCAAGCCGGCATGCGCCTCGCATTCGGCTGCCACCATGCCCGAGTCCCGGCTGCCATAGTGCACATAGACCGGCGCGCCCAGCGCCGCTTCGATCACCGGGCGTTGGTGCGGGAGCAGAGCCTCGGCGGTGCAGATCACCGCGCGGGGACGGTGGACCGGGAGCCCACAGTCGCGCAGATATTCGCAGAAAAGGAACAGCGGCGTCGGATAGGCGCAGACTGCCTCCGGCCGGAAGCGGTTCAGCCGCTGGCGATAGCCCTCGAACACGGTGGAATCGAGCGGCGCCGTTGCCGCCCATTCCCGCCGCATCAGCCCGCGGTCGTAGAGGCGCCACTTCCAATTCGGCTCCAGCGGGAAATCGCTCTGCGCGCCCCAAAGCCAAAAGACTTTGGCACCGGGTTGCACCCCGGCCCATTCCCAGAACATCTGTTGGACGGCCTCCCGGCGCGCAACGGCCTGCGGTTCACGCCGGAGCGGCACCGGGGTGTCCGTCGTCCCGCCGGTCGCGGCGGCCAGCAAGTCTTCGAACCGGAATTCGTCCGAGCATAACTGCCGCAGGTTCTGCTTGATGTCGCCGCGTGTCAGCGCGGGGATCTGGGTGAGGTCCTCGGGGCGGCGAATCGCCTCCGGCGCGGCGCCGACCGCCTCCATCCGTTGACGATGGAAGGGGCTGTGGGCCCAAGCATAGCCGAGCAGGCGCTCAACGCCCGCCCACTGTCGCGTCAGATTCTCCTCCAGCGGTTGGCGCTCGCGCCGGCGAAGCGCCGCCATGCGCGCGCTCAATCCCCTGCAAGCAGGGTTGGTGGCGGGCCACAGGATTCGGGTATAAGCGAACGAGCGCAGGGACATGGTCAGGGGAGGCCCGGCGTCTGCCTAGCTCCGTCCTTCCTCGGCGGCCTCGTGGACCACGAAGCGGTATTTGCCGCTGGCTTCGCTGGCCAACGCCGATACCTCCTCGATCCGCAGCGGCACCGCATCGCGCAAGTAGGGACGCAAGCGCGCCCGCATCTGCTGGCGGGCCTGCTCATCGAATCCCTGCCCCGGAATTACGCGGAGCCGGACCTCACCCTTGCCGCGCTGCACAAACTGCACCTGCCGCACAGTCGGCATGTCGGCGAACACCAGCGTCAACACCGGTCCCGAGACCGAAGCGCCATCCGGCAGCTCGAGGAAATCGGTGGTCCGCCCCTCGACCGCGGCCAGCCGCGGCAGCTGCCGCCCGCATCGGCATGCGCCTTCGGCCCAGCGCGCCACATCGCCCACTTCATAGCGGATCAGCGGCATTGAGCGGTTGAGCAGGTCGGTGATCAGCACCTTTCCCCACGGTTCCGGCACTCCCGGCGCGGACACGATTTCCACCAGCAGCGCCTCCGCATTTACATGCATTCCGTCGTGCTCCCGGCACTCGCTGGCGATCACGCTCACTTCGCGGCAGCCGTACCGGTTGAATACCTTTCCGCCGAAGGCGGCCTCGATCTGCTGGCGATGCTCCGGAAGGAGCACCTCCGCGGTGGTGATGACCGCCTCGAAACGGATGTCGGTGAGGCCCCGCGCGAGCACGTGCTCGGCCAGCGCCGCCGCTGAGCGCGCGTAGGCCAGCAAAAAACGCGGCCGATGCTTGCGCAAGGTGACCAAATAGCTCTCCCAATTCTGGTCCGAAATTTGTGCCGTGTTGAAGAACAGAAGACGGTGCAGCGCGTGCTGGCGGCACCACGCCCACCAGCCCGCCGTCGGCACTTCATCCAGCCGCGCTCCCCAGAGTTGCGCCACCCAATCGCCAGGGCGCATTCCCGCCCACGCGTTGTGGCGGTGGGTCGAGGCCATGCGGGTAGCCATCCGCCTCCGATCCACTAGAAACTGCAGCGGGCTCCCGGTCGAGCCACCGGTCTGATTCCCGATCCGGTCCTTGGCCGGATAGGGGTCGGCCGCCAGCTCCAGCCGGTGATCCTGGATTTCCCGCTTGGTCAGCGGGGGTATCCGTTCCCATCCCTGCACTCTGCCGTCGGCGGCCCACTCGATCCCTGCCGCGCGAAAGCGCTCACGATAGAAACGGCAGTTGGACTCCGCGTGCCGCACAAGCTCCAGCAGCCGCCGCTGCTGCAGTTCGGCGAGGTGCGCCGGTTCCCAATATTGCGTGCGCTCGAGTTCGCGTCGGAACCTCGCGTACCCTCGGTGCTCCTTCAACGCCCAAGCCGGAAACACCGTCGCCCCCACCGCCCGCTCGCTCCAGCGCCGCGCACTCATGCCGGCACCAAGACGGCTTCCAATTCGGGCGCGTACAGGTCGCGGATGGTTCGGCTCCCGAACCGCCGCAAGAGGGCTTCGAGTTTGGCTTCCATTCCCTTTAGGCCGGTGTAGTGGCGCAGCCGCGGCCCAAAGGCGAGCCGCACGCGCGGCTGCTCCGGGTCGATTTCCCAGGGGTGGAGATAGCACACCGGCCGCAATCCTTCCCCTATCGCATGCGAGAGCCCCCAGCGCGTGTACACCAGCGGCGCCAAGCGCCAGTATGCGCCGCCCGCGATCGGCAGCCGTTGCCCAAGCCGCTCCACGCTGGCCATGGGAATTTCCAGCAGCCCGCTGCGCGAATGTTGGAAGGGCCGCCGCGGTGCCCCCGCTGCGCCATAGAGCGGGTGGCGCACGGGATGAAGGCTGGAGTCGTAGCTGAACCCCAGTTCCGCCAGGATCTCCATCGCCCAATCCATTGCCTGCGGCCCCCAGCTGCGGATCGAAAAATTCGGCGCGCGGTAGCCCCGCGCCGCACGCCCGCAGGCGCCCTCGATGGCCGCCTTCGCCCGGCGCGTGTCTTCGCGGAACTCCGCCGGACCGAGCCGGAACACCGGGCGGTGCCATTGGCTGTGGCATCCCAGTTCATGACCTGCCGCTGCGATCCGGGCGATGAGCGTGGGATGACGCTCGGCGACCCAGCCCACCACGAAAAACGTCGCCGCGGCTGCGTGCGCCTCCAGCAGCTCGAGCAGGCGCTCGGTGGCGGCTTCCACTCGCGCCGGCATACGCGGCCACTGCTCGCGGGCCACGACAGCGGCCATCGCCTCGACCTGGAAATACTCCTCCAGATCGATGCTGACCGCCACCTGTGCCAGGGTCTCGCTCATGCCCCCTTCAGTTGCGCAGCATCTGCGCGATTTCGGATTCGCTGGCCAGGTTCTTGTCGATTCGGATGGCCTCGGCCAACTGCGCGCGGGCCTCCGGCTTGCGGCCGCTTCGATACAGCGCGGTCGCCAGATGCACGTGGAATTCGCTCTTGTCGGGCTGCGCCGCCACCGCCTGCTGCAGCAGCGGTATCGCCAATTGGTATACGCCTTGATTGACGTAGATACAACCCAGGGTGTCGTTGACATTGGGCACGGTCGGCAGGGCGCGCTTGGCCCGCTGCGCAAGCGTTAGCGCTTGATCGAGCTGTTGCGGCTGCGCGCTGAGCAGTGAAGCAAGGTTGTTATCAGCCACCCCGTTATTGGGATCGATCGCCACCGCCCGCTGGTATGCCTGTTCGGCTTGTCCCGTCTTGTTCAATTGCTCGTCCAGCATGCCGAGCATCGTCCAGAGTCCCGCACTGTTTGGGGCGGCCGCCGTCGCCTGGGTAAACTGCTGCTGCGCTTTGTCGAACGACTTTTGCTGGGCGAACAGGATCCCGAGCAGCACGTAGGTGTTGAAATTGTGCGGGTCCAGCGCCACGGCACGCTCCAATGCTTGCTGCGCTGCGTTCGAGTTCTTCTGCTGCTCGTACGCCCGCGCCAATTCGTCTTCCATCGCTGCCATGACCGCCGCCGGCGCCTTGGCGGCCTGCGCCCGTGCCATCTGCGCCTGCACCATCGCCACCACGCGGCTCCCCTGATTGGTGTTGTTGTACAACGCGCTCAGCCCCGCCAACGCCTCGGTGTCGGCTGGATTCAGGGTCAGAGCCTGCTCGAAGGCGTGCTGCGCCGCGGGCCACTGCTTTTGCATCGAGAATATGTAGCCCAAGTGGCTGGGCCCGAGCGAGCTGTTCGGCGATAGCGCAATGAAATGCTGAATCGCGGCCGTTGCCTCAGGATAGCGGCGCAGATTGGCTAGCGCGCTGGCCGCGAAAAAGTATCCTTCGGGCCGGTTGGGTTGCAGTTGCTCCATCTTCTGCGCGTATTGCAGGGCTGAATCCGATTGCTGCCGATTGAGCAGCAATTGCGCCATCGCCATTTCGGCGTCGAAATATCGCCCATCAAGCGTCACCGCCTGCTGGAAGCTGTCCTGGGCACGGTCGGAATTGCCTTGCTGCAGATAGGCTTGCCCCTGCTCGAAGGCCACGCGCGCAACATTCGGATTGAGCCGCTGCGCCGCGCTCAGGAGGGAGAGTGCCTTGTCGGGCTGGTGCTGCTCGAGATACAGGCTGGCGCGCTGCTCCATGGCGGTGATGTCGTTGGGATGGGCTTTCAACAGGTCGCCCAACACTTGGTCGGCCTCGGCGTATTTCTTCTGCGCTTGCGAGATCTGCGCCCATTGCTCCTGGGCCGCCAGGAAACTCGGCGCCTGCCGCGCCAGCCGCCGGTCGATTGCGACCGCCTGGTCCGGCTTCCCTTGGGCAACGTAGAACGACGCGAGCTTGAAATTGGCCTGCGGCGAATCATGCTGCATCGTGATTAATTCCTTGTACAGGGCCTCGGCTTCGTCGAAGCGGTGCCGCGTATAGAGGAAGTCCGCCAGCGACGACTTGGCTTGCGCTGAATCTGGATTGTCGTGCACGCCCTTGCGCAGCGTTGCCTCCGCGCCAGCCCAGTCGTTTTGGGTTGCGAGCAGGCTTGCCAAATCCTGGCGCGCCGGCGCCGAATGCGGATCCAACGCGATCGCACGCTCGAATTCCTGCCGCGCGACATCCATCTTGTGCTGCGCCGCATTCATCACCCCCAGGCTCAAGTGCGCCGACACGCTGCTGGGCTGAGCCTGCACCAGTTTCTCCAGCCGCTGCCGCGCGGCGTCTATCCTGCCCTGCGCCGCGTCGGTGTTGGCCAGCAGGATCTGAGCCTCGACATTGCCGGGGTGCTTCGCCAGCACCGCCTGCCCGATCGTCACCACTTGCGGGAACTGTTTCGCCACGAGATAAAACTGGGCTTCCGCCAACTCTGCGTCCGGATAGTCGGGGCGCAATTGCGCCGCCTTGCGGAAGGAGACGAAAGCCTCCTGCAACTGCTGATTCTTCGAGTAGGCCTGACCCAGCTGGAACTCCAGGTCGGCCGAGGCGGGCGCCAGGGCCAGCGCGTTGCGAAACTGGATGATCGCCTCCGGATACTGCTCCTGGTCCATGTAAGTCTTGGCGCTGGCCTCGAATTTGGCTTGCCGCGCGGCCTTGCTTGCGCAGCCAGCCGAAATCAGCGTGGCCAGCGCCAGCAGCGCCAGGCCGGAATAGGTGCCCGTTTGCTTCATCTTCATGATGGATCGCTCCTTGAAATCGAATTCGGGGAAAGCCGCAGCCGCCCCGTGGCCGGGCGCAGCTGGAACAGCTCCCGCAGTGCTCCCGCTCCCAAGCCCGCATGGATCGCCAGGTACACGGCCGGTGATCGCAGGCCGTGCCGGGCGCCGTGCCGCCACCCAAGCGCCAACGCCGCTGCTGCGATCGCGCCCGCGTACATTGCCAATCCGGCGGCGTTGAGCAGGCGCCAAGTGCCATGGCCCAGCGCAAGCGCCGCCAGCCCTGTCGGCAGCCACAGAAGCCAGAGTGTCGGCAGCCATTGCGCGGCGCTTCTGGCCTTGGGGTGCTTGCGCATAAGCCGCACACGGCCGCGCCCGTAGCGCACCATTTGCCGCCACAGCCCGCCCACGCTGCTGCGTGCGGCGTAATACACCATCGCTTCCGGACACAGCCACGATTGCATCCCCGCCTGCGCCACCCGCTGGTTGAACTCCACATCTTCGCAGGCATCAAAGGCTTCGTCGTACCCGCCGATCTGGCCAAACACCGTGGCATGGTAGGCCGCCCCCGAACTACCCGGATGCACCCAGCCGCGGGCGCTCGCATCGTAGATGGTGGAGTCGGCCCCGTGGCCCAGGCGGCTGGCGCGCACGTGCGCGATGGTCGCCTGCCAACTCACGGCACTGTCGGCTTGCAGCGGTTGCGGACGGCTCATGCAGCGCGCCTGCCGGGCTTCGGCTTCCGCCATTTGTCCGCGCAGCCAATCTCGGCCGGGCAGGGCGCAATGGCCGTCCACGAACACCACCCATTCTCCGCGCGCCGCCGCCACACCGGCGTTACGCCCCGCCGAAGAGCGCCGCCCGGGGTTCATCACGCCGCGGACCCGATCCGGGTGCGTGGACGCGTATGCCGCGATGATATCCGCGGTGGCGTCTTCGCTGCCGCCATCCGCAACGACGACCTCGAATCGATCTCCCGGATAATCCTGTCCGAGGAGCTGGTCGAGCAGTCTGCCCAGGTGCAGCGATTCATTGCGCACGGGCACCACCACGCTCACCCACGGCCAGCGCTCCGGGCGCGGCGCTGGCTGCGGTACCAATTGCTGGAACAAGGCCTGCAGTTGGCCGGCTTGCGTGGCGGGCGCGTAGGCGGCCCGCACCCGCGCCTGTCCTCTCCGTCCCAATTCGAATCTGCGCCCGCGATCTGCCAGTAACTCCTGCATTCGGTCCGCCAGCTCGCGTTCATTGCCGGCCTCTACCAGCTCCAATCCCGGTTCCGCGCCCTCCGCATCTCCGATTTCCGCCACCGCGCCAACCCGCGTCGCAAGGACCGGGACGCCCGCCTGCATGGCTTCCAGCACCACGTTCGGTGCCTGCTCACTCAACGACGGATTCACCACCAAATCGAGTCCCGGGAGCAGCGCGGTCCAATCCGCCACGTGGCCCGCGAATAGCGCCCGCTCGCCGAGCTCGCGCCGCGCCGCCGACGCCTCCAGCCGGCCCCGCATCGGTCCCTCGCCAAATATCAGGAAGCGGGCATCGGGGACGCGCGCTGCCACCCTCGCGGCCGCGCGCAAAAAGCAGGCGGCGCCCTTTTCTGGGCTCAATCTCCCGGCGATCGCCACCAGCAGCGCCGATTGCGTGCCCGCCGCCAGCGCCGGATAACGTTCCAGCACCGCCGCGCGGGCTGCAGCCGGCGCATTCAGGCCCTCATCCTTACGTTCGATCGCGTTCACCACCACCATCGCCCGGTTCTTGCCAGGCGCCGAGGAAGCTGCCGCACCTGGGTCTGCGAGAGGCAAACGAGCCGCTCCGGCCACGCCAGCAAGCGGCGGTCGAGGTGCTCGAATGCGCGGACCTTGGTGTTCTCGCCGGTGTATCCCCGCAGGAACCAAGCGCACGGAATGCCCGTCTTCCTCGCCACCCAGCTCCCGATCAGGTCGGCGCGATAGCCGTGGGCACAGATCAGCCGCACCCGTTCCCGGCGCGCCACTCGTTCGAGTTCGCGAGCGGCCGCCAGATCGCGCCATCCGCCCCCCCGCAGCTCGAACGCCTCAATGCCCCGGGCGCGCGCAGCCGCCAGCAGGTCGTGTCCCTCGCCACCCACGCCGTCGGCCGTGAAGCTCGCCAGCACCTGGCGGTATTCGCCCGCAAGGCTTGACGCCGCACAGCAGCGCAGGATCTGGTGCTCGGGCCCGCCTACGAAATTGCAGGCGCGCAAGTGCAGCACCGTGGCCGCGGAGTTCATGCCAACTCCTTGCGGTTGGAGGTGTTCGGTCGGCTTCGGGCGCTCCTTCCGGGTTCGCCGCCGTTGCGCAGCACGCACCGCCATGCCGATTCCAGATCCTGCGCGCAGCGATTCCAACTGAACTGCGCGCGCACCCGCTCCGCGCCCTCGCGGCCCAATTGCTGCGCCCGCCCGTCGTCGCCCAGCAACGCGGCCGCGGTCCGCGCGAATTCCTCGTCGCCGTCGGCCAGCAGCAAATGGCGGCCATCTTCCAGACCCAGGCCCTCGGCGCCCACCCGCGTGGATATCACGGCCTTTTCCATCGCCAGCGCTTCCAAAATCTTGATGCGGCTTCCGCCGCCAATCCGCAGCGGCACCACCACCGCACTGGCGCCGGCGAGATGCGGACGCACATCCTCGACCTCGCCCACCAGTTCCACCCCGCAGGCGGCCTGCAAGCGCCGCCGTAGCGCCGCCGAAGGGCGGCGACCCACCACCTGCAACCGACTTTCGGGCCGCAGCGCCCGCAACCGCGGCGCTATCGCCTCGACGAAATGCAGGACCGCATCTTCGTTCGGGTGCCAATCCAGCGCGCCGACGAACACCAGCCGGCCGGCCACCACCGCGCCACTCCGCGGCTGGAACCACTCCAGATCAACTCCGTTTGCGACCACCGAGGCATCATTCGCGCCCCAGGAGCGCGCCACCGAGCACTCCTCGTGGCTCACCGCGGTGACTCCGGCTGCGCGTGCGAATGCGCGCTGCTCAAATCGCCGCATTTTCGCCGCCTGCCATCGGAAATAGAGCGCTCCAGCCGGCCCGCTCACCGCTGCCCGCCGGCGCCAGATTTGCGCTTCGATGTTGTGGCTGGCGATCAAGTGCGGGATGGCGCTGCGGCGAAGGTGCGAGGCGAACGGCGTCCACTCCACCTGCACCAGATCGAATCGGCCCTCCCGCCATAATGCCGCGAGTGCCGCCTCCATCCGGCCGGTGTGGTGCTTGGCCACCGAATAGGGCCATGGCGAGGCACAATTGCATAGCAAGCGCGCGTGCAGACGCCACCCGCTTGCCGGCGACGGGGGAGCCACGGTCAGGCTCTCGATCCCCTCCGATTCCAGCGCCGCCACCGCGCTGCGATCGCGCGCGGCGTCGCCGCTGCCGTACGCCAGCAGCGTTATCGTGTGCTGGTGCGCCAGACGCCGGAGCAGATGCCAAGTGCGCAGTCTCTTGCCCGAATCCGGCGGGTGCGGCAATGCCTCGTCGAGCACCAGCACGCGCAGCCGCCCCTCGCCCTGCGTGCGCACGCAGCCTGGTGTCCAAGCCTCGATATGGGACGCAATTGCCATCAATCCTGAACTCCGCCGCCCCCTCTAGAGCCCGTAAATCCTGGGCCCGCTGTGCGCCCGCAGGGCGTTGCGCGTGTCCACGATCAGGCGCGCGTCGCGCGCGATCTGGGCGTAGTCGAATGCGCTGTGGTCGGTGATGAGCACCGCGCAATCGGCTTCCTTTAGCTGCGACAGCGGCACGGAGCGGAGCTCCAAGCCGGGCTCGTGCAGCGCCGCCACGTGCGGGTCCGTGTAACACACTTGCGCCTGCTTCTTCAAAAGGTGGTGCATGACGTCCAGGGCCGGCGATTCGCGCACGTCGTTGACATCCTTCTTGTAGGCGACGCCCAGCACATGCACACGGGCGTTGCGCAGGGGCTTGCCGTTTTGATTGAGCGCCTCGGCCACGCGCGACACCACGTGCTCGGGCATGCGGCTGTTCACCTGCTGCGCCACCTCGATCAGGCGCGGCTCGAAGCCGTGCGCCCGCGCCTTCCACGACAGGTACACCGGGTCGATCGGGATGCAATGCCCGCCCAGCCCCGGCCCGGGCTGGAAACGCATGAAACCGAAGGGCTTGCTGGCCGCGGCGTCGATCACTTCCCAGACGTTGACGCCGAGTTCGCGGCATAGCAGCGCCATTTCGTTCACCAGCCCGATGTTCACGTTGCGG
>Ga0134126_10001823_pt1 | contig 27022 bp, 21 predicted proteins | sample KB31752_FD_96881 | JGI IMG/M metagenome (GOLD analysis project Ga0134126, IMG submission 96881) | Terrestrial soil microbial communities with excess Nitrogen fertilizer from Kellogg Biological Station, Michigan, USA - KB3-175-2 | ecosystem: Environmental > Terrestrial > Soil > Unclassified ... | reverse complement strand
CGCCAGGAGAGGCGAGCGGCGCCCTGCCGCCGGCGCAGCTCGGCAAGCAGGAGGCGCTCAAGCGATTCACGGTGGACCTGACGGAGCAGGCGCGCCTCGGCAAGATCGATCCGGTCGTCGGCCGCGACGATGAGATCCGCCAGATCGTCGACATCCTGATGAGGCGCCGGCAGAACAATCCCATCCTCACGGGCGAGGCCGGCGTCGGCAAGACAGCAGTGGTCGAGGGGTTTGCGCGCCGCATCGCGGCGGGTGACGTTCCGCCGTCACTCAAGGAGGTCACGCTGCGGGCACTCGATGTCGGCCTGTTGCAGGCCGGGGCGAGCATGAAGGGTGAGTTCGAGCAGCGCCTGCGTCAGGTCATCGACGAGGTGCAGGCCTCTCCCAAGCCGATCGTCCTCTTCATCGACGAGGTCCACACGCTGGTGGGAGCGGGCGGAGCGGCTGGAACGGGCGATGCGGCGAACCTGCTGAAGCCCGCGCTCGCGCGCGGCACGCTGCGGACGATCGGTGCGACTACCTGGGCGGAATACAAGAAATACATCGAGAAGGATCCTGCGCTCACCCGGCGCTTCCAGACCGTGAAGGTGGAGGAGCCGACCGAGGCGAAGGCGTTGCTCATGATGCGCGGCGTCGTCTCCGTCATGGAGAAGCACCATCGCGTCCAGGTGCTCGATGAGGCGTTGGAAGCCGCCGTGAAGCTGGCTCACCGCTACGTCCCGGACCGGCAACTGCCCGACAAGTCCATCAGCCTGCTCGATACCGCCTGTGCGCGGGTCGCCGTGAGCCATCATGCGACGCCCGCGGAGGTCGAGGACTGTCAGCGGCGCATCGAGGCGCTGCAAACCGAGCTCGAGATCGTCGGCCGCGAAACGGCCATCGGCATCGATACCGCCGCGCGCGCCGCGAGCGCCGAGAAGTCGCTGGGCGAGGAGCGCGAGCGCCTCAAGGGACTGCAGGCGGCCTGGGAGCGGGAGAAGGGAATCGTCGATGAAATCCTGGCACTGCGCGCGAAGCTCAGAGCCTCCGGCGCGTCCACGAAAGCTGCCGCCGACGGTGCGGCGGCCGGGTCGACCGCAGGTTCCACTGAAGCGCCTGCGGCAGCGTCAGGTGCGAGCGCCGAAGCGCCGCTCAGCGAGGCCGAGCAGACCGCGGCGCGGGCGCGCCTGCAGGAGCTGCAGAAAATGCTGGCCGACGCGCAGGGCGACCGGCCGCTCGTGCTGCCGAGCGTGGACGAGCAGGCGGTCGCCTCCGTCATCGCCGACTGGACCGGTATCCCGGTCGGCCGGATGGTGAAGGACGAGGTCGCCACCATCCTCACGCTCGCCAAGACCCTGGGCCAGCGTGTCGTCGGCCAGGACCACGCGCTCGAAATGATCACCAAGCGCATCCAGACCTCACGCGCCGGCCTCGAGAATCCCAACAAGCCGATCGGCGTCTTCATGCTCGCCGGGCCGTCCGGCGTCGGCAAGACTGAGACGGCCCTCACGCTCGCCGAAGCCCTCTACGGCGGGGAGCAGAACCTCATCACGATCAACATGAGCGAGTTCCAGGAGGCGCACACGGTTTCAACCCTGAAGGGCGCGCCTCCCGGATACGTCGGCTATGGAGAGGGTGGAGTGCTCACCGAGGCCGTGCGGCGCAAACCGTACAGTGTCGTGCTCCTCGATGAGGTGGAAAAGGCCCACCCCGACGTGCACGAGATCTTCTTCCAGGTGTTCGACAAAGGCGTGATGGAGGACGGAGAAGGGCGGCTCATCGACTTCAAGAACACGCTCATCATCCTCACCACCAACGTCGGCACCGACCTGATCATGGGGATGTGCAAGGATCCGGAGCTGCTGCCGGACCCGGAGGGCATCGCCAAGGCCCTGCGGCCGCCGATGCTCAAGACCTTTCCCGCGGCGCTCCTCGGACGCATCGTGGTGATTCCTTATTACCCCCTGAGCGACCCTGTCCTGCAGGGCATCATCCGCCTGCAGCTCGATCGGGTCGTCGCCCGGATCCGGCAGAATCACGGCGCGGAGCTGCGATTCGGCGAGGACGTCGTACGCCTGATCGCCTCGCGCTGCACGGAGCCGGAGAGCGGGGGCCGCATGATCGATGCGATCCTGACCAATACACTGCTGCCGCAGGTGAGCCGCGAGTTCCTGGAGCGGATCTCGCAGGGCGCCGCGACGCGGGAAGTGGCGATATCGGTCAATGACGGCGAGTTCGGGTATTCGTTTTCATAGGGCATATTCAGCGAGGAAGTGCGATGGCGTACGGTCGTGGGTGTTATGGTCGAGCGGACGCGCAGGGCTCTGTTTCGAATTCGAACAACGCTCCTGCAGGCGAAGGCGGTGTGGATTCCGGTGTAGTGGATCGCCTCGGCGGCAAGACATCAGGCGGCGCCAAAGTGAATTCAAAGACACTGGGCCGTCGAGTAGGAATCTGCTCGGGGATCACCAGTGCCTGGATCATCGGCTGTCTCAACGGTTACCCGGCGGCGACGTCGACCGGCGAGTTCAAGGAATACTTCGACAATGTCCTGCGGTTTCAGGGCGCTTACATGAAGGACTTCGATCCCAAGGCGAAGACCGATGACTTCGTGGCGCAGTTGGCGAAGATCGGTTTCGCCGCCGGCATCAAGATGGACAAGCTCGAAAAGGTCAGGAACGTCTCCGGCGGAGCATTGCCGGCCGCAGGCGGTTGGGCCTGTTATGCTGCGGTATTCGGGCATGCCGTCGGCGTCGCCGCCTCGGACAGCGCTTCCTATCTGATGGATCCGAACTACGGCCTGTTCGTATACAACACCCGGGCGAAGATGCTCATGGACCTGCAACGGGTCGTGGACGAGCGCGCATCGGACGCTACGAAGAAGGCGACCTTTCGCTTCTTTGTGAAGACATAGCAAACAATTACCTCAAACGCACGAGAGGGGAAATCCAATGTCTGCAGTTCCAGCATCACGCGGCGGCGAGCTCGAGCACTCGCGCCTGGGCGTGATTTACTTTCTGGGGAAGCTCCAGGTGGATTTCTCACCGGAGGCCAGCGTCACCGAGCTCAAGAACCAGGCTCTGGCCGCGCTGCAAGGCAAGGTCGGCAGCGGCAGGATCATGAAGGCCGCCACCAAAGTGGGCAACGTCGTGGAAAAGGTCGACAAGGAAGTCAATGAGATCGCAAAGTCCATCCAGGAATGGCTCGTCGGCAAGTTCAACGTGGAGGCGGCCACCGCCGAGCTCGCCGTGCAGCACGTTCGATACAATCTGCCGACCCTCATCAGCCAGATCAAGGACGAGATCACGGGTGCGGGCAGCGATACGAAGGACCTCGCCATGGGCCTCGTGACCGCCGTGTCCAAGAGCATCGAGTATTTCAACCTCAGGCACGCCGGTCAGGGCGTGGTGCTCGAATCCGGCCACCCGGACATCATCGCCACATCGATCAAGAACTCCGTCGCGCGCGATGCACTGAAGGGCCTGGGGGAAGCCGCGCTTGCAGGCGCCAAGATGGCGCTCTCCGCGGCCACGGCAGGCGTTGGTGAGATCATCAACAAGATCGCCGGCGTCATCAAGCTGCTGCTCGAATTCGCGGTGCGCTTCTGCGATGCGCTCGAGCTGAAGAAGGTGCTCGCCGACGCGAAAAACAAATGGACGACCCACAAACAGAAGGACGCCATCCAGAAATCGCCCGGCGAGTTCGCCGACTGGTTCCAGGAGGTGGTCCACCATTCACCCGTCTGTGCCGCGCTGGTGATGAATTGCGGAGTCGCCGGCGACGCCATGAGCTTCCTGCAGGTGCTCACCGACCAGGGAAACACGGTGGTCACGCAGGGACAGTTCGACAAGGGTGTCACGTTCCTCAACGCGCTCAAGTCATCCGCCTCCGACCTCATCATGGCGATCCAGGAGGACATGCGGATATTCAGCGAGGACAAGATCGTCTCCTCGCTGCTCAAGCACGCGGGCGAGATCGGCCTGGTGCAGAAGGAAGCCAACTCATCGTGGCGGGCGCGGATCTTCGGCTGGACCAATCAGGAGGGCACGAAGAGCAAGGCGGCCAACTGGGTGCTCAACAAGCTGGGGTACAAGCAGAGCACCGTGTTCACGCGAATCTAGGGCTGCGGTGGCCCAGGCGAGCCAAGTGGAACCGGGTGATGCCCTCGCGCGGATCGCAGAAGGGCAGGTCGCCACGCGCGCCGACCTGCCGTCTGAGCAGGCGGCTGTGCTCGGATATCTGATGGCGACTGATGCTCCACTCTCTGCGTTCCAGCCGGTCTGGTCGCGAAGCCGCTACGGAGAGGCTTCGGCGTCGCGCCTTCGCCTGGTCGGACAGTCTCCCCGAGGATCCGGGCTCGCCTCGAGATTGCGCTTGCCCAACCTGACGGACACCAGTGCGGAATCCGCGTACATGCTGCGCATCCACAGCTGGTGCGCAGCCTTCGTGGACTGGTGCGTGCTTCAGTTGCTCCTCTCGTACTCGTCGACCACGACGCTGAGCCTTGCGAAAGTGCCGAGGACCGCTGCGGCAGTCGGTCTGCTGCATTGGGGTGAGAAAAACGGATGCGGCGTTTTTCAGGGGAGCAAGACCGCCCCGGCTCGAGGTGACATCTTCGTGCTCACCTTACGCGAGAAGCATAGCGTTTCGCACCATACCGGCATTGTCACGCGCGCGGGAACGGGCGATTTCGAATCCGTCGAGGGAAACACGACCCTCGGCGACGGGGGTAACCAGGGATATGTGGTTGCGAGGCGGCGTCGCTCTCAGCACCTGCTGCTGGGATTGGTACGATTGCCTTCCAGGGAAGAAGGAACATAGAGGTCTGAGATGGAGAGTAAGGAGTCACTGCGGCGGGCGATCGAGGCGCACAAGGCAGGTCAGCTGGCGACAGCCGAGGCCACATACCGTCGCGTGTTGCGTAAGCGTCCCAATGATCCGGACGCGCTGAATTTCCTCGGCATGCTGCGCTGCCAGGCGAGTGATCCGGCGGAGGCGGCCACCCTTCTTCGGCGCTCCGTGGAGGCGGATCCGTCGAATCCCCATGCGTGGCTCAATCTCGGCAATGTCCTGGTGATCCTGCACAAGGACGAAGCGGCCCGGGCGGCGTTCACCAAGGCAACCGAGCTGGCGCCGAACCTGGCGATGGCATGGTTCAACCTCGGGGTGTGCCTCGGGCGCTGCAAGCAACCGCTCGAGGCGGCGTCGGCGTTGCATCGTGCGCTCAAGATCGAGCCGGGGCATCTGCGGGCCTACGAGTCCCTGGGGCTCGTGCTGCACAGGCTCGGCAACTACGCGGAAGCCGCCGAGGTTTTCCGCGAATGGCTGGATCATGATCCCGGGAATCCCTTCGCGCGTCACATGCTCGCTGCAACCTCGGGCGCCGGAGCGCCGCCCAAAGCGGCGGACGAGTACGTCAGGCAGTTGTTCGACGACTTCGCCGCGAACTTCGATGAGAACCTGGCGTCCTTGCAGTATCGCGCGCCGCACCTGATCGCCGAGCGGCTCGGGCGCGAGGCGCACGGCAGTGCGCCTTTGGATATCCTCGATGCCGGCTGCGGCACCGGTTTGTGTGGCCCGCTCGTGCGCTCGCTTGCCCGCATCCTGTCGGGGGTCGACCTGTCCACGGCCATGGTCGAGAAGGCCCGCGCCCGAGGCGGTTATGACGAGCTCATCGTCGCGGAGCTCTGCACGTTCATGAGCTCTCGGCCTGAAGCCTTCGACGTCGTGATCTCGGCCGATACGCTGGTCTATTTCGGTGCGCTCGAGGAGCCGCTCCGGGCCGCCCGCATGTGTCTGCGCAGGGGCGGGCTCCTGATTTTCACGGTCGAGCACCGGGACCCGGGTCTGGACTCAGGCTCGCGCGAGCCGTCCTACCACCTCGAGACTCATGGCCGCTATAGTCACTCCGAGGGGTACATCGGCACGACGCTCGAGGCGGCCGGCTTCGGCGGGATCTCCATCGAGAGGGGCGTTCTGCGGCGGGAGCGCGGGAGCGACGTCATGGGACTCATCGTGCTGGCGAGGGCGGCATGAGGCGGCCGGACGAGGCACACCTCCCAGAATGCGATGGTAGTCCTTGAAATTCCATGCCTTTTTCTGTTAACTGTAGGCAATCAATGGCTCGGTTGGGACATCGATGGCACGCGCTAAGGTAGTCGACTTCGACTACTACCAGTTCATCGGACTCATGCGCCGCGCAACGGATGCGGGCAAGCGCATCGACAAGTCCGACGGCCAGCGCTGGACGGATTACATAAAGACCAAAGGGATCAACGAAGTAGCGGCCACGGCCATCGCTCGGCAGAAGTTCGAGAACGCCTTGTGCGTCATCATCGACGAGGGCCTGGAGACCGACGGGCTATACTTCTACTCCAAGAACGACGAAGGTTGTTTGCGGCTGCAGACGATCACCTGATCGGCGCTGCGCGCCGATCGTAGCGCGGGTCTACCGGTCTCGCCCGGACCGGTTGGGGGGCACGAGAACACTGCATGGCCAGCAATTACCAGGACAACCGCTCCGTAAAGGTCACGAACCCTTTCGGGGCGAACGAGCTCATTTTTGCGCGCATGAGCTATGTCGAGCAGATGAGTCAGCCGTTTCATTGCGAGGTGGCCCTGCTCAGCGAGAGCGGCGATCTCGATCCCGACGGCATCCTCGGCAGGCCGCTCTCCGTATCACTCGCAACGACCGACACGGCGCCGGTGCGGTACTTTCATGGTCTGGTCACGGAATTCGAGCAGGTGGGCTATAGCGACCGGTTCCACGAGTACCGGGCCGTCATGCGGCCCTGGTTCTGGCTTCTGACTCGAACGGCGGATTGCCGCGTCTTTCAGGGAAAGACCGTGACGGACATCTTCAAGGAAGTCTGCCAGCAGGCGGGCTTCGCCGACATGGACCTGCGCATCGCCAGCACTCAGGTGCTCGAGTACTGCGTGCAGTACCGCGAGACCGATTTCAACTTCCTCAGCCGGCTGCTCGAGCGCGAAGGTATCTTCTACTTCTTCGAGCATTCCGAGAACAAGCACGTCATGGTGCTCGCCGACGACGTGGGAGATTGCAAATCGGTCGACGGCTATGCCTCGGTCCCGTTCTATCCCGCGACGGAGCAGGGCGCGCCGCCGCGGGACCGCGATCACCTGCAGACCTGGTCGTTCCAGAAGTCGCTCCTGCCGACGACCTTCTCCAGCCGGGATTACAACTTCGAGCACCCCACGCCCATTCCCGAGGGCACATCCTCCATCTCCCGCTCGTACGAACACTCGACATACGAGGTCTACGACTTTCCTGCCGAGTCGGAAGTGCTCGCCTCCGGCGGCGTCGAGAAGGTGGCGAAGCTGCGGGTGCAGGAGCTGCAGGTCCCGCAAATGGTGGCGCGGGGCAGCGGGGATGCCGCCGGGCTCGCGGCGGGACATGTCTTCAAGCTGACAGGCCATCCGCGCGACAGCCTGGGCATCCAATACCTGATCACCTCGACCTCGGTCGACCTGAGTGCGGCTGCGTATCATGCGGGCGCCGGCGGCGGCGAGACGCAATTTTCGATCGCGGTGGAGGCGGTCGATGCTCGTGCGCCTTACCGCCCGGCGCGAACCACGCCCAAGCCGATGATTCACGGCACACAGACCGCGGTGGTGGTCGGACCCAAGGGCGACGAGATCCACACCGATGAGTATGGCCGGATCAGGGTGCAGTTCCACTGGGACCGCAAGGGCAAGTTGGACGAGAAGAGCTCCTGCTTCGTGCGGGTGGGACAGATCTGGGCCGGCAAGAGCTGGGGCGCCATCTACATCCCGCGGATCGGACAGGAGGTGATCGTCTCGTTCATGGAAGGAGATCCCGACCGGCCGATCGTGATCGGCAGCGTCTACAACGGCACCAATCCCACGCCGTACTCGCTTCCTGACAACAAGACGAAGAGCGGTATCTTGTCGCGCAGCTCGCTCCAGGGGACGGCGGGCAACGAGCTGAGCTTCGAGGACAAGAAAGGCTCGGAGCTCGTTTATGTGCATGCGCAGAAGGACCGGACGATCATGGTGGAGCACGACGAGAGTCATACCGTCGGGCATGATCGCACCAAGAACGTCCAGAACAACGAGACCACGACCATCGGCAAGGACCGTACCGAGTCGGTCGGCGGCAACGAATCCATCACTGTCAGCAAGGATCGGACGGTGAGCGTCACGGGAAGCGAGTCGATCGACATCGGCAAGGATCATTCGGAGAGCGTTGGCGGCGCCCGTACGCTCTCGGTCACGAAGGATGAGACGATCTCCGTGAGCGGCGGCCGGACCGATGAGGTCAGCAAGGACGAGCAGGTGACCATCGGGCAAAAGCGCACGCAGAGCATTGGATCCGACGACAAGCTCTCCGTCGGCAAGAAGCTGGGCATCGAGGCCGGAGAGGCGATCGAGATCGTGACCGGCTCCGCCAGCATCACGATGAAACAGGACGGCACGATCACCCTGAAGGGAAACAACATTACTCTGTCCGGAGACGGCGACATCACCATCAAGGCGGGTGGCAACGTCGTCATCAAGGGCAGCAAAGTCACCCAGAATTGAAATCGCCCCGATCGAGGAGCGGTCTACATCATGAGCGCAGATGCACACGAGGCGCTGACCAGCGCGGTCACCGCGGACGAGAACACTGAAGTCGGGCGCGGAGAGCTCGGATCGCTGCTGCGTGCCCCCTCGTCGCGTGCTCGCGCGCCCAGCGCTGCCGCGGTGCTCGGACGCATCGTCGCCGTGGAAGCGGCAGGCACTGTCAGTGTGGAAGTTCCTGGTGCGCTGGAAGCGAGAGTTGCCCGTCTCGCAGTGTCATTGACGAGCGAGGAGTTGCTGGCTGCCCGGGATACCGGCGGCTCCGCAGTTCTGGTGTTCGAGAACGGTGATCCTGCGCTTCCGATCATCGTCGGATTGGTACAAACGGTAGGGCGGCCTGCGGATGTCGTACACCACGACAGCCCGGAAGTGCTGCAGGTCCTCGAAGCAGATGTCGACGGGAAACGCGTTCGCATCACCGCGCAGGACGAGATCGTTCTCGAATGCGGCAGCGCCTCCATCACACTGCGCAGGAACGGTCGCGTGGTCGTGCGCGGTACCTACATCGAGAGCTACTCGGACGGTACCAACCGGATCAAAGGCGGTCAGGTGCGCATCAACTGAGGCCCTGGCTGCAATGAACGCGGTACGCACCACCGCCGAGCCTTACTGGGACTTGGTCGAGCAGAGCCTCGAGGAGGCGGCGTTTTTCTGGAAGCGCTGGGAAGCCGATCTCGAGAGTCTCACTCGCAGCCTCGATGACGTGTGGTCCTGGACCGAAGATCGTCTGCATGGTGCCCTGGATGGGGTCCGCGTCGCCGGCGAGAGAGTCGTCGAGGCGACGGAAGCCGCACTTTCCGGTAAGGACCAGGCGGCGATCACGGCTGCGGCGCACGCTCTTGCGGCACAGTCCCCCGTGCGTGCCCGCGAAGCGCTCGCCACCGCCGTTCGCCATGCCAAGGGCACACGCCTGCTTGCCATGACTCGAGGCATCGAGACAGCGGCGCTCGACGGCAGCTTCGCGCCTGTCACTACCGTACTGGCGTCGGCCGGACCCGAGCACAGTGCGGCACTCTGCGCGATCAAGCGTTTTCGCCGCGTCTCGCCGGGAAGGGAGGCGACGGACGCTCTTCAATCGGGAGTTCCGCACCTGCAGGTGGCAGCGCTGCAGTCGCTGGCGTATGTCGCAGAGCAGCCGATTGCCGCGCGCCATATCGCCTGGGGTCTGAAGAGCCATGATCGCGATGTGCGCCGCGCCGCCATTGAGACCGGCGTCCGCCGGGGAGAGCCCGCCGCCTGGCAGGCGGCCGTGCAACTCGCAGAGGAGCGCAGCGCAGCCTGCGCGCCCCTGCTGCCGGCGCTCGCCGCACTGGGCTCGCCCGAGGAGCAGCAGCTCGTGATCGGCGCGCTGCGCGAGCCGGCCTTGCAGCGCGCGGGGTTGTTCGCGATCGCCTACATCGGTACTTGGGAAGCCATCGAGATCTGCCTGGCCGGCATGCGGGATGAGAAGCTCGCGCGCTGCGCGGGAGAGGCTTACTGCGCCATCACGGGAGCGGAGCTCGCACGCGACGGCCTCACACGTCCCGAGCCTGCCGAAACATCCTCGCCGCGGTTGGAAGATGACAGTCTCGACGCGAACCTGGTTCCGGCGGCAGCCGACCAGTGGCCGCTGCCGGATCTGGATGCCGTGCGCGCTCACTGGGAGAGCCTTCAGCGACAGTACGACCGGGGCGTGCGCCACTGGCGCGGCCGTCCCGCGGGCCTCGAAAGCCTGGCCGCTGCGCTCGAGCGCGGGCCGATGCATCGGCGTGCTGATCTCGCCCTGGAGCTCGCGGTGCGCACCGGGGGCAACTATGACCTGGAGACGCGCGCGTTCGCTCACGCTCAGCGATCCATGATGCAGGCGGCCCGCTCCCGGGCCGGGCTGTCGGCCGCGCGCTGAGCGATGCTGCAGATCGACAATCACACACCGTTCTACGCGGTCCTGTCCGTCCTTCCCAATCGTGAGGCGATCGACACGCTGTATGTGATCCTCAAGGCCACCCTGGTGCTGCGTCCCAAGCTTGCTCTCGCGCCGACCCAACTGCCAGTGACTCTGGCGGATGAGTACTACGGTGATCCGACGGAGTCGAGTCTCAAGGCAAGCTCCGACTTCCACATCGGCAAACCGGGGACGGACGTCCTGCTGATCGGGCGGGCGTGGGGTCCGCAGGGGCATGCGGTTCCAGAGACGTTCGCACGCGTCATGGTCGCTGAGCGGCAGAAGACCATTCGGGTGTTGGGTGATCGAGTGTGGCAGTCCGACGGCTCGCCATCGGCGCCCGAGCCATTCGAGGCCATGCCGCTCGTCTGGGAGCGCGCCTTCGGGGGTGTCCACCCGCTCGAAGATCGCATCCTGGCCGAGGAGCGCAACCCCATCGGTGTCGGCTTTGCCGGCAAGCGCTCCGTGCAAGAGCTGACGGGACAGCCGGTGCCGAATCTCGAGAGCCCCGGTGAGCCGCTCGAGCGGCAGGGACAGACTCTCACGCCGGTCTGTTTCGCTCCCACGGCACCGCAGTGGCTGCCCCGCCGGGCCTTCGCGGGCACCTACGATGAAGTGTGGCAGCGCAAGCGCGCGCCCTACCTGCCCACGGATTTCGATCCGCGCTTCCTGCAGTGCGCCGCTCCCGAGCTCACCTTCGACCGGTATCTGCTCGGCGGCGAGACCATCGAGGTCACCGGCGCCTCGCCGGAAGGGCCGATCGCCTTTGCGCTTCCGGCGGCGCACCTGCGCGTGGAGGTGAAGGTAGCCGGAAGCATCGAGCATCCCCCCGTGAACCTCGAGACCATTCTCCTCGAGCCTGACGAGAATCGCGTCGCGCTCACCTGGCGAGCCGCGTTGCCTTGCGACCGCAAGGTGCTCAAGGTGGAGAAGGTGACGGTGACGCGCCAACGGGCAGGAGGCGGGTGATGCCGGCGCGAATCATCATCACGAGTGTCCTGTGTCCGGCCGGCCGCGGAGTGGAGCAGCTGTGGGCATCGATCCGCGCCGGGCTCGCGCGCATCGGCAGCTCCCGCGTGATGGACCGGCATTTCCAGCCGATCCAGATGGGTCTCGTGCCGGAAGATGCTCTGCAGCCGGATCTGCCTCCCGAGGTCGACTCGCTGCCGCTGCCATCCAGGGCGCGCAGGATGCTGCGACTTGGCGCGCCGGCCTTGCGCGCCGTGCTGGAGCACGCCGGCGAGCAGCCTCTGCGACTCTTTCTCGGCCTGCCGCACCTCAGTCTCGAAGAGGCTCCTTGGATGAGGGGCTTTTCCATCTATCTGGCAAAGACTGCGGGTTGCGCACTCGATGTGCCGAGCTGTCGCGTGGTTCCCGCGGGCCGGGCCGCAGCGCTGGTCGCACTCGAGCTGGCGATGGGTGCTCTGCAGCAGGATCCATCCCGTCCGGTCGTGGTCGGGGGCATCGACACGTACCTCGATCTCAAGTTGCTCGCATCCCTGGATGCCGAGGGGCGCATTCTGGGACCTGAGGTCAGCGATGGCTTCATACCGGGCGAGGGCGCTTCCTTCCTGGTGCTGGCACATCCTTCGGTCGCGGCGGGGGAGGGTCCGGCCGTCAGTGTCGCGGCGGCCGCATCGGCGCAGGACCCGGGCCACAGATCCGGCTCGGCGCCAGCCCGCGGAGAAGGGCTCGCCGCCGCCATCGAGCTCTTGCGCGGCCGCCTGCCGGACCCCGCAGCGAGGGTTGGGTCCATATTCGCCGGACTCAATGGCGAGAGCTTCGATGCGAAGCAGTGGGGCGTGGCGCGGGTGAGGCACGCGGACTTCTTTTCTCCCGATGCGCTGCTGAGCCATCCGGCGGACTGCTTCGGGGATGCGGGCGCCGCCATGGGGCCGCTGCTCCTCGCCATCGGCGCCAGAGCCATTGCCCGGGGGGAGCGGCGTGGCCCAGCTCTCATCTGGGCGGCATCGGATGGCGAAACCCGCGCGTGTGCTTTATTGTCACACGCGCAGAACTGAGAAGCGGGGGCCACCGTGCCTGGAACTGTATTCGCCAACACACGCGGCATCGCCCACAAGGGCAGCAGCGGAATGAGCACGATATTTCCTGATGTATGCAAAACGCCGACGCCTGCCGGCCCGGTGCCCATTCCCTACCCGAACATCGGTCAATCCTCGAACACCTCGGGCGGACCTACCACGGTGACGACCGACGGTCAGATGCCCATGACCAAGGGCGCGAAATACATGATGTCCTCGGGCGACGAGGCCGGCTCGGCGGGCGGGGTGATGAGCGGCAAGATCAAGGGTCCGTGCGAGTTCATGCTGTACTCGTTCGACGTGCAATTCGAAGGCAAGAACGTCTGCCGGCTCGGCGATCAGCTCTTCCACAACGACAAGAACGGAATGGGGTGACGGGTCGGTGACCGAGGCCGGTGAATCAGTCGGGGTTGGGCTGGCGTCGCAGGACGAGGACTGCATCTTTTGCCACAAAAAGCACAAGGAGGAGGAGGAGAAGAAGCTCGACAACTACACCTACACGCGCAATGACAAGGCCCTCACGAGCAGCGGCAGGGCCTTCATCAAGGGGGACGATTCGCGTGCGAGCTTTTATCCCCGCGACGAGCAGGGGGGCTTCGTGTCGCCTCTGGCCGAGCCCGAATGGAGCGACGATGTCATTTTCAAGACCTACAAGACCAAGTCCGGAAAGGACAAGGCCCACGCCGAGAAGTATCAGCCCCCGCCCATCAAAGGTTGGATCGCCGCGCCACACCACATGATCGCGGTGTGCTGCATGAATGGGGAGAACGGCCTGCCGGGCGTGCCCAAGGTCAACCCCTGGGCGCACAAGGGCGACTACGACATCAACCGCGGCGGCAACTGTATCTTCCTGCCGAGCTCGGCCAGCCAGTTCTTCGTCGCCTACTACTACTGGAAGGTCCGCGGCACCGGACGGGCGCTCCAGGGCCATCTGGGAGCCCACCGCAAGGCCTACTTCGAGACCGTGTGGGATCGGCTCGAGAAGATCGTCCGGGACGGGGCCAAGTCGGGGTGGTGCACCGATACCGATGACGAGGAAGCCAAGAAGGCGCTCGCGAAGAGAGTCGTGGATCAGCTCACCCTGCTCGAGGCGTTTCTCTTCCGCAAGCTGTCCGCGTTGCAGCCCGAAGAATCGTTCAAGCTGGGCGCGGAATCCTACATCGCGATTCCCGAGGAGGCCGAACCGTTCGCCGTGCCCGCGGGTGTCTCGGAGCAGCTCCAGCCGTACGAGACGCTGCCGAAGTGGTATTGAGCCATGGGCACCCAAGCACATTACCTGCTCTTCTCCGCCCGGGAACTGTATCCCACCGTCTCGCTGCGCACACCGCTCGAGAATCTCAGCTGGGTAGATGGCACACGATTCTCCGGCGCCATGCCTGCGCTGCGCTTCACGATCGATGGGGCCGAACCTTTCGAGTGGTGCGATTACGTGCGGCCGGCGGCGAACATTCCGCTCTTCTCGCCGCTCATGCGAACGGCGCTGGAGCAGGCCGGAGTCGACAACATCGATTATTACGATGCCATCGTTTCGCACTCCTCGAGCGGTACCTCGAGATCCTACTTTGCGGCCAACGTGCTCGGCCAGGTTGCCGCGATGGATCGCAAGAAATCGAAGTACGTGCCTTTCGACGGCAGTGACACACTCGTGTCGGAGATCGAGGCGCTGGTCCTCAGGGACGCGCTGCCGGGCGAGCCGGGCATCTTCAGGCTCAGCGAGTTCGACCTGCTCATCGTCGTCGATGAGCGCGTGAAGAGGTCGGTCGCGCGAAGCGGCGCCCATGGAGTTGTATTCCTCAAACCCGAGGAATGGGACGGGTTTGCGACATGAATCTGACGCTGGAGATCGTGAGTCAAAACGGCCAGTCCCTCGGCCCCGCGCGCCGCAAGGTGTTCGGCCCCGAGGGCGGGCGCATCGGGCGCTCGCCGGAGTGCGATTGGGTGATCCCGAATCCGTACATCTCGCGGCATCACGCGACGATCCGCTGGATCAGCGGCAGCTACTACATCGAAAGCACCGGTGAGAACGGGGTAGCGATCGGAGCGGCGCAGGCGATGATCCCGAAGCTCGAGCGCCGGCCGCTCAAGAATGGCGATCGTCTCTTCATCGATGAGTACGAGGTTTTGGTGGGCCTGGACAGCGTCATCGGCGATTCGGGTCCCTTGTCAGCATCGAGGAGCACGGTGGGCCCGGCAGTCGGGGCCTTCTCACCCGCGGATGATCCTTTCGACCTCGGCCCGACGCGCGCCTCGCGCGTGCTGGCCGATCCGCTCGAGTCGCCTGCCGACGAGCTCGATCCGCTGCGGCACTTTGGCGCGACGGGGACCTCGCCGGTCGTGACCGCCCCGCGGCAGGAGCCGAGCTGGAATCACACTGCGGGGGTCAGCGACCACTTCGCGCCGCCGCCGCCGGCCCGGGGTGCCCCGGGCGGGTCCGTCATTCCTGACGATTGGGACAAGACCACTTTCGGGCGCAAGCAGGCGCCGGGCGCGCAGCCGGCACCTCCGGTAGCCGCCGCGCCGCCCGCATCGGCCCGGCCCGTCAGGCCGCCCGCTTCCCCTGGACCCATGGCGGCTCCCGCCCCGATGGCGGGGGGTATCCCGGACGATTGGGACAAGACCAACTTCTCCCGCAAGCCGGCTGCGGGGGCGCCTCCCGCAGCGCCCGCGGGTCCGGCCCCAACCCCGGCCAGTGCCGGCGGAGCTTCTCCGAGCTCGCGCATCGCGGGCCGACCGGCCGGCGCGCCGGGCGCCGCACCCGCCGGGCCGAGTCCTCCGCGGCCCCTGCCGCCGCCGTCCGCACCAACTCCTGCCCCCGCTCGGGCCGCTCGCGTGAGCGGAGCAGCCGTCGCCGCGCCCGCTCCGGCAGCCACTCGCGCACCCGCTCCGGTCGCGGGCACGCCGGCGCAGAGGGGCTCGTCGCCGAACGGTTTCGACATCGATTCGCTCCTCGAATCCGCCGGCGTGGACCCCGCGAGTCTGCCGCCGGACACGGCTGCCTCGCTCGGCCTGATCCTGCGCTCGGTCGTGCAGGGCATGATCGATGTGCTGCGGGCACGGTCGGAGATCAAGGAGCAATTCCGGCTGTCGCACACGATCGTCAAGACCGCCGAAAACAATCCGCTCAAGTTCGCCGTGAACGCCGAGGATGCATTGAACTCACTCCTCGGCAGGCGCAACCCCGCCTACCTGCCGCCAGTTGACGCGTTCGAAGACGCATTCAACGACATCCGCTTCCATCAGCTCGCCATGCTCGCGGGGATGCGCGCCGGTTTCGACAATGTGATGAGCCGGTTCGACCCGCAGCAGTTGCAGGAGAGCTTCGACAAGCGGGCGAAGCGGGGCGGGCTGCTCTCGATGAGCAGTAAGTCACGCTATTGGGAGCAGTTCGCCGAGGAGTTCCAGGAGCTCGCCGGTGATAGAGAGCAGGCCTTTCGGCGTCTCTTTGCCGAGGAATTCGCGGCGGCTTACGAGAAGCAGCTCGAACTTCTGAAACGTTCGCACGGCAAAGTGCAGCGCTGAAGCTGCGGGGCGCTTATTATGCCCGCGTCATGGCGCGGGGGGAGAACGATACCTTGTATCCAAGGCGCGGCATTCTTTTGATCCTGGCGGCGCTCGGGCTCGCAGCCTGCGCATCGGCGCCGCCGAAGCCCGTGCAAACGCAGGCCACCCTCGTCGCGAGCGCGGACATCAACCCGGACTCCGAGGGCCGCCCATCGCCGGTGGTCGTGCGGATCTATCAGCTGCAGGGCGACGCCGAGTTCAACGACGCGGGCTTCTTCGCCCTTTTCGACAACGACAAGGCGACTCTCGGCTCGAGCCTCATCATGCGCGATGAGCGCACCTTGTTTCCGGGCCAGAAGACGCCTCTCAACCTTGCGTTGGCGCCGGACGCCCGGTTTTTAGGAGTCGTCGCCGCGTACCGCGACATCCGATCCAGCCGCTGGCGCGCAGTCGTCGGGGTGCCCGAAAAATCGCTGCTCAAGCTGCTCGCCAAGCGCCGCGTGTCGGTGCAGATCGGCAAGGACGCGGTAACCATAGCTGTCACCGACTGACGCGCGACACCAGCGCCGACCCGGAGGTGCAACCCGAGATGTCCGAGAAGAATCGAATTGTCTGGTCCGAAGGGTTGTTTCTGCGCCCGCAGCATTTTCAGCAGCAGGAGCGCTACCTCGAGGACTACGTACAGGGCCGCGTCAGCACGCTGCGTCCCGATGCATGGGGACTCGTGGAGCTCGAGATCGAGCGCGACCTGCTCGCCATCGGCAAGCTGGCGCTGCGGCGCGCGCGGGGTGTCTTCCCCGACGGCACGCCTTTCGCCATGCCGGACTCCGATCCCCTGCCGCCACCCCTGGAAGTCGGCACACAACTGCGCGACCAGGTCGTACACCTTGCCATTCCGCTGACACGCGCCGGCGCGACGCTCGCAGCGCGGCCCAATGGGTCTGCTGACGTCACGCGCTATCGCAGCCTCGATCACCAGGTCCGGGACGTGATGTCGGACGTCGCTTCCGTTGTCGACCTTGAAGTTGCTGCGCTCAACGCGCGGCTCATGCCGCAGAGCGAGCCCGCGGAGGACTTCGCCCAGATCCCGGTGGCGCACATCGTGGAGTGCCGGGCCGACAAACAGGTCGTGCTCGACGACCGTTTCATTCCGACCGTGCTCGCGTGCACCGTCGCGCCGCGCCTGGCGACTTTTCTCGCCGAGCTGCAGGGTCTGCTGCATCAGCGGGGTGAGGCCCTCGCGGCGCGCGCCGTCGCCAGTGGCCGCGGCGGCGCGGCGGAGATCGCCGACTTCCTCATGCTGCAGACGATCAACCGCTACGAGCCGGTGGTGACGCATCTCGCCGCCACCTCGCGCTGCCATCCCGAGGATCTCTACCGGCTCGGGCTCGAGATCGCCGGAGACCTGGCGACGCTGACGGCGAGCGCACGCCGGCCGGCGCAGTTCCCGGGCTATCGTCACGATGCGTTGCGGGCCAGCTTCGAGCCGCTGATGCAGGCGCTGCGCGGCGCTCTTAGCGTTGTGCTCGAGCAGAACGCCATTCCCATTCCGCTCGCCCAAAAGAAATTCGGCATCAGCGTCGGTACGGTGCCGGACCGCACCCTGTTCGATTCGGCGGTTTTCGTTCTCGCCGCGCGCGCGGATATGCAGACCGAGGAGTTTCGCCGGCGCTTCCCGCAGCAGCTCAAGATCGGCCCGGTGGAGAAGATCCGTGACCTGGTCAACCTGCAGCTTCCGGGCATCGGCATCCAGGCCATGCCGGTCGCGCCGCGGCAGATTCCCTACCACGCCGGATTCGCCTACTTCGAGCTCGATCGGCAGGGCGAGCTCTGGCGGGCGCTCAAGACTTCGGGCGGCATTGCCATCCATCAGTCGGGCGAGTTCCCGGGCCTCGCGCTGGAGTTCTGGGCGATACGGAGCTGATCCATGAACACGCCACCCGACGATCCCTTCGCCCCGAGCGATGCGACGATCCTGAGGCCTCGACCGGGACGGCGTCCGGGGACGCCCGGAGCCGGCGCTACGCCGGCCGCCCCGATACCCAGCCCAGGACCGGCACCGGCCAGGAGCCAGGCGCCGCAGGGCGTGCCGCGCCCGCCGGTTGCGCCGGACTCGTCTTCCGCAGGTCCAGGGCCCGGCGTGGCGGAGTTCATCTCCGCCGGTCGCAACCCGCTGCTCCAGGCCGCGGGCCCGTTGCTCGTCCTCGCGGGACGCCTGCGCGGACAGATCGCGAATGCAGACGTGGAGAGCCTGCGCCGGCAGTGTGTGCAGGAGGTCCGCGACTTCGAGAGTCGATGCCGCAGCGCCGGCGTTCCCGACGCGGACGTGCTCGCTGCGCGTTATGCCCTCTGCACTGTGCTCGACGAGGCGGTGCTCAACACGCCGTGGGGTGCGCAGAGCGGCTGGGCGGGACAGTCGCTGCTGGTGACGTTTCATCGCGAGACGCAGGGCGGGGAGAAGTTCTTTCAGCTTCTCGAGCGGCTGCTGGGAGAGCCGCAGCGTTATCTGGCGCTGCTCGAGCTGTGGTACGTGTGCCTCTCGCTCGGCTTCGAAGGCCGTTACCGGCTCGATGAGCGCGGCGCGAACAGACTCGCCGACATACGGCGCGATCTTTACCTGCGGATCGAGCAGCAGCGCGGCGGCGCGGAGCCGGCGCTGTCGCCTCATTGGACCGGCGTCGAGGACCGGCGCAATGCCGTCCTGCGGCTGGTCCCGCTTTGGGTGGTCGCGGCGGCGGCGATCGCCATCCTGTTGGGCACGTGGCTGCTCTTCGCCTCGCGGCTCAACGATCGCTCGGCGCCGATCAGCGCGACCCTCGCGAATGTCGGGCTGGAGCATCTGGAAGCGGCCGCGCCGGCCAATGCACCCCCGACCGGTCTTGCCACGTTGCTCGCCCCGCAGATCGCCCAACAGCTCGTCGCGGTCGAGGAGCAAGGGGCGCGCACGAGCATCACGGTCACGGTGCCGGATCTCTTCGCATCCGGCAGCACGCGAGTGAACGCGCGCTTCGATTCCCTCGTCCACGCGATCGGCGCCGCGTTGGTGAGCGTCCCGGGCCGCATCCTCGTGATCGGCCATACGGATGACCAACCCGTGCACTCGCTGCAGTTCCAGAACAACTACGAGCTCTCCCAGGCGCGCGCCGTGGCGATGGCGAAGCTCCTCGAGCGCGATGTGACCGACGCGAGCCGTTTGGAGACCATTGGCAAGGGCGACTCCGATCCGCTCTACCGGCCGGCGAATCTGCCACAGAACCGCGCGCGCAACCGCCGCGTGGAGATCGTGCTCCTGCGGGGGATGTGAGCATGGCGTTGCTCAAGAGCCGTACCTTCATCGTCATCCTCGGCCTGCTGCTGCTCGCGGCCATCATCTGGTTCGCAGGACCTTATTTCGCTTTTGCCGGCTATCAGCCGCTCGCCAGCGTCGTGGGACGGCTGGTCGCCATCCTGATTCTGGCGGTGTGCTATGCGGCATACGTGCAGCTGCGCCAACTGAAGAGCGCGAGCTCGAGCCGCCAGCTCGCCGAGAAAGTCGCGGGTCAGGAAGAGGCAGCCGCCGGCGGCGCGCGGTCCGGGGGCACCTCCGCGGATGCGGCGCAACTGCGACAGCGGTTCGAGGAAGCGATCGAATCGCTCAAGAAGTCGCGCAAGAAGGGCGCGGCCAGCCTCTACGATTTGCCCTGGTACGTCATCATCGGACCTCCGGGTGCGGGCAAGACCACCGTGCTCGTCAACTCCGGCCTGCATTTCCCGCTCGCGCAGAAGTTCGGTAAGGAGGCCGTGCGCGGCGTCGGCGGCACACGAAACTGCGATTGGTGGTTCACCGACGAGGCGATCCTCCTGGATACGGCAGGCCGCTACACGACCCAGGACTCGAATGCGAAGGCCGACGCCTCCGGCTGGAGCGCCTTCCTGGAGCTGTTGCGCAAGTTCCGCGGCCGCCAGCCGATCAACGGCGTGATCGTCGCCATCAGCGCGACCGACCTGCTGATCCAGAGCGAGCAGGAGCGCGAGCAGCAGGTGAGCGCCATCCGCGAGCGGCTCGATGAGCTCGGGCGCGAGTTGCGCATTCGCATACCGGTCTATTTCCTGGTGACCAAGTGCGATCTCATCGCCGGCTTCGCCGAGTTCTTCGACGACATGGGCCAGGAAGCGCGCGCGCAGGTCTGGGGAACGACCTTTCCGATCGAGGCGACCGAATCGGGCGCTGCCGCCACCGCATTTGCGTCCGAGTTCGACGGGTTGACGGAGCGTTTGCAGCAGCGGGTACTAGCCCGGATGGACGCGGAACGCGACCCGCGGCGGCGCGCGAGCATCCTGGCCTTCCCGCAGCAGATGAGTCTGCTGAAGCCGCTGCTAGATGATTTGCTGAAGCGGGTATTCACGGCCTCCGGTTTCGACCGCCCGGTCCTGCTGCGCGGCGTCTACTTCACGAGCGGCACGCAGGAAGGCTCGCCCATCGACCGCATGTTGGGGGCGATCGCGCGCAGCTTCGGTGTGACGAGCGCGGTGGCGCCGCCCGCGGCCGGGCGCGGCAAGGCCTATTTCATCGAGCGGCTGCTCAGGGCCGTGATCTTCCCCGAGGCCGGGCTCGCCGGCGTGAATCGAGTCGTGCAGGCGCGCATGATTGCCGCCCGCTCGGGGGCGTATATCGCCTGTGTGGTGTTGCTCGCGCTGCTTCTTTCATGGGTCTTCGTCAGCTACGAGGCCAATGCGGCCTACGTCGACAAGGTGGCCGCCGCCACCAAGTCCCTGCAGACAGCGGCGCCCGCGTCGGGCTCGACGGTCGATGCGGTGTTGCCGGAGCTCGACGCGCTGCGTGATCTCACCACGGGTGCGGAGCAGTATCGCGGGCATGTCCCGTGGCACATGCGCGCCGGGCTGTATCGCGGCGGCGCGATCGGTAAGGAAGCGCGGGATGCCTACACGCGCGATCTCAACGCCGCGCTGGTTCCAGCGTTGCGGGGACGCTTCGAGGCGGCTCTCCAGGCGAACGTCGCCGCTCCGGACCGCCTGTATGAGTACCTCAAGGGCTACCTGATGTTGGGGAGCGCGGAGCACCGCGACACCGATCACCTGCGCTTCCTCGCGAGCGCCCAGTGGCGCGAGATGTACCCGCAGGACCCCGCGACGGCGCAGCACCTCCAGGACCATTTCGATCAGCTGCTCACGGGCGATCGCCTCAGCTCGGTCTCGCTGGACCCGCAGGTGGTGGAGCGGGCACGTGTCGCGCTGCGCAGCGCGTCGCTCCCGGTGCTGATCTACGATCGGCTCAAGCTGAGCTACCTGAACGATGACCAACAGGCGCTGCGGCTCGACGTCGCCGCGGGCACGGGCGCCGCCGTTCTGGTGCGGCGCAGCGGCACGCCGCTCTCGGCGCCGGTGCCGGCGCTCTACACGCGGGCCGTATTCAACGAGGTCAACACGCGCCGCCGCTATCAGCTCGTGCAGGAGTTCCTGCAGGACTCCTGGGTCTTCGGCAACAGCCTGCCCGACCTGCGCGCGAGCGGCTCGCTCGTGAGCGACGTGATGAACCTCTACGAGACGGATTACCTGCAGTACTGGGATTCGGTCGTGAAGGACGTGGGCGTCCGCGCCGCAGCGGATCGTCAGGACTTCATCGACACCCTGGGTGTCATCTCCAGCCCCGCATCGCCGCTCAAGGGGTTCCTGAAGGCCGTCGCGACCAACACCGACCTGCTGGCTCCCGATACGTCGGCGGCCGGCCAGGCGGCGAGCGCCGCCGCGAAGCTGGCCGATGCGAAGCTGAGCGCTCTGAAGAGCATCATCGGCACCGGGCCGCCGGGCGCCGCCCCGCCGGGCACACGTGTCACCCAGTATTTCGCGCCCATTCGCCAGCTCGTGGCGGGTCCGCCCGGACAGGCGCCGATCGATCAGATGCTCGGCGCGCTCGCACAGCAGTATCAGCGTCTGCTCGCGACCGGCTCCGGTGTCGGTCAGCAGAGCGCCCTCGATCCGCAGGCCCAGGCGGCGACGCGCAGCGCGCAGCAATCGCTCGCACTCCTCGCCAAGCAGTTGCCGGCGCCTCTCGGCAATCTCGTGACCGAGGTGTCGGTGCGTACGGCGTCGATCGTCGGTACGGAGGCGCGGGGCGAGCTCGACCGGCTGTACGCGAGCCAGGTGGTGCGTGACTGCACCGACCTCGTCGGCGGGCGCTATCCGCTCGACCCCGCGAGCACGACTGATGCCGCGCCGGCGGATTTCGCGCACGTCTTCGGGCCGGGCGGCGTGTACGACTCCTTCTTCCGTGACCATCTGGCACAGCTCGTCGATACCTCGCGCTCGCCATGGCGTTGGCGGGCGGGCGCGGCGGCGGCCTCGACCACCATGCTGCGCCAATTCGAGCGGGTGCAGGGTATCCGGGACGTGTTCTTCGGCGGCGGCTCGCAGACGCCACAGGTGCGCTTCGACCTGACAGCCGACACGCTCGATCCCACGGTGACGGCGTTCCGGATGACCGTCGATGGGCAATCCTTCCAGTATGCGCACGGGCCCGTGCGGACCGTGTCGATGCAGTGGCCCGGCGCCAGCGGGCAGGCCGCGTTCGAGTTCGATTCGCCGGGCGGACCGATACCGGGTCCGGCGTTTCAGGGTCCCTGGGCATTGTTCCGTCTGCTCGATCGTGCGCGCGTCGAGGCCCTCTCGGGCAGCCGCTACCGCGCGACCTTCACCGCCGGCGGCAAGTCGATGGGTGTGATCCTCGGTGCCGCGTCCATCCGCAATCCTTTCGGGAAGAACGTGGCGGCAGGGTTCCGCTGCACACAGTAACCGCGCCATGTCTGCGACCTCGGAGACGGGCTTCTACGGCAAGCTCCCCTGCAGGGGAGACTTCATGCAGCGCCGCGCGCCGCAGGCATTCGTGGATACCTGGGACGCGTGGCTTTCCGAGTGCCTGCATGTGAGCCGGGAGCAGCTCGCGGAGCGCTGGCTCGACATGTACCTGACGAGCCCGGTCTGGCGCTTCGTGCTGGCCGAGGGGATCTGCGGCGAGGGTGCCTACGCCGGCGTGATGTTGCCCAGCGTGGACCGTGTCGGCCGCTACTTCCCGCTCACCATCGTCTCACCGCTCGAGCCCGGAAGCTGCATTCTGGAGGCGGCGTGCGGCACCGGTCGCGCGTGGTTCGATGCCGCGGAGGAGTTGGCGCTGCGGGCGCTCGATGCGAGCGACCTGGACTTGCAGGCATTCGATGCCGAGGTCGACGCTCTCCCAGGGCTCGGCACGTCTGCGGCGCTCGGCGAATCCAACCAGTTGATGGAGCTCATCGCACAGTCGGGCTTCCCGCGGCACGGCACGCCCTCGCACATCTCGATGCTCGGAGAGTCGCCGCAACGCGCGGCGAACGCCATCGCATCACTGGAGTTGCAGAAGGCGTTCCGGCCGTGCGCACTGTGGTGGACGCAAGGCTCCGAGGCGGTGCAGCCGGGTTGGCTCGTGACGAGCGGGTTGCCCGCGCCATCGGGCTATGTGGCGATGCTTTCGGGACAGTGGCTCGCCGCCGGCTGGAACAGTGTCGAGTTTGCGTCGCAGATGTACGCGCAGGAGCAGGAGCAGGCTGCGCCCTCGGCAACGACGGTATCCGCAGCGATCGCGCCCGAAGCACCGCAGCCCTTCGATCTGCAAATCGTGGCTGCTCATTCGCCGCCGCGCCATGGAGTGCGCGCGCCCCTCGCGGCGCGCTACGTGATGCGGCCGGATACAGGCCTCTGGGGCATGGTCGTGGCGCTCGACGGCAATGACCCGGGTGCGCGCGCCGACCTCATCGCCGATGTGACGCAGGATCTGGCGCCGCAGGCAACGCTCACCACCCGTATCGAGTCGGCGCGACGGGCATTGCAAAGAGTCCTCACGCCTGGAACAGGCGTCATTCTCTTCCTGACGGAGCGGGCCGAATATGCGCTCATGTGGAGTGGGGCGGTGCAAGCCGTCCTGCTCCGCGGCGGAAACACCGTCGAGTCCGTGGGGGGAGAGTCAACCCGCGAGGCGGACGTCTTGATTGAGCGTGACGACAGCGGAACTGCTGACGGCGGCTTGCTCGCCCTCCTGAGCGCCCCGGCGACAGGTGAGGCCACCCTGAGCGTTCACTATGGGGAGCTCGAGGCCAACGACCTCTGGATGCTGGGCAGCGAGGGATCGATTCCGGATACGCTTGCGGATGTGGCGAACGATCCGAGCGCGCCCGGCAACCCGCAGACAGTGCTCGATGCCGTGCTCGCCAGACACCCGCTCGCGAAGAGCGCGGCCGAATCGCCGCCGCCGCTGATGCTCATTGCGGCCCAACCGGCCGGGCCGACCGTCACCTGAGGTGCCCACGTGCTGCTCGCTCTCAGTGTGATCAGTGGGCAGGGGTCGAGTCTCGGTTCTTCCGCCTACAAGATCTTCGACGAGCGCGGCGGCTCGATTGGACGCCTCGATGTCAACGATTGGGCGTTGCCCGATCCCGAGCGATTCGTCTCCAGCCGACACGCGGTGGTCCGCTTCCAGGGCGGCGGCTTCTGCCTGGAGGACGTGAGCACCAACGGCACCTTCATCAATGAGCCGGAGCGACCGGTCTCCAAGAGTGAGCCCGTGCGGCTGAAGGACGGCGATCGGCTCTTCATCGGCGATTACGAGATATTGGTGCAGCTGATCGAAAACGGGGTGGGCGCGGGCGATGCGGGCTCCGCACCACTCCCAGCGCAATCATCCGGGCCGAGTGTCTCGCTTGGAACGGACGACCCGTTGGCGGTGATTGGCGTTGGCGCGGGTTCTGCCGCCGCTCCGGAGGTACCGCAGCCGGCCGCATCGCAGGCTGCGGTCGCCCAGGCTCCGATCTCGCAGGCTCCGGTCGCACAGCCTCCGATCTCACCGGCCGAGGTCCCGAAACCCGCGGCGCCCGCGCCGGGTGATCCGTCGCCCGCTCCCGCGAGCACGCCCCGCCCGGCGACGGGCCCGGCGCCACCGATCGAGCAGAGCGCGCGCGAGCTGCTGAGCGCGCTCGGACTCGATCCGCAGGACGTTGGGCCCGATGTTGCGACACAGCTCGGCGCGATCGTGCGCATCGTCATCCAAGGAATGATCGAGGTGCTGCGGGCCCGCGCCGAGGTGAAAGGCAACTTCCGCATGCCGGTGACGAGCGTGCGCGTCGTCGAGAACAACCCGCTCAAATTCTCGCTCAATGCCGACGACGCGCTGCACAACCTCTTCGTCAAGCGCAACCCGGGATATCTCGGCCCGCTGGAGGCGTTTCGCGAGGGCTTCGAGGACATCGCTTTTCACGAGCTCGCGATGCTGGCCGGGATCCGCGCCGGGTACCAGTCGATGGTCGGCAAGTTCAACCCCGCGCAACTCGAGGAGACCTACACCAGCAATCTGCGACGCACGTCCGTGCTTCCGATCGGCGGGCGCACGAAGCTCTGGGACATGTACTGCGCGCAGTTCGGTAACATCGAGAAGGATAGTGAAGCGAGCTTCCAGCTTCTCTTTGGCGAGGAGTTCGCCAAGGCCTATCATAAGCAGCTGGAACGGCTCTCACGGGCCGCCAAAGCACAAAAGAAGTAGACAGACGCATGAGCACATCGGGGGAGGTCGCGACCGCCGCGTTCACGTGGCGATCGGCGTCGGTCACATCACAGGGAAATGTGAGAAATCACAACGAGGATGCCGTTCTCGAGCTGCCCGCGGCGGGACTCTGGGCGGTCGCCGACGGCATGGGCGGACACAACGCGGGGGACGTGGCCAGCCGGATGATCGTCGAAGCGCTCTGCGGTGTCACCCGCCGCGAGCGGCCGAGTGAGCTGCTGGACGACGTCGAGGATCGCCTCTGTGCCGTGAACGATCGGTTGTACCGCGGATCGCTCGCCGGTGAAGGGGGAATGTGCGGCAGCACTGTCGCCGTGCTGCTCGCCTTCGGTGGCTATTCCCTCAGCGTCTGGGCCGGGGATAGCCGCGTCTATCGCTCCCGCGCCGGCGAGTTGAGCTGTATCACTCGCGATCACAGCGAAGTGCAGGCGATGGTGGACGAGGGCGTCCTCGATGCCGCCGCCGCCGGCCGGCACAACGCGCAGAACGTCATCACCCGCGCGGTGGGCGGCGCGCAGGAGCTGTATCTCGATCTCGAGCTGCGGGAGCTCAAGCACCGCGATCGGTATCTGCTCTGCAGCGACGGCCTCTACAAAGAGCTCGCCGACGCCAGGCTGGCCGCGCATCTCGCCGCGAACGACCCGGAGGGCGCGTGTCGCGCGCTGCTCAAGGAGGCGTTGGCCGGAGTGTGCAACGACAACGTCTCGGCCATCGCAGTAGAGTTCTCACAGACATGACTGAATTCCGTCAGGCACTCGACGCCTATCTCGCCGGCCAAATCGACCTGGCCGCCCTGAAGCGCGTGCTCTCCGCGAGCCTGACCAAAGAGCCGCACCTCGGGGCCGCGGCCGGCGCCTACATCGAGGCCCTCTATCGCGGCAACCGCATCGCGGGCGAGGCATATCTCGCGCTCGTGGAAGCGACTCGAGCGCAGATCGATGCCGACAAGACACGATTTCGCGCGCCGGGCTCCGCGAGTGGGCCGGCGACAGGCGCGCCCCCCGCGCCGCGCACGCCGGCCGCGACTCCCGCTCCTGAGGGCGGCGACAAGACCGTGTTTCGCACGCCCAAGGGCGCAGCCAGCGCGCCGGTCAGCCCGCCGGCCGGTGTCGGGCCGCCGGGCGGCGGTCAACCGAGCACTGCCGGGGGAGACGACAAAACGCGTTTCCGCACGCCGCGTGCGACACCGGCCCCGGAGGCGGCGCCTTCCGCCGCGCCTCCCGATGTGACGCGGCTGCGTCCTCGGCCGGTAGCGGGAACGAGCGAGGCCGCGGCGCCGTCGCGGGAGCCGGTCGCCGCGGGAACCGATTCATCCTGGTCCCCGGCCACGGGCTCGCAGACCGGCTCCACCACCGGGAGCACCGGGACGGGCTCCACCTGGAGCGATCCCAACCGCTG